>Ga0255055_10002457_pt1 | contig 13085 bp, 9 predicted proteins | sample JV7_2_27_MG_FD_188633 | JGI IMG/M metagenome (GOLD analysis project Ga0255055, IMG submission 188633) | Seawater microbial communities from Jervis Inlet, British Columbia, Canada - JV7_2_27 | ecosystem: Environmental > Aquatic > Marine > Inlet | place: Canada: British Columbia | collected...
AAAAGAGGTGCGCCGGTTCGAACGGATCTACCAGAAAATGCTACTCGACGAGAACGGCGACATCATCACCGAGGACCATCGCGCGATGCTCGGTGCACACAAGGTGCTGGACGACAACCGTCTACGCCCGGGCGAGCGGCGGCGGGAGAGGTTTCACGCGGTGGTGCCGCCGAAGGGCGTTCTCGAAGCTGAGGCCCGGCTCCGTTACCTCTACGAGCCGGAGGTCTTCTCGCGCGAGAGGATCTCCATCGAAATTGCATCCGACACGATCGGTCGCAAGCGGTGATGCCGGCCACGCGGGCGGCTCAGCTTCCCGGCGCCCCGCGACCCGCGGCAAAGGCCTGCTGATTCAAACTCAAGAACCGCTCGGGGATTCGCCCGCGGAGGGTCTCGTCCCAGACCTCCGCGGGGAGTTCCAGGTATGCGGCCAGCCTGCCCAGCATCACCATGTTGGCCGCGCGGTGGTTGCCCAGCTCGATCGCGCGCTCGGTAGCCTCCATCCGCACGACGTCGTAGCTCTTGCTCTCGAGAAACTCGATCGCCCGCTCGGGGTAGGGTCGCTCGTCGGCAAGGCGGATCGGTTCGACCGAGTGGTCGTTGACGATGATCGTCCCGCCGGGTTTGACGAAGTGGGCGTAGCGCAGGGCCTCCAGCTTCTCCATCGCCAGGAAGTAGTCGACGGCGCCCTGCCTGGCCATCGGCGAGTGCACCCGCTCCCCGAAGCGCACGTGACTGAAGACCGCCCCGCCTCGCTGAGCCACGCCGTGAAACTCGCCTTGCTTGACGTCGTTGCCGGCGGCGATGGCGGCCAGAGCCAGTAGCTCGCTGGCCAGTATCGCTCCCTGTCCTCCGACGCCGGCGATCAGCACGTTGGTCACCGCCATGGCTCAGTCCTCCCTCACGGCTTCGATCGCCTCGCCCAGGCAGAGCTGCGCACACATCGCGCAGCCCACGCACTCCCACTCGCGGACGTGGGGATAGTCGCCTTCCCACACAAGCGCCGGGCAACCGACTCGCATGCACTCCTCGCACTGGATGCACTCTTCTTCGTCCACCCGGAAGGCAACGCGCTCCTTCGATTTCTCCTCGGGCAAGAGCATGCAGCTTCGTCGAGAGATGATCACCGCCGGTCCCGGGTGTTCCAGACCGGACTTGATCGCCTTCTCGGTGACCTCGAGCTCCCACGGATCGACGACCTCGACGTGCTCCACGCCGATCGAACGAATCAGTCCCTCGTAGTCCACCGCGGGAGCGGTCGATTCCTTCAGGGTGTGGCCCGTGCCGGGGTGCTGCTGCTGGCCGGTCATGCCGGTGGTACGGTTGTCCAGCAGGATCGTCGTCGTCGGCACCTGGTTGTAGACCGCGCTGAGCAGACCGGGCAGTCCGCCGTGCAGGAAGGTGGAATCGCCGATGACCGCGACGACCTTGTCCTCGCCGGCCTTGTGGAAGCCGGTGGCGTTGCCGATGCTCGCCCCCATGCAGAAGGTGGTGTGCATCGCCTCGAACGGCGGCAGGCACCCGAGTGTGTAGCAACCGATGTCGCCCGTCACGAGCAGGTTCATGCTCTTCAGCGTGTTGAACACACCCCGGTGCGGGCACCCGACGCACATCACGGGCGGCCGAGGCAGGATGGCCACCTCCCCTCCGAATCCGCCCGGCATTTCCTCTCCCTTCAGCCCCGCCGCCACCAGGTCGACACTCAGCTCGCCGACGTTGGTGAACTTCTCCTTGCCGATCACGTTCTGGATTCCGAAGCCGGCCATCTCCTGTTGAATGAAGCCCTCGCTCTCCTCGACCACGAAGACGGTCTCGAACCGGCCGCAGAACTCCTTTAGTCGATTCTCGGGGAGCGGGTAGATCATGCTCAGCCGGAGGACGGTGGCCTCGGGCACAACTTCCTTGACGTACTGATAGGGAACACCGTGGCTGATCACGCCGAACCCGGGATCGCCCTCCTCGACGACGTTGCCCTCGAAGCCCTCGGCGAACTCGCGCAGCCGGTCGAGCTTCTGCTCGAGCTCCGGGCGGCGGAATCGCGCGTAGACGGGGATGGCGTACTGGCTGACCTTGCGCGAGAACTCTCGGCGCGGCACCTCGGCGCGCTCACCCGGCTCGACGACGCCCCGGGTGTGAGCCAGCCGCGTCGTGGTACGGAGCATGACCGGGGTCGCGAATTCCTCGCTCAGCTCGAAGGCCATCTTGATCATCCGGTTCGCCTCGGCGGCGTCGGAAGGCTCGAGCAGGGGCACCTTGGCCAGCTTGGCGAAGTAGCGGCTGTCCTGCTCGTTCTGCGAGGAGTACATGCCGGGGTCGTCGGCCACCAGGACGACGAAGCCGGCGTTGGTACCGGCGTAGGGAAAGACCATGAACGGGTCGGCGGCCACGTTGAGGCCGACGTGCTTCATCGTCACCAGCGTGCGCGCCCCACCCAGCGCCGCTCCCATGCCCTCCTCGAAGGCGACCTTTTCGTTCGTGGACCAGTGGGCGTCCACCTCGTCGTAGCGAGCCAGATTCTCCAGCACCTCGGTGCTCGGCGTTCCGGGATAGCCGGAGGCGAAGACGACTCCGGCTTCCCACGCCCCGTGGGCGATGGCCTCGTTGCCTGACATCAGCTTCTTCACGGTGGCCCTCCTTCGAACCGAGCCTCGCTCACGGTTCTTGGGGTCGGTCGGAAGACAAGGTTATGCCTGATCAAGATCGATCCCGCTCGGGCTGGCCGATCGATTTTTCACCGTTTTTGTCCAGATTGGGTCCGAAAACAGGGCGTCCCGACCGGTCGAGTGCGGCCGGACGCGGAAAAATCGGTGACGCGCCGCAGTCCTTTTGGGTACTAGAGGTGTTAAGATCCCGAGAATTAGGACTGGCGGTCTGCAACAGAGGGGGCTCAGGAGATGGTCGGCCAGACCATCGGCCACTATGTGGTCGTGGAAAAGCTCGGCGCGGGCGGGATGGGTGAGGTCTACCGCGCGCGCGACAAGAAACTGGGGCGCGAGGTGGCTCTCAAGCTGCTTCCCCCCGAGCTGGCCGCCGACCCGGATCGGCGACGGCGGCTGATGCACGAGGCGCGAGCCGTCGCCTCGCTCAATCACCCCAACATCGTCACGATCTACTCGTTCGAGGAGGCGGACGGGCAGCACTTCCTGACGATGGAGCTGGTCAAGGGGAAGGCCCTCCAGCACCTGATTCCGAAGAGCGGGCTTTCCCCGGACCGATTCTTCGATATCGCCGTGCCGCTGGCCGACGCGTTGTCGGCAGCCCACGAGCTCGGCGTCGTGCACCGCGACCTGAAGCCTTCGAACCTGATGGTGGGCGACGACGGGAGGGTCAAGATCCTCGACTTCGGCCTGGCCCTGGTCGTCCGCTCGAAGCCGGCGCCGGAACAAGCCGAGTCGCAGACCGAGACCGACCTGGAGGTGACGAGCGGCGTCGCCGGGACGATTCCCTACATGTCGCCGGAGCAGATCGAGAGCAAGCCCGTCGACGCCCGTTCGGATATCTTTTCGCTCGGCATCATCTTTTATGAAATGGCCGCGGGAGTGCGTCCTTTCCATGGCGACTCGGCCCCCGCACTCATCTCCTCGATCCTGAAGGACGCTCCCCGACCGGTCACCGATCTGAACACCACGCTGCCGGGTGAGATCGGTCGGATCATCGGGCGCTGTCTGGAAAAGGATCCGCAAGAGCGCTACCAGACCACCAGCGCCGCCCACGCCGCGCTGGAGGGCCTGCGCACTGGCGCCGCGAGCGTATCGAAGCCGACTACCGATCACGAGAGCGTCGCCACCGAGCCGGTGCTCGAGCAGTCGGGTTTCAGTCACGACCTTCTCATCAGCTACGCCCACCTGGACAACGAGGCGCAGTTGGCGGGCCAGGAAGGCTGGGTCTCGGCATTTCACCGCTCGCTAGAGGTCCGCGTCGGCCAGTTGCTGGGCAAGAAGCCCAACATCTGGCGCAACCCGAAATCGAACGGAGACGACGCCCTCGAGGAGAGCCAGGTCGAGCACATCCCCGGTAGCGCCCTGCTGATCACGGTGCTCAGCCCACGTTACGTCAGGTCCGAGTGGTGCGCGCGCGAGCTCGACGAGTTCCTCAAATCGTCCGAGAACACCGGGGGCCGCACGGTCGGAGATCGCTACCGCGTATTCAAGGTGGTGAAGACACCGACCCCGGTCGATCGTCACCCGGCAGAGATCCAGCCCCTGCTGGGCTACGAGTTCTACAGGATCGATCCCGAGACCGGCCGGCCCCGCGAGCTGGACCAGATCTTCGGCCCGGAGGCTCAGCGCGAGTACTGGGCGCGGCTCGACGACCTGGCCCACGACATCGTCGAGCTTCTGGAGACGATGCAATCCCAGCAAGCGTCGGAGACCGCCGAGATCCAGTCGCCCGATGCCCGGTCCGCGGACCCTGGCAAGGGAACGGTCTACCTGGCCCACACAACCTACGACCTGAGGGAAGAGTACGACGCGATCCGACGCGATCTCCAGCGCCACGGCTACACGATCCTGCCGGAGCGCCCGCTACCGTTGCTGGAGGAGGAGCTGCGGGAGTTCGTCCGGCGGGAGCTGAGCGGCTGCAAGATGTCGATCCACCTCGTGGGCCGAAACTACGGTGTCATACCCGAGGGGGCCACGGACTCGGTCGTCACCTTGCAGAACGAGCTGGCCATCCAGCGCGCCGGGGAGGGTCGATTCAACCGCCTGATCTGGATCCCCGCGGGCCTCGAGATCGCCGACGAGCGCCAGCGGGAATTCGTCGAGCAGCTGCGGACCGATCCACGTATGCATCACGGCTCGGATCTTCTGGAGACTCCGCTGGAGGACCTGAAGACGGTCGTGCACCACCTGCTCGACCCGCCGGCACGCGCCGTACAGCCGCGGTTGGAAATCTCCACGGACGGTGGCGACATCAAGCGGGTCTACCTGATCTGCGACAAGCGGGACCAGGAGGCAACGGCCCCGCTGGCGGACTACCTGTTCGAGAGCGGACTCGAGGTAACGCTGCCCGTCTTCGAGGGGGACGAGGCCGAGGTCCGGGAGGACCACGAGGACAACCTGCGCCTCTGCGATGCCGTGCTGGTCTACTACGGCGCGGCCAACGAGCTGTGGCTGCGACGCAAGCTCCGCGAGGTGCAGAAGAGCGCCGGGCTCGGGCGCAAGAAGATCATGCTGGCCAAGGGAATCTGGGTCGCCCCACCGGCGACCCCGAAGAAGCAACAGCTCCGCAGCCGGGAGGCGCTGGTCATGAGCCAACCGGATATCTTCGCAGCGGATCCACTGCAGCCGTTTCTCGAAGCATTGAACGAGGCTACGGGAGCCGTCTAAGGCTCCGCCAGGGAAGAACCATGGAAGCGATCGCGGAAAGAATCAAAGAAGAAGGCGAACGATTCAACCCGTTCCCCGGTTTGCGCCCCTTCGAGCCGGACGAGGATCATCTCTTCTTCGGTCGAGAGACCGAAACGGACGAGCTGCTCCGGCGCCTGCGCACCAACCGATTCGTCTCGGTGCTCGGGACGTCGGGAAGCGGAAAGTCTTCGCTGGTCCGTTCGGGTCTCATCCCGTCGCTCTACAGCGGGTTCATGGTCAAGGCCGGATCGGACTGGCGCGTGGCCGTCTTCCGCCCGGGCGAGGATCCGATCGGCAACCTGGCGACGGCGTTGAACGACCCGGACGTGCTGGGCGGCGACGCCGAGATGGCACAGACCAACCGCATGCTCCTGGAGACGACACTCAGGCGAAGCGCACTGGGTCTGGCCGACTGCGCTCGTCATGCGCAACTCTCGCCCCACGAGAACCTGCTCGTCGTCGTCGACCAGTTCGAGGAGCTGTTCCGCTTTCGCGCGAGCCGCACGGCGCACGGCTCGCGGGACGAGGCCGTCGCCTTTGCCAAGCTCTTGCTCGGCGCGGCGCAACAGGGAGACATCCCGGTCTACGTCGTGCTGACCATGCGCTCGGACTTCATCGGCGATTGCATGGAGTATCCGGGGCTGCCGGAGGCGATCAACCGGGGGCAGTACCTGATTCCGCGTATGACGCGCGAGGAGCTGCGCGCGGCCATCACGGGTCCGGCGGCGGTCGCCGGCGGTCAGATCGAGTCGCGACTGGTGACCCGCCTGCTCAACGAGGTGGGCGACGACCCGGACCAGTTGCCGGTGTTGCAGCACTCGATGATGCGCACCTGGGACCACTGGGTCGACGAGCACTGCGAGGGCGATGCGGTAGATCTGCGTCATTACGAAGAGGTCGGCACGATGGCCGAGGCGCTGTCGCGCCACGCCGAGGAGGCCTACGCGGATCTGGAAAGCGATCGCGATCGCGAGATCGCCGAACGATTGTTCAAAGCGCTGACCGACCAGCGGCTGGACGACCGGGGTGTCCGGCGTCCGACGCCGGTGCACGAGGTGGCGGAGATCGCCGGCGTCAGCGATGCCGAAGTGATCGACGTCGTGGACGTCTTCCGGCGTCCGGGCCGCTCGTTCCTGATGCCGCCCGTCGGTCTGGAGCTGAACGGCGACTCGATTCTCGACCTGTCCCACGAGAGCCTGATGCGCAACTGGAAGCGGTTGGTCGAGTGGGTCGAGGAAGAGACGACCTCGGGCAAGGCCTACCGGCGTCTGTGCCGGGCCGCCCGTCGGCAGGAGAAGGGCGAGGCTGGCTTGTGGGTCGATCCGGAGCTGTCGATCGGCCTCAAGTGGCGCGAGGAGACCCGGCCCACACGCGTATGGGCGCAGCGCTACGACCCGTCGCTCGAGAGGGCGTCGCGCTTTCTCGACGAGAGCAAGGCGGCGCGCGACCGCGCGATCGAGGAGGCCGAGCGCGAGAGGATCGCCAAGCTGCGCCGGGCGAGGATCCTGGCGGGTGTGCTGGGCTCGGCGGCCCTGATCACGCTGATCTTCGGCCTTCTCGCGTTACGCGCCGGGCGCATCGCCCGGGCGGCCGAGCAGGTGGCGACCCAGGAGGCCGACAAGGCGCGGGCGGTCTCGGACTTCCTGGTCGGTCTGTTCGAGGTGGCCGATCCCGAGGAGGCACGCGGGGACACGATCACGGCGCGCGAGATTCTCGACGAGGGTGCGCGCAAGGTCGACACCGAGTTGGCCGGTCAGCCCGAGGTGCAGGCGCGGCTGATGGGCACGATCGGCAAGGTCTACGGCAGCCTCGGTCTCTACGAGGAGGCGCAACCGCTGTTGGAGCGAGCGCGAGAGATGGCGACTTCCGAGCTTGGCGACAATCACGCCCAGACGCTCGAGGTCCTGGACCGGCAGGCCGATAACTACCGGAACCTCGGGCGCTACGACGACGCCGAGCAGCTCTATACCCGTACGGTCGAGGGGCGTCGTCGTCTGCTCGGCGACGAGCATCCCGACACGCTGGCCTCGCTGGCCGGGCTGGTTCAGGTTTATCAATCTCAAGGACGGTACGCCGACGCCGAATCGACGTCGCGCGAGGCGCTGGAGGCCAGTCGCCGCACGCTGGGCGAAGAGCACCGTCAGACCCTGCGCTCGATGCACTCGCTCGCCGAAGCACTGCGTGAGCTGGGACGCTTCCAGGAAGCCGAGGAGCTGCTCACCCAGGCCTGGGAGACCCAGAAAGAAACGCTGGGTGACGAGCACCCGGACACGATGGGCTCGATGGGGAGCCTGGGCAAGCTCTACGAGGATCTAGGGCGTTACGACGAGGCGGAGAAACTCTACATCGACAACCTGGAGAGTCGACGGCGCGTCTTCGGCGAGGAGCATCCGAAGACACTCGTGGCCATCGACCGGCTTGGACTGTTGGACCAGGAACGTGGCCGGTGGAGCGACGCGGAAGGCCGGTTCACGACCGTGCTGGAGGCGCGTCGCCGAGTTTTGGGCGAGGAGCACCCCAGCACGCTGAAGAGTCTGCAAAGGCTGGCCTGGCTGTACAGGCGGCAGTCCCGAACCGACGAGGCGGAGAAGCTGGCGCTACAGGCGTTCGAGGCGGGACGACGCGTGCTGGGTGAGGAACACCCCGACACACGGGAGTTCGCCAACGTGCTGGCGGCGGTCTACGGAAGCCAGGGCCGTCACGACAAGGCCGAGAAGCTCCACACGAAGAACCTGGAGATCTACACCCGGCTCTACGGCGAGGCCAACCCGAAGACCTTCGTGGCCAGGAACAACCTGGCCGTGACCTACGGCGACTGGAACCGCCTGGACAAGATGGAGGAGTATTTCCTCAAGAATCTCGAGATCGCCAGGGAGGCGCTCGGCGAGGACCACCCGTCCACCTTGTTCTACATGAACAACATGGTGGCCTCCTACCTCCAACAGCGCCGTTACGACGAGGCGGAGAAGCTGGGCCTGGAGTCGGTGGAGCGGCACCGGCGCCTGCTGGGCGACGACAACCCGCAGACTTTCACCGCGATGACGCGCCTGGCTACGACCTACGCCGAGCAGAAACGCTTCGACGAGGCGGAGCCGCTCGGCCTCGAGGTGCTGGAGGGGCATCGCCGCGTCTTCGGTGACGACCATCCCCAGACGATGAACGTCCTCTCCGGGCTGGCAGGCTTTTATCAAGACCGGGGACAGCACGAAAAGGCCCTCGAGATGCGCCGCGAGATACTGGAGACTCGGCGGGAGGTATTTGGCGAAGAGCACCCCTCGACGATCGGCGCCTACGGAGCGCTCGCCTGGGTGCACGAGATGATGGACGACCCAGAAACGGCTAAGGAGCTCAGGACGCGGGCGATGAAGATCCGCCGACGGTTGGCCGTGCGCGAGGATGCCGGGGCCCACGACAAGAATCGCTACGCCAGCTCGCTCGTCTGGGCCAAGCGTGAGCTTCAGAATCCGGAAGAGGCGATCAATTTCGCGATCCAGGCCAACGAGATGACCGATTACGCGAATCGCGACTACGTGTCGACTCTCGCGGAGGCCTACTTCCGTGACGGTCAAACCCGCAAGGCGATCGAGGTGCAGGAGAAGGCGATCGGTCTGGTCCCTGAGGACGACACCAACGCGCGCAACAACCTGGAATCCCGTCTCGCCGAATTCCACGCGTCGACGGGCGACCAGGCAACGAAACGACGGCTCAAGATCGAGGAGATATCCCGTCTGAAGGAGGTGGCCGAAAAACCGGACGCCAGCCCGCGTGCCAAGGACGCTTACGCCTGGGCCTTGCTGACCGCCAACCCGCTCGACCTGCGCGACCCTCGGGAGGCCCAGCGCGTCGCGCTGGAGGTCAACGAACAGACCGGTTACGAGGACTCGGAGTTGCTGAAGACACTCGCGCTGGCCTACCACCTGTCAGGTGATGCGAAGAAAGCGATCGAAACGGAGGAGCAGACCCTGGCGCGCGTACCCGAGGACGATCAGTGGGCGCGCCCGCGCAACGAACTACTCCTGCTGATCTTCAAGGAAGAAGGCCACAAGGAGTTCGACCTGGCCGAAACGCTGACCGGAACCTGGGTCGGCACGCTCGGCCCCATCGAATCCAGCGTGGAGTTCCGCCGCGAGGGAGACTACATCTACGGCCGCCTGCTCAACGAGCTTCCGTGGGTTCCCGAAGGCGAGGATTGGCTACGCTTCGAGCCGGGCGCGGGCAAGCTCGACTTCGCCGTCTCCGACGCGGGCTGGACCAACGTGCGCTTCGAGCCGGGCGACTTCATGAGGATGGACTCGGGCGACCTGGTCGTCTGGCATCTCAACCTCTGGTATCCCGTCCGCTTCAGCCGCGAGTGAGTCGGCTTTCCGGGAATTCCGTGCCTCGTTCGCGGCGCATGGTCTTCTCGACCTCCAATCGCTGCTGCTCGAAGGCCATTGGGTCGCACGGCCCAAAAAAACCGCGGTCGGATGTCGATTTCGGAAACTTCGTTCGTCTAATCCACGAATCTCCCCGAAAGCGGTTTCGGATAGGAGCAAAATGAAAGGAGCGGACAATGAGGAAGATTCTCACGATCACGACCCTGGCGGTCCTGGCGTTCACCTTTTCGGTCCACGCGGAGGAGCAGACCGGGCAAGCCACCAAGGCGGCAGACGACCCCCGTTTGGAATTCTTGAAGAGCCTCGCAGGTACTTGGGTCGGAGAGGCCACGGAGGGAGAGATGCCGGCGGGCGTCTTCGAGTTCCGCGTTACGGCGGGAGGGAGCGCTGTCGAAGAGCGCGAGATGGTCGGCACACCGATGGAAATGTTGACGGTTTACCACATGGACGGAAAAGAGCTGGTCGCGACGCACTACTGCATGCTGGGAAACCAGCCGCACGTGACGGCCGCGAAGCGCGTGGTCGATAACACGTTGACCTTCGCCTGTAACGGGAAGCCGGGCAATACCAGATCCCACGACGACAAGCACATTCACGGCTGGACGATCAAGCTCGACGGCGAGAACACGCTCGTCTATTCGGGCGAGCTGGTGGAGGAAGGCGAGCTGACCGAGGCTCCGCGATTTTTGCTGACCCGTCAGCAAGAAACCGCGAGCCGCTGAACCGGGCATCCGCAACCGGAAGGACGAACGATGCAGTATCTATTGCTGATCTACAGTGACGAAAAGAACGACCCCGCGCCGGGTACGCCCGAGGGCGATGCGTTCCTGAACGCGTATTATCAGTACACCGACGAGGTCAAGAACAAGAACCTCATGCTCGGCTCGAACGCCCTTCAGGGCGTGTCGACCGCGACCACCGTGCGCGTGCGCGACGGCAAGACCCAACCGACCGACGGCCCCTTCGCCGAGACGAAGGAGCAGCTCGGCGGTTACTACTTGCTCGAATGTAAGGATCTGGACGAAGCAATCGAGTACGCGGCCAAGATCCCATCGGCCAAGCATGGTTCGATCGAGATCCGGCCGATCATGAAGTTCGATTGACGGGAAGCTGATTGGGGCAGGCGACACCGGATCGATCGCGGGCGACCGTAGAAGCGGTCGTTCGCGAGGAGTGGGGCTACATCCTCGCGACCCTGGTCGGCCACGTGCGCGACCTCGACCTCGCCGAGGACGTTCTCCAGGATGCCGCTGTCGCCGCCCTTCAGCACTGGCCGACAAGCGGCGTACCGCAGCACCCCCGCGCCTGGTTGCTGCAGACCGCACGACGCAAGGCCATCGATCGATTTCGTCGCGATGCCCGGTTCGAAGCCAAGCGCAAAGAGCTCGAAGCGCTCGTCGCGCTCGGCGAACAACCCGGCGGTGACGAGACCGAAGAGACGGTCGTGGACGAACGGCTCTCGTTGATCTTCACCTGCTGTCACCCGGCCTTGGGCGAGCAGGCCAGAGTGGCCCTGACGCTGCGAACCCTCGGCGGTCTGACGACGACGGAAATCGCGCGCGCCTTCCTCGTCCCGGAAATCACGATGGCGCAACGGCTGGTTCGGGCCAAGCGCAAGATCAAGGCTGCCAACATCCCCTACCACGTCCCGCCGCCGCACCTCTGGCCGGAGCGCCTCGAGTCGGTGCTGTCGGTCGTCTACTTCATCTTTAACGAAGGTTATCGTGCAACCTCGGGAGTTAGGCTCACGCGCGCCGACCTGTGCGATGAGGCGATCCGTCTGGGTCACATCCTGGTCGCTCTCGCGCCGCGGGAGCCCGAGGCCGTTGGTATTCTGGCCCTGATGCTGCTTCACGACGCACGACGCGACGCCCGAACGGACGCCGAGGGCAACCTCGTAACGCTGGAGCATCAGGACCGCAGCCTGTGGAACCGGGAGCAGATCGACGACGGCGACCGGCTGCTCCGCGAGGCGCTGGCCATGAAACGGCCCGGCCCGTACCAGCTACAGGCGGCGATCAGCGCGGTGCATGCCGTGGCGAACTCGTATTCAGAAACGGACTGGGTGGAGATCACCGCCCTCTATCGCAAACTGTTCGAGCTGCAGCCGTCGGCGGTCGTCCGGTTGAACGAGGCCGTCGCCATCTCGTTCGCCGAGAGCGCCGAAGCCGGGCTGAGAGTCCTGGCCGAATTGGACGGACAAGAAGCGATGGAGAATTACCAACCGTATCACGCCGCCCGTGCCGATCTCCTGCGTCGGGTCGGGCGCCGCGAAGAGGCCGCGGAGGCCTACCTACGAGCAGCAAGACTCTCGCAGAACGAGGCGGAGAGACGCTTCCTGGAGCGACGGCTGAAGGAACTGTAGAGTCCGGGATCGGATCCTGATACGCATCCGGGTGGTGCGGGATCATGGAACGACCGGAATCGCCAGGTGGGACGCATGCTCTGCCGATCGATGGATACGATGGGTTGCCTTCTTGAAATCACTCTCCGTCGCCTCGAAGATGTTCGGCACGAACGTCTGTGGGTTGCGGTCGATGATCGGAAACCAAGTACTCTGCACCTGCACCATGATGCGATGTCCTTTTAGAAACGCGTAATCCTGAGTGTTGAGGCTGAATTCGTACTCGAAGACCGTGTCGGACGGAATCGGCTGCGGTGTCTCGAGGCTTTCCCGGTAACGTCCCCGAAAAACCTCGCTCGAGACCATCAGCTGATGGCCGGCGAGGTCCCAGTTCTCCGGGATGTGCTCGGGATAGACCCCCCGTGGACGGCCGAAAGAAAGAACCGGCGTTTGCGTTCGGGTACGGATATTCCGACGACTTGCGCCTCGTCGCCGTCAGCCAGAATCCTCTCGACGATCCTTGAAGCAATCAGGGGCTCCGGCGTGGTTGTCCGCGGGTTCCGTCCGGTGAGGGGTTTGGATACCACGCCTGCGAATCCGTCGGGTTCCTTGCCGAGGGCGATGCCCCGGAGTGCGATCCACTTCAGAGTAGGAATCGACCGTGGGATCCAAACTCGAGCGCTAGCTCGATTACACGGACTACATCGCCGCGCCCGACTGCTACGCGACGGATTTTCTCTCCCCGGAAATGGTCGACTCCTCCTCGCTGGTCCCGGGCGGTCACTCCTTCCTGGTGTCGGCCGAGAATTCCTGTGGGGAGGGCCGCTGGGGAACGGCGGATGCGGAGCGCTGCCGTCCGCTCAGTTGACCCACTCGATCGGCTCCCGTTCCACGACGCGCATGCCGTAGGTCTTGCCGTCGATGTCGACCGTGACGATCAGAGCCGGCGGGTCGGCGCCTTTTTCCCTGGCCATCGACGAGATCTCCCAAGTTTCGATCTTCTTGTAGAGGCATCATAGG
>Ga0255055_10002458_pt1 | contig 13085 bp, 11 predicted proteins | sample JV7_2_27_MG_FD_188633 | JGI IMG/M metagenome (GOLD analysis project Ga0255055, IMG submission 188633) | Seawater microbial communities from Jervis Inlet, British Columbia, Canada - JV7_2_27 | ecosystem: Environmental > Aquatic > Marine > Inlet | place: Canada: British Columbia | collected...
GAAAGAAACCTTCGCCTCCAGCTTTATCGGCGTCTCGCTGGAATCCGTTCTATCGATGAATTACGCTCTTTTGAATCCGAACTCGGTGATCGATTTGGACCTCCTCCCGTGGAGGTTGGCAATCTAATCTACCAAGTTCAGATTAAAATACTGGCGATGAGAGCGGGAGTTGACTCGGTCACCACCGAGAATGGCAAAATACTCATAGGAGCACCAAGCAAGGATTATGAAACATCCGACAGGTCATATGGGAAAGATATATATCGAAGCAAACGAGGGTATTGGATTACGAGAGAGGGAGAGATTGACTGGAAAGTACGTTTGCAGGAGTTACTAATAAGATTATCGAATGGCTCACCCGATCTCGAGAGCTGAACATTTCAACCCTCCTTGACCGAGATCTCACCTTCACACATCGCCGCGATATTGTAATAACACCGTAATGTACGGTACACCCCCGATATATTCAAAGCCAACAACCCAGGTTTGCCAATCAAATTGATTCCCATCTTCAGGCGCAGGGAGGTGGAATGCATAGTAATTGAGGGACGAGTACTCACTTGGCCAAATCGCCTCACGTGAAGTCGTACCAACGGGAAGGACATTACAAACCGGATCTTGCTCCTCATGCAGCGCTGTGGCTAACGATGGATAAAGGACATCCTTGAATGAACCAAGTATCTGGAAATCTCCGCCACTTATTACACCCCAATCTATCTCATGAAAGTCCTGAAACAAATTTTGTATCGAATCCTGCGGGATTATGACCTCAGGGTTCCACCAGTCATGTCTTATGACCAAACCTCTCGATGGATTAATTCCTTGAGCGAGTAAAGTTCCATCCCCACTCTCAAAAGCCTCTCTTAATTCCTGCAATCTATTCAATACTTGTGGATCATTACAGAAGATCGCCGGATCAACATTTTCGGTCAGGTTCCAAGCGTTAACCCAGCCTGGGTCGTCCCCCATGACAGTGATCTCTACCCATATCGAGCTCCCCAATGCGGTTGAATGACCTGTGAGAAGTATCCCTCCCTGATCGTAAGGCAATTCATCTACGAGATCCCCTGCGATTCCAGCCGGATTGTAAACCTTCAATTTTTCCTCAATAGGCAGCCAGACGACAGCATATCCTCCCTCAGTTTCAAGGGGGCTTACATCCAATTCTTGCAGCGTGGATGCCGTCGACGTGAGAGCTATCTGGTCACTGTTGAGGGGTATGGCTGTTCGTGTACAAGCCGAGAGTACAAACAGCAGGGCTAGAGAACCGCTCATCAATAGAGGAGATACGTTAGATTGGGTCATTCGTTCACATTCTCAAATGCGATATAAAATGGAGATATCTCAAGACGGGACCCTTAAGCTGAGGGTTGAACAGGGCTTATCCCCTTCGAACGTCCTGCCGAACGACGTCGCCGCGCCTGTACTTCCGGCACAAGGGCCAGGTCAAGCACCTCACTCATGGTCTGTACCATTTGAATATCAATCGAATTTTTCGCCTGACGGGGTATTTTCAAAAGATCCTTGTCATTCTTGGCCGGGATGATAACACACTTCAAACCAAGCCTATAAGCAGCATGGATCTTCTCCCGTACACCCCCGATCGCAAGTACCCGCCCGCGCAGCGTAATCTCACCACTCATCCCCACATCTTTCCGCACAGCTCGACCGGTCATCACAGAAGCCAAAGCAGTTGCCATCGTAATGCCTGCGCTGGGTCCATCCTTTGGAATCGCACCCTCGGGAACGTGGATGTGGATATCCATCTTCTCAAACAGTTCCACATCGATCTTGAGCTCCTCCGTTAGAGATTTTACATAGGAGAGTGCTGCATGCGCAGATTCCTGCATCACCTCGCCAATGTGTCCCGTGATTTGCAAACCACCTTTTCCCTCTACGAGCAGAGCTTCAATGGATAGCGTATCGCCGCCATTCTCGGTCCATGCAAGGCCAGTGGCCACTCCGACTTGATCTTCCTGTTCCAGCTCGTGTGGGATAATCTGGGGAGGACCAATAATCTTTGCGAGCATACCGGGCGTAATCCGTCGATAAACTTTTTTCCCTTCGGCTTTCTGTCTTGCAATCCTTCTGCACAGCTTGCCAATCTCACGTTCGAGATTACGCACACCAGATTCCCAAGTGTATTCCCGGATGATGTGATGGAGTGTCTGTTCCGTTATTGAAAGCTCATCCGGCGATAACCCATTTTGTTCAAGCTGGCGACTGACAAGATATTTTTGCGCGATGACGACCTTCTCCTCTTCAATGTAGCCGGGAAACTCGATGACCTCCAGTCTGTCGAGCAACGCTGGCGGGATCGAATCTAATGTGTTCGCAGTAGTAATGAACATAACAGACGAGAGATCATATGGGATCTCAAGATAGTGATCAGAGAACGTATTATTTTGCTCTGGGTCCAGAACTTCTAGAAGCGCAGATGCTGGATCACCACGGAAATCTTGACCCAACTTGTCAATCTCATCAAGCATGAAAAGTGGATTTTTCGTTTCTCCCCGTCTCATTGCTTGAATGATTCTGCCTGGAAGTGCTCCAATGTACGTCCTGCGATGACCGCGAATCTCAGCCTCGTCTCTGATGCCGCCGAGAGAATGACGGATGAACTTCCTGCCCAACGCGTCTGAAATCGACTTGCCCAGCGATGTTTTTCCCGTCCCTGGAGGACCGACAAAACACAGGATGGGTTGGCGATGCTTTTCGGGGGCTAAACTTCTTACGGCGATGTACTCTAGAATTCGATCCTTCGCCTCGGACAATGCATAGTGCTGACTCTCCAGCACAGCAATCGCGTGACCGAGGTCCAGATTATCAACCGTCGCCGCCGTCCAGGGAAGCTCGGTCAACCAGTCTAAATAGGTGCGGATGATGCCCACTTCTGGTGACATCGGAGGCATCTGGCTCAACCGCTGCAATTCCTTCAGCGCACGAGCTTCAACATCCTCCGGCAGGTTCAAGTGCTCTATCCGCTCTCGTAACTCATTAATCTCTTGAGACCAGATATCACCCTCCCCGAGTTCGGCTTGAATGGCCTTCATCTGTTCCCGCAGGTACACCTCCCGCTGAGAGCGGTCGACCTCGTTTTGAACCTTTGAATATATTTGGTTTTCTAGCTCGAGGACATCCAACTCTCGGCCAAGAAGGACGCTGATCTGCTGTAATCTGGTGATTGGATCGAATACTTCAAGAATGACCTGTCGCTCAGAGAGTGAAATGTCAAGCGCTGAGGCGATTAAATCCGCAAGCCATCCCGACTCTTCGATGTTCATTGCATAGAGATAAACTTCTTCGGGAAGTGATCGATTCAATTCCACACATTTCTCAAAAAGGGTTTGTACCGCGCGCATGAGCGCTACGGTTTCTTTGCCTGCATCAACGGATTCTTCGATAGGCCGGGCACGCACTCGTATGTACGGGCTGATTTGGGTGACCTCGACGATTTCGACTCTCCTCCTGCCATGAGTCATCAACGAGATTGATCCGTCGGGAATTCGCATTATCCGACCGACTGCAATCTCCGTCCCTACGGTATAGAGATCGTCCGGCGTGGGAGATTCAAGATCAGGATCTAACTGCGCAATCGAGATCATCGTGGCCCCTGTACGAACCGTGTCTTCCACTGCGGCCAATGTTGGAGCATGGGCAACGAATAGCGGCGTGAGTAAATTGGGGAAGAGGACAATATCGCGAAGGGGTAGAACAGCGCATTCAATCAGCCCTTCATCATCTTCAATACCATCGCGGATCTCATACAGTTCTTCAGCTCTACGATTAATTGTGTCTCCAATATCCGAGGGGATCGTCGGCCAACGCCCATAGATTGTGCTCATAAGCTCCATCATTCCTTCCTGCTGCGTTGAGGGTTATTTAACATCTCCCAAGATGCAAGAATCTCTCCAACAACGAATACGCTGCCTGTCGCGAGGAGAACATCATCCACCTGTGCTGTGCCGAGCGCAGATTCAAGTGCTTTCGATACGGGCTCAACCGATTCTACCTGCAATCCATGCTGATGTGCGATGGAGGCTAGAAACTGAGGATTCTCTGCACGTTGGTGTTCAGTACGAGTTACGATGAGACGATCCACCCGGGGCAGCAGCTCGTCTAGCATGCCCTGGATATCCTTATCCTCCGAGGCGCCAAAGATCAAAATAACAGGTTGGCCCGGGAAATAATCGTCCAGTGCAATTCGCAGCTTGAGCGCCGAGTCACGATTGTGAGCCGCATCAACGACGACCGCTGGCTTGTGCGAAAGGATCTGAAACCTTCCAGGCCACGAAACTTTAGCAAATCCATCCCGAATCGCAGATTCAGAAATCGAGAGACCGTTTTTTGAGGCTTCTTTGATCGCCGCATACGCGGTGGCAGCATTTGTAATTTGATGATACCCCAACAACGGAAGCTCATACCTGGGTGGCACCCACTCTTCACTTCCGGCAGATTCCACGTAGGCATCCATCCGGGATTGTTCTTCGGAAGACCAGATATATACCACCTGACCATCAAGACCTCTACTTCCTGAAGAAAACAACCAGTCCTTTCCCACCCGAATGAGTGGGGAAGATCTCTCCGCGGCGATCTTTGCAACGACAAGATCGGCTTCGATTTGCTGAGGTGACAATACGATCGGGATACCGGGCTTGATAATCCCAGCCTTCTCGCGTGCGATGTCAGACAAGCTGTCCCCGAGAAGATGCATATGATCATAGGAGAGCGTCGTAATCACACTCACTAATGGGGTAAGCACATTGGTGGCATCCAACCGGCCTCCGAGCCCAACTTCGATCACAGCACAATCTGCACCCTGTTGTGCAAAGAAAAGAAACGCCATCGAGGTGAGAATTTCAAAAACTGTCAGCCCCGGAAAAGAATCTATGTGAGGTTTCAGATGCTCTATCACGGCAACAAATTCATCGTCGGAAATCGGTCCCCCATCGATCTGATAGCGTTCATTCAATCTCACGAGGTGAGGCGAGGTGTATAAGCCTGTCCGATAACCAGCCTCATGGAGAATCGATGCCGTCATCGCTGAGACGGAGCCTTTACCCTTCGTTCCGGCGACGTGAAAAGCCTTGAAATTTTCCTGAGGATCGCCGATACTATGCAGTAAATCTTTGACCCGTTGAAGCTCGAAAACTTCTGCAGAATAGCGATAGCTTCGTTCGACGCTGAAATCTGCGAAACCATACAGGAAATCTACTGCGTCTTGAAATGAATCTCCAGACATAAGGGAGCCATTGTAATATTCGTCCCGAAATGGCACAAGATGAAGCTCACTTGCATCTGCATTTCATTCGCGCTAATATGGTCAAAATAACGGATAATTTAAGGAGTTGGAAGAGAGAAGAGGAGGTGGGATTATTTGATCGACGAGCCTTTATAAAAGCATCAGAAAGTTCACTACGTAATCGATCTAGTTATCCCGTGTTAAAATTTTCCGAGGAGGAAAAAGTACCATGCATAAGAACCGTTTATATCTTTTAGCCGTAGTCGGCATACTGCTCATCGGCGCACTTGCGCTGGGAGCTTGTGGCGGCGAAGCAGAATTGGGAACCGAGGAAAACCCCCTTATCTGGGCATTCGTTCCATCTGCTGAATCCGAGAGTGTTGCAGCTGGAGCAGAAAGTGTAGCGGATCTGATCTTTGAGGAGACGGGTCTTTATGTGGACACTTTTGTGGCCACAGAGTATGCTGGCGTTATCGAAGCGATGTGCAGTGATCCACCCAAGGCTCACATCGGTTCCTTGGCAACCTTCGCGTATATCCTCGCCTCTGATCAGGGTTGCGCCGAAGCTGAGCTCGTCGCTGTTCGCTTTGGTAGCCCAAGCTACAATGGGCAGATCTTCGTCCATGCCGACAGCATGTACGAGACCCTCGCAGATCTAGATGGCGTTTCCTTCTGCAGAGCGGACGCACTGAGCACGAGTGGCTGGGTCATCCCCAGCATCGATCTTGCTGCCGCTGGAGTAGAGGTAATGCCAGTGGATGCAGGCTCCCATGATGCCTCCGTCGCCGGTGTGTACAACGGCGACTGCGAAGCAGGATCATCCTACGTCGATGCACGCGGCACTATCGAGGAAGAGCATCCGGATGTCATGGATGTCGTCAAAGTCATCCATCAATCCGTAGCCATCCCGAATGATGGCGTACAGTATTCGTCGGCTATATCTCGCGAAATGCGCGACGTGCTGAACGCCGCGCTGCTAGCCATGGCAGAGACCGAAGAAGGTGTGGCTGCACTTGATGAGGCTTACAGTTGGACCGCCCTCGCGCTGCATGATGACACGTTCTATGATCCGTTCCGACAGTTGCTCGACGCTGCCGGTATCAACGCTGCCGATCTCCAGTAATCATTCGTGGAGTTGAGGCACTAAGAAAGAATGTTATGTGAGGGGGGACAAGTTCCTTGTCCCCCCTTCTTTTTTTCGTAGGAGTTCCCGATGCTCGAAATACGTAACCTTACGAAGGTCTATGACGATGGCACAGTGGCATTGAATAATGTCAGCTTCACGGTGCCCGATGGAGAATTCCTGATTGTGATCGGGCTCAGTGGTTCCGGTAAATCCACTTTGCTCCGTTGCATAAATCGACTCATCGACCCCACAGAGGGTGAGATTCTCTGGGACGGGGAAGATCTCGCACTCCTGAAGGGAGAGGATTTGCGGAAGGCAAGACGTCGCATCGGGATGATCTTCCAATTGTTCAACCTCGTAAACCGGTCTTCCGTGCTTACAAACGTGCTCGCGGGGAGACTTGGCTACACAAAATCGTGGCAAAGCCTCATGAACCGATTTTCAGCAGATGATATGGAAAAAGCGATGTACGCCCTCGAGAGGTTAGGAATCACCGATCAAGCTTACAAACGAGCCGATGAACTCAGCGGGGGTCAGCAGCAGCGAGTTGGCATCGCCAGAGCGCTTATGCAGGAGCCCGAGATGATCCTGGCTGACGAACCCGTTGCCAGCCTTGATCCGGTTCTTGCTCACTCCATCTTAGAACACCTGGAAAAGCTGAACCAGGAGGAGAATATCACTATAATCTGCAGCCTTCATTATCTCGATCTTGTCCAGCGGTACTCAACCAGCGTCATCGGCCTACGCGACGGTGAAGTTGTATATCAAGGCACACAAGCAGAGATCCAGGCGATGACGGATGATGAATTTAAAGAGATATATGGGGAGGAAGCCATTCGTGTGGGTCAGGGGCTCGAAGGAGATGTGACCCCAGGAGGTGAGCAATGAGTGGCCCTCCAGTAATGCGTAAAGAAGGTCAGCGCGGAAGTCTCATACCACCATTCCTCGCCTTCCTTGTGTCGTTCTTCGGACCGGGTATTGGACACATGCTCGCAGGGGCATTCGGTCGAGGACTGCTGCTCTTCATGAGCTTCGTCACGATAATTGGTCTCCAACTATGGCGTATCAATGAAATTGCACGACGCCAAATCTTGTTTTCAGACAAAGTCCTAAAAACATATCAGCTTGAGCCGATGTTAGCTGGCGTAGCCATTCTCACATTGCTGCTCTGGCTTTGGATTGCTATCGATGCCTACAGGGTAGCTAAACGAAGAACTCGTGGCTCTATCGTGCTCTTTCTCCTTGTGCTACTTCTTTTCTTTGGTTTGGGATGGCAGATCGGGCAAATTGACCTCTACCAATTCGGGACCGAAGTATCCAAAGCCGGGCCACGTCTGGTTCAGATCATGTGGCCGTGGGAACGAGCGATCTCACGCGAAGAACAGATTATTTCTGCGGCTGCACCTGTGCAGGTTCCCTGTACGGAGACACTTCCTTCGGTTCCAGAACAAGTGTCCGGGGAACCCTACCTGTTGATAGAACCTCAATGTGGCGTACTCTCTGAACAAGATGGCACACTAGGGACCTCGCTTGTTATCCGCGGCACTTCATTCATGCCGAATACCGAGACCGAAATCTGGTGGGCAGATCCACTTATTAACGAATTTCGCCACCGTCACGAAGGGGAGTACCTGATCTTGACGACGGACGAGAATGGTGACTTTACATTCGAGATCATCATGCCCTACCGCCTTGTTCCTGAGAGCGCCGTGGGTGCACAGGTATGGGAGATTCAGGCCCGCCAGCTCGGCTCGGAAGGTGATGCAGCTTTAAGTAAGGAGTTCTTACTGGTGGTCTCAAAGATGATCGAGACCATTTTCCTTGGGATGATGGCAACATTCTTCGGTATCATCTTTGCACTCCCGATCAGCTTCCTGGCAGCACGTAATCTTATGTCGGCGAATTGGTTTACGCTTGGGGTCTACTATGTCGTTCGGACGATCCTAAATATCGTCCGGTCTATCGAGCCGCTGATCTGGGCCGTGATCGCTGTTGCCGTCGTGGGGTTGGGACCATTCGCGGGTATTGTTGCACTGACGCTGCATTCTATTGCCGCTTTGGGCAAACTGTACTCCGAAGCCATCGAATCGATTGATCGGGGGCCTATCGAGGCGATCCATGCCACGGGTGCGACATGGCTCCAGACAGTTGTATACGCCGTAGTCCCACAGATCATCCCCCCATTTGTCTCGTTCACAATTTACAGATGGGATATCAACATCCGCATGTCCACCATCATCGGTCTTGTGGGTGGCGGTGGTATTGGCTTCCTGCTCATTCAGTGGATGCGGCTGTTGGATTTCAAGGCTGCCGGCCTTGCCGTGTGGTTCATCGTAATCACGGTTACGACGCTCGATTTCGTCAGCGCAGAAATTCGCCGACGATTCGTCTAAAGTGGTTTAAGGAAGGTTTGTGGATAAATTATCCTTGCCCGTGTTATTGCTAAACGCAAACTACGAACCATTGAATGTTTGTGCGACGCGTCGAGCCATCACGCTTTATCTCTCGGGTAAAGCAGAGATGCTGCTCAACGGGCGAGGGTACATTTACACAGTCCGAGAAGCCCTGCCCCAACCCTCCGTGATCCGTCTTGGATATATGATTAAACGCCCAAGACCACGCGTCCGGCTAACCAAGAAGGAGCTTTTCCGGAGGGATAGTTTTACCTGTCAATACTGTGGAAAATCATATAAACATCTAACGATCGACCACGTTGTTCCGCGTCACCTTGGTGGAGCTCATGAGTGGAGCAACCTAGTAACGGCTTGTCCTCAGTGCAATATGAAAAAAGGTGGAAGGATGCTCCACAAGGTGAACATGAGCTTGCGACGTAAGCCTGAGGAACCTAAGGCGACCGCAAACTACCTGTATGGCAATTATCTTGCGAAGTACGAGGAGTGGGAACCGTTCCTAACGGGATGGTGACGGGTAAGATTAAATAGACTCGAGCAAGGCACACAATCCCCCGGATACCGTACTATGGCCGCCCGATAAAATCGGAATCGGAGCGTTTGCGACTTCAGTCGCAAGCGCTCTTATTTCATCATCCTGGATTTGATCGACCCATCCTAAGTCCAGGGCAAAACGGACCTCATCTGTAGGCCATATGCCTGTCGCAGCCATCCATACTCGCGTATCCCAAAACACACCGTCTACAAGAGAAGCGAGGCGTGCTACAAATTCCTCGGGCCCCAACTCAACCAGCATCTGACCGATGAAAGATTGCACTTCTCCGTGAGCCATTCGCTGGCTCGATATCATCCCTCGTTCCTCAGAAAATACCCGACTCCAGATCTGGGTTGTGCGTTCGAGTTCTACCCACGCGTAGGAAGGAACCCGCCCAATAAGTGCGATGCTGGATGCCGGAGTATGCAGGATATCCTTCATCGCGTTAATACGGGCGAGCGCCCCAGCCGGAGCATCTTCGAGATATGCACAAAGCTCCGTACCGAGATTGGGATGACGCTTTATCATCAAGAGGTCCAGGGGCGTATCGATGTCAAGTCTGGTCATGGCTTGTGGTGTGGCAGCTTCTACGTCAACTCCCCCTTCATGCGCCAGGACCCAACCGAGGGGATTATCCGTGGGGATTCTCTCCGTTAATTCCACGATGGGTTTGGCATCGTTAATAATCATCCAATCTGTGGAGTGATAGTTATTGACGTATGCGTAAGGGCTTGATGCACTCGATGCTCTTCTGAAGGCTTGATCGAGGAATTCCGTTGAAATCAATGGGGCTGATCCGCCACCAAAATATGCTAGCGATGACATCTTGAATTTTTCGATAATTTCTGCAAGCGCATACCCAAAATGGAATGGATTAGCGTCCAATGTGATTGTGCATACACCCAGAGTTGAGAATATCTCCTCGTCACTTGCATCCCCAAACACGCCATATATCGGATCTGCAACCTCAATCTCTCTCAATCGACTAAGGAGGTCAATGGCAGCATGCCGCCTGCCTTCTGCAACGAATTTAACTGCGGGAGAATTACCGCCCGGCGGTAGCATAACGAGGGTCGGAATTTTTGAATTCATCAGTAATGGGCAGTATGTCTATGCGCAACCCGAGCTAAGGGAGGCTCGCATTACGCGACTTCTGTTTCAATCAATCCTAATGTGCCATCACGACGTCGGTAAAGAACATTTACATAGTTATTGTTGGCGTTTAAGAAAACGAAGAAATTTACATGACCGAGCAGGTCCATCTGTTCTATTGCCTCTTGTTCATCCATCGGTAATAACAAGTGTCTCTTCCTCCTCGCTATTCGGGTCTCTTGCTCAATTTCATCGAAATCCACGTCCGGGATATCGGGAGCAACCTCAGCCGCCGATCGACCATCACCACGAGCTTTCCAACGTCGTCCTTTGTACCGATCAATCTGTCGATGGAGTTTATCGATGACGAGATCTACAGAGGCAAACATGTCTTCGGTTCGATCTTCAGCTCTCAATAACACGCCCTTCCCCAAGACTGTGACTTGAGCAACCTGGCGATCTTGCGCACTACGAGCCGATTTCGCGTAAGTCAGATCGACCTTGGCTTCTTCCAATGTGTCGAGATATCGATCTAACTTCCCAACTTTCTTGATGACGTAATCCTGTAATCGTTCACTCAATTCCATATTTTTCACATTGATCTCAACTTGAATGGTCATTAGGCCTCCCCTTCTAAGAGATTTGGATTTCTTCCGCCATCTTCTGCAAGACCAACTGCGAGTGCATACATGCGTTTTGCGCCCACTTCTTCAGCTGCTTGAGCACACGCAATTGTGGTCGCGCCTGTCGTAATGAGATCATCCACAAGAAGGATGTTCTTATCGTATATGGCGCTCACGTTACCTTGAATTGCGTCCTGAACATTAACTCTTCTTTGCGTTGGGTTGAGACCTACTTGTGAACCCGTTTCTCTGACGCGGACAAGTCCATCTGGTGAGTATTGGACACCTAGTTTGTCGGCCACGCTGCAAGCGATAAGCCCAGCTTGATTATACCCGCGCTGTCTATGCCTTTTCGCGCTCAGTGGCACCGGAACCACTAGATCAGCATGCCAGCCTTCACGCCTATAGATATTGGTCAACCACAAAGCCATCACATCCGCTAGTTCCTTGTTTGGACGGTATTTTAAGTGGAGGATGGCCGAAGAAAGTGGAGGTGCGTATTGTGCAAATACACGAATTTTAAGGCTGAATTCGAGTGAATTACACGCCTCGCAATCGTTATTGCTTGCGGCAGGCAAACCACATCTTGTACATCGTTTGCGTGATACGGGTTGAAGTTTGTGATTGCACCCAGGACACCAGGCGGTGCCCCTTAAGCCACATCCCCCACAGCGTAAAGGGAAGAGTGTCTTGAAACCCATCTCGATCATCCGCTTTGGCCATCGCAAGATGGGATGAGTCAAGCGTTCAATCACCGGGCTCCTGGAACAAGTAAGGATGCGTCGTCGTGCTACCCGCTAAAATAGACCCATCATCGCTGGTGAAGTTATCAATAACAACGCGGCCGGGCCAAGTAGAACCAGCAAAATGGATGGAAAGATGAGCAGGGCTATTGGAAAGATCATCTTGATAGGTGCTTTATGCGCCTCTTCTTCCGCCATCTGACGACGGCGAATTCTCATCTGATCGGCTTGGATGCGGAGAACTTTTGCCATGCTTACACCAAGCTGCTCTGACTGGATTACAGCTGCCACGAAACTCGTGAGCTCCCTGACGCCAAGGCGATCAGCCATATCACGCAAAGCCTCCCGGCGTAGTTTCCCCAGTCGAACTTCTTGAAGCACTCGCCCGAATTCAAGCGCAAGATCATTCTCCCACTTTTCGTTCACCTTGCCCATCGCAGCGTCAAAACCTAAACCTGCTTCCACACAAATCGTGAGCAAGTCCAGGGCATCAGGAAGCGCTCTGAACACGGCCTTCTGCCGGGCAGATATCCGACCTGATAACCAGAGCTGTGGAAAGAAGAATCCGATCAGCAAAAAAATGGCTGATAATGCTAATCCCTGGAGCCAATTCTGACTTGTGATCGCAAACACGAGGAATACCGCTCCACCGAAGAACACCGCTACTACAAAACGCAGAGCGAGGAAGAATGAAGGATCCATCTGCATTGGGTTCCCGGCCATCTCAATTTTTATCTTTGTAGATTCGAGCGTGGCCTGAGGTGTAAAACGGGAGGCGATCTCACCAATTTTATTAAAGACTGGAAGGAGAATTCGCTCGTGAAACCCCTGTGATAACTCGATCTCTTCCAATGTCATAGACTCTTCACGAGTGCTATATTCGGCGAGGCGTTCATTGATAGGATCGGAAGCTTGTGGGGAATTGATACCCACGACAACCAAGACAATGGCTAAGATGATGATGAATATGACGGCACCAATGATTATTATTGCCATATCAACTAACTCGCTTCCTGAATATCAGACACGGAGGCAAACCTTCCAATTGTATGCATAAACATCCCGATGAGACACGTATATACTTGTCCGTAATTCTTAGATGTCGATATCTACGATCTTTTGCGTGATAACAAAACCAGACGTGATCATAATCGCTGCCAGCGCCATTATCGGGATGCCGCAGTTTCGAGTTTCTGGATTGAAGAACTGCATGATGTAGTCCTTATTCAGAATAAATAGCAATAAAACCAGGACGATGGGTAGAGCAGAGATAACCCAGGCTGTCGCTCGACCTTGCGCAGTTAAGGCCTGAA
>Ga0255055_10002459_pt1 | contig 13081 bp, 17 predicted proteins | sample JV7_2_27_MG_FD_188633 | JGI IMG/M metagenome (GOLD analysis project Ga0255055, IMG submission 188633) | Seawater microbial communities from Jervis Inlet, British Columbia, Canada - JV7_2_27 | ecosystem: Environmental > Aquatic > Marine > Inlet | place: Canada: British Columbia | collected...
ATATCCACACCACCAGAAGTTGATGTAATAACAATCGCACCGGCCGCTGTACCGGCGGCATTAACTACTGAGATTATCTCTGTTGCAGCCGTACCATGTGGAGCCACCTTAACGTAAGTATCGGCAGCATCACTACCCATATAGACTTCTTTGGTGTCTGCACACTCGATACCAATACCACCAGCAGATGCAAGTATCTCAATCGCCTTTGCATCAGTACCATTAGTATTGACGATCCTCACATCTTCACTTCCAGCAGTGCCATGAGCAGCAACAGTAACGTGCGCATCACTGGCAGCATTACCCAGTATGAGGTTCTTGCCATCAGCTACTTTTGCGGTAATACCACCGGCTGTAGCGGTTAATGCAATAGCCGTGTCGGCTGTGCCAGCCTCATTCGTTATTGCGATTAACTCAGTGGCCGGTGTAGCACTTGGAGAAACCTTAACAAAAGTAGTCGCTGCATCGTTGCCTATGTAGATTGCTTTTTCATCTGCAACTTCCGCTGAAATACCGCCAGCAGACGCCAGGAGAGCAATAGCCCCAGCAGCCGTACCGTTGGTATTGGTAAGCTTAATCTCATCAGTCGCAGCACCAGCCACATCAACAGTAATATCACCACTGGCAGCATCAATATCAACACCACCTATTGCGGCTGAAATACTTATTTCGCCATTCGCACCGTCAGCTACAAGTGCAATTGCATCAGCAGCACTTTCAGTTCCGGTAATGAGAACTCTACCGGCAGTAGCATCCAAGACAATATCCTTGGCCGCGGTGTTCTCAAGTTTTATATCTCCGCCAGTCGCCTTGAAGTTCATACCATTAGTTCCAGCATCAACATCAATACCACCATCTGCATGCGAGGCAATTATCACAACAGCCACCGCCCCTGTTTCGCCACCGTCAATGGAAACAGCCCCGGCAGTCGCATCAAGGTCAACGTCTATACCCGCACCAGAAGTGTCCAAGGAAATAATCCCGCCAGTGCCATCTATATCAATACCACCTGCATTGGCAGCAAGAGTAATCTCGCCATTAGCACCATCAGCGGTAAGAATAACCGAATCGGCAGCACTTTCGGTGCCAGTAATTAAAACTCTACCAGCGGAAGCGTCCAGGATAATGTCCTTGGCCGTGGTGTTTTGGAGCGTTATATCTCCAGCAGTTGCGGTAAGATTAAAACCACCTGACCCACAATCCATATCCATTCCACCTGCTACATTTGAGGCATCTATCGTAATAGCCGTAGCAGCAGCCTCGGCACCCTCGACATACACCGAACCAGCAGCACTATCAATACGAATATCTTCGCCAGTCCCGGCACAGTCAATTTCAATACCTCCGGCAGAATCTATTTCAATGCCATCAGCAGTAGCATCAGTTGAATTTATCGCAATCTGTCCCGCCGCATTGGATGTATATAGATAAATCGCCAAATCCGCAGCCTCACTGGAAGTGAGATTCACTGAACCACCTGTATTTTTGATGTCAATGTCCTCGGTAGCGGCAGCGGCATCACAATAAATCTGAATACCACCCAGAGTTGACTGCAATTTAATCGAATCAACAGCGCTTTCGGTAGTGGCCAGAAGTATCGAACCACCAGTATTAGTAACTGTAATATCCTGCCCCGATGCACCTGTAGCATCAATATCTATTCCACCTGCCGTAGCATCAATATTAATGGCGTCAACTGCATCCTCAGAAGCCGACAGATTTATCGAACCGCCAGTGTTAGTAACTACGATGTCCTGTCCCGCCGCACCAACAGCATCAACATCTATACCACCAGCCGTAGCGTCAATGTCAATAGCATCTGTAGCATCCTCAGAAGCCGAAAGAAGAATCGAACCACCAGTGTTAGTAACCATGAAATCTTCGCCAGAGGCACCAGCCAAATCAATATCAATATCATCGGCAGCGTCAATGTTAATAGTGTCGCCGGAATCAATCCATATATCGCCACTGGCATTAGTTGTTTCCAACTTAATGGCATCGAGGCCAGTGCCCGCAGAGGTAGCTACGATACTTGCATCGTGAGTTCCTGTTTGAGTAAGTAGAAGGTCTTCACCGTCCGTACTGCTTGTTACAGTAAGATTGAAATCATCAGTAGTATCCATATCAATACCACCGGCAGAAGTGTTAATGTCAATAGCATCAAGGCCAGTGCCCTCAGAGGTTATAATCACACTTGATGCCTGAGCACCCGTTACCGTTAGGGTTAGATTGTCATCCGTTCCGTCGGCTGCAAGACTAATACTCGAAGCAGAAGCATCGAAAACTATCGTGCCAACACCAGTAAGGTCATCGACAGTGCCCATTGCCAATTCATCCACGCCGCTACTGCTCTTTAAGCCTACGGCGTTTGTCCCGGCATCCATATCAAGAATAATATCCTCGCTGGAACCTGAATCGGTAAATACGAACTCCGTATCGGTACTATTGCCTATAGTCTCGGAATTCTCAAGCGTTATCGAATCGAATGTCATCGAGGCAAAAGTGGCTACACCAGCCTTAGTAACGTACCAGAGGCCTCCCGTACCTTCAATGTCGTAGCCAGTGCCAGTATTCTCGATTTCGATTGCATCGCCAGAACCAACAGACATTGTAATTGTAAGTCCATCTCCCGTTGTATTACCACTATAGGTCAATCCCAGAAGCGATGCAGTGTCATTTTCGGTATTGGTTATTTGCACAGCTCCATCAGTTGCGTTAATAGTCCTACCGGAACCAGCTCCACCAAAATCGTATCCACCATCGAGACTTACACCACCAGCAACATCAAAGGTTTGCCAGGAAGTACCGTTGTATCCAAGCCAGGCATTCGTGCCACTATCGTAGTAAACTCTACCTTCATCAGTATCGGGTGCTGTAGCTGTCGGATCGAATAGGAAGTTGCCTGTATTCAGCACATCATCCAGAAAGGTTGCAAGTGAATCGGGATTTGATGCAATGTCATAATTGATGTCATCCCTTACGTACTGAGCGTAAACCACCGAACTAAACAACAGACCGATTACAACACTTACCGCTACTATTGCTATTAAAGTGTTTCTCATAACAAAACCCCTACTGCGTTTGGGCTTGACCGCTTTCTTCGGCTTACCCAAATCTATTTTCCTGTTCAATTCCTCTATTTCTTGATTATTTTCGAGAACTTGGTTCCTGAGAATCTGCATCTCTTTCAACACTTCACCAAAGGAATCCATCTCCTCGAAATGGTATATTCTATGTTCCATTTTTTTCCTTTCACACTGCGACGGCCTCTTTGGTTTCTACGCATACACCAAAGGGCGCATCGGCAGGTGCATCTCCGTGGGCTTGCCAGATAAAACGCGGGTCATTGTCTACCAGCCTGGAAACAGTATTTCCCGTCCGCGGGTCTTTGATCTGTTTGTATTGCGGCGTTAAAGCTTGTCTGTCGTGATAACCTATGAGCCATTCGGGAATTACATGGCGACGACCAGGCCAGCATCGCATCCGAAACTCGCCACCAGGGGCCGTAACAACATCCACGCCTTTTTCCTCAAGATTCTTAAAGGTAGCATAGACTTTCTTGCTCTTTCTTATTGCCAGAGTCTCAGGAGAAGGTTTTGGCTCGCTGACTTTCATTCCCAATTCCTTCTTCAACCTTGCAACATCAACCAAAGTCGGATTTTGAGGAATTACAATCTTGATTTTAGCCAACTCCGCTTCCGCCTGAATATCCGCAATGTTCTGCTTCAATTTGGCATCTGCACGGAGCTTTTCCCTGACTTCTTCTTCCCTGCGAACCTGCTGCACCAAAAGAGCATCTTCAATTACTCCTTGAAGTCTCTCTATAGAAAGGTCACCAGGAGGGAGCTTAATGTCCCTCTTTTTTGCTATCTCTCGCAATTCTGCCTTCGTTTTCTCTGTTAAATCCATCGTATTTTCCTTTCTATTATTCGGGACTTACCCCACTTGCCCAACCATCTACATCGCCGTGGTCAACATTGGTATCTGCCAGAATAGCCTCGTAATACATTTCTTGGCCATTTGTCTGAATGTTGTCTTGAACACAAACACCCTGATAACCACCTCGGTGTTCAGGCTCGACCACTAACTGCCAGATAACACCGTTGTCAGAGGCTGAATTCTCACCAACTTCAACAGGCCATGAAGGTTCGCTCGTGCCAGATGTTCCAGCCGTAACGCACTCGAATATGGCGTTTCTGTCAACTGCAACACCATCCACATTCAAGCTCGTACTTGCAGTTCCGCCTTTGACAAATGAACCATCCGCCGTTGCTGTTCTTGCCGTATAAGCTGTTGATGCAGCCCACGCCACTATTGACGGAAGTTGACTACCGGAATCATATTCGACAATTCCAGCATCATCGGCCATTCGTGCCGTCACGCCTTCAGCAACGGATATTCCCTCTTTGGCTCCAGTCGATTGATACTGCTCCATCTCCGAAAACCACCAGTAGAAAATGATATTGGTACTGGTATGGAAATCAATGAGGAGAATCCTTGACGGAATAAAACCTATTGGAAGATAGATTATTCCGCCATCCTGTACGTAATGTCCTACTTTTATTCTTGCCATTGTTTTTTTCCTTTCTTAATCAGCATACATACTTAGGTTTTTTCAACCGTACAACTAATTCAGAACGCTTTCTTTTACTTTAAGTCCTTTGTATTAAGGGACTTACACAGTACTAATAAGGTCGTGGCCGAAATTGTCGTTCAGGATTTTCGCAGCATAGTTAGCCAACCAACCAAGATATGAAAATCTGTGGAGGGGCGAACCTGTCCTGTCCGGCGGCGTGTAAATCAACGGCTTGTCAGCCGAACTTCCGTCAATCTTCACATTACCGAAAAAGTCTTTGGCCATGATGATGTTGTGATAGTTGGTACTGACCACGCGAGCATTCGTAGTCAGAAGCCATCTAACGTCACCTGTACTGCCAAATTCCCCTTCGTAACGGTCACTCGCAGAAGCATAATTCACCACATGCTTGAATCCTGAGACATTCGAGATTCTCGTTCGATTCAAGACGTGACTTATGCCAATAAAGGCCGCTCGAATGGGAGATGTACCTTGGTTAGGCCCCGCCTTTATCTCCGGCCGTATCATCGCTGCATTTTCAGCCAAAAGATTGATGACAACAGTATCAATATCAGTCTTATTGATTAAGGTCGTTGTTGGGGAACCGTTCGAGCACGTAGTTGAAGATGCAACGCCAGCGACAACATCACGACAAAGAGTATCAAGAGTTAATCTCATATTGTCGAGAAGGACATCCGCAATGTTCTGCTGGTCTTGTCCAAGACCAGTAAATTTCATCCATGAACTGATTTTTGTTGCAGCACCATATTCCTTGACCGAGGCGCTTAAATCAGTTTTTGAAATCAAAATCGGCGTTGGGTCTTCCGCTTCTGTTAAAGGCGTAGTTTGGGCCAGAAGATTCGCCCATCTACGCCACTTTGAAGTATCACCTTCGTGCTGAGGGATACGGTCTTGCTGGCCAAACTGAGCGTAAAGCAGCAAGGGAAATACGCGCGTTAACACCTTCCTTTGGTAAAATAGGTTTACCGGATGATCTACGCGCGTCGTAGTCATCGTAGTTTTCTGTGTAGGAGGCATATTAAATCCTTTCTTTATTTGTCGAATTCGCCTGCCGCTACACGCCGTTCCGTAGCTGCTACCTTCTCAGCAGAAGAATAATCCTCACCAACTGTCCCACCCCCGCCAGCAGCGGCCGGGGACATGGGAGACGTTACGGCCTCGACTTTTTGTCGATTTTCCTTTTCCGTCATAACGACTTTCATCTTTTCGTATTCAGTCAATTTGCGATTTTCCATAACTGCGTCATAAATAGCTTTAGCGCTTGCGGAGTACAAATGCGGTTTCTTTGTTAAAAGTATTTGCAATTCAGTAGAAGGAATGAAGCCCGCCGGTCCTTGAATACCTACAACTTCCGCAAAATCGGTGTGACTTGCCACAAACTGCGCATTTTGCGCATACATATTCTGAGCTTGAAGTTTTTGAGTATCCAACTGGTCTTTGCGCTTGTAAACTTCTATTCGCTCTGACTCCGATAAATACTCCTGACCTTGTAAACCCAATTCTCTTATGGCCTGGGCGTAGGAATTCTCCTGAACTTGGGATTGTTGCACCTGTTGAGCAGATTGCATAACCTGTTGTTGCAATAAAACATTCTGGTTCTTAGAAGCCTGAAGTAAGGCTTCGGCTTCCTGTCGTTTTTTCTTCTCGGCAACAATCCCTGCTTTCAAACCTTCTTCTTCAACGTGGTCAGCGCCATCCTGACCTGTTTGGGTGGCCGCATCTTCAGCAGAAGTGTCCGCCTGCTGCTCAGCGCTATCCTGAGCTGTTTGGTTAGCCGCTTCTTGAGCGCCGTCCTCAAGTGTTTGGTCGGCCGGTTGCAAAGCATTAAGCTCTGCTTGTTCTTCTTCATTTGCCATTCTTTTTCTCCAAATAAAAAGCCCCAGCAATGCTCGCCTGAGCTTGCTGGGGCCGTTTTACAGTTGTCCCTATCTTCTTTGAGTTTTTTAATACAAGTAATTAACTTGCAATTTTATTCGATTTGTTTTCCTCAAATACACTATCCTCATCATTCCATTTCACTTGAGCATTCAAGCCAGGTATATCAGCAATCTCGGCAAGAAACCACTCTGCCAATTCTTTTCTGCTAAACTCGGATGGAACTTTATAAAACACCTTGTTTAAGACAGCACATAATGCGTTATCATTTATTTTTTCTAATGCTCTTAGTTTTGGCATATCAATACCCTTAGTTTTGGCATATCTTCATACATCCTATCATAATCTTTTTCAGTGCCCTTCTTAATCTTCCATTTGCTGCAATTATCCTCAACTGCTACGCATATCCAAATTGAACCTTTAGCAGGCTCATCCAACATTTGTCCTACATAATGCTTTGGACCTGAATTTGGAAGACATTTATACTTTTTGTTATCCTCAATCATTGTTGCATCATGTGTATTCGGATGATTCTCAAGTATTTTTACGATTTCATCTATTGAAAGCTGAGGCTCACTTTTCGTAAATGGCAGACTCGGAGCCACTGATGCTATTCCAATAAGTTTTAAGAAATCACGCCGCTTCATCGGTTCTCCACATACTTAGTTTGCACTTCATCCTCTCTTGGTATAAGATGAAACTCAAGATGTCCCTTCAAATCAGGAAACGCTCGTTTAAGCATTGCCTTGCATCTTTCAATTACTTTTTCCTGCTCGTCTGTCATCTTTCGGTAAGCACTTTATATTTGTCTAATAGTACGTTCTCGGATTCATCAATAACAGCCAAGGCATCTTCTTTAGTTGGTAGTTTTACCTGACATCGTTGCCACGATTTGCTATCGTGAGCAAAATATTCTACATAATAGCTTTCATTTGAATACGCAACACGAAATTTTGGCATTACCTCATCATAATACGTTAAGTCGTTCGGCTCTTCTGCTATTGCATGAATTGCCTTCAACCCACCTACTATTGAACCAATAACAAACAAAATGACACCAAAGGTTATCGCTAATATTATAAGGCTATCTTTTGTTTCTTTTTTCATAGTTCAATCCTCGGAGTTTTCCTTACATGAATCGCACCGTGCTTGTCAAATCGCCATTGCAAAGTGCTTCGGTGACATTTCAACTGTTTACACGCATCGTTAAGGGCCGCTTCCAAGTGCCCTCTCTGATTATTCGTTAGAAGTCCCCAAGCACCTAATCCCTGAATATCAGGAGAAATTAAGGGCTGGTCAAAGATAGGGTCGTGACGTACCCTTACTCTTCGCATTGCACTAAGTTTTCTTGTTAGTACTCCCACGATTCATAATCTCCAACTTTTCTTCTTCAGTTAAACATAAATGCAAACTACCCAAAATGGGTTTATTTATTCTAATACCTTTTCCACACCAAATACATTTTCCATAAAGTTTGTTTCCAACTACGAAGGTTCCTTTAGGTAAATCATTATTCACTGTTTTTGCTCCGATTCATAATCTCCAACTTCTGTGCTTCTAATGCCAACTTCGCGCGCTCGCGCATTGGTTTGTCTTGTAACTCCTGTATTTTAGCCATCGTATTCACTCTATCAAGAGCGGCACTCGTCTGGTTCTCGAATGCCTGGGCACGTCTCTCCTCGCTCTGGGCTGTCTCTGAGGCTGTTAGGGCCTCCTGTAGGGCTTCTTGGCGTTTCTGAGCCTGTTGGGCCTGCTGCATCTGCTGCTGGCGCATCTGCTCACCCCTCTGGATTATCTGTAATAAGGCAGATTTGAACGGTGTCGGCGAGTATTTCACAACCTCGCTTAAAGGAATCAGGCCCGCTTCATCCGGGAACTGCATCCTCAACGCCTTCAATTCCATATAGAACAACTGCTGCTGGGAATCCGTTAGTAGTCCTTCCATAGGCATACAGTCATATTTCGCTAAGTCTCTTTTATAAAATCCAGGCACGGGCATCTCGTTTATTAGTTGATAAATCTTAGCTTCCGGGTAATTTAACTGTACCAATTGGATTAAAATTTGCCCCAAACGTCTTTCTGAATCCCAACGACTATCAAAAAGCCCCGCCTGGCCCGTCAGGGCCGCCCCCGTCCGATATGAATGTACAATTCCTGGTATGTCCTTGTCATCAGAGCCTAAAATCTCCTGATTCAATCCTGTAGCCTCTGTTTCAGCCTTGTCAGTGGCCTCTAACGCCGCAAAAAGGCCCGGCGGCACATCCGGGGCACCTTCCTGAGCAAGCAAGTCCCGCAAAGGCATCTCGTCAGGCATGTCCTCATTGGCTTGAAGGACTACACCCTGACCGGATTTGTACGCATCTTCGGGATTTAAGAGATATTTCGACCTGACTACCCGCAAATCCTGTATGTGGGCCTCAATAATGTCGTATATCTGATTGATTCTCCTGTTGAATGCCCTTTGGGGGTCACGCAACCGTCTTACGAAGCTTTGAAGTTTCAACTCGCTCCGTGGACTTTCAGGGCACCAATCGCCTTTGAGCCAGACGAAATTGTAATCAGCCAACTTCAAAGGATTTACACCATCCCAAAGAAATTCATCATCGAGAAAAATTGTTAATTTTATCTGATTAACAGGTTTGGTGTATAACGATAGGGCCGGACTGTCATCAGGAAGCCTTGTCTCATCAACTTGCCGCCTTGCATATCTCTCATCACCACGATAAAACTTGTCAGCAAATTCCTTCAATGAGATTTCCTGGCCTGAAACCCTTGAAATTACAGTAGGAACGAATTCCGTAACCCTACGCCACCACTGCTCGAAAAGCCTCTTGCCCGCCTTATTATTGAGATACGGATTTCCCAGAAATTCCCATCTATCACCCGTTAATAATGGATTGATTTTGTCAACCTCGCTCGTTCTTGAAGGTACAAGCATCTTGGCCTTGTCCGCAGAAATCCACTGGCCCGTTAAGATATTGTCGCAATCAGACAAATCCCCCGATCCCAGACTGGGATCGAGTAAGAACTGGTTCCATCCCAAACGTGAAAATCTTAAATTGTTCTCCCTGTCCCGCCATACTTCCAATAAGTTAGAGCCTTGGATTAAATTGCCCCACTTGAAACCGTTGCTCAATTCGTGATAGCCTCCATTCAAGGCCATAAGGCTCATCAAAACCCCTGTATGCTGCTCGCACGCCTTGTCCTCGTTAATGTCCGGCTGTCCTAACGGCCCTACTTTTAGGATATGACGATTGCGTATCTCGTACCCAGCTATCAAATTGACTTGACGGTTGATTTTGTCTATCGTATGAAGAATCCTGTCCTGCTCATCCGCCGTCTCTACTTCCTGAGCAGTGTGTTGGGCGCGATGATAGTAGTCCAAATCAAGACATGCCTGGGCAAGAAAGTTGTCCCACCCCACCTTGCATACCTCGTGGACATCGTGATACTCTGATTTTAAGTTGCTGTCAGTTGCCATCTGCCTATCCGGCCCTCCTATACTTTTCTATGATACCAATAGCTCTTTTGCAACATGCCAAACTGCATAATTTTGGTGTTTTTTTGTGCACCTTTATACACAATATAATCAATTTATTTGAAAAATATACTGGTTTTGGGTTATAACATTTTCCACCACTTAATCTAACTCCGCAAATATCACAAAAATCCTTAAAGTCAGGAACTTCTCTTGACCATTTCATTATCCGACCCTCCTATACTTCCTGGCCCATTGACGAACCTTGGCAGCCGTCAAGACCCCCGCCCTGGCGCCGACAAGCTTCTTATCAACTATCATCGACAGATACCTTACAACATCCGCCCAGTGAGCTGCATCATCCGCCTTGGGCTTTTCCTGATACATATTGAGTCCTTCAACCCATTCACGATGATACGAAGAAAGTCCCTTGATAGTCTCTTTACACTCGGCACTTATCCACAGACTGTCGAACAGTTGTCTCGTGCGTTCGATACCTTCGAGTACCGACTTCTCTTTGGACAGTTTAGTAAAATGTATCCCACCATCGGCGAAAGACTGAAATATCGTTTGGCCCGAACCTATCTCGCCCTTACTAACGTCATGGGGAGAAAAATGCTTACCATACTGATAATGATACCTTCTACGATATTCGTCCAACATCTCCCGATAGAAAACTGCCCCGCCTTGGGCATCTTCTTTCTTGAGATTGAACTCGTTGATAATATGGACTTCCTTGCCACATATCTGAAAGAATATCCAAGGCATGTGAGAACCAACTCCTAAGTCACAGGCCGTATGAACCAAGTCCCGCGAGAAATGAGGTACGGAAGTTATGCGTTTGTCCTCACGTAAACGGGAAATCTCCATAGCATAAAAAGCGCCCTCAACAGAGGCGAGAAAGCACTCCTCTAAGGTCGATGGATGCTCCTTGAACATATCATGCTTGAATCTTTTCTTAGTCAGAGCATACCAAGCACGCTGATTTATTGTCAAAATCCTGTCATAGACCTTCTCTATCTTATCAAGGTACTCATTGACCTCTGGGGGTATATCAACGGCACCGTCAACTACATTGGACTCCTTATCCATCCAGCCAAAGAAATGTAACTTCCAGTCAAGACGCCTCCAGGCGGCATTCTCCCTGCCCTCATTGGCCATGGCCTCAAGACACATATCGTAAAAGTCACCAAATGGCCCCTCAGACGTGCTCTCGACAAAAATGAATCCTCCCTTGTGAACGGTAGGCATTGCTCCCGTCTTGACCTCCTTAGCCTTTACCGGCATACGGGCACATAATTTACCGTATTCGCTGATATGAAGGATATTTAACGTCCCTGAACGCATCGAAGTCGATACCCATATAGACGACTTGTCGTAAGAAAGATGACCACTTGAATCCATAAATCCTATAATCATCTCAAGACTATCATCCTTCAAAAGAGGCCGGGAAGCCTTCACGTCCGGCGGAAGCCTGTCGTAAGCAAAGTGTATCTTCTCCCGCAAAATCCTCTTGGCATCATCAAGCCTGTGGGCGATAATTCCCGCCTTAGTGTTAGAATTGAACAAGCACGCATCCAATATAAACAACGCTATAAAAGTCGTTATACCATGCTGACGAGACTTCGGGATAACATTCAACCACCACGTTAAACGATATAATCGCCACTGAGCGGGATTCATCTTGAACTTTATAGGCTCACCCTGCTCGTTCAATATCCAATACAAATTGTTTAGACGCCACCTACAACTGCTCATCCGCTTCACCCGACGAGCCTCGCTTATGTTTAATCCGGTTTTCGGGTCATATACCGTCATCTTTTACTCTAATTTCATAATATCGCCAATAATAGAGCTTATATCGGACAACATATCTGAAAATTGTTTATGCGAAGCTGTAAATACATAATCATTTGCTTCATGCTGTAACATAGATTTTTGCGACCTAATCCCCCGTTCAACTGCACTGATTTCAGCCACTTCGTGCATAAATCCATTCAATAACTCACGGTCACTATTGCACAATGTGCCTATATTGATTTTCATCTTTCTGTAATTGAAAGTACTTATACTTTCTTTGTTGTTCTTGCAAACTTCCCAAGGTCTATTGTTAATTCTAACTTTTTTCGGCAATCTCATTTTCGCCCTTTTGTAGCCTTCACTACCTTGCTTAACGCCCGCTGCTGACGAGATGCCTCTGCGCACTTGGACTTTTGCCAAGCATCTTGCCATATAACTCCATTAGTTTCAATCGAAGCCTTGCTTGTCTCAGTCGGCCAAGATGGTTCAGTGTTTTTCATGTCCTTCTCTTTCCCTTCTTAGTCTGTACCCCACCAGCCAACGTCCGGCCACCACGAGGACCCTTCTTAGACATTACCCTAACATGAATGTACTTACCCTTCTTAGGCTTCATCGTCCGTATCTTTACTACCCGACCACGACCCTTGACCTTACCACCAGGCTTGTCAGGTAACTTCCTACATCCCTTACCAGGCATAATGCTTACTCTATTATATCTATATCCTCATTTAGTAGATTTATGTCAATTCCACCACCCGTTGAAGTAATACAAATAGCATCGTGACTTTCTTCAAATGTGCAACCCTCAATGACTAAATCCTCAGGAATCTTAGGACTACGAAAACGGCGATGTAAATTCCAAGATATGCCCAAAATTATCACCAAAAAAAAACAAATAATCCGAACTGTCTTCCAACGCGTGAAAATAACCTTCTTCTTACGAAAATTTGGATTTACTGTGTAATCTTTCATAATTACCTGCCGCCTTGTGAGTATAAGCCTCTATCGAAATACTGAAAATCCTCTCCATCGCCAATCAAATTCACCACAGTAATTATCAGACCATGTTGTAATAGGATAAGCACCTTTACTAAGACTTGGTGGATACCTATGGCAAAAACCAGAAGTGCCTTCATCACATTTTGCTTCATTTAACGAACATCTATCACATCCTTCTTCTGGACAACTTTTTATTCGATGTAACCTTGTTTCTTTATCACAATGACATTCCCACCATTTACAATCTTTACACTTACCCATCTTAACCCTTTTTGCACAAAAAACTATATTGATTCGTACATACCAGAAAGGGGACACTAAAGCTCAAAAGG
>Ga0255055_10002460_pt1 | contig 13070 bp, 14 predicted proteins | sample JV7_2_27_MG_FD_188633 | JGI IMG/M metagenome (GOLD analysis project Ga0255055, IMG submission 188633) | Seawater microbial communities from Jervis Inlet, British Columbia, Canada - JV7_2_27 | ecosystem: Environmental > Aquatic > Marine > Inlet | place: Canada: British Columbia | collected...
GCAGTCATGCTGTTGGTCACTGGGCCACATGCAAGTGCGCAAGAGGTACCAAAGCACAAAGGCTACTGGATCAGCTTCGGCCTCGGTGCCGGCTGGAATCTCTCCAACACGATCAACAGCCAGAGCAAGGGTGGTGGCGCGCTGTTCTTGCGGATGGGCGGCACACCCAGCGAGAAGGTGTTGGTCGGCGGCGAGCTGATCGGCTTCGGCACGAAGGTCGACGGTGTTTCCTATGGCCGCGGCAACCTGAACGCAATCGTCATGTATTACTTGAGTGTTCCGCAGGGCCTTTACGTCAAGGGCGGTATAGGTGGAGCATCGTTCACCACGAGCACAACGGTGGGCAACACAACGACCACCACCACGGATAACGGTTTTGGCGCTGGATTGGGGATCGGGTGGGACGTCAGACTCGGGAATGGCAACTTCTATCTGACACCGGCACTGGACTTCCTCTATCAGCGTGTATCGGTCGGCGACAATGAGGCGACCAACAATACCGTGGCGTTGCTCACTCTGGGTGTAACCTGGCACTAAGGAGGAGGTTGGTCATGCGCGCGTGGATTCTGTTGGCAGTCGCTGTTTGTCTGCTCGCCCCAGGGTCAACCTTGGCGCAAGGCTCTCGGTACGGTGGATACTGGGGCAGCCTGGGTGTCGGGGTAGGACAGAGGATCATCTCCGAGTCAGATGAGACCGAGTGGGCCACCGGGGCGACGTTCTACGTCCGGATGGGGGCGACCGTTAGCGATCGGTTCCTGGTCGGTGCCGAGGTGGAGCTGTGGTCCAAGGACGAGAATCAGGTCATGACCACCCGCACGAACGCCACGCTGAACGGGATCTTCTTCCCGAGCCCGATTCTCGGGCTGTTCGTCAAAGGAGGGGTCGGTGGGGCGATCGTGCGCGCGGCTGATGTGAGTTCCCTGCCTTCATCGAGTTCGGTTTGGCGGTACGGTATGGCAGCGACGCTGGGCATCGGGTACGATATCCCGGTCGGTGAAACGCTGTCTCTGACACCGAATCTGGATTTCATGTATCAGTGGCTCAACGACTTCGATGTTTCAGATGCCGCCTTCATCGCGCTGACGATCGGGGTGACCTGGCACTAGGGATCTTGCGCGGCTGGAGTGACGAAAAGGGGGGTGCCATGGCGCCCCCCCTTCATCTTGCCCGGAATTCAGGCGGAGCCTATCAGGACTTCGACGCTGACCGTCCGGCCATGAACAACCCCACGAGCCTGGCGACGAGCACCGCCAGATAGAACTGACCGACGACTGCCTCAAACACGGCAAGCGAACGGGCCATTTGCGACAGCGGAGTGACGTCGCCGTAGCCCAATGTCGTGAGGGTCACCATGCTGAAATAGTCGAGCGCGACACTGGTGGAGGCGGCAAGCACGGGGCCTACCTCCTCTGGTGTGGGCAGGTTGGCGAATGATCCCGGCGTGATGGATTCGACGATGCTGTACGCGGTTCCGAAAATGAGACCAAGCAGCAGATAGGCGCTCACCGCACCGTACAGCGTATCCGCTGTGACCTCATTCTCCAGCCACAAGTATCGAATGAGCCTCCACGTCGTCATCAGAAAGAGCAGGATGACGAAACCGCGACTCAGAGAGAACAGGAAGTAATGGTCGGTGAAGAATGACATCCACTTTCCCGCGAGTGCGGGAACGATGACCGCAATCCCGATGGTGAACGTGCTCCTCGATCCGTGCAGAGCGTAGATGCTCGCGAGCAGGACGGCCGACAGCGCGAGCAGTTCCCCCAACGTCTGCGTCGAACCTTCCGGTAGCAATGGCACCACCAGGAAGAACGCGAGCAGGGCAACGAGCAAGTACGAGAAGTGGCCCAATGCCCTCTGGATCCCGGCCTTATGGATCATTTCGCACCGTCAATCATTCAGTTCCCTCCACGGCAGAGCCGGGCCTACGCCCGGCGAGCAACTCCGCCACCGGGCGTGTGGTCTCACTTCGATCGAGAATCAGGCGAAGCACCGCCGTCATCGGCGCCGCGAGGAGCATTCCGGGGATTCCCCACAACAATCCCCAGAACATGAGGGCGAGGAGCAGCGTGACAGGATGGAGATCCAGACCTTCCCCCATGAGCAGGGGATCGATCCCGTTGCCAATGATGGTCTGTATCGCTCCCGGGACGGCGATGATTGCAGCAATGGTCCAAAACGAGTCGAACTGAACGAGGGCAATCGGCAGCGGCAGCAGCGTCGCGATGATCGATCCAATGGACGGGACGAAGTTGAGCAGGAATGTGGTGATCCCAAAGACAATGGCCAGGTCGAGTCCGAAGAGCCACAGCGTGAGGCCAACGAGGAAGCCGGTCACAGCGGACAGGACGACCTTCAGGGTCAAGTAGCGGTGGATCTTCGTGTCGATTTCCCTGCGGAGCTCAGTCTTGACCGATGCAGGCTGCTTGGACACAACCAAGAAGATCACGAAGATCATCACCAAGCCTGCTGTTGTAACGACGTTGACCGCGGTGCCGAGCCCGTCGCGAGCCAGCCGGGCTACTGGAAGCTGTCTCAGAGCATCGGCGACGCCTCGCTGACCTAAGTCCATCCCGAACCGGTCCAGCACACCCGCGGCCTGTGCCACCCAGGCGTCGAGGCGTTGCTCGTACAAGCTCGCAGACGCCAGAAGGCCTCGCACTGAGGTGGTGATGAGCAGCACCAGCAACGCGACCCCACCCAGCGCTATCAGGAGGGCCACGAACGTCCCCAGCAGCCGAGGCACGCGGAGTTTTGCTTGCAGCTTGTCGACGACCGGCCCCACGAGATGCGAAATGAGGAGGGCCAGGACGAAAGGCACCATCACGCTTCGTGTATACGCAAGCGCGGCCGCAATCGCAGTCGCAGCGATCACGACGAGAGAGCCCGTGATGAGGCGTGTTTGGTCTTTTGTGAGCGAGGGCATACGTACGGAGAGGGTGGGATTCGAACCCACGAGGCCCTTGCGAGCCTACCGGTTTTCGAGACCGGCTCCTTCAACCACTCGGACACCTCTCCTGGCGCCCGGCACGGCGCCAGGCACCGTGCATAATAGAGGGGCCCGAGGTGAGTTTCCACCCCGGGGTCGCGTTCCACCGAACCAGTCTGGGAAACGCGTTGACGCATGCCTGCACTACGTCTAACTTGCGGCCCAGCTATGAACCCCTCTTACAACGAGACTGTCCTCGATACCGGTGCCGTCGCTGACGTACTAAAGCGCATGGCACGGGAGATCGTGGAGTTCGCCGGCGGAACCGACGAGCTGGTGCTGGTGGGTATCCAGCGTCGTGGCTCCGACCTGGCTGAGCGTCTCAGTCGCCTGATCGCCGACCAGGCGGGTGCGCAAGTCCCCCTCGGCGTGATGGACATCACCCTGTACCGCGATGATCTGCAGACGGTTGGGCCGCGCCCGGTGGTCGGCGAGACGCGCCTGCCTCAACAGCTGGACCACAAGTGGGTCATGATCGTGGACGATGTCCTGTATACCGGCAGGACGATTCGCGCGGCGATGGATCAGCTGGCCGACTTCGGTCGTCCGGCACGCATCGGGCTCGCTGTGCTGGTCGATCGTGGTGGAAGGGAGCTGCCAATCCAGGCAGATATCGTCGGAGCGCACGTGGACGTGCCAACTGGTGAGCGAGTGGACGTGCTCGTCACCGAGTTGGATGGGCGTGACGCCGTAGAGCTCGTGGACGGAGGCAAAACGTGATGGTACCATCGCTCGGCAAGGACCTGCTCGGCTTGGAACATTTGACGCCGGAGCAGATCCGGCTGATCCTGGACACGGCCGAGCCATTCAAAGAAGTCAGTGAACGTCCCATCAAGAAGGTTCCGACCCTCCGCGGCAAGACCATCGTCAACCTCTTCTTCGAAGCCTCCACCCGCACACGTATCTCCTTCGAATTCGCCGAGAAACGGCTTTCTGCCGATACGGTGAACGTCGCGGCGCAGGGGTCGTCGGTGCAGAAGGGCGAGAGTCTGGTTGACACGGCGCAGAACCTCGAGGCGATGCGGATCGACATGGTGGTGGTGCGCCATCCCTCGTCCGGAGCCGCGAAGTTCCTCGGAGACCGGATCCGGTCGAATGTGATCAACGGCGGCGACGGGATGCACGAGCATCCGACCCAGGCGCTGCTGGACATGCTCTCCATTCGAGATCGGGTCGGCCATATCGACGGGCTGAAGGTTTGCATCTGTGGGGATGTGGCGCATAGCCGCGTTGCCCGCAGCAACATCTGGGGACTCACCAAACTCGGTGCTGAGGTCGCTGTGTGCGGGCCCCAGAGCTTGATCCCCGGCGCGATCGAGGAGCTCGGCGTCACGGTTTTCCGGAGGATCGAGGAAGCGATAGAGTGGGCGGACGTACTCAATGTCCTGCGGCTGCAACTCGAACGCATGAAAGCAGGCTACATCCCTTCGATTCGTGAGTACTACCGCGTCTTCGGCGTCACGCTGGAACGTGTCGAGCGCGCACCGAGGGACCTGGTGATCCTGCATCCCGGACCGATGAACCGAGGGGTCGAGATCGACTCGCGCGTGGCGGATGGTCCCCACAGCGTGATTCTCCATCAGGTCACAAACGGCGTGGCAGTGCGAATGGCCGTTCTGTATCTCCTGGCGGGAGGCCAGCCGGAACTTGCGGAAGCTGCAAAAGGCTCCGACCGGGGAGGTGCGGTATGAGGCCGACACTGCTCAAGGGCGGACGACTCATCGATCCTTCACAAGATCACGACGACGTGGCCGATCTGCTGATCGTTGATGGGAAGGTCGAAGGCTCCGGCAAGGACATCACGCCACCGGATGGTGCCGAGGTCATCGATGCAAGTGGGAAGGTGGTTGCGCCAGGTCTCGTAGACATCCACGTCCATCTGAGAGAACCGGGCCGCGAGGAAGCTGAAACGGTCGCAACCGGCGCCCAGGCTGCTGCAGCAGGCGGCTTCACCTCGGTTTGCGCGATGCCGAATACGGATCCGGTTACAGACAACCAGGCAGCCGTCGGATTCATCGTGAAGCAAGCCGCTGCGGCCCGGGCAGCGCGTGTGTACCCGATCGGGGCGATCTCGGTAGGGCAGAAGGGCGAGCAACTGGCGGAGTTTGGTGAAATGGTCCACGCGGGTGCCGTAGCCGTCAGTGATGATGGGCATCCGGTGGAATCGAGCCATCTCATGCGCACAGCCCTCGAGTATGCGCTTTCGTTTGGGATCCCCGTCACGGAGCACTGTGAGGACCCGGTTCTCGCCAAGACCGGTGTGATGCATGCCGGGGTCGTTGCGACTCGATTGGGCCTCCGCGGTATCCCCAGTGCTGCCGAGGATATCATGGTTGCGCGAAACGTCCTGTTGGGCGAGCTGACCGGCGGGCACATTCACCTGTGTCACATCTCCACCCAAAGATCCGTGGAGTTGATCAGGTGGGGTAAGGAACGGGGCGTTAATGTGACGGCAGAGGCGACTCCCCACCACTTCGCGTTGACGCATGAAGCCTGCGATGACTACGACACCAATGCGAAGATGAACCCGCCATTGAGGGCGCAGTCAGACGTGGAGGCGGTGCGCGAGGGGCTCAAGGATGGGACACTCGATGCGGTGGCCACGGACCACGCACCCCACCACTATGAGGCGAAGGACCGGGATTTCGACGACGCCCCCTTTGGCGTCATCGGACTCGAGACAGCCCTGGGCCTGGGCCTGACGGAGCTCGTGGACCGGGGATACCTGTCGCTGCCAGAGCTGATCCACAGGATGAGCACGCGGCCAGCGAACATCTTCCACCTTCCGGCGGGGACGTTGCGGCGAGGGGCCCCGGCCGATGTGGTGGTGTTCGATCCGGAGGTCCGGTGGACGGTGGATCCGACGAGCTTTCTCTCCAAGAGCAGAAACACACCCTTCGCCGGATGGGAATTGGCAGGGAGGGTGGAGCGCACACTAGTTGGGGGCGAGGTTGTGTTTTCCGTCTGAATCGGATTGTGGGACTGGCCGGGGCTGATCTATGATTGACCCCGGCCTTCGTTTCTCTTAGTCTGCACGGATGGAGAAGATGAGGGTGAGCCTCCAGAGGCTCTCGGGGAGGTACGGCGAGCGTCGATGAACGAGGACGAGATGGCAAAGCGATCAAAGAATTCGACAGTGGCGATCCAGAACCTGCTCGACGAGAAGGGCGAGATCGAGCGGTGGTTGAGGCGCCTCGATATGGCGGGCGACAAGACGCCCGACCACGTCCGGGGCAAGGTGCAGAAGGACTACGCCCGTCGACTTGAGTCGGTTCTGGAGGAGCTGCAGGGGTTTCGGGCCGAGCTCGACGCGTCACTTCGGAAGCAGCGAAATATCCGTGACAAGTTGCAGCAGCAGGAGGCCGATGCAGAGGAGAGCCTTGCGGAGGCGGAGCTGAGGCACAGCGTCGGAGAGTACGATGAGGACAAATGGTCGACCATCCACTCCGAGATCTTGGAGTCGTTGGAGAAGATCCGGGAGGACCTAAACGCGGCCCAGAAGGAGATTGGTGGGCTCGAGGAGGTCCTGGACGCGATCGATGCCCCCAGCGGATCGGAAGTCGAAGAGCTGGAGGAGGAGGGGGAGGCTGTAGAGGAGCCAACGGATCAAGGGGAGCTCGAGGTCGTCGAGGAACTGGAAGGGATTCCAGAGCTCGAGGACGAGGGGCCGGAGGGGGAGCCCGGTGGGGAAGGTGGGGATCAGGCAGGCTCGTTCGATGAAATGGCGTTTCTCAAGTCCGTGATCAGTGGTGACAAGTCGGCCGAATCCCTGTCAGCTAGTGGAGTCAGACGTGCGCTGGACCAGAAGGACTCAGGTGAGCGCAAGGGAGTCAGTCAGAAGGGTGGATCGAGTGGCGAACGCCCGAAGGTGGGAGCCGACGGCGTGGAACCGGTTGATCACAAGGATAAAGGTCCAGCGAAGGGGTCGACCAGCAAGACGGTCAAGTGCGCCGAGTGCGGGACGCTGAACCTGCCAACAGAGTGGTACTGCGAGAACTGCGGGGCCGAGCTGACCGCGCTCTGATCAGTCGGCCGATTCCTGTCGAGACACCACGGCTGCATGTAGGCGGCGCTTGTTCCGGGCCGCCGTATTCCGTGGAATCAGGTTCTTGCGGGCGGCACGATCCAGCAGACGTTCGGCGGTCTTGAAGGCTGTCTCGGCCTCACCAGCCGATTTGGCCTGTCGCACCTTCTTGATGGCTGTTCGGACGGCAGCCCGCTGCACGCGATTCGTCGTGCGTCGTCGGGCGTTCTGGCGCATTCTCTTCTTGGTCCCGCGAATGTTCGGCACAGCTGTTCCTCTCGTGAAAAAGGGGCCGGGAGGCCCCGAAAACGACCGGGAATACTATCGCGCAAGTGCCTGCGAGTCAAGGCTGTACGCCTTTGACACGGGTACCTGCCGCCGCTAGCTTTCGGCGCGTCCGACCTCTGGATCACACCCGACTGTGCAAGAACTGCTATTCGCCCTGCCCGTGCTGCTCTTTTCCATGGTGGCACATGAATACGCCCACGGATATGCCGCGCTCTCGCAAGGTGACGACACGGCGCTGCAGCAGGGGCGGCTGACTCTGAACCCGTTGCGGCACATCGACCCGTTTCTGACGGTTCTCATGCCGCTGATGCTGCTGTTCGCCTCGGGAGGGCAATTCGTGTTCGGTGGAGCCAAACCAGTACCAGTGGACCCGCGCAACTATCGAGACAGCAGGCGAGGTGACATCATCGTCTCGTCTGCTGGAATCGTGGCGAACTTGATCCTGTTCGCCGTATGTGTGGTACTGGTGATTGGTCTAGGCAGTCTGGGCCGCTGGGTCGGTGATCCCGCAGGTGTCATCAGTATGGTGCAGCACATGGTGGCGTGGGGGGTATGGCTCAACCTCCTGCTGGCATTCTTCAATCTGATCCCGATCCCGCCTCTGGATGGCTCACACTTGCTCTACCACTTGCTACCTGCTGCGGTAGCCGTGAAGTACCGCCAGTTCGGCAGATACGGGATTCTGGCGCTGGTGCTCGTCGTCATGGTGGCGCGTCAGGCCCTGTACGTGCTCCTCACTCCAGCATTCGCCCTGCAGGGAGCGGCATGCCACCTCATGGCACCGCATGCCCTCACCTCGATCACGGTCTGCGGCTTGTGACGGCGGTAACGCCACTGGCATCCGACACACCCTTCGTGGTGGAGCTTGACGCCTTTTCCGGTCCACTCGACCTGTTGCTGCACCTCATCAGAGAGCAAGAGATCGAGATCGCCGACATTCCCATCGCCACCATCGCCGATCAGTTTCTCCAGACCGTTCATCTGCTGGGCCTGAATCAGGCGGCGGACTACCTGGAAATGGCAGCCCACCTTCTGCGGATCAAGGTGCAGATGCTGCTGCCCCGTCCCTTCGATGACGAGGGCTGGGAAGACCCTCGCGCAGAGTTGGTGAGACGGCTGCTAGAGTACGAGCAGATCCGGGAAGTGGCCGATTGGCTGGCTGACAAGGCCAGTCAGCACGGTGCGCGTTTCCCGCGCGGTTGGCTCCCAGAGCCGCGTCAGCAGCCGCCCGCGCCGCTGCTCCTGGATCTCCTGGAGCTTCTGGCCGCAGTGGAGACAGTCGTTGAGGCTCTGCCGGAGCCCGTGCTGCATCGAGTTGTTCCGAGGCCGCTCGACGTCGAGGGGGCGACGGCGAGGATTCGGTCACTGTTTGACAGCGTCGAGCAACTCACACTGTTGGAAGTCATCGGCGAGCATTCGTCGATCGTCGACATTCTGTCGTCGCTGCTCGCATTGCTTGAGCTCGCTCGCTTGGGATTCGTGAGCCTGGCGCAGCCGCAACCTTTTGGATCGGTGGTCATCCGACGTGAACTCGCTGACACAACTGCTTGAGGCCGCGCTCTTCTCGGCGGCACATCCACTCTCCACCGAAGAGCTGGCCCGACTCCAACCGGATGCCAGTCGGGAAGAGCTCATGACTGCGGTCGAGGAGTTACGGCAGCATTACGTGGAGCATGGACACGCTGTCGAGCTCATCGAGGTCGCGGAGGGATTTCAGGTTGTGACGCAGCCCCGCTTCGCGGACGCAGTAGCCGAAGCGCAATTCGTCCGGCGCCCGCGAAAGCTCAGTCGCGCGGCCCTGGAGACGCTGGCGGTTATCGCGTACCGTCAGCCGGTGAGCCGAGCGGAGATTGAGGAGATACGCGGAGTCTCTGTAGAAGGCGTGCTGCGTGCCCTTCAGGAGCGAGGCGTTGTTGAGGTTGTCGGTCGGGCTGAGGGGCTTGGGCGACCGCTGTTGTACGGAACGACTCAAGCGTTTCTCGAGCTTCTGGGGCTCAATTCGCGGGATGACCTGCCCAAACTCGAGGAGATGTCCGTGGCCCTCCGTCCGCTCGGAGAGCAGAGCGAGTTGGCGGAAGCGTGAGTACCATGCGCCTGCAGCGCGCTCTGGCGCGTGCGGGTGTCACCTCGCGGCGCCGAGCTGAGGACCTGATTCGGGCCGGCAAGGTGAAGGTGAACGGGAAGGTTGCGTCGATCGGTACCACAGTCGATCCCGAGCAGGACGTGATCGTGGTGCGTGGTCGCCCTGTTAGGCCAGTGGCGGTGAAGTGGATCGCGCTCCACAAGCCGATTGGCTACGTGGTCTCCCGGCACGATCCCCGGGGGCGACCGATCGTGTTCGAGCTGCTGCCCGATGTTCCAGCACTCACGTACGTAGGTCGACTGGACGTCATGACGTCGGGGCTGCTCCTGCTCACGACCGATGGTGCTGCGACGCACAGGCTCACGCACCCGAGGTACGAGGTGAAGCGCACCTACCGAGCACTGGTGCACGGGCGGTCAGCGAACGAAATTCGGCAGGGGATCAAACGGCCAATTATCATCGATGGACGCCCGGTCAGAATCGTGAAGTCAGAGGTCCGGGAACGTGGCAGGTCGGTGGACCTGCAACTGGTGCTCGCAGAGGGTCGGTACCGGATCGTCCGACGCGTATGCGAACGCTTGGGGCTAAAGGTCGAGCGACTCGTTCGGTTGAGCCATGGTCCAGTCAAGCTGGGCCGACTCGGACCGGGGGAGTGGAGGTATCTGACAAAGCGGGAACGAGAGGCGGTTGAGGCATTGTGTGCCGCCTGACTATTTGATGAGGAGCCCATGGAACTGCAAGGGAAGACGTTTCTGATTCTGGGGGGTAGCGGGCTGGTCGGGCGTGCAGTGGCCCGACGGCTCCTCGACTTCGGACCGAGCCGCATCGTGTTGGTGGCCCTGTTCGAGAACGAGGTGCGAACAGGTGCGGAATGGTTGCAGCCATTCGCCGGAGATACGCGGATCGACGTTGAGTGGGGTGACGTGTTTCTGCCCGAGTCCGTAGCCAAGGTGCCGCGGCGCGAGCTTCTCGAGGATCCAGCGTCACGTGCGCTGGTCCTCGGCGACCTGCTGTACGAGATGACCCCTGAGGTTCTCGATCGCAGCTACATGTTCCAGCTGCACAAGCGGTACGAACCCGATGTGGTCATCGATTGTATCAACACGGCCACTGCTTTTGCCTACCGCGACGTGTTCCAGAGTGCCCGTGATCTCATTGCGGCAGCTGGAGGCGACGATTGCTCGCAGGAACTTCTCGAGCAGCATGTGTTGTCGATTCCCATGCCACAGCTGATACGGCACGTGCAGATCATGGTGGAATGCTTCAAGCAAGCGGGGACTGAGGCGTATGTGAAGATCGGAACGAGTGGCACTGGGGGAATGGGTCTGAACATCCCCTACACGCACTCGGAGGAACGTCCATCGCGCACCCTGCTGACCAAGACGGCGGTGGCCGGATCGCACTCCCTGCTTCTGTTCCTCGTGGCCCGAACGCCCGGGGCTCCGGTGACCATCGAGATCAAGCCGACGGCCGCCATCGGATGGCGGGAGATCGCCTTCGGGCCAATTCGTCGAAAAGGTCAACCGGTACGCAGGATGGATTGTCCCGCACCACTGGAGCTGGGAGGCGCCTTCGAGCCCGAGGCGCAAGGCTGGGTAGATTCGGGAGGAGTGCTGGAGTCGGTCTACGCCGACCTTGGCGAGAATGGTCAATTCTCCCGGGACGAGTTCGAGACCGTCACGGCGCTTCGGCAGATGGAGTTCATCACCTCCGAAGAGATTGCCGCCTACGTGGTCTCCGAGCTCACCGGCCATCCCACAGGTCACGATATCCTCACGGCGCTTGACGCTTCTACGGCGGGCCCGACGTATCAGGCCGGGCTCTTGCGTGCGGCAGCGATCGATCGTCTCCGGGCGCTCGAAGATGAACATGGGGTCCGCTCCGTCGCGTTTGAGATCCTGGGACCACCTCGGCTCTCGAAATTGCTCTACGAGTCGTTCATCCTATCGAAAGTGAGGGATTCACTGTCGGCCCTAGCAACGAGTGATGCGGAGTCTCTCGCGAGTGAGGCAGGCCGTCTCGTTGCCAATGACTTGGAACTCCGATCGACGATCCTGTCGATTGGACTGCCGATCGTAGTCTCGGACTCCGAGGTGTACCGCGGCGAACTGGTGATCATTCCGCCACAGGACGGCGATTTCGACGCGGCTGCAGCGAGTGGGTGGGTCGATCTTCGACCGCAGAATGCGGCGGTGTGGATCGGCCGAGCACAGCAAATGGTCGAACAGGCCAACGATCGTGACCGCGGGTCGGACAGCGGAGCGGATTGGGGAGCCTCGGAACCGTCCGATCCGATTACCCCGCCCGAGTTCACGACCTGGGTCTTCCGATACGAGGATGGGGGAGAGCGCATCAAGCGATGAGAATTGCCAAGAGGACTGGAAGATGACGACGCGTCCTGTACCGACGCCGGATGCCTCGGTCACCGCCGCGATTGTCGAGGAAGTCGGCAAGAGAGTGGTCGGCCAGGAGGCCATGCTCGAGCGCCTACTGGTGGGACTTCTCGCAGGAGGGCACATCCTCCTCGAAGGTGTGCCGGGTCTTGCCAAGACCTTGGCGGTTCGCACGCTTGCGGACGTGGTCAAGACATCGTTCCACAGAATCCAATTCACTCCGGACTTGTTGCCGGCTGACATCATCGGAACCATGGTGTTCGATCAGCGGACGGGTGAGTTCCATCCCAAGCGGGGACCGCTGTTTGCCAATATCGTGCTTGCCGACGAGATCAACCGAGCCCCGGCCAAGGTGCAGGCTGCGTTACTCGAGGCGATGCAGGAAAAACAGGTCACCATCGGGAACGAAACGTATGCGCTCGACGAGCCGTTCCTGGTCCTGGCGACACAGAATCCGATCGAGCAGGAAGGGACATATCCACTGCCCGAGGCCCAACTCGACCGGTTCATGCTGAAGGTGTCTGTGGGCTACCCGTCCCGCGATGACGAGAAGGAGATCCTCTGGCGAATGGCCGGAGGGGACGAGATCCCTGTGGCGCACGTAGCCGAGCCACAGGACATCTTGGCGATTCGCCGGTCTATCGCGGAGCTGTACATGGACCAGAAGATCGTCGACTACATCGTGGATGTCGTGCGGGCCACGCGTGAGCCGCAGTCGGTGGGCCTGCACGAGATCCGACCACTCATTGCGTACGGGGCAAGCCCGCGCGCATCCATTTACCTCGCTCAAGCCGCCCGCGCCCACGCATTCCTGCGCGGGCGACCGTATGTGGTGCCCGAAGACGTCAAGGCAATGGCGCCGGATGTCCTGCGGCACCGCGTGCTCCTCACGTTCGAGGCGGAAGCCGAAGACGTCACTTCGGACGGAGTGATCACGAAGATCCTGGAGGCCGTGGACGTTCCATGACATCGACGTCAGCCCTCGTTGGGGCCGACGTGGTGCGCCAGGTAAAAACGATCGAGCTCCGCACACGTCGGCTCGTCAACACGCTGTTCTCCGGAGAGTACCGGTCCGTATTCCGTGGCCACGGCATGGAGTTCGCCGAGGTCCGGGCGTACGAACCTGGTGACGAATACCGCTCGATCGACTGGAACGTCTCCGCTCGAATGGGCTCTCCGTTCGTCAAGACATTCATCGAAGAGCGCGAACTCACGCTCCTGCTCGTCGTGGACCGTTCGGGGTCTGAGGAGTTCGGCGCCCCGGTCACCAAGGCTGAGCGGGGAGTTGAGGTG
>Ga0255055_10002461_pt1 | contig 13062 bp, 15 predicted proteins | sample JV7_2_27_MG_FD_188633 | JGI IMG/M metagenome (GOLD analysis project Ga0255055, IMG submission 188633) | Seawater microbial communities from Jervis Inlet, British Columbia, Canada - JV7_2_27 | ecosystem: Environmental > Aquatic > Marine > Inlet | place: Canada: British Columbia | collected...
TACCAGCCTCTCCTCTGCCAGGGCAACCCCAGCCACCGATATCACTACAAACAGAATCAAACTAATGAAGCTTACTATTCTCGTGCTATTCATGATAAACCCTCTCCATCTCTCTCAGGTTAGTGTGTCAGGTTTCTTCTATCTATAAAAAGCGCCTTAGACCTAACCGATCATTGGGTTGTCGAAAACCGCTAGCCCGGATATTTCATGAATTGCTGTCGCGAGATCACGAAGATGGGCGTGCAACCGGGCAACCGTCCCGCGGTACCGCGGGATTGGTCCGAGGCGTACCTGAACGGTACGTCGCAGGGCCCGACACCCGAGGACGTCAGGAAGGGCGGCCATATCCGTGGTCGCAGCAGGTAATTCATGAAATATTCAGGCTAAACGTAGTCCAAGTTCAAAGCAAGACTTCAGATTAATTGCGAAAACGATACGTCCAGAATGAGAATTTGTCAATCTTCAAAATGAGATGTTTTTTTAACTGAAGTGAAAAGTGGGGATTGGTACCAAGGTATGACGTTCCTTTTATGGCTAGCCCGGATATTTCATGAACTGCTGTCGCGAGACCGCGAAGATGGGCGTGCAACCGGGCAACTCGTCCCGCGGTACCGCGGGATTGGTTCCGAGGCGTACCTGAACGGTACGTCGCAGGGCCCGACACCCGAGGACGTCAGGAAGGGCGGCCATATCCGTGGTCGCAGCAAGTGATTCATGAAATATCCGGGCTAGAGGAAGGACTCTTGCCGGCTACCAAATTATCACCTATCCGGATGCGCCCTCCCCCTCTATGGTGCGGGATTCTGCGGCACGGAGTTCCTTGCGAAGCACCTTTCCCACCATGCTCTTGGGAAGTTCCTGGCGAAATTCCACTATGCTCGGAACCTTATAGGCTGCTAGTTTATCCTTGCAGTGAACTATAACTTCCTCTTCCGTAAGGGTTTCTTCCGGTTTGACCACAACGAATACCTTCACGGTCTCACCTCGGTAAGCATCGGGAACACCAATGCTCACTGCATCGGCAATCTTAGGGTGTTCGTAGAGCACTTCATCGATTTCCCGCGGGTAGACATTATAGCCCCCGGCAATGATCATGTCTTTTTTGCGATCCACTATGAAGACGTAGCCGTCCGCATCCATATAGGCTATGTCCCCGGTATAGAGCCAGCCATCCCTTAGGGTTTCTGCGGTCTCTTCCTCCATATTCCAATAGCCTTTCATGACCTGAGGCCCTTTCACCACCAGTTCTCCGGGTTCGCCCACAGGCAGCTCCCTGGTGCCGCTCTCCAGATCCATGACCTTGGCGTCCGTGGAGGGTAAGGCAATACCGACGCTTCCCGGCTTGCGCTCGCCTTTAATGGGATTCGCGTGGGTCACGGGTGATGCCTCGGTAAGACCATAGGCCTCAAAAATAATACCGCCGGTAATCTCCTCAAATTGATTCATGATTTCTAGCGGCAGTGGAGCCGAACCGCTGAAACAGTAGTTGATCGAGGAGATATCGCATCTGGATATCTCAGGGTAGTTGACCATGGCCGTAAAGATAGTTGGGACCAGGACCGCAATGGTTGGTCTGGCCTTCACGGTGGTCTTGAGAAGATTATTGATTTCGAAACGAGGCAGCAAGATCATTGAACCGCGGCAGCAAACGGAATGATTCATGAGCACGGTCATGCCCAGCACATGGAAGAATGGAGCCACACAGAGGATTCGTTCTTGTCCGAGTTTGAGCGGGCACCAGGCCATGAGCTGAATCACATTGGCCATGAGGTTGCGATGGGTAAGCATGGCACCCTTGGCTATGCCCGTGGTTCCTCCGGTGTACTGGAGCACGGCCAGGTCATCAATAGCCACCTCTGGTCGGGGCGGGTTCCCAGGGCTGTTTGTAACCAGCCTCTTAAACGAATGGACAGACTCTCCATAAGGCACCCTCAGATTCAGCTTCTCTTTTCTAGCTTTCAGGGGATAGAGCATGTTTAGTGGAAAAGGAAGGCAATCCCGGATACTGGTGATGATGAGCTGTTCCACGGGTGTCTCTTTCCAGACCTTCTCGATCCGCGGAATGAGATGATCCAAGCCCACCAGCACTTTTACCCCAGCATCAGCAAACTGATGGGCCATCTCCCTCTCCACGTACATGGGATTGGTCATTACCACCACGGCGCCAATGCTGAGGGCGGCATAGTAGGCGATAATGGTTTGCGGACAATTGGGCAGCATAATGGCTATCCGGTCACCGGGCTCGACACCCATACCACTGAGGGAGGAGGCAAATCGGTTCACCTGCTCGGCCAATTGCCGGTAAGTAAGACGGGCCCCCATGAAATCGGTAGCAATGACCTGAGGAAACTCTAGAGCCGCTTTTTCCAGTTGAACGAAAAGGGGGTCCTCAGGTGGTTCAATTTCGAAAGGAACACCCTCATCATAGAAATGGTGCCAGATTCTCTCAGCCATCATTCCCCTCTCTGCCAATCCCGCCATTTCAATGTGGGCCGGCCTCAAGATAGTGCCAGTTGGAGGTCGGATCAAGCTATCTCAGATTGGTCTTATCCGGGTTAATGGTCATCAGTAGGTGGAGGAGTGATATTCTTGCTAGAGAAGCGAATCGCGCTTTCTTCTTTCTCGTTTTCCTCGTGCTGCTCTTCGCCTCCCCAGAGGATGCCTTTGGCCTTGAGGTGATCTTGAATAATGGTCACAAGATAATTGCTGAGGGTGCGGGTATCCTCTTCCGCTAACTTCTGGAGGATTTCCTTTATTCTGGAGTCGATTTTGAATGAAACCACTGCCTTGCTCATAACCTAAGGAGTATAGCTATTTTTCGAGGTATTGCAATAAAAAACCTTGAAATATTCTGTAATACTTAAGAATAAATAGTAGACGATTTGAAACTGTTTTCCGTCCGCTGAATTGTGAGGTGGAGGTCAGTAAACCCTAATGTTGCATACCCACGCCGAGGAAAAACGCCTCAGAGTGCGCCAAATGTGGGCGCGCGCAGGCTGGGACAGGATGAACAGTACTTGACCGTACGTGAGATCCTGTCCGAGGCGAGCACGCTCTTCCCGCCAAAGGCGGGACTATCACGCGAGCGCAGCGATTTTTACCGGTTTGGGTATGCAACATTAGGGTAATATGAAGGGTGGAGTGGAGTTTCAGATATACCAAGGCTATTCTAACAGTTCCTTGCAAAGCTGGTAACACTGGTCGAGTTCTTGGTTGCATTCGGAGGCAGGCGAGTTGCACTCATCGTGTATTGTCTGACATTTAATAGCGCAGTTTCGCCCTTCATCTGTGAAGAACTCAGGCTTGCCGGGCAGAGGATAATCAGGAGCGTGGGCGCAGCCAATTGCAGCAACGGTAAAGAGAACCAGTAAGAATTTCTTCATGGATAACTCCCTAAGAACAACGATTGCCAACCCAATTTGGCAGCCTACTTCAAAATGCAGGAACTATGCCATGAGTCTCAGTTAGTTTGGCGGAGGTGGACGGCGCACCACAAAGGGGAGCGGAGTATATATCCTATCGATATAGTGCCGACTGGATATAGATTTGATGCGCCGCCAAAAATTGCATACACCTAAACTGAGAGATGCAACTACTCAGGCGATATCAGAAAGCAGTATCCTCCCTCTGGAAAATCCAAAACATGCATCGATTTCACCCAGCAATCTCGGATACAGTAATTTTTCGGCCTTTTTCAGTTTGTAGGGCAGACGTGGGCTTACGTATCCACCATCGATGGCCATCTGGCGCAGACGGGCGATAAGCTCGCGCGCTTTGACCGTCTGGGTACAGGCTTTACTGCAGCGACCGCAATCTATACAAAGCCAAATGGATGGCGAACGCAGAAGTTCCTCTGTAAGGCCCAGGTTCACCATGCGGATCGTGGCCTGGGGGTCAAAAACCGACCGTTCATGAAATACCGGACAGCAGTTGGTGCATTCGCTGCACGTCAGGCAAAGCGTTATATTGGAATCGGCCGTCTGGCGGAAATACACTGTCCGGTCGGCAGAGGTCTTGGGGGTTATCTTAGTCCCCGGCAGTTCCACCGGAGTATCCAACCACCCATACCACTGTTCATCGGTAACGGTATCCAGTTCCCCTTGGATGCAGCGGACCGTGGCGTGCCAACGGACGCGTTGGAAACGGCCGAAAAGCTTCTCGTAGTCTTGCAGTGTTTCCCATTTGACGATTTGATGACGCAAAGATTCTTCCCGAATAAAGCGGATCACTTCCGCAGGCTTCACTCCGTTTGGACAGACGTCGAGACAACGCTGACAAGTCAGACAATACCAAATTTCCGGTATGGAGAGTAATTCATCGAGTAATCCCATACTCGCCATTCTCACAATCTTCCGGGGGGAAAGGCGGTTGCTGGCAAGGTTGATGGGGCATTCGTTGTCACATGTGCCGCAGGCCCAGCAAAGGTTGCTTGCGGCCTGGGCACCCGTTTCAATGACTTTGCGTAGCTCACTGTCGGGTGTCAATATGGAATCCATAGCGTTTGCCCTAAACCTTTCTTGGCTGTTTTGGCTCTTGGCTATTCAATACTGATAAGCACTCCCTTTCCAAAGGGAGCTACGTTTAAGGGCAGGCTGACCATTAATTCTAATCTCAAAAAATCTAAGGTCAATAGGAAAATATATTCATTTACTAGATTTTCTAAGAATCCATAAGCCCGGATGTTTCATGAAAATGCTGCAGCGAGCGCATTCCCCGCAGTCCGCCTGAGGCGGAAGGGGTTAGCGAGCGAACTACAATAAAATAGAATAAATGCCTTACATTTCGAATCCGCTTCTGCGGGACTCTAGATTGTCGGAGCGAAGAGGAGATCCCGATTTCGCAGGGCTGGAGGGAGCTTCAATTGCTGTCGCGAGACCGGAAAAATGGCCGTGGCCACAGGAGAAGCAGGAAAATGGGGACAGGAAATGCTCGTGAGGGAGAAGGGCTAGTTGATTTCCAAGGTATCAAACATCGAATCTTGTAACTCTTCAGATTCCATATCTTCACTGAGGTGTTCAGCTACCGCTTTAGCAATGATTCTTCTGTCTTCACTACCGATATTCAGAAAACGAACACCCATTCCCCCTGGAGTAATCTCGTCATCAAGGCCAGACATACTCGACCATACCACCTCAGCTTTGACATTCAGCGGTTTATCTGGGGCATTTATGACCATATCAAGGACTTCGTTTGGTCCCAATGGGTTAGTACAGCACACGTAGGCACCGCCTTCGCTAATGTCTTTCGTCACTCCCTCAGTTACTGCACCACTAAGTTGAACGGAAACAGGCCATCTCAGGTTTGCCCTTGGATGTGCGCGGTGGTCTTCAAATGCCATTTTGTCCGCCTCTCTTGTTGGTTGCCCCCACCGCAAGTGTTGGTGTGAGGGCTTTTGAAAAGGGAGGTTGGTATACGAAAAAGAAAAGTGTACAGTCTCTCTCCTCGGAGCAATCGAGATTGCAGGAAATATGCCATTGGGTTTCTAATCTCAGGATAAGCTGAGGACCAGCCGTGCACCGAGTGAACGCAGGATCCAGGCCGAGCTATCAGTTGGACAGTGCGTGTCATCTCGAAAAGGGGGATATGAGGCAACGGGGAACGGTCATGAAATTATGACTATCTATAACAGCTTCGTCTGAGCTCAAGATGCCGGACTATTAAGATCTAAATCCACATTCTGAGCACGAGCATCTTCTGTGGATGGTGCTTACTTTTATCCTTATGCGGCCAATTGGCAATTGTGCCCTAAATAGGTTTCACTAGAGACTCCGAAAATCGCACCACCTTCAACCTCGTTAGGAATGTCACGCCTATGACTGGTCTTACATTGGAGGTGAAGTTGCTGATCAATGTGAGGCAGTTTGAAAATGAGTTCAAAATGAGAACCTCTATTGATCGATTCGACCTCAATCCCAGTGCTTTTTGGGCAATTTACTGAAATGGACCTCTCAGAGATATCCAGTACCACGGTTTGACAAGTCTCGTTTTCCAAGACCTCCGTAATTGTTATCATGCATTTCTTCATGACCCCCCTCCTTCAGTTACGACTTATCCAAAAAAAATCATCAACCTTTGCCTCTTTCTTAAGGCAAGTGGCATGCCAACTCTGCAGCAAATGTACGAAATTTAAAATACTCATTTAACAAATTGATATTACTAGATATTTTTATGCATCTGAGGAGGAGACACCGAGAAGAAACCAATCTCGTTTTATTGAGAAAAAGTCAACTAAGTTGACAGCCATTCTATGGTCTCACAAAAAATATTTATTTTTCAGGAAGTTACACGGTGTAAACTAGGTTGGCAGACTGATGTCAATTAACTTGGCAGCAGTGCCGATCAACGGGAAAAACTCTCAAGGCTTGTTTTTACGTCCCGCCTAATCGGTTATCCGATGTAAACCCTAACGTTGCATACCTACGCCTCTACTAGTCTAACCCGGATACATAATATGGGGAGATGTCACCTGATTGATAACACTAAAAAGAAGAGCCCCCGCTGGTCAGTCCAGCGAAGGCCATAGTGAGTGATTTGGTGCGAACCACTGTATTATTTAGGAGATCCAAATGGAGGCTTTAGCTCAGCCTTCAATGCTTCCATGATAGCGAATCTGTGGCATTTGTCACAGAGAAAGTAAGACCCCCAAGGAATGAAATAATCTCTCCTACCTTGCACCACGTAAGAATACGTAGCTCCACAATTGGCACACTTCGTCTGAGAGTTAGTTTTCATTTTCCGTGTTCCTTCTTCTCAGCGGAGTGAGTGCAGGGAGTCCAGCAGGAAGCCAATTGAGGTTTGTGGATATTCGCTAGCGCGGGGAATGCAGCGTACTCTTAGGTTAATGTAAACCTGTTGATTATGTCAATCCGTAAAACCACCATTTTGCTGAGGCAGGCGGGCAGCATGGGGTGTAAGAAGGGTACCGACCGCAGACCAACTTGCCCTTCGATTGCAGCTCTGTTAGGCGCAAAAAGAGAACAACGGCGGGTGGGATAAGAAAACAGAGCCGAAGCTCTGCAGGGTTCTTTGACATATGAATAGCCTGCCCTAAAAAGGGGCCGGGCAACACTCCTGTTGCTATAACCAGCGAGTTGATGGGTGGCTAATATCTATGTCTACGCTGCGGACGTTTACGTTTCGCTTCAGCTTGGTTAACCTTTATACTGCGACCATTGAACGCCTTACCATTCAAAGCCTTGATCGCCTGGTCAGCTTCCGAGTTGCTCGGCATTTCCACAAAACCAAACCCCTTAGATCGTCCTGAGAACTTATCAATGATGATTTTCACACTTGCCACTTCGCCGAACTCAGAAAAGGCATTTCTCAGATCATCCTCTGTGACGTCATGGGCTAAGTTGCCGATATACATATTCATAGAAGCAATCCTCCATTAACGTGCGTTGATTCAATTTGCGCTATTGAATAATCAACCGCACAAATTAAACAATCGGGATCAGCCGACTCTCCACTAATTCTTTAATACTCAAAACACCTAACTACGCATCATTTGTTTCCGTTGCCCATGCAACAAAAAGAAAGGGCTTCTCGTCTGATATCGGCGAGATGCCCGTGAATAAGTGTGTTGCTGCCAATTAAAGCTTCGTGACGTTCTTGGCCGCAGGCCCTTTGGTGCCCTCTCCAACCTCGAAACTCACCTGGTCACCTTCAGCGAGGGTCTTGAATCCGGACATATTAATGTCAGAGTGGTGAACGAATATGTCCCCTCCTTCATCCTGCTCAATGAAGCCGTAGCCTTTCTGCTCACTGAACCACTTTACAGTTCCTTCTGCCACAGTACTGACCTCCTTCAAAAAGTTTCTGTTATGGTCCCAAATCTCAGGTCACCGCTTTGGCAAAGGAAACGATCCTTCAGAGCGAAACAGACCTTTCAATGTGACTGGACCCTTAAGTACGTGCACATTAATCTCTATAGGTCGCTCAGTCAAGCCTCAAGTTAAAAGAGGTCTGAGAGTTTCTGTTATGATGAGAAACATGCAAGATCCTGATCGGTTAGTTGGATTGCATATTAGTCCATTGGGCCGGCCATCGCTATCAGTAAAGCGACCCCCCAAATAATGGAAATGTAGGTACGACTAGGCGTCATCAAGATGTTGGTAGGGATACCTGTGATGGGAAATTGTAGATAGCTTGCCAAACAAGCAAGTAGAGCCGAAGTTAGATTTGTTAAAGGTATGAGAAGGATCAGGATCCAGATGGCTACTCATTACTGCTCTTTTCAACCAAGACAGCAATGTAGTTTCGGTCTTCAGGTGAGATTTGGATGAACTGCACACCCATACCGAATACTGTTCTATTGTCAATAGTAAAGCTACCTGACCAAATTTTTTCGCCAACTATAGAAATGGTTCGCTGTTCGGAAGGCTTTAGAAGAATAGGGACGTTTTCTCCAATCTCAGGCTCTTTTGAGCAGAAGATGAATACACCGTCGACGCTAATGTCCTTGGTCTCTCCTTCTACTGAACCTTGCGGAGTTTCCACTACAACGGGCCACTTAACCAGGATTCTGGGATGGAGTCGTCTTTCGATACCCATACTTTTTTTGGCGGGACTGCTTCTCCGCCTCTCCCTCTCTTCAGTCTATGCTTCAGGCTTGCTCCCCACCGGAACCGTTGGGGATACCGAAGTGGCTGTGAGATGGTCTGTTCTCATTTGATGTCGATACAAACGAATTCCCCACTTTCGTCACGGATACATATATTTTTTTTATCGTAACTCGTCATATCTCCGCATCTGGGGCATGCAGGCCGATTCTTAATAAGGGTCTCCATATCAAAGCTCTTACTATCTTTGAAGCTAATAGACGAAGGAACCAATTCTTGGCACCGCATGCAACGAACATGGATTTCTTTGCCTTTGGACACGTTGAACCTCCCACTTCTTGTTTGCCAACACCCAGACGATACCGTCTCAGGTATGGCTCGAAACTGCTTGGCTATTCAATTGTTAACCATACCATAAGCCAAGAGAAAAAAGAAAGTCCCTCGACACTCTGCCTCGACAGAACCGAAGGCCTAGCCCGGTTGATTCATGAATCAACTGCTTTAAGCCGACATGGTCTTTGGCAGGAAAGCCTATGGGGATTTAAGAGACTTATGTAGCAAATTAACGCGGAAGAATTGAACAGTTCACGCCTTGACCACATTGGGTTCATCGTCGCGGTAGACACCGCGGGTGTCCACTATGAGCGATGCGTGGGCGGCAATGAGATCATAGGGAAAATCGTCGTGATCGGTAATCAACAGCACACAATCAAGGTGTTGAAGCGCTTCCGGGGTCAGCTCCACAGACTGCAATTCAAATTGGTGCCGACGCATGGGGGGAAATACCGGAACGTGGGGATCACTGTAACATAGGTCCACTCCCTTGCTCCTAAGGATTTCCATAATCTCCATGGCCGGCGACTCCCGAGGATCGTCAACATTTTTCTTGTAGGCCAGGCCCAGCACCAGTATTTTTGCCCCTTTGAGCGACTGACCCTTTTCATTCAAGGCATCTATCACCTTCCCCACCACCCAGTGGGGCATGGCCGTATTCACCTCACCGGCAAGTTCTATGAAGCGCGTGTTAATCCCGTATTCTCGGGCCTTCCAGGTCAGGTAAAAAGGGTCAATGGGAATGCAGTGTCCGCCCAAACCCGGACCTGGATAGAATGGCGTGAATCCGAAAGGCTTGGTGGCAGCAGCATCAATAACCTCCCGAATGTCTATTCCCATCCGATCCGCCACTATCTTGAGCTCGTTTACCAGCCCGATGTTCACCGCCCGGTAGATGTTTTCCAATAGTTTGGTTAACTCAGCTGCCCGGGTAGAAGACAACGGCACAACCTGCCCCACCACCATACTGTAAAGAACTTGGCCCACCTCCAAACACTCTTTGGTTGAGCCGCCGCAAACCTTAGGGATATTCGCGGTATTGTAAATGGGATTGCCCGGATCCTCCCGCTCCGGTGAATAGACCAAGAAAACGTCCTTGCCGATTATAAAACCGGACTTTTCAATTCTGGACCGAAGTTCCTCCTCGGTGGTGCCCGGATAGGTGGTGCTCTCCAGGCTGATCATCTGTCCCCGCCGCAGGTAAGGTTGCAATGACTCAATGGTATGGCGCACATAAGATAGGTCCGGTTCACGATGTCTGTTGAGAGGGGTTGGCACACAGAGAATGAGCACATCTGTTTCAGAGGCCCGACTGTAGTCACTGGTGGCATCAAGAAGAGGAACGGTCTTTCCTCCTCCTAGCTGCACCTCCTGCTGCCGCTTCTCAGCAATGGCTGCCGATGGGATATGGCCGATATAGCTCTCCCCATTGTTGAGCTTGGCCACTTTAACTTCATCGATGTCAAAGCCCAGCACAGGAAACCCCACCTCTGTAAAACGTAACATCAGGGGAAGACCCACATATCCGAGCCCCACAATCCCTACTACAGCCTGATATTCCTTGATCTTTCGGATGATCCCTTCTTTCATACTAACCCTCGCTGTTTATCCATTATATTATAGCGCTAAGGAAGCAAAGTGCGTGCCGTAATCTGCAATCCGCCTTCCGAAATCCCAAATCCCAAGCACCAAATTACAAATAAATCTCAAATTACAATATGCAATGACCCAAACATATTTGGAATTCTTTTTTTTAAAACTGATGTACAGGTTTGGGATTTTGAATTCAAGAAGGAGAACGAGTTAAATTCGAATTCCGAATTCCGAATTCTGAAATCGAAAGCGGTTGCATTCTTTGCCACTAGTGGTTATATTCCCTGTTGCGTTTGCATACTCTAGCGCGGCAGACGGTCAGTATCCTGCTTGAGTGACCTTTGGACGATATGGAGGGGTTTAGCCGAGCGGTTTTGTCATGGCCTTAGATTCTGACAGGTTCTGCCCCTACAGGAGGATAGGATGAAGGAACAAATTGAACAAGCTCTGGAAAAAATCCGGCCTGCTCTTCAACGCGACGGCGGCGACATCGAGCTCGTGGATGTGGAAGAAAACGGCGTGGTGAAAGTACGGCTGACCGGTGCCTGCAGCGGCTGCCCCATGTCACAAATGACCCTTAAGCAGGGTGTAGAGCGCATCGTCAAGCAATTGGTACCTGAAGTAAAAACGGTGGAGTCCGTATAAACAGGCTATTTGTGGTACTTTTCCCCTCGCATGATCGTGCGGGCCCTATAGAGCTGTTCCAGTAGAATCAGCCTGCTCATTTCGTGGGTGTAGGTCATTTTGGAAAGGGCGAGCAGGGTTTGGGCCTGACTCCGCAGGTCGTTGGAAAATCCCAGAACCCCTCCCACAGCAAAGCATAGTTTCCGGCAGCCAGCCTGCTCCAATCTTTGCCACCAGTGAGCCAACCCTTCCGAGCTCATCTGTTTTCCCTGGCGATCAAGAACTACAAAGTGAGCGTCCCTGGGGACTGCTGCTGCCACCTTCTCGCTTTCAGCGGCCACCACCCTGGTTGCCTGGCTTTCTCGAGTCAAGCGCTCGGAACGGACGGTTTTTACCTCCACCTGCACATATCGGCGCAATCGCCCCAGGAAGTCCTCTATACCCTCTCGCAAATAGAGTTCGCGGGTTTTACCAACAAATACAAGATGGATCTTCATTATTAGCCTGCAATGTCCACGAATCTTATGGCTTCGTGAACAAGCACCTTCAAGAAAGCAGTCTCGCTTTCTTGAAGGTTTCGACTCGGTGTCAACCACACCTCGCTCAAGGCTAACCCTGAGCGAAGGCCTGAAAAGGCTGGAGTCGAAGTCCGAAGGACGGGTTGTTCATAAAATCAACAGATTTTCATGAATCAACCCGGGTTAGGATTTCACCGCGTAGATGAAGAACTCACGGTTTCCTTTGGGCCCCAGCAGGCTTGACTCCGAGACTCCCTCAACCTCCAGCCCCTGACTGCGACAGAAATCTTCCAATTCTCCCACCACCTGCCGATGCAGCATGGGATCACGCACAACTCCTCCCTTGCCCACCTGGTTTCGCCCGACCTCAAACTGGGGTTTAATGAGTGCCAGTAGCTGACCACCACTTTTGAAAAACTCGAGGACCTTGGGAATAATTTTCTTGAGGGAGATGAAGGAGGCGTCGATAACTGCCAGATCCACGGACTCTGGAACTTGTTCACGGGTCAGGTAACGAACATTACACCGTTCCAGTACCACTACCCGAGAATCTTGGCGAAGCTGCCACGCCAGTTGGCCGTAGCCCACATCAATGGCGTAAACCTTTTGTGCCCCTCTCCGAAGAAGACAATCGGTGAAACCACCCGTGGAGGCGCCCACGTCCATGGCTACTAGCCCAACCACCTGCAATGAAAAAGTATCCAGAGCGGAGGCCAACTTGAAGCCACCGCGGCTTACATAACCCTCGCCCGGATCGAGCACCTCCACTTCAACGTCCGGGGCTACTCGCTGCCCTGCTTTCAGAGCCTTGCGCCCCTCGACCCGCACTTTGCCGGCGAGAATAAAGGCGGCGGCACGTTGGCGGCTTTCAGCCAATCCTCTCTCTACCAGCAGTACATCAAGGCGTAAGCGCTCAGCCATCGGCTTTGTCAAAGCAGTCCCTGAATGGCAACTCTTTACTGGACGACCTCTGGATGCTGACGGCTGCAAGCTATCATTGAGACGCGGCTTGTTTGACGCCATCGCCTGCAACCATGGCACGGGCGGCCTCTACAATTCCCGGAGTATCAATGCCGCAGGCGGAGCGTTGCATTTGTTGAGAGCCATGCTCCACGAATTGATCACTGATACCTAAGCGAACAATTCGAACTCCGGTGTGACCCTCTTCGGCTAGCAATTCAAGCACGGCAGTGCCAAACCCACCTTGCAAGGCATTTTCTTCAACTGTAAGCAATCGATTGCTCTGGTTGGCCAACTGAATAATCAGGTCTCGGTCCAGCGGCTTTACGAAACGGCAATTGACAACAGCTGCCTTGATACCTTCTTTGTCCAGCTCCTTGGCCGCCTCAAGCGCTGGCAACACCCTATTACCTATGGCGAGAATGGCCAGGTCTTTGCCTGCACACAACAACTCCCCTTTGCCAATTGGAAGC
>Ga0255055_10002462_pt1 | contig 13057 bp, 18 predicted proteins | sample JV7_2_27_MG_FD_188633 | JGI IMG/M metagenome (GOLD analysis project Ga0255055, IMG submission 188633) | Seawater microbial communities from Jervis Inlet, British Columbia, Canada - JV7_2_27 | ecosystem: Environmental > Aquatic > Marine > Inlet | place: Canada: British Columbia | collected...
CGTCCGCACCAGATGCAGAAGCGTTGGCCGTTACAAGGCGCGTACCGGGTGAACCTGCATTATCATCGTACAGGGAGGCGGTAAGTGTTTCAGTGCCGCCACCACTGATATATCCATATACAACGATAGAATCAAGAACATCGCCAGTCGAACCAGTAAACGTATATTTCATAGCAATAGTATTGTCAGCACCAACATTGTCGGTAGCTGCCGCAGTAGCGTCTGATCCAAGTTCATGTGCCGCCCAACATAAAACGGGTATGCAAAGAATTAGTAAAAACAGAAAATAATATTTCATTCTCATAGTTTAATTCCCTATATCATACTTATTCTATGATCTTAACCACCCAAGTTGCTCCGTCGGTCCTTGTTACCCATAAGGACTGTAACACAACATGGTTCTCATCGATCCCGGCGACATATCTATTAACTATCGCCCATTCGATATTTCCTACGATACCATGCGTCTTGATTTTTCCAACGATAGAGTGGGACTCGATGTAAGATTGTAGGGCAGCGTAAAAGCTGACCGTTGTTGCTACGGTTGGGTTGATCCCCACAAAGTAAGCTCTCTCGGTTGAGAGGTCGTTATCTATAACCCATATATAGATAACTCTCGTTATTACTGCAAGCGTATCGGTGGGCGTTTCCTGTAATACTACAATGCTGTATCTGCACCCCGACTTATCAAGGGGTGATAGGCTTCTGGTATTAACCTGCAAGGGCTCTCCCACCTCTGCGAAGTTACCAGAAGTAACAAGCATATCTCGCAAATCAGTCTTGGTGGCGGCACTTACCATACCGGCCAGTAACAACAGGGACACCATCAATACAAGTTTCTTCATCATACTCTCCTTAATCATATGAAAAGAATTAGTAAAAATAGAAAATGATATTTCATTCTCATGGTTTAATTCCTCGCAATAATCATCGTATAAACAGTCTCCATATAAGCAGGGCTGCATCTACTATCGAAACCCGCCCGTCACGATTCACGTCATAGGGATCAAGGTGGTGCATTATGATGGGATTTAGGGACCACGTATCCAATGAATCGGCAAATAATATGATCGTGGTCCATACATTACGACCGAACCGAGTATATCCGAATTGCAAAGCAAGGGTGTCATCGACCGCCGTGCTGTTCAGCCACGAATAAACCGTCAGGCTGTCGGGATAACACTGACAGGTCGTGTCATAGGTTTCCACCACTGGGACAGTCACGCTGTCCAGTAGTACCAAGTCTTGTGTGCGTCCGCTATACGTCAGTATCAATAAGATCGCCAGGATGGCAAAGAACACACCGAACAGACCCATGTGTTGACTAAAGCTACCCGTAATTTTCATATATCACACCAGTTCGGTTCATATTTCCCTTATGCCGCCGTATCTCCTTCTACTCGGATAGTTACCCCATCACTATCCAGGGCCGAGGTGTTAGCGGCGGTTCTCCTAACCCAGATAGCCCGGCAGTATCCGGCTGCAATATCTCCTACTGTTAGCCCTGTACCTTTTGTGGTCGGTGATGAAAAAGACTCCCCTGATGGAGCGGTTGATTCATCGGCAACCTCATCGGCTTGGGCTGATGCGTCTCCAATGGCGCTGGCCGCAACATCATCAACAGCAATCGCGGCGGCAGCACCACCGCCAACTTCGGCCGACAACCAGACAACCGCACTCTGTAAAGTTAAGGTTGCATGGCTGTTATGGACAAAATAGCAGCGATATTCAACATCACTGGCCGCATTTTCCGCACCCGATACATCGTCAAACAAGTTGTTTAATGAAGCGTCGGTGATTTCCGTTGTTGATATGTACTTACCCAATGATCCGGCAGGCGTTCCCGCCTCAGTATTCCCTGCTGCTCCCGTTTTTACCGACAACTTGAATAGAATGTCACTTGATACAATAGCCATTATGCGGCCCCTTTCGTACTTATGTAGATCATTTCAAAAAACATTCGGGATGAACTGTAGGCGTCCTTTTCAACTTGGGCGACCTCAAATACGGCCGCCAGTCGGATTTCTAACGCACCTGCCGTTGCCGCCATCCCCGACAACATAGCATCCCGAACTATATCAACCAGCTTTTCAATATCGTCTCCCTTTTTCATCAGCACTAATTCTAAGTCACACGCCCATCTGATATTAGTTCCGTCATCAACTATGACAGCCTCATTCATTGAGATTATTCCGACATAGGGCGCATTAACCCTTTGATCGTTAGGGCTTTTCAGGTCGCGTGTTGCCAGATTGATGCCAGATAAGGCTGTCAGGGCTGTGGCAATTGCGTCAATGATCGTCTGTTTAGTATTGGCCATGCTCCACCTCTTGATCCTTGTATAAAGGAGTCGACTCCGAAGTTGAAGTAGTGACACCAATCATAGGCGGTTCATTCTTGTAGGCGGGACATTTTTTACAAACCATCACATATCCAGACGGTCGCTCTATCAGAGCCAATACTCTTTCCCATTCATGTTCACATGGCTGGCCAGGCGGGGCTGGTACTTTACGCCTTTCTATCGTCGCTTCGTGAAACGCCCACAATTCAGCATCACCAGCATAACCACAAACTGAGAGTACCTTCAATTCTTCCGCTAAAACGTAATGAAGACCATCATCAATATAAGTATCACCAGGCAACTCGCTGCTTTTCGCCGCACAGATGATCTCTTTGTTATTCTTTCGTATTCTTACTGCCATTATGTTCTCCTGACGACTTGATGCAGAGCGTCACCTAATTCAGCCAGTATCCGGGCCTTGTTTCTATTCAGGGCTGTCCAGACATACGGTCGGGCTGGTATGCGAACGCTACGACCGCGCCCGGCCATACCGCCGAGTTCATGGATTCGCGCATAGGGCCAAGATGACCAAATAGCTAATCTGTAGCCACCGGGGATATTTGATACCTTCCGGTTCTGCCAGCTACGCAAAAGATCACCTGTCCTCTTATGCAATACCCGACCCTGTAAATTGATATTGATATCACGCTGCAGCATCCGCCCGACTATAACCAGACGGCGGCGGAGAGCAGGGTCGATAGAGGCTCCCATTCTCTTAAGCCGATCAAGGCCGCTATGATCCCAATAAACATCAGCCACTCGGATACCTCATGAATGGGAGGAGCAAGTCTTCTGCCTCAATGGGGATTGTTACCTTATCACTACCAAAGTAGGTATATGACTGTTCACCATCTGATTGCGATTTAAGATGAGGGTCTCTGGTTGAAACGCTTGCCCCGGTTTGAGCAATCAAGCATATAGCCCGGATCAAAGCTGCCGGCACCTCTGTATATCCATAAACATAGGTCAACCTTAGGTTGTCATCACCTTCTGGGAACAGGTAGCCCTCACGGAATGTCACCCTGTCAAGCGTAAAAACGGGAGTATATGAATCCGTATCGAATTCTGTCCAGACATCAGTATCCCAATACTCAACCTTGGTTACAGAAACAATCGGGGCTTGTTCCGGGAAATACTTTCGGGTTCCACGACCAGAGAATGTTTCCTCAATCGTAGTCAGGAGTTTACTTGCAGCGTCTGTCCCATCGTATTTGGCAAATATCCGATTGCATTTCTCATTGGCAGAATTCTCGGCAGACTCAAGGGCTTGTTTTACCTGGACCTCATTGTCAAGTGATGTTTGACCAATAAACGTCAGATAATCCCCATAGGTAGCTACTGCCATTGTTTCGCCTTTCAATTATGGGAGGGCGGTCAAGACGACCGCCCTACCCAGTTTTTCATCAAACACTAAGCCTGTTCCAAAATAACCACAATACGTCACTGGTCGTATCGGTAGTAGATAACTGGAGTTGCCCATCCGTAGTAAAAGATGCCTCGGATGTAATATCTACCAAAGATTCAAGCAATGCGTCGGTTGTACCATGTGCGCAGTATAGTATTTCATCATCGGTTAGGGCATTGGTTACAGCAATGTTCGTTGCGGCGGCAGCACCGGCTAAGACACTTGCCTGTAGACACATCGAGCTTCGGGTATCACCCCCGGAAGTCAGGTCATCCCAGATCAGAAATAGCATATCGGTACTGGTATCTGTAGCTGACTGAAGATTCCCATCGGTAGTAAATGAACAGTTGGCTGTATCATCTACTACAGTTGCGATAGCGGCTGCGGTTGAGAAATGCCCGACGAAAAGTATATCATCGGTTGTCAAGGCACCTGTCACTGCGATATTCGTTGAAGCAGTCGTCCCGGCCAAAATGTTGAATTTCAGGCACGAGGCGCTTCGGGTATCCGGGCCATCAGTTAAGTCGTTCCAGATAACCATCAACAGATCGCTGCTTGTATCCGTAGCTGATTGGATATTCCCATCAGACGTGATTGTGCAGTTGGCCGAATCATCATCCAACGAAGCAATGGCCGCCTTAGTCGAAAAATGCCCGACAAATACCAATTCATCAGTTGTTAGGATATTGGCTACCGCTATGTTCGTCGTTGCGGTCGTCCCGTCTACCAGTTCAAACTTAAAGCAAGATGAGCTTCGTGTTAACCCCATTCCACTCATTGTAAACTCCTTATTCGAGGGGGCGGCTTAACCGCCCCCGTTTAGGTTATTCTACGATATTGATACCGTTAGTCACTGGGTAAACGTCGGCGGCTGATACCTTGCCAAAGTCATACCGAGCTGTCCCAACAAACTGTTGCTGTTGGGTCAGGATGTCTTTACCTACTTCCAGCTTTACGCCCCTGCGCTGCCCGATTATCCAGGATGGCTTGTGAACGCACAGGAGTGAAGTATGTCCACCTGAACCAATAGTATTGGCACCGAGGCCATCATCGTCGAGGTCCTCATTGTACTGCCCCGAAATATAAACCTCGGAACCGTCAACGGTCGGTAAAGCACCTGAAATCAAATAGGTCATTACACCGAGCGCATCTTCAGCGTGAAGAGCGTTCTGTACCCATCGCCGACCCTTCGGACCGGTTATCCACATACATTCAGCGGGATTCTTGACGCCCGCACGACCCATCATGTCTTTCAACTCAAGAAAGTTCGCCCAACACAAAGAACCTATGCCAGTGGTCCCGGCCAGAGTCTCGATATTGACAGTCTTGCTGTCATCGAAAGCGGTAGCGCGGAGCCCCAGAATACCGGTTTCAACCTCATAGGTCTCATAATGCGTGCTGCCTCCAGCATTGTCCTGGTGAGTTCCTGCCGTATCGCCATTGATGATGGCCGATTCCAGACCTTCAAGAATAGCTATGGCCAATTCAGAGCGAATCAGGGCGACCATGTTGAGAATGGCATCTTCAGTCAGCATCTCCGAAGTGACCAATGCACCGATGAATAGTATCGGCATAAAGGTCTTCGAGCTGGTGGCGATGTTGGTTTTCCGGGCCTGAGCACCTGAATCAACAAGCTGCTCCGTGCCCTTGTAAACAACAGCGCGGCCATTTTGGAAGGGATACTTCGCAGATGAACCTGTCGGCATAACCCAAGCTTTGAACTTGTTCGGCAAGTTCGGTTGGAGCCTGAGATACTCATTGAACTCAGCCGACATTTCCTGAGGCACCCAATCAGAGCCAAAGCCGCTATTGCCGGCAGCCATAGCATGGGCCAGAACATTGTCGAAGCGATTAACAGCTTGCGTAAACTGTTCCCAGATAGGCTCATCTTCGAGCCGATACCGACCACCAGCCCGCGCCTGAAAAGACTTCTGGGCGTTCACGACCATTACGGCATCGTGAAGAGTGCGGAGGTTCATCAACTCCTGACCCCGGTTATGCTTGTCGTAGTTAATAGGCATCTGGAAAAGCGCGTAGCCACGATAATCCAGATCGGTGAATGGCTTTCCATCCTCATGAACGAGCCAATTCGTGCCCTGTAGCATCGATCGATAATCGCTGTATTGGAACACCTCTTCCTGTTCATGCCTGACGGCGTTCAGCCCTTTTTCTACATCTTCGGCCAGCTTCTTGAAGTCCTCATTCATGCGACCGACCTTCTGCAAAAAGTCAGTCTTGGACATAGTATTGTCCCTCATGGCCTGTACGTCTGTGTTCAGGTCATGCTGCAATTTCTTAATATCTTCGATATTGTCGGTTAGCTCCTGCTTTTCGGTTTTGAACTTATCGAGCGTGATTAGCTCAGGATCGATAATCTTTTTTTCAGCCATTGGTTGGCTCCTTTTTGATGCTTGAGTTAACTCCGGCTCATCTGTTATGGCCTCTCCCCCGTCGCCGGAGGTTGAATACTGCCAATGAGCCACAACGGACTGATCGGACAGTTGTTCAACCGTGAGGGTATACCCTATAGGCTGTTCATCGGCGTCGGCAAGTTCACCCATAATGCCGTTTACTACGGCAAACAGGGCATCCTTGTTAGCACCGATATTGATAACGGAAATCTCCTGAAGCTCGCATTGTAGGAAGGTGATGATATCTTTCTTTTCGTCGTATTCGTATTTAACGACCCTGAATCCGATTGAGAAAGCGTTCAGCATACCTTCTTCGATATTGCGGAGGAATAGAGGGCCGACCTCAGCAAACAATCGGACCCTAACCCATATACCCTTGCCCTCTACGAGCTTCAAAATCTCGACCATACCGATAGGGGCTTTACGTTGATCATGGAAGGCCAGAACTCGGCCATTGAATAGCTTCAATCCGCCTTTCCATTTGAAAGCCTTAGCCTTGACGATCTGGGCGTAGTCGTTGAGAGTTTCCGTCGTGGCCCAGCCCTCGATAAATACATCGCCATTGACGGTTTCCCGCGTAAAGGCATTTTCAGCCGTTAGCTGAATAACTTCCCCTACTTCGGGCAATTTACGGGTCATACCATTGCTCCTTTTGTGATAGATTCTGCTCGCCGGACGGTCTCGTCAACCAGCCGGTGCGCTATTGTCTTGGCCCGTTCACGACTGAACAGGTTCCCGGTTTGTTTTGCTAATTGCCCCACATTCCACCGATATCGATTAGAGTCGTTTATCAGGGCAATCAACACCTTGTGGGTATCTCGATTAATAATATCTAATGCCATTCTTACGGCGGTATTATGGGATTCTTCTGATCTACCCTGACGTAACCTGAACGCACTTATCAAGGCTGGTCCGATAGTAGCCTCTGCCCGATCCAGTTCTTCAATCAAAGGCAAAAGAGTATCTGCACATTGATTCTCAAACATCAACCAACTCATATGCCGACCATTCATGGTGTGCTTCCGTAGACCTGCCCTTACATCGCGCCTCTGGGCTGAGAAAAGGGACAGGACTGCATTCTCCGCCTCCTTTTCCTCGTCCTCGGTGGGTATGGGAGCTTCATCTTCATTCGGTTTAGATTCTTTTTCGACCGGGCTGACCTCGTATTTAATCCCAAGCTCCCCGGCGACTTGCGCCGGAGTCATTACGCCGCTATCAATGTATATCTTGTGGACTTCAGCCCTATCTTTAGGCTCACCTTTCAAGGCCGGGACCTCAACAAAGCTGAACTTGAGCGATATTTCCCGTCCGAAGTACGGCCAAACCAGTTGCTTGTTCAGGCCATCCTCGACCATTGATGTTAGGGGTTTGATGGTATTCAGCCAGAAATCTTTGTCTTGAGCCAGGGCGTTCGCATAATTGGCGTATTCCATTACTCCGCCCCGGAATGGCGGCAACCCGAACGCCCCGAATATCTTCTCCCGATTCGACTTCAATAGCTCTCCGAAGGCGATATCCTTATGCTTCATATCCGGTGATTGGAGCTTACCTGCGAATCGGTTAAGAAATAGCTTGAACGCCCGCTCAGCCCCTTCATACTTTTGGAACTGGTGCTCTACCTGTTCTGCCTGTTCTGAGGTTAAGGTCTTGTCCGGTGTAAACATAAGGTTGAGCGTCGCGCCGTTCAGGAAGAAATTCTTGTTGAACTCATTGATGAGATGATCGGATTGTATTTCTACGCGGACAGATTCAAATCTCGGCTTTCCCCAGAACGGCTCAGCCGGGTCAACATCTCGGATATGAACAACCCTGTTTTTAGGGTAGAAGCGCGATTGGTTTTCGTACTTGAAGGTATAGCCTGTGAGTCTACCTGCGACAATCTTCGGCTCCATCACGCGGGGATCGCGAGGCCAGACCTCCATCCGACCGTTCGGCCCGGTCAGCATTTCAATCGTCAGAATGCCGTTGCCATCACTTAGGATAGACTTGACGAGGTGGGCGATAACTTCCCGCATGGTCATATCAGGGTTTGGCTCGTCTATCAGGGCATTGGCGGGATGGTCATTATCGTCAAACTCTCGATCAACTCCGCCTATTGTTTCAACCCCGATAATGTTCAGGGAAAGAGACTTGATTGCATCAGTCTCGGCCCGTATCGCAATGGCACAGTTGGCGTTAACGTCTGATGCCTTTAGATCATACTGGTGCTTAGAGTCTCGACGCGCAACTTCAGCATTAGAACCGTAAACACGGGCAACGTCAATCGGCTTTACCCTGTCCCGATGTACCCAGAAGTCCCAAGCCCTGCGCAAGCCACCGACAATGCGTTTAATCGGGTTCATCCGGTTATGCTCCAGGCAAACAGGGCCAGCAGAGCACCTACAACAGCCAAAGCATAGTCAGCAACTGAGAAGCCTGCAGGGTCTAAGAAGCTCCAGTGTAGCTTCTTGCGCTGTCGCAGTTCGTCTAATCCCTCAAGCCCGGCCGCAACAGCAGCCGTAATCAGGACCGCATAATCGATCCCGAATATCAGTAGGGTTAAGGTTAGAGTATAGCCGAACACCAGCCTGAGCCAGCGATAGGCTTTGTCAATTATCAGCAACGGTCCTGGTTTGCTCATTACGATCTCCTATTTCTTCATAAAGTATTCAAGGGTTACGGGAAAGCTCATCGTACCTGTCGTGTCGGAGGTCGTATCGTACAGCCAGATTATGAAACGAGCCTGCCCCTGTAGTATCGAATCACTAAAGATTTCGCCAGTGAGTGTATCGGTGGCTACCGTTCCCCCGGCTGAATCATGGGGACGCCAAAGACCTTGCCGATAGAGTTCAAGAATAAGCCTGATCGAATCATCAAGCCCCTGCCCCGGCAGGCTATCTGCCGGTTCCGTTACGATAAGCCGATATCCCATATAGTCATAACCGGCAGTCTTGAATTCAACGGTATCATATAGCCACGTCGAGTCAGTAGCCGATGAATCTACCGTAACTTCTACGGTTCTTGACGTTTCCCGCTCGATGTAAGGCGGATACGTCGCGGCCATACAGACAGTAGCGGCGAGTATCCAGACGCCCAAGATCAACTTCCATCGTTCCATCTAAACCTCCTCAGACCAGCCAATTAGCCTTGCTGGCCCTGTAACTATCTTTCATTCCTGATATTAGCATCGCCAAAGTCTCATATCCCAAAGTAGCATGAAACAGGTGATCCCCGCCGCTGGTTGGTTTTGTCCAGATCGGTCGGCCAGTCGGGTCCGTGACTCGTACCGGGGCCAGCAAGTGACGCCGGTAATCACCGTTCAGAATTGAGGCCCAGTCTCCGGGGTGCTTGATAAGCCCCCTCTTGAAGTGGTCCACCCCGGTATCCAATATCTCGGTACGATTCGTTCTAACTACCTGAGTCTCATCATCCAGAATGTAAGGTTTGTTCACGTTGTCCTTGAGGTTATAGTAACACATCCAGCGATTGCCGGGGTCTTTCATTACGAAATCGCGGACCTCCTGATAGCCGTCTCCTTGTGCATCAACTACGAATGGGCCGACACAGTATTCCTTGAGTATATCCTCAAGATCGTCCCATCCCTTGACCACACCGATGAACCGGGCAAACCGGACACCCTTGATAACCTCTGAAAGCCTGATATGCTTATCCCTGCCTGTATCCCCCCCGCCCACCAATGTCAGATTGCCCCCGATATTGAATCCTTTCAGGGTAGGCAGGTCTTCAACGGCCTTGTCAAGAAGGGGTTCGGTTAATTTGACGCTGGTATTCTCATAGGGGATACCCATCCAGTTGTTGTGAAAGTTTTGAGCTTCCCTCGAATGGGTCAGGGAACTAACAAACTTGGCAAAAAGCTCTTTGATGTCAGTAGGTCTCCGGTAGACGAAAAGGCGGCTTACTGCATAGCCGGATGAATGTGTGCTTGGATTATGAGCTATCCATCTGCCTTTGCCACAGCGGTCAAACGCCTTACCGCACTTCTCGCATACCGGATTACCACCCTCATCTTTTAATTCATAAACGCTTGGTCCCGTTTCCCTTACGAAATGTTTATACCAATCCAGAACTTGATCGTGACCACATAAGCATTCAACGTGCCAATATTTTTGATCGGACTTCATGAACTCACGATTGATCCCGGTCCCTGTGATAGTCGGATTCCCGAACAGGAATACCATCGGGTCAACTTCATCACCAAGCCGGTCATAGAAGTAACTCAGGTTCTCCTGCTCATGTTCGTCGTACTCATCAAGGATCAGAACTGAGGCCTGGAACTCAAAGGCTGCCTTTGGCTTCTTGATGTCCGCCTTCTTCGATCCCGATGTCTTGGCGTTAGTGCCAGCAAACTTCCAGGCACGGCCAAATATGTTCTTGATCTGCTTATTGTCAGCCTCTTTACCACCCTCCACGTAGGCGGTTATGGCTGCCTTGTATTTCGGGCACCGGTTTAACAGCCCGTCAACCCTGTCTGTAACAAAGGTCGCCCGCCAGTCATCGTCCGGGAGTAGGTACATCCCCCTACGCCCTTGCTCTGCCAGGGTGAACATGGAACATAGGGCGTACTCGGTAATGCCGATCTGAATACACTTCTGGATTACAATAGTTTTGGCGTCGTCCTTGTAAATCGCCTTTAGCCAGGGCTTATCCCGGAATGTCAGGGGTTCATCTCTGGTTGTCCGGTGATAGGCTTTGGCGAAATACAGTCGGGGCCAGACCCGCTTAATAACCCGCAGACCCCTGTTCTGCTGAACCTGGGCTGCATTTATGGATTCAACCTGTGGCACCAGATTTCCTTCTTCGATTACGGTTACTGCGCTGGCCGTGCAAGTATTTTGACCTGTAACCGTCCAACCCAGTTGTTCTTATCCCATTGCCAGCGAGTATTTCATCGGCTTCAGGATTCATGCTGGCTTTATGTATGGGGGTCTTAGCTCTACATGACCGGATCACCTCCGTGCTCTGCCTTCTCGCCTCCATCAGGCTTTTCTTGGCCGCTATTGACAGCACCTGAGATAATGTCTTACTCATCAAGCCTCTCCTTCTGCTCTGTCAGGGCCTCCGTTAGGAGGTCAAGCACTTCAGCCGCGAGAGTAGGATCAAACGGTATATCGTCCTGTTTAACCGCCGCTCTCAAGGCTTCGGCTATCTCATTCGGCTTGCCAGCCTCGTCGATGTACTTCATCAGGGCGACAATATCTTTGACGCTGCCAGTAGCTTTCTTATCCTCGTCCAGATAAGCGTTTACCTCTTTTGTGAGGCACTTCCCCGCCAATTTGATATTGGACATTCCCTCGGTTTCGATCTTGCGATCTACGGCGCGGGCGATGTTCCGCCAAATCTTCTCCGATCTCTCAACCCAATCGTATTTCTTGGCCCAGCGATAGATGGTCTTTCGGTCGCGCCCAAGTTCTTTCCCTGTTATCGCGTCAATCCGCCCGTTGTTGTGCCAAATTGCAAAGGCTTCGTTTATCTCGGTTTCGGTCGGGAGTTTAGCAGTTCCTACCATAGCCGATTCTCCATTGGGGCAAGCGCGGCGGGCGCGCGCCCTTTATTTGCAGGGGTATTCGGACTTGCCTTTTGCGATTTTTTGATTGTGAGAGGCTTTGGGGCGGTGGTTGCCCCGCCGTAACGAATCCCCAAAATCCCACCTAATATCAAGAGGGAGGTTGGATCAGTAATTACCGAGAAATCGCGGTAATAGCCTGTATTCTTCGTAAGTCCTGTTCTGCCTTGCTCTAACACCGCCGCCTCCTGCCCTCAAAGGGGTGCTCTTGCCGTATGTATAACGCGGACAACAATAAGAAAGCAAACGGTTTAATAGGGATAGTCTGCCGCGAGGTGGGGTAGGGGGGGTAAATGCCCGGTGTAAGTTATTGCTACGTTAGGATATAACGCCGTGAAAAGGGATATTTGTTGTCGGTTGGTGCCGGAGTGAAAAGAACCCCGCCAGGATCATTGTAGCTGGCGGGGCTTGAATTAGCACTCATGTAGAAGTAGGGGGGTTTTCAGTCGTTTAGCCCATAGGCGCTACTTACCCTCCAATTGCGGTTGTTCAATCGCCAACCGATTTTCAATGATATCTAATTGGCGGCGATTATTTGCGGCCTGCTTTTCCCTGGCCAACGTAGATAAAACTACACAAGCAATCTTGGCCTCTGGACCATTCCCCGCACCTTCAAAATACTGTCGTAGCGCAATCCAGCAATCCTTTTCCACCAAATTCTTTAGTGCCGACGTGTCCTCTTTCAGTAACGTCTCTCTGCCTGTTTTGATTTGTTTGTTCATATTATCTCCCTTTAAGTATATTTGTATTTACAAGTTTCATATAGAATAATGACAATAAGGTCCCGCTCGGATTATTATCAAATTCTCTAATCTTAGCCCGACTTTCCTTATAGCTCAATTCGCCGGAGAATACCAACATGAACAAACGGCGATAGAATAACACTTTGCGTTGTTGGTCGGTTATCTGAGTAATTCGGGCCCCTAATAGTGTTCTGGCACAGTTTCGAAGGCGCTTACGTGCTTGTTCGTTCGGCTTTTTTTTACGCATTCTCGCCCTTGCGTTAATCTTATCTCGGTTCTCCTTTAGATACTTCTGCGCGTATTGACGCCTCTTGTCAAGATTCGCCTCTCGGTTCTTGTCTCGGTACTCCTGCTCGCGTTGGCGCACCTTGTCAATGTTGTTTTTCCGGTACTTTTGACTATATTGGCGTACCTTGTCGGGGTTGTTTTTCTTCCATAGCCCTATCTTGACAGTATAGCATTGGTTACAACGGCTTTTACTTCGCCTATAGAACCGTTCTGGCTCCGTTGTACCACAATCTTTGCAAAGATAAGGTTTGGCCATAAGCACTACTTACCCTCCTTTAAGCTGCAGAGGAAGAATGATTTTGAATA
>Ga0255055_10002463_pt1 | contig 13046 bp, 8 predicted proteins | sample JV7_2_27_MG_FD_188633 | JGI IMG/M metagenome (GOLD analysis project Ga0255055, IMG submission 188633) | Seawater microbial communities from Jervis Inlet, British Columbia, Canada - JV7_2_27 | ecosystem: Environmental > Aquatic > Marine > Inlet | place: Canada: British Columbia | collected...
TCTGCGTCTGGCGGATTCAGGTCGACGATGGCTTGGATGCTTCGGATCGCGTCATCTTTTTGCCCGGCATCCAGCTGGATCTCCCCCAGGGCGTCATATTGCGCGATGGCATCCGCGGTCCGCCCGGCGGCTTTATACGCTTCGGCAAGCCGTGCATGAAGCGCCTGTCGCCCAGGGTGCTCGCGGGCCATTTCTTCCAGCAAGTTCAGGGCTTCCGCGCCGCGGCCGGATTCGACCAGGTACTCGAGATAGCTGTCCAATTCCTTTGCAGCCTGATCCTCCTGACCGATGCGCAGGTTGAGATCGATGAGGCTCACGCGAGCCTTATCGTCGCTAGGATCAATGGTGCGTATCTGTTCGTATACCCGCAGCGCCCTCCGCTGGTCGAGTCGAGAGAGATCGATATCGCCCATCATGTGGAGAATGCGCAGCGACCAGCCATTCCCGGTCGACATCTGCTGGGAGAGTCGAAGCGAATTGGCCAGCGTCTTTCTAGCCAGGTCAATCTCGGCCATGTCCTGATAGATCTCCGCCAATTCGAGCGACTGATTGAGCGCTTCGTCGCCGCGATCCTGCTGCACCAGCAGCTCGATTAGTTTCGTCCGGGCCGGAAGATCCACTGGCGCATGCTGCAAGATCTTCATATATACGTCTGCGGCCTGGGCGCTCTCCCCACGCACTCGGTGGGTCTCCGCGATCATAGAGAGCTTTTCGTAGCCGGCCTCGGTTCGCCCCGATGCAATCTGGACTTCGGCCATGCGGCGGTGGAGTGTGAGATAGGTTGGAGCGTAGTCAAGCGCCAGCAGGGCTTCTTCCAGCGCCGATGCGAACAGACCCTGATCCATGAGTCGGTCGATGCGTTGCATTGACCGCAGCACCAAATCGGTGTCGCCGACCGCGAGCATCTCTGCGATCGGCACAACGCCATCCCCATCGCCTTCCTTCTCAAGTTCTTCTCGGGCCTCCTTGAGCCGGTGAAGCCACTCTGGGCCGGTGAGGAACTCCAGCGTGTTGTCGACCATCTGCTCGAGTTCTTTCTTATCTCCCTCTGTTTCAGTGGCAAGCAACGTTTCGTAGTACTGATTCAGATCCTTGGACTGACCGGATTCAACCGTCAGCCCATCCGCGAGTTTCAGAGCTTGCAGGAGGTATCTGGCCGCCTCGGGCATATCGCCCTTGTCCTTTGCCAACCTGCCCAAAGCCAGGTTTGCACCCAGTGCCAATTCCGGGTGGCCCAGGGAAGCAATTAGTTGCTTGCGCGCATCGTCCGAGTTCCCGACTTCCTTATAGAGAATGCCGAGGTTGTAATGAGCGGCTGGATGTTCCAAACCGCTGTCCATGGCACGCTTGAACTCCTTGATCGCTTGCTCCGTGTGGCCACGTGTCTGCAGATCAATGGCTTCGGCCAGATAGCGGTAGATTGCGGTAGATGGTTTGAGCTCACCGGTGTGTCCGCTGGTGATGTCCGACATCCCCAGGCCCTTCTCTTTGCTCTCGTCCTGTGGCTCCTCAAATAAGATCCCGGCCAAAATCGTGAGGGCTTCGCCTTGAGCAGCAGCCTCAGGGTCCTTCAGCTGTTCCTCCTCTTGGATAGGCTCTTCGCCTTCGTCGCGAAGGAATTCCTGCACTTGTGCCATACGCAAGGGAGCAGTTCCTCCCCGAGGTTGGGTTGGGGCTGGTAGGTCTTTGCCTTGATTTAGCAGTCTTAGAAACTGGGAGGCTTCTGAATCTCCGGGCAGGATTGCCAAGGAGCGCTGTACCGCCTCTTTTGCCCGGTCGGTCTTTCCGTTCTTCTGCAGGATTGAAGCTACGGACAGGTACTCCAATGCGGAATCTCGAGTGCGCCCCAAGCGCTCGTAGGTAAGCGCAAGGCGAGATCGGGCAGCAAGGTTTTCCGGGTCCAGGCGTGCAATGTGGCGCCAATTATCTACGGCCTTGCTTGCATCCTTGCGACGGATGTACATGTCCGCCGAATCTTCGCGGGCCTGGATGGAATCCTCGATCTTACCCAACCGCTCATAGATCTCTGCACACTTTTCGATTGGGATGGGATCGTCCGGGGTGGCCTTGGATGCCGCCTGATAGGCCACAAGGGCTTCATCGAGCTGACCCGTCTCTAGCAGGGCCAGCGCAAGGCTGTTCAGGGCATTCGGATTATTAGGAAACTCTGCTAGCGCCTTGCGATAGAACTCGATGGCGCGGTTCCATTGTAGGTCCCAGGCCGCCGAGTGGCCCAGTCGCATAGATTCGTTAAAGAGATCTTCACGTCCTGCCATTTGGGCGGCGATTTTAGCACAGGGGGGAAAGTCCCGCCGTTCGGGCCGTGCGCGCCTAAATGAGACGCAACGCTGCCAGGCCTTGAGATGCGCCTTCTAGCCCTTTGGGCTGGGGCTCGCCCGGACCCTAGCTCTTGAGAGGCTTCATCTGCTCCCAATTTGAGCCGGATTTAGCATCGGTCTTGAGCGGGACCTTCAGCTTGTATGCGCTTTGCATGACATCTTGAACTAACTGTGTGGTTGCCTTGAGCTCTTTCTTCGGAACTTCGAACACAAGCTCATCGTGTACCTGAAGCAGCATGTCAGCCCCTAGCTCAGCCTGCTCCAAAGCCTCTGGAAGGGCAATCATGGCAAGCTTAATGATGTCTGCTGCACTTCCCTGGATGGGCGAGTTTACAGCCTCTCGCTCGGCGCGCGCGCGCACCTGCGCGGGGGCTGGCTGGCCATCTTTCGCGAGCTGGGGAAAGTAGCGTCGGCGGCCGAGCAAGGTTTCGGTGTAACCCTTCACCGCGGCCATCTCTCGAACCTCTTCTATGTAACTGCGTACACCTGGAAAATTTTCAAAATATGCGTCCACAAAGTTCTCGGCCTCGGCGAGCGTCATATCAGTGGCGCGGGTCAACCCGAATGGGCTCATCCCATAGATCAAGCCAAAGTTGACCGCTTTAGCCCGGCGCCGCTGCTCAGAGGTGACATTGTCGATATCGGCGCCAAACACCGCCGCTGCTGTGGCCGAGTGAATATCCTGATCTTCATTGAAGGCCTTGATCATTGTTTTGTCGTTCGCCACGTGAGCCACGACCCGAAGCTCGATCTGTGAATAATCTACGGCGAGCAACGTGTGCGCGCGCGAAGCGACAAAGGCGCGGCGAATTTGACGACCTAACTCGGTGCGAATAGGAATATTTTGTAAATTTGGGTTGGAGGAGGCGATACGGCCCGTGATTGCGCCGGTCTGGTTATATGAAGTGTGAACTCTGCCGGACTCTGGGTTGATTTGTTCCGGAAGCGAATCGGCGTAGGTTGATTTGAGCTTGGCGATCTCTCTGTATTCCAACACAAGTGCCACAACCTCATGCTCTTCCTTTAAGGAGGCCAGAACGTCCGCAGCGGTTGAGTACTTGCCGGCAGCGGTTCTTCGAGTGCCATCGGGTGGTTTCAGGGCCAACTCTTCAAAGAGTACGTCCGAGAGTTGCTGGGTCGAATTTACATTAAACGAGTGGCCAACCATATCAAACAGTTCAGCTTCGATCGTGCCCAATCGCTCAGCGAGCTCGTCGGAGAGGCCGGCCAGGAACTCGGTGTCCAGCCCGATGCCGGTCATCTCCATCGCGGCCAGGATGCGAACCAGGGGCATTTCCAACTCGTTGAAGAGCGCCTGTTGCCCGCGTTCTGTCAGCTCCTTGTCCAAAATGGGGCGAAGCCTGAGGCAAATTTCGGCGTCGGCTGCGGCATAGGGTGCCGCATCGGTAATGGGCACTTCAGCCATGGTCTTTTGCTTGCGACCGGTACCAATCAATTCGTCGATGGGTGTCATCTCAATACCCAGTCGTACCCAGGCAAGCGATTTCAGTCCAAGATTGCGCGAAGATGGGTGTACAAGCCACTCCGCCATCATGGTGTCGAACACCAGCGGTTCCGCCGCCAGGCCATTGCGTGCCAGGAGCGTGTAATCAAACTTGAGATTGTGTCCAACCTTTTCGATTTTCGGATTGGTCATCGGCTTTTGCAGCGCGGCGATGACGGTTTCGAGCTCGAGCTGCTGCGATCCGGTGAGATCAGGGTTGTGACCGACCGGGATGTAGTAGCCTTGTCCGGGCTCAACGGCCAGCGAAACACCGACCAGGTCGGAGACCACCGCATCCGGGGCGGTGGTTTCGACGTCAAAGGCGATCGCCTTGGCCTTGTTCAGGCGCTTCATGAGAGCTTCGAGCGCCTGCGGAGTATCGACGATGATGGTTTCAGTTTCAGGCGCTGCCTTGGCCTCGCTGACATAGAGTTCGCCTTCCAGGCCCCCTTGCTTTTCCAGTCTGTCTAGTAAGGTTCGAAACTCCAGCTCTCGAAATATCGCAACAATTCGATCGCGGTCGTATCCCTGTGCCCGGCAGCTTTCAAGATCGAAGTCGAGCGGCACATCGGTCACAATCTCGCCCAATTTTCGGCTTAATTCCGCATCCTCTCGACCCGCTTCCAGCTTATTCGAGAAGCGAGGTGGGATCTCCTCAATGTGTGCGTAAATTCCTTCCAAATCATCGTAGTCCTGCAGCAGGGTGGTGGCAGTCTTTTCGCCCACACCTGCTACTCCCGGGATGTTGTCGCTTTTGTCGCCTACCATGGCCTTGAGATCGACCAGTTGCGAGGGTTCAAGCTGGTATCTATCCCTCACCTGCTTGGGACCATAATCGATCGCCTCGGATAGCTTCTGTCCCGCAAGCCGAATGGCGACCTGCTTGTCTACCAACTGAAGCAAATCTCGATCTCCGGTCAGGATGATGACCTGCACACCGTCCGCTCCCACGCGCTTGGCAACCGTACCCAGCACATCGTCCGCCTCATAGCCTTCTGCTTCCAGGATTGGGATTCCGAACGCAGCTACAACTTCGCGTATGCGCTTGATTTGCAATCGCAGATCGTCCGGCATCTTCTCGCGGGTCCCCTTGTAGTCGGGAAATATCTCATCGCGGAAGGTCTTGCCGACGTCAAATGAAACCGCCAGGTACTCGGGAGAATCCTGCTCTAGGAGCCGAAGGATCACGGACGTAAATCCGTAGGTGCCGGCGGTTGGTTCCCCGGAATTGGTCATCCACCGCGCAGGATCCCCACCGCGGGTCAAAGCGTAATACGCGCGGTATGCCAATGCGTGGCCGTCGATCAAATAGAGGCGGTCGGCCTCTGTCACCTTGGAATCCCTACAATTCTGGGAGCGAGCCAGAATGCCCTATCCTCGGTGAAGGCGCCCTTTGCTTGCACCGCGAGCACAAACTCAACCGAACTGCCGGCTAGCGATGAGAGATCGACCTCAACCGTCCTGAACTCGCCGTCATACGTTTCATCCCACTCCCGCAGCGGCATCAGGTCACCGCCATCCGCACGATAGTTGAGCTGCATCGTCATATCACAGGCGACCGCGTCGAATAGACAACCGATGACCGCGTGGAACTCGTCACCGTCTTCGACATCAAACGCAGGGAATCTGCCACTGATTACGCCGTTGTTTACCCATTCAGGGTGCGTAAAGAGGGCGGGCTCATTTTCGGTCCGGCCGCCTTCGAGCTTGGGGGCATCTAACTTTACGACGAAGCCTTCGACATCGGAATCGGTCCCCGGGCACGAGAGTTCACCGGCGCCCGTTCGCCAGGTAGCATCGCAATAGACTTCAACGAAGTCATAAACCACCTCGGCCGCCTGGGCGCCCACGACGATCTGAACGAAGAACGGCGTCTCTCCGTCATCACCGAGCCCAAATGCCACACCATCGGGCGAACGAAATTTCCAGTCTCCGCGATGCGTGCCATCCGAGCCGGGAGCCGTCAGGCTAATTTCCACATCCACAGTGCTGCCTGGAGGTACTGAGCTCGGCAATGGAGCAGACGGTGGGCCCGCCATGATGTTTCCGCCTTCGAAGACGACGTCGTATTCGGTGGTCCAGGTGCAGCTGCCCTCATTGCGAAGCTTCCAGACCTTGTCGAAGGTGTCACCGGCAGGGATATTCGTGTCGTCGGGAATAGTGACGTCTTCAACGAAACTCACCTCGTTTGTGCAATCAGGCGTCGGAGATTCGGTGGGGTCTGGAACAGTGGTTGCCGTGGTGGTCGGCGCGGGCTCTCGAGTTTCTGTGACTTCAAAGGCTGGTGGAGTGGAAAAAACCAATGTGAGTTGAGCTGCAACGGTTTCAGCTGCCGAAGTCGCCAGACCATCTTGTTCGGTCTGTTCCTGTAATCCTGGAAAGTTACAAGCGACGAGCAGGAAACATGACAGAATCACAACGGGCGCCAATTTTGACATCGGGATTGCTCCTCCGTACTTACTTGGGGTCATTAATTCAAGACTGGGATTGGCACGAGGTCCTGTTGTTTGCGTTCACTAACGAGGGCTCCGCGCATGCTCCACGGGCCAGTATGCTCGATTTTAACCTTCACCAGCTCGCCGGTGAGGCTAGCCTCGGCCTGGAAAAACACCAGCTTATTGGTCTCGGTTCGGCCCATCCATTGGCCTCGGCGCCGCTTCTCTACCAGCACTTCGACCTCGCGCGCTAGATAGTTGGCGTTGATTTCGGTCGCGATGCTTTCCTGAAGATCCTCCAATTCCTGGAATCTTCGCATCTTTTCGTCCTCGGGAACGTCGTCGTCCATTCGCCGAGCAGAGACCGTTTTCGGTCGTGGTGAATATCGTGCCAGGTGGGCTACGTCCAGCTTAAGTTCGCGCAGCAGATCATAGGTGCGCATGTATTCCGCGTCACCCTCGTCGGGAAATCCCACGATGATGTCGGTGGCGATCGAACCGTTCGGGAGGCGCTCCCGGATCTTTTCGATCAACCTTCGATAGTCGTCCGCCGTATATCCACGCCGCATCCTGCGAAGCACATCGTCGTCACCGGACTGCACCGGTACCTCGATATGTGGGCACAGCTTGTCGAGCTCCTGGACTGTGGCCAGCAGCTCTTCCGTCATCCAATTAGGATGGGAAGTAAGAAACCGAATCCGCTTGATTCCGGCAATTTCGTGAACCTGGCGCAATAGATTGGAGAGGTCCGGGCTATTCTGGAGGTCTGTTCCGTAGCGATCCACGATTTGGCCCAGGAGGGTCACTTCTCGCACTCCTTGCTCGGCAAGCGCACTGACCTCCGCGATGATTTCACCCGCGATACGACTGCGCTCGATTCCTCTTCGAAAGGGAATGATGCAGAAGGTGCATGCATGCGAGCAGCCGTACACCACAGGTACATGCGCGGAGATGAGCCGTCCCTGCTCGTGAGACGGGAGTATGAAGCCCCCATCCATCATCGCGAACCGTTCGTATGTGTCCCGAGCCTCAATCGCATGCGCGTCGGACTGCATCAGGTGATTGACGATCGGGGCGGGGTCGGAGGGAGGGGAGAAGACATCCACGTAGGGATACCGTTCCTGGAGCTCCCCGCTGCCCTTCACCCCGACCATGCAGCCCATCAAATTGAGCACCATATCAGGCCGCTGATCCTTGAAAGGTTTGAGAGACGTTAACCGACCGTGTGCTCGATCTTCTGCGCTCTGGCGAACGACGCAAGTATTGAGCACTACAACGTCTGCTTGCTCGGCTACCGGCGTGGGGCGATAGCCCAGCCGCTCGAGTTCTGATGCTACGCGCTGAGAGTCGGCCACGTTCATCTGACAGCCGGCAGTCCAAATGTGGTAAAGCACGAGCGACATTATACTGGACCCGCTTTGAGGCATCTGCAAAGGGACTTTCTTCGCGATTCTCTAGCCGTCGCTCTGCTGGCGGTAGTCTCGGCTGGCTGTATTCAGATACCGTCTGATGCAACCCCGCTCTCCTTGGTGTCGCCCAGCTCGGTCCCGATTCCTACATTCACGCCAAACGAACCCACTGAGCAAGCGCCCACTCCGGAACCTGTCGTCAAATGCGATGAGACGGTCGGGTCAACCGAGACCGGCGTGTATCGCGGCATCGCAGTTGCCGCGGATGTTCCATACAACATCTACTTGCCGCCTTGTTACGGCGTTGATGAGCAGAGCTATCCGACCCTGTACCTGCTCCATGGTTATCCCTATGACCAGGGACACTGGCAGGAATTGGGAGCAATCGGGGTCGCAGACGATGGAATTAGCAGCGGAGAATGGCCTCCGTTCATCATGGTGATGCCGCTGCAGCCCGATCCCTTGTTCCGAGGCTCGGACGGGGGGCCAGGATCTTATGAAATGGAGCTGCTTGAGGGTTTGATTCCGTATATTGAGAGCAGCTACCGCAGCGATCCCTCGGCAAGGGCTCTAGCCGGAATTTCACGGGGAGGGGTTTGGGCGCTCGAGGCCGCCTTTCGCAACCCAATGGAGTTCGTTTCTGTAGCTGCGCTGAGCCCAGCATTAGCAGTGAATAGCGCTCGCCCTCCGTATGACCCTTTCAGTATCGTGGCCGAATCGGATCAGTTTCCACCGAACATTCTCCTGCTGGTAGGGGACACAGATTGGGCGGCCATCGAAACGGAGCGCTTTAGTAAGGTATTAGGCGAAGCTGGAATAGAACACGTGTTCCAAATTTCCGTGGGAGACCACTCAGATGCGACGTGGGCCGAAGTGCTTGCCGATGTTTTCGGCTTCTTCGCTGGCGTGGTGCCACCTTAGATTTTGCGTGTTTCGGGTACAATGGCCGCGCTGGAGGACAATGGATGACGGAGGATGATCGGTCCGCGGCGGAAGTGATTGATGCCTATCGACGAAGGCGGGGGCGGATGGTTCCGTTCTTGCTGGGGGCGTTGGCCGTCGTTCTCTTGGTTGTAGGCTTGTTCCTGGTTGTCATCTGGTTTACCGGCGACAGCCCCCCCGCGCTTCCCGCATTTTTACGCTCCGACACCGAAACTCCAGAGCCCACTAACACGCCTCAGCCTCCAACCGCCACACTGGAGCCCTCGCGAACACCCGAGCCTTCCGAGACTCCCACTCCTTCCGGTCCAATCACCTATGTAGTGGAGGAGGGCGATTCACTGGCTTCGATCGCGGATCAATTTGAGGTATCTATCGATCAAATGATCGCGGCCAATAATCTGGTAGATCCAAATAACATTGGAGTAGGATCGCAGTTGATTATTCCAGATCCGGAATCCGAGCTTCCAACCGAAACACCGCTCCCGGAGACCTTGGTCCCAGGTTCGACAATTGAGTATGTGGTTAAGTCTGGCGATGTTCTTCAATTGATCGCGGAGCAGTTCAACAGCACCGTAGAAGCGATTGCCGAAGCTAATGATTTGGATCCTGCGGATGTGCTGTTCGTGGGATTAAGGCTAATTATTCAGGTGAATATCGTGACTCCGGTTCCAACCGACACGCCCAGCCCCTTTACCGCCACCCCGACCCCGAGACCTTAGTCTTCCGCGCCGTCGAGTGCGAGACGAATCTCGGCCAATACCTCCGGATCCTGTTCGGAATCCAAAGCAACTCGCAATGCCTCGAGCTCTCCCAACTCGCCCAGCGCCCAGGCTGCGTGAGCTCGGGGAACCGGGTCTTCCTCTTTGGCAAGCACCCTCTCCAGATCAGGAACACTTGCGCGCCCTCCCGCATTGCCGGCCGCCACGGCCGCGTTACGTAGCAGCCCTGAGCGTTTGGCACGCTTGAGGGGGCTTTTACTGAGCGCGGTGCGATAGTCCTGTGGCGTAAGCTGAAGGAAATCTCTCGGGGTCGGCTCATTAAGAAACGCGCGTGCTTGGAATGCCTGATCCGCGGTGGGCTCAGCAAAGCGGAGGTTCCAGGGACAGACCTGCTGGCAGATATCGCACCCAAATATCCAATCATCCGTCAACTGTCGAAGCTCCAACGGAATAGTGCCCTTCAATTCGATCGTAAGGTAGGAGATACATCGAGATGCGTCCAGCGTGCGGTCGGGGAGGATGCAGTTGGTGGGGCAGGCTTCGATGCATAGCGTGCATTCGCCACAGTGATCGGTCTTGATTGGCTGGTCCGGCTCAAGCGGCAGGTCGAGCAGCACTTCGGCTAAGAAGAAGTAAGACCCGTATTCGGGGCTGATCAAACAAGTATTCTTTCCGATCCAACCCAACCCGGCCCGCTGGGCTAACTCGCGTTCGAGCAGCGGCCCGGTATCAGTGTAATAGCGGTTCTTGATCTCTCGGCCGACCCGCGCCTCAATGCTCGACACCAGCCGCTTCAGCCGATCTGTAAGCACTTCGTGATAATCGTCCCCTACAGCGTAGGCGGCCACGCCCGTACTCTTCTGCCCATTCGGCAAGTAGTTCGCCGCCACAACCAGAATCGATTCACATTCCGGCAGAATGCGATGTGGATCTGCCCTGCGGTGGCGAGCCCGATCGGTTTCAAGGTAGGTCATTTCGCCGTGACGTCGCTCTTTTAACCATTTTTCGTAGATCTCAAGATGCGGGGGAGGCTCGGGAGTGGTGATCCCCACCCGCGAGAAACCAAGGCGCAGCGCCTCAGTCTTCACATACTCGGTGAGGTCACGTAGTTGCACTCGATCGAACTCTTGGGCCATGTGCAAGTGTCCAAAACAAGGAATAGCATACCTTAGCGTTCAGCAGCTCGAAATACGAAGTCGAATTAACAGATTTCTTAGGGATTTGTGACGCGGCGCACGATAGAATCCGCCTGTAGCAGATCCAAAATGGCCCGCACCAAGGCCCAGTCAAGGAAAAGACTATGAGACGAAGAATCTGGATACCAATACTGATCGTTGGAGGCCTGATTGTAGGATTCTTGGTCCTTCGCCCCAGCTCGGAGCCTGAGGTAGCCGCGGAACGCACGGCCACCATAGAAACCGGACCGCTCCAGGTTTGGGTCACCGGGACCGGAAAAGTAGAACCGGGTGCCCAGGCGGCTCTCTCCTTTAGCACATCCGGCACCTTGGGCGAACTTGTAGCCGAGGTGGGTCAGACAGTCAATGCCGGCCAGGTCCTTGCCTTGTTGGACCCGGGTTCGCTGAATGCAAGTCTGTTGGGAGCTGAGGCGGATCTAATAGCGGCTCAGCAAGCGCTGGAAGATCTATTGAAAGGCTCCAGTGAGCAGCAAATTGCACAGGCAGTGATGGCGCTAGCACAAGCCAGGGACAATGTCCGAGCTGCGGAATACAAGTGGAACAGCCAACAGGAAGGCATGCGCGCGAATTCCGACACAGTGCGTGGAGCGGAAGCGCGTCTGACGCTTGCGCAGGCCGATGTCGATCGGGCCTACGATGAGTACAGTTCGGTATCCGGTCGGCCCTCGGACGATCCTGTGAAGGCGCTGGCGCTGACCAAGCTGGTCGCAGCCCGCGCAGATCGTGATTCCGCGCTACGCAATGTGAACTGGTACACCGGCCACCCCACCGAGATTCAGCAAGCAATCCTGGACTCGGAAGTGTCAGTGGCTCAGGCTACCCTGATCCAGGCGGAACAAGATCTAGTGGACCTCAGGGCCGGGCCGGATTCAGACGCTCTCAATTCCGCTGAAGCCCGGCTGCGCGCCGCGCAGGCCGTAGTCGATCAGGCGCGCTTGATCTCGCCTATCGATGGGACCGTAATGTCGGTGAACCACAACGTGGGGGACAGCATCGTTCCAGGTGAGATTGAGATCGTAGTTGCCGACTTGAGCTCGTTGCACATCGATACGAGCGTGGATGAACTCGATGTCGGTGATGTAGCGATCGGCCAGGCGGTCGAGATCACGCTGGATGCCCTTCCAGATTTGGTGCTTGAAGGATCTGTTGCTGGCATTGATCTAGCGCCAGAAATTGGAGCGACAAGCACGCAATACCCTGTGCGCGTTGGACTGGAGTCTCTCGACGAACTGGTTCGGGTGGGAATGACTGCCGGATTGAGCATTCTCGTCGCCGATGAGGATGATGCGGTACTCATTCCAAATTGGGCTCTCGGATTCGATCCGGAGACCGGGGAAATCGTTGTGTTCGTGGGCGATGGAGAAAATCGCGAGCGTAGAGTACTTGTTCTCGGATTGCGCAACGACACCGTAAGCGAAGTGCTTTCAGGGCTCGATCCCGGCGAAACTATCAGCGCTTCGATCGAGGAACGACCGCGCGGCAATGGAGGTTTATTCTTCGGTGGAGGCTAGCCCCAATGGACCGGTCATAGCAGTCAAAGATCTCACCCGCACCTACTTACTTGGCGAGGTTGAGGTTAGAGCGCTGCGGGGGGTCTCTTTTGAGATCAAAACCGGAGGTTTGCTGGCCGTGATGGGCCCTTCCGGCTCCGGAAAATCAACTCTCATGAATATGCTGGGCTGCTTAGACACGCCTGATTCCGGTAGTTACCTGCTTGAGGGTGAGGAAGTCGGCCAGCTAAATGACGACCAATTGGCACGCATCAGAAGCCGCCGTCTTGGCTTCGTGTTTCAAACATTTAATCTGCTGGCGCGCACAACCGCACTGGCCAACTGTGAGCTGCCTATGCTCTATGCCGGCGTGCCGAACGGCGAACGCCGTGGGCGAGCGGAGCACGCGTTGGAAATCGTCGGGCTGGCCGATCGGATGCATCACCATCCCAACGAGCTCTCAGGAGGGCAACAGCAGCGCGTGGCTATCGCACGGGCGCTGGTCAACGATCCGGCCATCATCTTTGCCGACGAGCCGACCGGGAATTTGGACAGCAAATCGGGCATCGAAATCATGGAGATCCTGCAGGGTCTCAATCGGAATGATGAAATCACGGTCTTGTTGGTCACCCACGACCCATTTATCGCGCGGCATACGGATCGTGTGGTTCGCTTGCAGGATGGACGTATCGTGGCAGACGAACTCGTTCACGATGCTCTAATTGCCGGCGAGGCTGAGCGGCCATCCGAGATGGATCTGGAAGAGGAGATTGCCTGACGATGGGCATGTTGGAAAGCGCAATAGTAGCCCTACGGGCGCTCTCGTCCAATAAACTGCGATCGGCACTTACGATGTTGGGGATCATCATTGGCGTCGGGGCAGTTGTTACATTGATGTCGGCGGGCAATTCGGTCCAGAGTTTTATTACCGATCAGTTCAGGAGCATCGGCTCTAATCTGCTATTTGTCGCGCCCGGTACCTTTGAGACTCAGCGCGGTCCGGGATCGGCGC
>Ga0255055_10002464_pt1 | contig 13043 bp, 8 predicted proteins | sample JV7_2_27_MG_FD_188633 | JGI IMG/M metagenome (GOLD analysis project Ga0255055, IMG submission 188633) | Seawater microbial communities from Jervis Inlet, British Columbia, Canada - JV7_2_27 | ecosystem: Environmental > Aquatic > Marine > Inlet | place: Canada: British Columbia | collected...
CAGGCGATCCACCGGTGGTGGGATACCTTCGGGCGGGTGCCCTGATCCTGGATCTGCGGACCATCGACCCGGAAGACGACGATCTCCTAGCGACTGCGGTGCGTCGCGCCCTGGCCGGCTAGCCGAGACTCGCGCCTGCCGCTGTGGCGTTTCGAACTGCCGATCCCGGTGCGACGAGTAGAATCATTCCATGTCCAGCCCTCGAATTCTGGTGGTGGAGGACCGGGAGTCCTTGCGCCTCATGCTGGAGCGAGCCTTGCTCCGCGAGGGCTACCAGGTCGTCACTGCTGCCAGTGCTGAGAAGGCCGTGCAGAGGCTCGAGGACAACGAATTCCAGCTCGTTCTTACCGATCTCAAACTCCCGGGGTTGTCCGGTATCGAGGTGCTGAAAGCCAGCCGGGAGCGACAGCCCCAAGCCCCGGTCGTCGTGCTGACCGCGTACGGCACCGTCCATACCGCAGTGGAGGCGATGAAACTGGGTGCCGCGGACTTTCTGGAAAAGCCGGTGGAGATCGATGATCTCTTCCAGTTGGTCGGCTCCCTGTTGGGTGGCGACGCGGAGAAAACGGCCTTCAGTGTCGACGGTGGGCCGACGATTATTGGCAATCATCCGAAAATGCGCGCCGCTTTCAGGCTGCTCGAGCGTGTCGCTCGCACCGACAGTACCGTCCTGCTAACGGGTGAGAGCGGTACTGGCAAGGAGCTCTTTGCCCACGCTCTGCACGCGCTCTCGCGTCGCGGTCAAGGCCCCTTCGTGGCAGTCAATTGCGCCGCGATTCCCGAGACCCTGATGGAGAATGAGCTTTTCGGTCACGAGAGAGGTGCCTTCACGGGTGCCCATCGGCGTCAGCAGGGCCGGTTCGAGATGGCGAAGAGCGGCAGTCTTCTCCTGGATGAGATCGGCGAGCTGCCGCTCGCGGTCCAGTCGAAGGTTCTCAGGGTGCTGGAAGAGAGGACCTTCGAACGCGTGGGTGGTGGAGAGACTCTGACCGCAGACGTCAGATTGGTGGCGGCGACCAACCGCGATCTCGAGGCAATGGTCGCAGCCGGGGAGTTTCGTGAGGATCTGTACTACAGACTCGAGGTATTTCCCATCGAATTGCCACCCTTGCGGGAGCGCCGCAGCGACATTCCCCTGTTGGCGCAGCATCTGCTGGATCGAATCGCCCAGCGGCAAGGCCTGGTTCGACGCTCTCTCACCGAGGCGGCGCTGTCGTTGCTACAAAGGTATGAATGGCCGGGGAACGTGCGGCAGCTGGCGAATATCCTCGAGCGGGCGATGATTGTCGGTGAAGGGCCGCGACTCGATGCCGCCGAGCTCAAGCAGCTGTTGTCGAATCTGGGTGGCAAGAGCGACCGTCAGATGATTTGTGACGCCTTGATCGAGGCCGAGGGCGACCGGCACAAGGCGGCCGAGATTCTGGGTATCAGTTACCGAACCCTGCAGCGTAGGGTCAAAGAGCACGACCTCGGTGGCTTTCCGGAGTATCGGGAATGATCGCGTTCCGCGTCATCGTCGTCCCCTGCTATATTGCCAGATCAAGGGAAGACTCTCTAGCCGCGGAGTTGCAATGGTGAGCTCGGAGAAGAAAGAAAAGAAGCTCATCGGTTGGTACACGGTATCCTCCGATGCCCTGCGGGGCTGGATTTTCGCGCTGATTTTTCTAGTTCTGGCGATCGGAGGTGTGCTGGGCTATCGCCTGCTCGATCACCTGGTTCTCGGGCGGGAGGTGGAGCGAGTCATTCAAGAGGCCGAGGAGCTGTTGCGCACCGTGCGCACCGAAGGGGCTATCAACAGCTACCGAGAGGAGTATTTCGTCGCTCGGCGGCACCTCGAGGAGGCCCGCGAGCACCAGAGGGTCGATGCTCTCAGGGAGGCTTTTCGCAGCGCCGAGAGGAGTCGCACTCTTCTGGCTTCAATTTTTGGCACTCTGCGCCTGCGGGGTCCCGAGGGCGAGGCCATGTTCATCGCCGTGCAGGGCAAAGTCGAGTATCGCCGTGGCGACCGTGGGCCGTGGCAGACGGCGCGCAGCCGTGTGGCCCTGAACTCGGGGGACTATGTCAAGACCTCGGGCAGCGGATCGGCCGAGGTGATGTCGGTCGACGGGACGCTCTACACAGTGCGCCCCAACACGGTGCTCTTGATCGGTCGTGTGCGTCCGGCACCGGGGGCACCGCGCCAGCGAACCATCAATCTGGAGTCGGGTTGGGTCGATCTGGGTACATCCCAGAGCACCAGCCACATCACCACGCCGCAGGCGGAGGCCCGTATCGAGCGTGACACCCGAGCGGCCATCAGCCACGACCCCGATCAAGATGTCAGTAAGTTCTCGGCATTCGAGGGAGAGATGGTGGTCTCGTCCAACGACGGCGCCAGCAGCAAGGTCGGTCCATTGGAGCAGGTGGTGCAGACCCAAGGCAGGCTATCGCAGCCACAACGTCTCCTGTCATCGCCGGCTTTGCTGGGGCCGGATGACAACTACGAGGCGGTGTTGATGGCGGAAGAAGAGATCATTCTGCTCTGGCGCCCCGTAGATGGGGCGCAACGGTATGCCCTGCAGGTGGCCAGGAATCGCTTCTTCGTGCAGAACATCATCGACGTCGACGATCGCTCCAAGACCTCGGCCCTGCTGGGACTCCAGGGGATCGGCAGCTTTGTCTGGCGCGTCGCCGCCTTCGATGGCGAGGGAGTCAAGGGACCCTGGAGCGCACCGCGACGCTTTCGGGTGACGGCAGGATCTGAGCCCACCGAAGAAACTGCGACCAAAGATCTCCTCGACTCGGTAGGCACCCGCTAGGACCCCGGGGGCTGGCTGTCCTCGGACTCCGAGTCCTCGTAGGTGTGGGTACGGAAGCCGCGACTGCCGACATCGAATTTCACCGCCGAATAGTTGTGGACGTCGGGAAACGACGCCGTAAAGCCGGTGCTGGATCCCGGCCGCAGGACTCTGCGATCCAGCTGTGCCCGCGTCTGGCCCAACAGCACCCCTTCCTCGTTGTAGAGCATCACCTGAATGTTGATCGAGGTGGCCGGGTTGGGCCCCGGATTGCGTACGGTCCCGATGATCTCGACCGCGGTCGCTCCCGGCACCAGATGCTCCTCCCAGTTGGTGATGTTTAGCGGGGCAACCGCCGGCTTGCCATCATCGTCTGCTGGTGGCTCCTCAGCCTCGGCTTCCTCGGCCTCGGCGGTAGCGGGTACACCGCGCCGGACATCGGCGTCGGTAAGCACGAAAGTCGCCTGGCGTGGCGCCGCCGCGCTCGGCGCCGGCGCTTTGTCGGCGGCGGCCTTCTCCGCCGTCAGAGCCTCACTCGCGTCGAGATCGACCTCGGTCAACCGCAGCGAGGAGAACTTGCCGTCGGGCAGGGTGAAGATCACCATCTTGCCCTCGACTTTCCAGGGTCCGTCGACCTCGATAGCGGCGCCGTCGCGGGTCACCAGCCACTCCCCCTGGACCGCCGGGGCGGTCGACAGGAGGAGCAGAGTCGCTATGAGGCCTGATCCGGCGGCTCGGAGCCACGATCGTCGGCTGTGTTCCGCGCTCACTAGAAGTCCTTCCAGTTGGTTTCGACGATGCATATCGGGACCGCAGCCAGGAACTGGAGACCCGTATCGTCACGCACCGCCTTGATATTAATCGTGTAGTTGGCGAATCGGCAATCCTGTGGGAAAAGCGAGCGAATCTCTTCCATCACCGACTTCAGGTCGTCGGGAATCTCGTCCGCCGTGGGGTCAGTGCCGCCGCTGTCCGGGTTCTTGGTCTGGCCGGACTCCACGAATGGTGGCGACAAGAAGCCACGCTCGATGACGAAGTAACGGTCACCCTGCGGCAACATGCCGTTGGCGTTGGTCGTGTTGACCACGAACGTGCGACTGTCGCCGGTGCGCACACAGACGCCACCACCCTGGCCGATGGTCTGTTCCGGCTGGTAGGTGGAGATGATCGTCACTCCCGCCAGCGAGAAGGCGCGGTTCAAGGTGCGCTCCTCCTCTTCCAGGATGATGAACCAACCGTGCGGAGCCTGAGTCAGGAAGTCGGCCGTAGCGTTCAGGCTGTCCGCGTCGAAGGCCTGGAACTGGCGCTCGTCGAGCGGATTGTTGGCCATGAAGTCGGCGCGGCGGAAGCCCCGATCGAGGATCATATAGATCCTGCCTTCCTCCTGCGTCGTCAGCCACAGATCCTCGCGATCACCCGTGCCCCAGGAGAGAGCGTACTGTCCGACCGCAGCGACGTAGATCACCGCGGGTGGGTAGTAGACGGGCCGACCATCAGTGGTGAAGATGGCAAAGGGGTCCCAATCACCGGTGCCGCCTTCGGCGACGGTCGGGATCCGCAGACCCTTGCCCGGCACCGTCATCAACTCTTGCGGCTGACTCAGGTCCACCTTGTACATCAAACCGGCGGTAGTGCCAAAGTACAGGGTCTCGAGGTCGTGGTTCTGATCGGTGTCCACCGCGGCAATCTCGGTGGGCACCGAGCCCTCGACCTCGCGTTTGTAGATGACTTCGCCAGTCTCCATATCGAGGATGTAGACGAAATTGCCACCCACATCGCTCATCCCCTTGCGCACCGGGTCCATACCGCCGCCAAAGATGGCGACGTACATATCGACAGGCACGGTGTCGCCTTCCGGGATGACCTTGATGCGGCCGATCACCGGTGTCGACCAGGAGTTGTCGAGATCGGGAAGGCCGTTGTTGTCGTCGTCGCAGCGACCATCGGTGAGTTGAACGTCACAGGCCTTGTTATCGGAGAACTCCCAGAGCACCCACGGGTAGGCGAGATCACCACAGTCGCTTCCCCCGTTGATGCAGGACGGGACCCAACCGGTGTTGCCGCCCAATGGCTTTGGCAGCACATCGGTGCCGTTGCACTCATCTAGAGTGTCGGGCCAGGTGATGTCGAGGCCGTAATAGCCACTGCCGCCCTCGCGCAGACCGGCCACCAAGGCTGATCGCCACTGGCGGTCGGCTATGTTGGGCGTACCGTCGTGCTCCGGATCGATAAAGATGTCGCCGACAGCGATCTTACCGTCGAGCGAGAAGAGATGATCGTCCGACATGGCGACATCGCGCAGTTGGGTCAGGCCGACGCGGGGCACGAAGGAGAAGAGCTCGCGACCGGTACCGTTGTCGAACTCGCCCTTGACGAACTCCACTCCCGGCAGTTGGCCGCTCTCGCAGGTACCACGGAAGCTGCCCGCATCAAATGCGTGCATCTGCCCGTCGTTGGCTCCGAGAAAGATCACCTTGCGTCGGAACTGCTGCTGGTCGAAGAAGCAGCGATAGCCGTCGGGCTCGTTGGTGCTGGCGCAGGCATCCTGTAGAGGCAGGGTGCCGGTACCACCGGCGTCCTCCACCCAATACTCGAAGCTGTCGGGGTTGCCGTAAACCAACGGGTCGGAGTGGAAGATGTCCCCCAAAACGTAACTGATGGTGTTGCTCGGGTTGGCCGGATCGGGCGCCTGCTTGATCCGGTGGAAGAAGTCGAGCACCTCCAGCGCCTCGTCCCGGGCGACCACGCTCGTACCACAGGTGACATCACCGACGGCGCAGATCCCCATCCCTTCGAGAAGATCCTGCCAGTCGGCATCGTTGGTGGGTCGGTCGAACGGCAGCCGAACATCGGGAGTACCCGGGTCCTTCTGTTGGGCGTAGAAGACACGCCGCTCGTTCTGGCTCGTACCCAGGTTGTAGTCGCCCACCAGGATCTGGTTGTCGTCGGCCGCTTGCTGAATCAACTCTTCGGCCGCGTTCCACAGGTGGCACTCGCTCTTCAGGTTAGGACTCTGTGGCGTGCCTCCACAGTCGAGGTTGGGATTGGGCAGCTGCCGCGTTTCGGTCGTGCCGTCCGGCAGGTCGACGTCGACTGGTCGGAGTGGCACCGGCCGCAGATAGGCGTCCAGTCTGCCGGGCCAAAGCGGCTGATTGAGCATCGGGATGAAGCTCGTCAGGTAGACCTTGTCCTGGATGTTGACCGCTGCCTGAGGCACCGCGGCGGCGGCGAAGGAGCGGGGTCGCGGTTGGATCGCCGTAATGATGTTGCGCAGCGCCTTCACCAGCTCGTCTTCGTTCTCCGGCAGGATCGGGCCCGTGATGTCGACGGTGCCATCGCCGTCCAGATCGACAGCGGCGGTACCACCGTTCTGAGCAATACAGTCGAGAGTGTTGCCCCCTCCGCTCTGAATGCCGAATCCGATCACGAAGGTACGGATGTCGTGCTGTGAGAGCAAAGTCGTAGCGACAGAACAAGGGCTGCCACCGCAGGTCTCGTCGCCGTCGGTGAGAATCAGAAGATTGACGGTGCGGCAACCGAAGGTTGGATCGCCATTGCCACCGTCCGCAACCTGGACCCAGTCCCGGTACCAGTTCTCGAAGTCGTCCATCGAGGCACCGATGGGGGTGGAGCCGTTCGGGAGCATCGGCGGGTTGTTGACATAGGCCGGCAGCAGCGGCAGCAGGTGATTCGTACCGGTCAGCGCCGTCGGATGATCCTCGAAGTAGGGCGCCGAGCGCAGCTCGGGCTGAAAGGCCGGGTCCGACGGGTCCCAATTCGGCGTCAACCGTCGCAGGATGGCGTCCCGGTTGGTGTTGCCCACACCCCAGACCGCCTCATCCTGCCAGTCCAGCGGAATGATGTCGCCGCGCCCGAATGCCGTGCCCCGTGAGAATGGATCCGCAAAGCTCGGCATCTTCAAGTTGCGGCCGTCGGCGCTGTCCTGGTTCGGGTCGTTGTTGGGGTCCCAGCCGATGCAGTGATTGGTGGTGCTGTGATCGTTGACGAAGTTCCAGAAACCGGCCGGATCACCGTTGAAGTTCGTCTTGCCCTCGATCTGCCACATGAACCCTTCGCTGGATCCGGGAAGTGGTCGGCCGGTGTTGTCCTGAGGGTACATCGGCACAAAGGTCAACTTGTCGGTGATCGCCGAGCCCACCCAGCCCAAATCGTCGGAATCGTCGTCATCAAAGACACAGGCGGGATTGGCCTCGCGCACACGGACCTCGACGACGATCGTGGCGTCGCCGATCTGTCCGCTACCTATGGTGATCCATTCCACCCGGAACTTTCGACCTGCGGCGGTCTGCACCCACTCGGTCGTGCGGACCGAGCCGTCGTCCCCGAGGACGGGAAAGCTCAACAGCTCGCCTAAATCCTCCAGGGAAGTGAGGACTTGCGGTGCGGTGCAGGAACCGAGAGTACTGCCGGCGATCTCGCCGTGGGCCGCATCCAGATCACAGGTGGTGTCGCCGTCGTTGTCGTCCATACAGTGATCGCCGAATGCCTTCGGCTGACCAGTGAGGGGATAGGGGAGAAACGCGGCCCATGGCGGCGGAGTGGTTTCGGCAACGGTGTAGATCCAGTGTTTGCGCCACACCCGGACGTTGTCCTGGTTGTAGGTGCCAAAACCCCATTCCACGGCGCCGATGAGATCGGGGTCGGTCAGTACCCGGTATAGGGCGGATTTGGCCTGATAGAACTTGGAGTTGGGGTCGTCACCGTAGGCCGGTGCAAAAGAGTCGCCAGGGATTCCCTGAGCGGCCATGGGCGGCGTCCAGTTCATCGAGCCCGAGACGTCGAAGATGACGTACAGATAGGGCTCCTTACCCGCCTCTCGCACCAGATCCCGATCGTCAGCGGTGGTCAGAGAACCAAAGGCCAGGCAGAGCGCGAGTACAAGCGCCAGCCGGCGACCGAGAGCCTTGTTGATTTGTCTTTTTGCCATGATTCCACCTGTTCCTTTCAACTTCAGGAAGGATCTCTAGAAAGCGTTCTTCATCCCGCCGCGGTTGGGATCGGTAATTGCGCGCACCGCGGACGCAGTATCCTCGCGCATTGGCTGGAACGAGATCAGAACGCTGAGGCGTTTCTGGGCCAGCGGCGTCGGGTTCGCTGGCGGGCTGTTAGCGAGGCCGTTCCAAGCGATTCGCGTGGCTTCAGCCGCTACCGCGTGATTGATCTTTTTGAACTCTGTATCGGCATTGATCTGGCAGAGGTTGCAGGGTAGGTTGAGGATCGGCAGGAAGGGTGAGACCTCGAGCCGATGTCGGATGTTGAGGTTGGGAAGACTGGTGGGTTCTGCCAGATCCAAGCGGAAAGATCGCTTGTCCTGAACCACGAACGCCTTGGCGGTGGCGATATCGATGGCCGAGTTGGCGGCGTAGAACACCTCGTGGGTGAGACGCTCGTTGGCGGCGATCCGCATCTCGCTCTGGGTGACCAGCGACAGCGACAGGCCGATGATGGTCAGAATGAGCAGGACCAGCAGCGACAAAACGTAGACGCTACCTTCCTGACGGGCACGATTGTGCGTCGTTCTCGGCATTACAGGTTCCTCAGGTCGATGGTGGTCTGTAAGAGGTGACGTCGGTACTGCATCTGGGCAGTGGTGTTGAAATTGGTGGGGTCGGCGTTCTCCATCTCCGCCAGGGTCGCCGCTTGGTAGGTCCGATCTGGAACCTGGACTCGCGCCAGGGTGCTGATGCGGACGAAGTAAAGCTCGGGCTGCGGTGGAGTGCCGGTATTGGGATCGTCGTCCCAGGGGGGTATCCAGGGGGCCTTGTCGAAGCCGTCGTCTTTGCTGGGTGTGGTGTTGAAGACCCAATCGTCGTCTTCGCCATCGTCGTATTCGGTGATGATGATGTCGTTCTCGTCGACGAGGGTGTCGCCGTTGCGATCCGCGAGCGCATCGCCCAGGGGGCTGTCAAAGCCCAGTGCCACCTGAAAATTGATGATGTTGTCGGCAATATCGAGCCGGGTGTTGTTGAGATCGTCGAGGTGAGCCTCTTCGGTGTTGGGGTACATCCGAGCTATTGAGAGGCGGGGACTGGGCTCGGCGTCACGGACGTAGTACCGGTACTCTTCGATAATTCCCACTTGGGCGGTGCTGGTGAGACCGTTGGGCAATCGAGGGTTCGGACCGGTGCCCGAGTCGTAAAGATCCCGGTAGCCGTCGAAGGCGTTGTTGCTGGGTTTGATATTGAAGCCGATGGTTACCTGGGTCGGTGAGGTCGAGCTGGCACCCGGGTTGAGCTCCACAACCGCGAAGATCCTCTCGTCGATGGGGCTGACCACGATCAAGGCCTCGGGACTCCCGTCGTTGATCGCATCGGTAATCGCGCTCAGATCCTGAGGGACTCCTGTGGGCGCCGGATTCATCACCGTGACCCGGCCGGTCTCTGCCGCATTGAGGTCGGTGGTCGGTTGCCCGCCATTGTCGAACAGGACAAAAGAGGTCGGATCGGCGTGGTTGAGCTGGTAGAGCGGGCTGGTAAAGACTCCCCGAATAATCAGCACATCCGTTCCAGGAATCAACTTGGGCGAATTGGTCAGTCCCGGCGCGATCTCATCGGGATCGCCCCCGTTCCCGGCGTCGTCTCGGACTTCGATCGCGGGTAGCAGACGATTGTTGTTCCGGATCGCCACTTCCGGCAGCCCACCCCGACCCGCCATGCGAGTCATCCGGACCATCTCGTTTTGCGCGATGCGCAGCGACTGCTGCATATCGGCGATATCGGTCTGGGTCCGGGCCAGATTGCTGTTGGACTCGAAAACCTGGTACAGGCCGATGAGAACGATGGAGGTGACCGCCAGTCCGACGATGAGCTCGGCGAGGGTAAAGCCCCTCTCCCGGTTTATCCGTCGTCCTCGGCGCACTCGATGGGTCTCTTTCAAGATCATCTCGGTCGCTCCTCTCAAAAGGCCTTGATGGCGCGTAGGGTGGTCTCGGCGGCGGGGCCTGATGAGCCCCACACTTTCTGGCTTTCCACCTCGACCACGACCTGTTTCAAGTGAATGGCGCTGGCGTTGGTGCCGGCGGCCAGGGTGTTGTCGAAGACGCCGTCGGGCTCGGCCGTATTGCCGTCACCATCGACGTCATTGGGGTCCAGCAGATCTTCGAGACCGAGGATCACGTCGACGATCCCGTCGAGATCGGTATCGTCTACCCCATTGATCCCGAACTGACGCACATCGACGGTGCGGCTCCAAAGGGCGACAGATCCGACCGGGACGGTGGTGACCCACGACTCGTCTCCCACCTTGTCGGCCAAACCCTGGTTCCAATAATCCTGGGTCGTGCGAACCGAACCGTTCTGAATCTCGAGCTCCCAGTTGTTGAAGAACATCTGGTGCAGCTCTTCAGTCTGCGAGCGTCCCAGGCTGCCAGATTTGGTGATCTCGCGGCCTTCCACGTTTTCCAGGACTGACCGGGAGAACAAGGGCAGAAGACCCGAGACGACGACCACCAGCAGGACCATGGCTACAAGGACCTCGAGCAGGGAAAAGCCCTGCCGGGCCTGCCGGCGCTGGTTTGACTTCCTTTGTGACTTGCGGTGCATAATCCCCCCTATCACTCCTTTCGGTCGCTTCTCGTCGGGTTGTTCCAATGCATCCTTTGCGTCGGGGCCTTTGCCCAAACCATGAACTGCAATAGACAGGGTCGAGATGAGCAAGGCGGGTGCCAGCCTTATGCAGACCCGTCAATACTCCGATAAACCTTTGAATTCAGGAGGCTTTTGCCAAATTGAGGCGGGTCGGCGGGATCCTGGCAGTGGGGGCGGTTTGTTACTTATCTACACGAAAACGTCATTGGGGAAGGAGATGATGGCGCGGGTGCCACCCCGGTCTCGATCCTCGAGTCGCACTCGACCGCCATGCAAAGAGACGATGCGGTAGGTCAGTGAGAGCCCGAGTCCGACGCCACCCTCGCGGCCGGTGACAAAGGGCTGGAAGAGTCTCTGACGCACGGATTCCGGCAGACCCGGTCCATGATCCTCGACGTAAAGCTCGACACCGTCGCTCCCCGGCTCGAGTCCAACGTGCAGGGGTCCGGCGTGACCGCTCTCTGCGTCCGCATGCGCAGCATTGTGGAGAAGGTTTCGCACCGCCCGTTCCAGCAGTTGCGAGTCACCCTGGAGGATTCGAGGGGAAGTATCCGCCGCCGACACCTCCACCTTTTTGTCGCCCAGCGCCGGGTCGACTGCCGCGCGCCGGGCAATCTCCAGCAGATCGACACGCCCGACCCGGGCGCTGTCGGGTTGGGCAAAGGTGAGAAAATCCTCCAGTACCCGCTGAAGATGATCGCTTTCCCGCCGAATCTCGCTCAGATAGTCGGTAATGGACTCCTCCGGGTGACGTTCGATAAGAGTGAGATAGCCCTTCAGAGTGGCAAGACTGTTGCGGAGCTCGTGAGCGACCCCGGCCGCCAACTCACCGAGCTGCTCGAGCCTGGTGGCTAACTGCTGCGCCTCGGCCTCCCGCTGGCTTTCCGTCAGGTCCACGAACAGCACCAGGTGACCGCGGACGGTTCCGTCGTCGCGGCGCAGGGCATGAACGGTAAAGCCCAGGGTCCGGCTGCCGGCGGAAGTCTCGATCTGCAGCTCTTGACGGGGTAGGGCGGTGGACTCCTCAACGGCCTGAGTCAGCATCTGCAGCAGCGCTGGGTGTCGCTGCAATCGCTCGGTCACCGGTGCCGGTTCCTCGGTAGGGTCGACGTCCAGCAGTTGGGCGCCGACAGGATTGAGGGTCAACACCCTGCCTTCCCGATCCAGCAGCAGGAGGCCACTCTCGAGACTGGCTCCCAGGGTCCGCTGGAGAGCGGCAATATCATCCTCGCGATTCTCCTGTGCCGCTGTCGTGAGGGCCGCGAGCGCCTTGTCGACCGTCGAAACAAGCAGAGAGATCTCGTCCTGGTCACCCGGGTCGTCGGTGACTCGCTGCACCTGCCGTATGAGGATCTCGTACGGGCGCAGAAGGTGTGGCAGGAACAGAAGCCCCAACATCATCAGAGCGAAATTGATGGGCAGCACCACCCAGGTGAGACGCCTGACGCTGCGCCGCTGGTTCGCCAGTTGAAACGCGGGAAGATCCACTCTCACGATATGAGGTTCACCTCGATAGTCGAAAGGAGCAAAGCCAACGACCACCCCCCCGACAGTGTCGTCAGGGCCGACGGCGAGGGCGGCGGTCAGATCCTGCTGCGCGAGTGGGGTCAGCAAATGGATGGCGTCGTGCGCTCCAGATACACGGACGGGCGACCCGTCGGCTTCAGTGATGGCGATACGAGTGGCCGTGGGGGCCTGGCGGCGAAGCTCGGCCACAGCGGGTAGCGATCCTGACTCCAGAGTACTGGCCAGACCCTGTGCCAGTCTGGCCGCATCACGTTGTCGAGCTTCGATGAGCAGGCCGATGGCGCTGCGATAGGCGAACAGCGTGAAGGTGGAGACGAGGACCAGCAAGACGAGGGTGACCGGGAGGAGAATCAGCACCTCCCGTCGAAGTCCGAGACGAGGCCAGCGCAACCGTTTCATAGCAGAGAGGCGTAGTAAGTCACCAGGGCGTCACCCGCGAACAGGGAGACAATTCCACCAAGCGCCAGGAACACTCCGAAGGGCAAGCGCGAGCGCCAGCCCAGTCTTCCCGCCAGCAGGAAGACGACACCAAAGATAGCGCCGCTGAGGGTCGCCACGAACAATGATGTCAACACCCCTTGCCAACCCAAGAACGCACCGATCAAGGCCAGCATGTTGACATCGCCCATCCCCATCCCTTCCTCGCCTCGGAGCCAGTACCAGTAGTTGATCACCAGGATGAGAATCCCGGCTCCCGCCAGAGTGCCGAGGACAGCGTCGAAGAACCCCGGCTGCGGCACCCAGAGCTGCAGCGCCAGGCCGACGAGGATCCCGGGCAGCGTAAACCGATCGGGAAGCAGGAAGTGCTCCAGGTCGATGCCGGCCAGGAGCAGCATCAGACAACCGAACAACAGGGCGACGATCAGCCGAGGGGTGAGTCCGAACTCCAGAACACCGCCGAGAAAAAGGGCAGCGGTGAGCGCTTCGATGATGGGATATCGCCAAGAGATGGGTGCACGACAGTGACGACAGCGACCGCGCAGGAGCAGAAAGCTGAGGATGGGTAGATTGTCTCTGGCCAGGATAGGCCCGCCGCAGTAGGGACAACTCGAGCGAGGCAGCACAGTGGACTTTCCCTTGGGAAGGCGGTGAATCAGGACGTTGAGGTAGCTGCCAACGATCAAGCCGGCCA
>Ga0255055_10002465_pt1 | contig 13043 bp, 12 predicted proteins | sample JV7_2_27_MG_FD_188633 | JGI IMG/M metagenome (GOLD analysis project Ga0255055, IMG submission 188633) | Seawater microbial communities from Jervis Inlet, British Columbia, Canada - JV7_2_27 | ecosystem: Environmental > Aquatic > Marine > Inlet | place: Canada: British Columbia | collected...
ATGACCTTTTGCAAGCCCAGCACGATTCAGTAACAAAGTCAGGTTTCTGGCTGGATAGTGCAGAGTTCCAGATGGATGGGAAATGGTAATCCATTTCTGGCCACAAATTTTCAAGCGTTATGGATAGAAAAGAGGTAGCTGGAAGCCAAAGGACTTAAAAGCTCAGGACTTCTTAAAAGGCTCTACAATCTACGATCTCGCTCCGATCTATAATCAACCCTTTTCTCCACTGCGGGCCTATGCGTTATTGGCCCCCCAACATATAACAATTGCGAATTCTTTTTGCTATTCCAGTTCTAAGAGTAGATATGGAGAGCTGTTCTCTGTGAGAACAGCCTCCTTGTAATCTGCCTTCTGTTTATTTTGTTAAAGCAGCCTTTTTAATTTCTTGCAAGGCCTCTGCTGTCGTCCATACTGCGTTGGCCATATAACGGAAATTCACAAGGGCTGCTTTATAGCCATCACCTTCCGGGAGTTTAGCGCCTGCGGTTGCGTCTGTGACCACGGCTACCTCGAAGCCCTGCTCCAGGAGTTCTCGCATGTGGGCTTCTACACATAAATTGGCAGACATGCCAGCCAGAATCACTTTATCAATGCCACGCTTTCTAAGCTGCAAAATAAGATCGTTGTTCTCGGGTCCATACACCTTGTGCGGGCTGGCGACGATGGTCTTGCCATCCTGGATGTATGGTTTGTAGAGTTCAAGCCAATCAGCGCCTGAACCTTTAAATCCTTCAAGGTTCAATGGGTCTTTCCGATCAAACATGCCTATTTTGTGCATCAGTACTTCCAGCGCTCCTTCAAATTTCCAGTCATGATCCGTTGGGTAGTAATAGTGTGGCGAGACGAAGACCGTTATATTATTTTTTTTCGAGGCCTTCAGCAAGTGCTCTATATTTGCCACAGTATTATTCTCGGTGACACTCTTGCCAACAACCCCCCAGGTCACACCCTTGGGACTTAAAAAGTCGTTTTGTGGATCCGTTATGACAAGCGCTGTGCGCTCAGGATCGATCACCATTCCTGGTTTCGGAAGGTCAGCTTGAGCCATATGCACTAAGCTCACCGTCATCAGAATCACTGAAAGAAAAGCAACTACGGGACTAGTTGAATTTTTCATCTTTATCTCCTTTCTTCTTTTTATATTACTATATCAATAGTATATATAGATTTGATAGAATAAGTATCATAAACATTGTGGTATCCTATTGTCAAGTTTTTTCTGAAAATATTTAAGAATAAGGATGGTTGATTAAAGGTAACGAATAATGAAGGAATGAGGAGATGAAAAAAGAAGGGGAGGGATTGAATGAACTTGAAGGCTCAATCTATTTCTTGATCTGAAAAAGTTGCTTCTCATCGCTCATTAGGCAAACAATCCTAGCCTAAATGAACTACGCTCATCTATTTTTTTTCTGAAATCCTCTAATTTGATAAGACATCAAGGATTTCAGGAGTTGCCTTCGCTGGCCAGGTAGTTGGAAATGATTTCGCTGCCTGCTTCTTTTCCCAATCTGAGCAAAGATAATGAAGGCGAGCCAATCATATTAAATAAGAGGAAAGATAATAGAAGAGCCACAACGAAAACCGCAACTTTTTCTTTGAACTTCATTTTAATCTCCTTTTTTTAATTTTCATTCTCTTATATATATATACGCATAAAACGGCCAAAAGGTTTACTTTTCCTACAAAATTTCTAGGATTAGTCAATTATTGATAGTAATATCTATATTCTCAGAGGGAATGCAATAAAAAAGAGGGATGAATAAAGAAAATCAAAAGTGCTCGAAATAAAAGATTGGAATGAGATGATTTGAATTCATTTTTTTCCTTTACTATACGTGGTAAAAAAGATAGAAGAAGAATATTGAACAAAAAAGGGAAAGCACAAAATCCATGAAGTTCAAGAAGGAAATAGCGTTTGGCCTTGTCATTGTTTTATGGATCATAACAGCTTGGTTACTTTACCCCCTGATAATCCTGGATTCTGTAGATATGGAAAATGCGAAGGAGTATCTCTACAGGTCTGCTATAGGAATCACCATCATGATCATTTTATTTGGAAAAACCATACTGGATCTCTTTTTTCCTCAGGTAACCTTCAAGACAATCCCCCTTCTGAATACAATATTCCTCACTATTTATTCCATTGCCTTGGCGGGCGGAATTATTTTTATGATTATAAGAATGATAATATTGCTCATGAAAAGTAGAACAAGCGGATTTTTGTTTTAAAAATAAAACAGAAAATCATAAAGTCAGAGGGTTGATTATTCTAAAACGCATTTTTGAATCTAATCCAGATTGTGCTTCCCTGAGTAAATTCTGAATTTAAAAGGATAAAGCAAAATTAGAATTTTCGGAAAATATTAAATCCGATTCGTAAATCCCAATCCTTTAATCTAAAATCTCCTCCTGGGATGAATTGATCGGATGTTAATCCTGTTGAGTTAAGGATGAAAACCTGAAAAACATGCCCCCCGATTTTCTTTTCGATTCCCAATCCCCAACCGTTAGAATTATCTTTATATCCGGCCAATACAGGAACCCATTCCCATATGATTGAAAAATCATTAAATATCATCCATCTTCCACCTGATCCCAGAGCAAAAGTCCCTTCTGATGAAGAATCCCAGTGATTGACGTTAGAAGAATAGGCTGGAACAAGGACAAAGGAGAGGGCATTATTCACTTGATGAGAAAGGATGACTTGCAGGTTGAATTTCATGTTATCCGCACTAAAAACTTTTCTATCTGGCTGAGATTGAGTGACTAAACTTCCTCCAATGTTTAAAGCCGCAGAGAATGGCAGTGTTAATATTTTTCCTTGCTCAAACATTACCCATTTGAGCGAGAGTTCCACTTCTTTATCTAATTTAGTGCGTGCCAGCGTTAGATCAAGATTATCCCTTAATCCATAGCCAAAACTTAAAAGAATCACGGCAGGCCCATCCAGTCCATAAAGTGAATTATAGCCGCTTTTTATTGCGGGGTAGTACCGGTGGGATATTCTGAAGAGTAATCGTCCTTTTCCTATGGATTGAGTGGTAGGGAGATTTATAAGTCGAGTTCCCCAAAAGGTGGGCTTTCTAATCTCTTTTTTTTCATTTTTATACTTTGCTTCTAGTGGTGTTTTTTCTGTTTGAGGTAAAGTTTTTTCCTGTTCGAAAGAAGCCACAGCTAGGCTTGAAATCCAGTTTTCAATGATCTTGATTTCATTTTCTCTTAGAGGGGGAGAATCTAAAGGCATGCGTCTTCCCACAATTGCTTTATCTCCCTTTATTTTCATTAAAAGATAACTTCGCTCCGGATTTTCTTTGTCGACCAATTTCAGTGAAGGGGTTTCCTGGCTTGGGATGTTCAAAAGAGACTTTAGGAATTTATCTTCTCCCAAATTCAAATTCATCTGAGGATATGTTCCTCTATGGCAACCTGAAACACTGCAGTTTCGCTTGAGTATAGTCGTCACTTCTTCCTGAAGCCTGCTTTCTGTGGCACCAACGGATTGTACTAAATATGGATTTTTTGGAAGTTTAAAACCTAAAGAGAAGATTAAAACCAAACCTATGAAGAAAATAAAGAAAAATTGTCTAGACTTGACCTTCATTCTTCTTCCCCCAAAAATTAATGTTATGAATTATTATTAGTTATCCTTAGCTCCTCTGTCAACCCAGTTTTTTATGTTATTAATCCTAACACTGCTTAAGGCGCTTCTTCCTTGCGGCATGCGATCGCCAACAGTCTGGTTACCTTCAATTTTTATTACCAGATAGCTGTTTGCAGCATCGGCTGGAAGCACTCGTTTTCTGACCGGTCGCTGAGTGTCCTGAGTTGAATCGACATTAACTATGTTTGTGTATGCCTGGCCTTGTAGCAAGATCAATCCTTCTTGGGCAGTGCTGTTGTGGCAGCCAGAAAGAGCACAATTGCTGGTGAAGATTGGTTGAATATCAGTCGAAAAAGAAGGATCTGATATCTCTGTCTCTGGTATATCTGGTGTTCCGGGAGTTCCATTACCTCCACCACCGCAGTAGAAAATATTTAAGGCAACAAATAGAACAATAGTTAAACCTAATATTTTCTTCTTTAACATCGGGAATCTCCTTTTCATAATTTTATAGACCCACCAACAATTTGCTGTAAATTCTATTTAAAATATAAAAATACTATAATTTTTACCAGAAGTCAAATTTGGCAAAGTTACTTTCATCCTTGCAATGGAGTATTAATGCATTTTCATGAGATTTTTAAGATAGGCAAAAAGCAAGACCTGACCCCACTTATGCTTATGGTTTAAGCTTGCATAGCAACGATATTCTTAGTTCCTATTGACTCCCTTGTTTATATAACCTATATAAGATAATAGAAGAACACAAGAGCGAATAGCTCTTTACTTCCATTAAATGGCGAACCGTTAAAAAGGGAGAGAATAGCTCGATAACAATAAACATAAGGAGTCAGACTTTTCATGCGTGATGTTCATATAGCTGGAGTCTCCTTGACTCGCTTTGGCAAAGACTTCAGACCTATCGGAGTCATGCTAGCTGATGCCTGCCAGAAGGCTCTTCAGTATTCTGCTCCTTTCACTTCTGAATTGGCCCCAGATTGCCTGGTCATTGGTGCTATGGATCCTATCGGGTTTGCCAGGCAGACGGGCCTGGATTCTCTTATTGGCATTGAGATGAACCTTCCAAGAGATATAGAAATTCACCATGTAGAAAGAGGCTCAGCAACAGGAGCAGCAGCTGTCGAACTGGGAAAGCGTTTGTCTTCTTCCGGATTAAAAGTCCTGGTTTGCTTCGGTGAAAAAATGAAGGGAAAACTGAAGAACAAAGAGATTCCCTCTCAAATTTCTACAGTTATTGCCGAGGAAGAAAGAGAGCGAGGACTGGGCGAGATGCCTGCTGTGGCCGCCTTAGCTTCGTATGAATATATGGATGCCTATAAAGTTTCAGAAAAGGAATTCAGAAACATATGTTTTAAGATGAGCGTCCAAAGCCTCAACCATGGAGCCCTGAATGAATATGCCTATTTTAAAAAGTCAGTTACACGAAAAGAATATGATAATCCTGAAATAAACCGGATCATTGCCAAACCTCTGACAAAATATGACTGCAGCGGATCTTATAATGGGGCTGGAGCAGCTTATCTTGTTCCTTTTCCTACGGATATAAAGCTGACAAGTGTAAAATCCGCCTTTGATAATATCAAGATTGCAGAGCGGAGAACCCTGATATCACTCGAGGCTGCTGTCCTGGCAGGGCGAGAGAGCTTCGAAGAAGCTCGTTTAAATCCTTATGAGATAGATCTCTGCGAACTTCATGATGCTTTTAAGCCAGTTCCCTGGATAGCGGCTGAGGATTTGGCTTTAGCAGAGAGGGGGAAAGGGCATAAACTTGTTATCGAAGAGAAAAACAGGATAGGAAAGAGTGTATATGTAAATCGCTCTGGGGGATTTTTAGCGAGAACCCACCCCCTGGGTGCTTCAGGAGGGGCTCAGCTTGTGGAGTTAGTCTGGCAATTGAGGGGACACCGTCAGTACAGACAAATGTTCGGGGAGAAACTTAAAAACCTGAATTATGGGCTCTGGTTTAACATGAGCGGATTTGGGAATTCCTGTATTGTGGGAATTGTTGAGAGAACAAAGTCAACTCGAAAGCGGGAAGGGATTAGAGAAGAAAACTTACCCCAATCCATTCCTGAGGAAAGGTCCATTTATGAAAAATTGCCTCGAAAAGATAAGATTATTGCTGCTACCCAATACACATCTCCAGAGGAGAAAAGAGTCAATGTAGCAATAATTCAGACAAAAGAAGGTGATTTCAGAATTGGCTTGGCTAAGGACCCTGAAGGCCTGAAAAGAGGAAAATACATAAAATGGATCAAACCCGAGGAAGGTGCATACTTTGTCAGAGAAGGATACATAAAAGGGAAATTGTCAGACCTTTTAAAGTTATTCCATAGAACAAAGAAAGAAAAAAAATAAAAAAGGTTTTTTATTGACACCTTCAAGAGGGGATAACTATAATAGTAAATCTTTCTATCAATTCTTCAAATAATAAGCAAATAAAATGGGAGGTTATCCATGAACGATATTATCATCGCCAGCGCAGTCAGAACGGCCGGAGGTAGATTCGGCGGCGCTTTTAAAAAAGTTTCTGCAGTCGAGTTGGGAGCTCTTGCGCTCCAGGAGGCTGTTCAAAGGGCTGGGATTGAACCTAAGCATGTGGACGAGGTGGTCTTCGGCACTGGATGGCAGGCTGGACTCGGTCCAAATATAGGGCGTCTTGCAACTGTAAAAGGAGGGTTGCCTCATGAAGTCCCTGCATTTACGATCAACAAGCGCTGCGGTTCTTCTCTGCGGGCTGTTTCTCTCGCTGTCCAAATGATTAAAGCTGGGGACGCAGAAGCAGTTCTGGCAGGTGGAGCCGAGAACACTTCCCAGGTCCCCTATATCGCCGGTGGAGCTAGATGGGGTAATCGTATGGGAGATGGCAGATTAATCGACATCATGCATCAAGATGGATTTATGTGCCCTTTGGCCGGGCATTTGATGGGAATGACAGCAGAAGCCCTCGTTGAGAAATATAGCATCAGCCGTGAAGAACAAGATGCTTTTGCCGCAGAAAGCCAGGACAAAGCCGTCACAGCAATAAAGGAAGGTAAATTCAAGGAGGAAGTACTTCCTGTTGAGGTTCCTGCAGGAAAAGGAAAGACAGAAATTTTCGATACTGAAGAAATCCCAAGGGAGGGAGTCTCAGCAGAGAAATTGTCAAAACTTCGTCCTGTTTTTAAAAAAGATGGAACGGTTACTGCTGGAAACAGCTGTGCCCTCTGTGATGCTTCCGCGGCCGTTTTGGTTATGAAAGAAGAGAAAGCATCAGAGCTTGGAGTTAAGCCTTTAGCCCGGATTGTCTCTTACGCTCATGTTGGAGTTGATCCTGCGATTATGGGAATAGGGCCAGTACCAGCTGTTTCTAAGGCTTTAACGCAAGCAGGGCTCGAACTTAAGGACATCGATATTATCGAGCTTAACGAGGCTTTTGCGGCCCAAATCTTAGCTGTTGAGAGGGAGCTAAAGTGGGATCGCTCCAGGGTTAATGTTCATGGGGGAGCCATAGCTCTTGGTCATCCTGTGGGTGCAACTGGAGCAAAAATATTGACCTCTTTGATCTATGCTCTGAAAAGCAAGGATAAGAATATGGGTTTGGTAAGCTTATGCATCGGAGGAGGCCAGGGTGTAGCCATAGTGATAGAAAGACTCTCTTAGTTAGCAATGTAGGAAAACGTGTAGGAAAAGGGGACAGGCTACTTTTTTCTGACTGAAGATTGTCCCTTATGTAGGGGCTTGATTCATCAAGCCCACTTTTTATGCATAAATAAATGGATTTTATTAATAAAATCAATAAAGATGTGGGGGCTTGATTTATCAAGCCCACAACAAAGTTAAGATGATTGAGATTGTCATTGCGAGCGACCGAAGGGAGCGTGGCAATCTCATAGGAAACAAGAATATTATGTCTTAGCATTATGATATTTTATCTAAAAATGGAGGGATAGCGATGGATATAAAAAAACCATTTGTGATTGGCGGTGGAATCATGGGCGCTGGTGTAGGACAACTCTGTGCGCAGAAGGGTTATGAAGTGACTGTCGTAGATATCTCTGAGGAGATAGTCGAGAAAGCCAAAGGAAAAATCAGGGCAGGCTTAAGCAGAAGAGTTGAGAAAGGAAAGATTACTCAAGAGGAGATGGAATCGGTTCTGTCTCGAATGAACTGGTCTACAGATTTGGATATGGCAAAAGAAAGTGATTTTGTCGTAGAGGCCGTCTCTGAGAATCTCGGAGTTAAGAAAGAGATATTCAAGAAACTGGATTCTATCTGCTTACCTGAAACAATCTTAGCCACAAACACCACAGCCCTTTCAGTAAGTGAAGTTGCTTCAGCCACTTCCAGAGCTGATAAGGTTATTGGCATGCATTTCTTCAACCCGGCTGTCATCATGAAATTGGTTGAAATTATCCGCGGGGAAAAAACATCTGAGGAAACCATAGCCACAACAAAAAAGTTTGCAGAAAATCTGGGCAAGACTCCGATTACGACTTCTAAGGAAGCTCCGGCTGGCATAGTCAGCCGAGTTCTTGCAGGGCTGTTGAATGAAGCGGCGGTTGTTTATTCCGAGGGAATAGCTTCTCCCGAGGATATTGATGAAGCCATGAAGCTGGGAGCTGGTCATCCCCTGGGTCCTTTAGCCCTCATTGATATGATCGGGCTGGATATCCATCTGGCAAAAATGGAGACGCTGTATGAAAAATTCAAGGATGAGAGATACAAGCCGCCAGAAGTCATTAGAAAAATGGTTGCCGATGGAAAATTGGGGAAAAAATCAGGGGAAGGATTCTATAAATATTAGACGCTGTATCAAATTTTAATAATATTAGATAATTTGAAAGGAGCCAGTCATGGACTTTGATTTAAATGAAGAACAAAAAATGATACAGGAGACTATTCACAAATTCGCCAAAGAAGAGATTGCTCCTGTGGCTAGTGAAAACGATAAAAAAGCTCAATTTCCTCGAGATCTTTTTAAAAAATTGGCTGACCTGGGATTTATGGGCACACCTATCCCCGACGAATACGGGGGAGCAGGATTTGATTTTATTAGCCATGCCATAGTGGCGGAGGAGATAGGAAGGGTGGATTCATCTCTTCGGGGGACTTATTCTGTGCAAGTATCCCTTGTTGAGCTCCCCATTCTTAAATTCGGCAATGAAGAACAAAAGAAAAAATATCTTCCTAAGCTGACCAGCGGAGAGTGGATTGGTTGTTTTGGTCTAACCGAACCCAATTCTGGAAGCGATCCTGCCAGCATGACCTCAACTGCTAAAGAAGAGAAAGATCATTATGTGCTTAATGGCCAAAAAACATGGATTACCAACGCCGGAATCGCTGATGTAGCTGTTGTCTATGCCAAAACAGACAAAGAGGCAGGGGCTAAAGGCATCTCAGCCTTTCTGGTAGAGAAGGGGATGGAGGGATTTTCGACAAATGATCTCCATGATAAGTTGGGACTTCGCGCCTCCAATACAGGTGAGATCATCCTGGAGAATTGTCGCGTTCCCAAAGAAAATGTTTTAGGGGAAGTCAACAAGGGTTTCAAGGTTGCCATGGGAACCCTTGATTCTGGCCGCTTCACAGTGGCTGCGGGGTGTGTCGGTTCAGCTCAGGGTTGTATTGATATTTGCAAAGAATACACAAAACAAAGAATCCAATTTGGAAAGCCAATTGCCAGCTTCCAGCTCGTCCAGCAGATGATTGCAGATATGGTTGTTGAATGCGAAGCAGGGCGGCTCCTTGTCTACCGTGCAGGAGATATGAAAAACAAGGGACTCCCTAATACCAGGGAAACATGTATCGCCAAATACTACTGCAGCGAGATGGTAAACCGGGTAGCATATAAAGCCGTTCAGATTCACGGAGGCTATGGCTTCTCTGGTGAATACGATGTGGAACGATTCTACCGGGATGCCAGGATCAATACCCTTTATGAAGGGACTTCTCAGATTCAACAGCTAATCATCGGTGCCATTGAACTCGGAATAAGAGCTTTTGTTTAAATCTGTATGAATTTATTCTGTAGGGGCTTGATTCATCAAGCCCACCTTGAATGAATTTATGGGGATATGATTTGTTAAATCTACATTATTAATATTGAATTTATTCTGTAGGGGCTTGATTTATCAAGCCCACTTTGAATGAATTTATGAGGATATGATTTGTTAAATCTACGTTATTAATATTGAATTTATTCTGTAGGGGCTTGATTTATCAAGCCCACCTTTTGTATGTATATATTTTTGAATATTAGAGAAGGAGTGAGATTATGTATAAGACTCTTATTTATGAAAAAAAAGAAAATGTCGGTCTCCTGACCATCAATCGTCCGGAGAAAATGAATGCAATTTCGCAGGAATTGACAGCTGAATTGAGTCTACTTCTTGACGATATTGAAAATGATGATGAATTGAGAGTGATGGTAATAACGGGAGCAGGAGATAAGGCATTTGTGGCAGGAGCAGATATAAATGAGCTTGTTGACCGGGATGCCAGATCAGGGCGGAGGGTTTCGCGTGAAAGACAGGAGATTTTTTCGCGCATTGAAAATCTACATGTCCCTGTCATAGCAGCGGTCAACGGATATGCCCTAGGAGGAGGCTTGGAGCTGGCTCTAGCCTGTTCCATTAGAATCTGCTCGGAGAAGGCTCAGTTTGGAGCCCCAGAGGTCAAGCTGGGGATTATTCCAGGAGACGGGGGAACCCAGCGCTTGCCTCGCTTAGTAGGGCAGGGCAGAGCCATGGAGATGATAATTACTGGTGATTTTATCGACGCCCAGGAAGCCTACAGAATTGGGCTTGTAAACAAGGTTTTTCCTCCAGAGAAATTGAAGGAAGAGGCGATGGAGCTTGCTAAAAAAATAGCCTCAAGACCACCCTTGGCAGTTAGATACGCCAAAGAAGCAGTGAACAGAAGCCAGGAAGGGGATACAGCTTCAGGTTTTGCCCTTGAATCCTATCTTCATGCTCTTTCCTGCACCACAGAAGATAAAAAAGAAGGCGTTTCTGCTTTCTTGGAAAAAAGAAGGGGCAAGTTTAAGGGAAAATAATTTATTTAATATAAGGCTTATCTTTTTATTATGGATTAATCTTTATAATAGTATAAATTAGTGGAGCTCTTATCTTAATAATTTAGACATAAACAACTAAATTAAGTTAAGGCATGACAATAGACCTTAGAGATTCGCCTTTTCTCATCAAATCAAAAGCATCATTTATGTCATCAAGTTTGAATTTATGGGTTACCACTGGCTCAAGTTGAATTTTTCCAGTTCTTACCATTTCTATGATCTTTGGATAGTCCACAGGTCGACAGCCTAAGGAACCTTTGATTTCGATTTCTCGAAACATCAGCCTCCCTGCATTAAGGGAAACACTGTGATGGGTGTAGCCTACCTGGCAGTGAAGTCCCCCTGCTTTGACAGAGCTTGAGGCTAACTCTATTGTCTTTGGATTTCCGATGGCTTCGATGGCAATGTCAGCTCCGCCTCCAGTTAGAGCTCTTATTTCTTTGAGAAGCGCCTTGTCTTCTTTTCCTGAGGCGTTAATTGTAGACTGGGCGCCTAACTTCTTGGCCATTTCGAGCTTTTTATCCACAATATCCACTGCAATGACAGAACCTCCAACAGCTGCTGCTACTTGAACAACATTAATGCCTACTCCTCCGCAGCCAAAGACGACGACTGAATCGCCGGGCTGGACCTTAGCCCTGTTTTTAACAGCATGAAAGGGGGTAGAGATGGCGTCGGCAATGATGCTTGATTCTTTTAGGGGGAGATCTTTGGGGAGGTGCTGGCAGTCTTTGGCAGGTGCTTTCGTGTATTCAGCATATGCGCCATCAATATGATTCCCCAACATGACCATGTTAAGACAGATATTCTCTCGACCCAGGCGGCAGTTCACGCAGTAACCACAAGAAAAAACAGGTGGAATGAGGACTCTATCACCAGCCTTAAAGTCTTTTACATCTGCACCAACTTCCTCCACTATACCAGAAGGTTCGTGGCCCAGGATCAGCGGCGGCTTTTTAAAGGTAGGAACACCATGGTCTATATAATGTAAATCTGTGTTGCAAACCCCGCAGGCTGCGATTTTTACCAGAATTTCGTTCGGTTTTATCTTTGGAGTCTCAACCTCTTCAATTGAGAGAGGCTTGTTAGGCTCATGAAATACGGCTGCTTTCATTTCTTCCTCCTTTATTTATTTTTCCAGAGAGGTTTTCTTTTTTCCATAAAGGCTTTCAATCCTTCATGAGCATCTTCAGATGTCATTAACTCTTCAAGGTAGATCTTCTCAAGTCTTTCTAATCCATCTAAAAAGTTTGTCTCTAAACCCAGGTTGATTCCTTTCTTTGAATACTTCAGCCCTACCAAGCTCAATTCTGTAAAGGGCTGGATAAAACTCTCGAGCTCTGAATCAAAAGAGGCTAGGGGAACAACTTTGTTAGCCAAGCCGATTTGTTCAGCTTCTTGAGCTTCAATAATCTTTCCGGTTAAGAGGAGCTCTGAAGCCTTTTTTAATCCAATCAGGCGCGGCAGGATCAGCAGCGCAACTGGGGGGAATACACAGAGTTTTATTTCAGGCTGTCCAATTTTCAAATTATCAGCCGCAAAAATTAAATCGCAGGAAATAGCAATCTCGCATCCTCCGCCTAAGGTTAATCCTTTCAAGGCGGCTACGGTCACTTGATCTAGCTTGGATAGGTTGCGGAAGATATCATGGAAGACTTGAATCATTTTCTCTACTTTATCTTCTGTATGGTCAACTACATCCACTCCTGCTGAAAAGGCCTTTTCTCCGTTGCCAGATATGACCAGAACTTTAACCTCTTTGTTTCCGGCCAAAGAGCTCAAGGCGCGGTTTATTTCTTCCATGGCAGAAATATTCAGGATATTCATGGGAGGACGGTTGATGGTTAAGAAAGCCTTGCCTTCTTTGGTTTCAAAAGTGATGTTTTTGAAAGTTTTTTGAGTCATTATGTCCTTCTTTAATAAATGATATTAGTCAACTTTGCCTGGGGGAATGATGTGTAATACATATCACCTGATTCTATCTCTGTCAACCTTGGTAATACTTTCATAACTTTTATATATTGATTTTTCATTTACCTCTTTTTCAACAAACTACAGGATTAGGCCCTGATTTTTGTCATTTTCTTTTTTGTGTAACCTGCGATATACAAGACCAGAGTGTCCAAATCAAACCTGACTTTTTGAAAGATATAACCTTTTTGTTTAGATTAGGGGTTAAATAGGTCACCCTGAAAATCATCTCTTAAGGCTATATACATATATCCATAATGAAAGTAATTTAATTTATATCACTAATTCTATTTGCTTATATAATTTATGCTGTCTATATATTATTGAGAAATGATCGACAAACAAATCAAAGTACTTCTGATCGAGGACAATCCCATAGACGTCCGT
>Ga0255055_10002466_pt1 | contig 13043 bp, 12 predicted proteins | sample JV7_2_27_MG_FD_188633 | JGI IMG/M metagenome (GOLD analysis project Ga0255055, IMG submission 188633) | Seawater microbial communities from Jervis Inlet, British Columbia, Canada - JV7_2_27 | ecosystem: Environmental > Aquatic > Marine > Inlet | place: Canada: British Columbia | collected...
GTGCCCGTCCATGCCGCTGGCCGACACGGAAGGCGACGGTATCGTCATCATGGCCGGTGGCAAAGTGTCCAACCGCATCAGCGCGCCCAAGTTTTCCAAGGTAGTGGTCGCCTTTATTCCCAATGAAGCGCCGCGCTGGCCCAAAACAACGGAAACCATTAAACAAATGGTCGAGGCCTATTCAAAAGGTGCTAATAAATACGAGCGTCTGGGTGAGTGGGCCGAGCGCATTGGATGGGAGCGGTTCTTTGAGAAATGTGAACTGGAATTTACCCATCATTTGATTGATGATTTCCGCGATCCGGCTTACTTCACATGGCGCCAGACCACGCAATTTAAGTTTTAAGCGCTAAATCAAACCTGCAGGGGGCATACGAGATTTTGCGTGTCCCCTGCATTTTTCTGAAAAGAGGAAAATTATGGCTCTGGATTACGAGGAATCAAGAGATAAAATAGTCGAAAAACTGCAAAAGAAATTAAAAACCAAGTCCAAATTCTATTTTAATGATCTGGCCAAGATTTTAGAGGTCAAGCCCCGCGAGGCCAAGAAGGTCATTAACCGCATGATACAGGAAGAGGTTCTGGAATACTGGTCCAGCGGCAGCACGTCATTATACGGACTTAAAGGTACCGGTAAGCAGGCCGCCGCCGAAGACGAAGACTAGGCGGTTTTATCCTGCCAGAGGCCGGGTTTATTTTTTTCTGATTTTTGAGCACCATTTCGAAACAGCCGGAAATAATGGATTTTCCCCGAATTATGATTGCGGCCCTGCGCGGAGGTTCGGGTAAGACCCTACTTTCCATTGGACTGATTGCAGCGTGGAAAAAGTGTAGCAAGTCCATCGCACCGTTTAAAAAAGGTCCGGACTATATCGACACGGGCTGGTTGGCCCTGGCGGCCGGCCGGACCTGTTATAATCTGGACACCTTCCTGATAGAGACGCCCCATATTTTACAGTCATTTCTAGCTCATACCCGCAAAGACGATATTGCCGTCATCGAGGGCAACCGCGGGCTTTATGACGGCATCGATCTGGTCGGCAGCACCAGCACGGCTGAACTGGCCAAATTGTTGAAAACCCCGGTATTGCTGTGTGTGGATTGCACCAAGATTACGCGCACGATGGCGGCGGTTATTTCCGGCTTAATTCAGTTTGATCCGGATGTGATGATTAAAGGGGTCGTTCTCAATCGGGTGGCAGGCTCCCGCCACGAACGCATACTGCGCGATAACATCGAACACTATTGCGGGATTCCGGTTCTGGGTGCCATGCCGAAATTGAGAACCCAGATTTTTCCGGAACGCCACATGGGGTTGGTGCCCACACCCGAACATGACTGGGCCGCCGAATCCATTGATGCCGCCGCGCGGGTTGCCACCGAGCACATTAATTTAGATGCGATTTATGAACTCATCCATGATCTGCCACCGCTCGATGCAGAGGACAGAGAACAGAAGACAGAGATCAGAAAACAGCCTGCGACGAGCTCAGCCGAGTCGAAAACAGAAGACAGAGGTCAGATAACCAGCCCTGAAGCCGACAAGCCTATAATCGGCATCATTAAAGATTCGGCATTTCAGTTTTACTACCCGGAAAACATCAATGCCCTCAAGGCCGCCGGTGCCGAAACAGTTTTTATCAGCCCCCTGGCCGACAAAAAATTGCCCGAATTGGATGCGCTGTACATTGGCGGTGGATTTCCGGAAACCCATGCAAAAGAACTGGCGCAGAATGAAAGCTTTAGAAAAGAGCTAAAGGCGCTGGCGGAAGACAACCTGCCGATCTACGCCGAGTGCGGCGGTTTAATGTATCTGGGTGAAGAACTGGTATTGGAAGGAAAATCTTATTCCATGGTCGGCTTATTGCCGGTATCATTTGATTTTTATCCCCGGCCCCAGGGGCATGGCTACACCATTGTTACGGTAGAAAATGAGAATCCTTTTTATGAAATCGGCACTGAGATCCGGGGCCACGAGTTTCACTATTCACGGGTGTTGCATTGGACCGGTGACGACAAAGATTTGATTTTCCGTATGCAAAGGGGTGTGGGGATCACCCAAGATAAAGACGGCATCTGCTACAAAAATGTGCTGGCCACCTATACCCACATCCATTCCCTGGGGACACCCCAGTGGGCGGAAGCATTAGTTACTAATGCAATCGCCTACAAAAAAAAGACGACTTCGTAAAAAGCCCATCTGCTGTGTTGCGCTTCATCCTTCGTCAGTCCAGCGTACTCTTAGTACGCCTCCTTCCTCAAGACTTGCGCGCCTTGCATATGAACTTTTTTCAAAGTCGTCTAAATTTTAAAAAGTCGGACATTCCTTGTCTGAACAAAAAAATCAGATAATGTTAATCTTCTCGATAAGATACCGAGATTACGATAGATGTATTTAGAATCAAAAAACAATAAATTAGATACTGAATTAATAGAAAAAGAGATAATGGAAATTGTGGCTGCATCTGCGTCCCGATTAACACCCCAATATCTTGAAAAAACCATCTCCGAAAAATACGGCCTGGATAAAACCCGTGCCAAAGCAGTGTTGAAAGATTTGGTTGCCCGGCGTCAACTGGAATACACCTACGAATTCGGCAGCACCTATCTTGTACGGTCTTTCAACAAACCGGTTCGCATTGCAACCCATCTGGTGATCATGCCCGCAGGGCAATCCTATCAGCCGGTGTCGGATGATGTGGTTATTCAAATTAAGTCCGGAGCCGCTTTCGGCGGCGGCCGACATCCGACCACCCGGCTGTCGGTCAAAGCCATCCAATATGTTCTCAAGAACGTAAGCCCGGATTGTTTGAACCAACGTTGTTCCGTGCTGGACATCGGCACCGGCTCGGGCATTCTGGCAATTGCCGCCGTCTGTCTGGGGATTAAAAAAGGACTCGGCATTGATGTCGATCCCTGCGCCATTGCAGAGGCCGGCGAAAATATTGCCCTCAACAAATTGGAAAATCGGATTGTCATATCGGATCGCAAAATTGATTCCATTGATCCGGCTTTTTCGATGGTCATTGCAAACCTGCGATATCCGAGTCTAAAAAATTTTTATCCGCAAATTTCAAAGTTAGCCGACAGCGGCGGCTGGGTGATCCTGTCCGGTTTCCGGCCCCATGAGCGGGCTGATTTGATGGATCTTTACACCGCCAGGTATTTTAAATCTATCTGGAGCGCCGATGAAAACGATTGGGCTGCAACCGTATTCAAAAAGATTTAAATCGATCTAATTTTCTCTTCCCATAGCAGGTGCTGGTAATAATAGCAGGTCAAAAAACTGCATAAAAAAAGGCATGCATCGTAAACAACAATGCATGCCTTTTTTTTGTAATTGATCGCGCTCGTATTATTTTTTCGTTTTCGGGTGGCACTTGGTGCAGGTTGTCGGCGCTTTCTTTTCTGGTTTGTATTTTTTGTTGTACTTTCTGTGGCAATCCCTGCAGTTGATGTGAAGCGCCTCAGCATGGTATTCGAGCTTTTTCTTCTTCTTCTCTGCTTTCTTAACTTTTTTCGCTTTCCATTCTTTTTTTATTTTCTGTGGTACTTCACTCGCTATTTTGTGACACTCGATACACTTTTGAACATCGTCGCCTTCTTTCAGGCTGGAAAGCGGTTTGCCGTCCTTGTCGTGGTGACATTCGCCGCAGCCGTTTTTGTAAAATTCCGGATATTTTTCAGCATATTCTTTTTGGTGTTTTCCATGGGTAAACTCAACAACACCTTTTTTATGCTCCTTATAGGCGGGATCCTCTAATTTGATCACTTTCGGAACCGCTTTCGCAAATATTCCGCCGGCAGCAAACAAAGCAGCAGACACAACAATCACCAATACCAGCAACTTTTTATTCATAACTTTCTATCCCCCTCCTTTGCTTATCGATTTTCCCTTATCCATCCCATCCAAAAATTGCCTAATTCCTTATCAGGCGAAAATGGTTATGTCAATCACAAACATCCGGTAAAAAAATCATATAACAAACTGAAAACATTAATATTAACGAATTCCAGGGGTGATATTTTTCTTGTCGAATGAAATTTGCCGATTAATTGTGAGATTTTACACCAGCCCGACTATAAAGACCTGTTCACTTCAAAAAAAGACGACAAATTTAAGAAAACTTTGTTTCAGGATTGATTTTACGGTGGGTTAAATCAATTGGCGGTGTGGAATCTAAACCGGACTCTGCTCAGCCTTATCTTCCTCAGGCGCGGGCTTTTTTTTGCCAAAAAACCGGGCGCCGATGATACTGAGCTCATACATCACCATCAGCGGAAGCGCCATCATGACCTGAGTGACCACATCCGGCGGGGTTAGGATGGCGGAGCCCGCAAAAAATAAGAGCATGGCATATTTGCGGTTGCGCTTTAGAAAATCCACCGACACAATGCCCATGCGTGCCATAAACGTCAAAACCATCGGAAGTTCAAATACCAGTCCAAAAGCCAGTAACATTTTGGCCGAAAAGCCCAGGTACTCTTTCATGGATGGCAGGGGCCGGATGGTTTCGGTGGCGAACCCTAAAAAGAATTTAAACCCCCAGGGAAATACGATAAAATAGCCGAAAAGCGCTCCGGCAATGAAAAAAAAGGAGGAGAGTATAACAACCGGAGCCAGCAGATGGCGCTCTTTTTTGTAGAGGCCGGGTGCGACGAACGTCCAGAATTGATACAGAATCACCGGGCTGCCCAGCATCAAGCCTGACAGGAGCGCAACTTTTAAATAAGTGAAAAACGCTTCGGGAAGGCCGGTGAAGATTAAATGATCACCCTCTTCCATCACCTGCACTAAGGGCCGCACCAGGATATTGAACAGAATCTCTTTGAAAGCATAGGAAGCCACAAAACCGACGCCGACCGCAATAAAGCATTTGATCAACCGGCTTCGGAGTTCTTCGAGATGAGACGTAAACGGGATTTTTTCTTGCTCATCAACCATCTTCGCGGGTTCCTTTTTGCTTTTCTATTTTTTCGGTGTCGGCTTTGTTTTCTTCTTCGTCTCCGGAGGCTGCACTTTCGCTATCTTTTAATTCATCAAACGCCTGTTTTACATTTTCTATCTTATCTTCACCTTCGGCGTCTTTGGCGCCCTTATCAGCCGGGTCCTCTTTTTCCTCGACAGTTTCGGATTCATCGGGACGTTCGAACTCCGCTGAGGCTTTCAGGCTCACGGAATCTTTGATATCATCACCCAGATCATCAAAGGCTTTTTTTACATCGCTTAAATCCTCGTCGATTTGAAGGGTGTCTTTAAACTCACTGGTTGCTTTTTTAAATTCCCGCATTGTACGGCCCAGCGATTTGGCTAGATCCGGCAATTTTTTGGGACCGATGACAACCAGCGCGATCGCCAGGATTAACAGCAACTCGGGCATGCCGATGCCAAACATTTTAAACCCCTTGAGATGTATTTTATTGATTTAAAATCTTTTAAAAAGCTGTCTAGTACTGGTTCCGGGTTAAAGTGTCAAGGATAACCGGCTATCTGATGCGTGCCTAAACCGTCCTTATATATAATTAAATCCGAAATTCGAATATAGAAATACGAAACAATATCAAAATTCAAAATAGCAAATGATCAAAACAAGAAAAACATTGATATTACCATATCCGGACAACTGGGAGCTAAGGTAGTTTTGAATTTAGAATTTTTTGCATTCGGATTTGTTTCGTATTTCGTGCTTCGAATTTGTCAAAGCTTTTAAACCACGAGCTTACTATATATCAACGTGTAACAGCCAATCTTTGATGACCTCATAAATTATTTAGGCTTGTCCGGTTTTAAAATCAGAAAGTACAATTTGCCCGTATGTTTTAAATGCCCGGCGGCAATTTCAGCATAGGGGCCGCTGCCCCAGAACAGATCCGCACGGCCCGGCCCCCGAATAGCGCCACCGGTGTCCTGGTTTAAGACAAATCGGCTAAAATCCGTCCAGCTGTCAATCTGACCGGCACTATCAACGATCGGTTTTTGGGTCTGTATGAACGCCAGAGCAGCCGGTGGAAAGATCCGTCTGTCCAGCGCAATGGACCGACCGGGGGTTAACAGAACATTGATATAACCCAGGGGGCCTTCGGACTCCAGTTTAAAAAAGACGTAGCTGGGGTTATAATTAAAAACCGCAGCCATTTCCTCCGGATGTGCATGCAAATAGGCCCGTATTTTTTGCATGGACATTTCTTCTTTGGGTATTTTTTGTTCTTCAATTAAAAGCGTGCCGATGGCACGGTAGGGTCGCCCGTTGGTCCCGTGATAGTGCACATTGATAACCTCACCGGTGTCCAGAAAAACTTTGCCGGAACCCTGTATCTGTAAAAAGAACAGGTCCACCGGATCCTTTAGCCACGCCAGAGGTTCGGCTTTATCCGCCAGGGCTTCCTCTTCATCGATTTCCCGGCGCTCATAATAGGGAACGACCGTTTCCCCGGTATAGCGACCCACGATTGTTTCCCCTTTGTATTTGTCACTAAAGGCCGCAAGATCAATTTTTAATATGTCTGTTGGAAGGCTGTAAATTGGAAACCGAAATTCTTCGTCCGCAGACAAACGGCCGCTTAAATGGGGTTCGTAATAGCCGGTAAACAGGACTTCGCCCTTTTGATCTCTGCCGATGGATTGATAAACGTTGTAATGCGAGCGAATAAATTTCTTTAATTCAGGGCCGGAGGGATTCGTCCGGATAAAATCCAGAAAATACTGCAGTGATTTCATCAAATGAGCGGCATCAATGCGGTCCTGTCCGAATTGATAACTCCGGTCGGCCGGCATTTTTTGCAGGTAGGCGATGCTTTTTAAAATGCTGTGCTCCAATCCGTCGAATGCAAGATCATCGCTAAAATTCGGATAGGAAAAGGTGGATTTGCGAACCAGGGCCAATTCTTGCAGTGGTTTTTTGATGGGCGCCGGGCATCCGGCGAGCAAAACCGCGAGCGTCGCTGTTAAAACAAAGGCGCATTTGGAATAAAGAGAAGTCTTAATTTTCATCGGTCAAAATTCCAGATGTTCAGGGTTTTCATTGTTTTCGAACATAGGTGCCGCTTTTGCCGCCGGATTTTTTCAACAGCTGGATCTTTGAGATCGTCATTTCCTTATCGTAGGATTTACACATGTCGTAGATCGTCAGTGCGGCTACCGATACAGCGGTGATGGCTTCCATTTCAACGCCGGTTTGATCAATAGCGCGCACCGTTGCTTCAATACCCATACAGCTTTCAGACGCATCCGGGGAAAAGTCAATCTTGATATGGGTGATATTCAAGGGATGACACATGGGGATGAGCTCCGATGTTTTTTTGGCAGCCATGACACCGGCAATCCGGGCGGTCTCCAGGACATTACCTTTTTTTACTTTTTGTTGTTGTATCAGGTCGAATGTTTCCGGATTCATATAGATTGTTCCACCGGCCAGCGCTGTGCGAACCGTCGGCTTCTTTGCGGTCACATCCACCATCCGGACCCGGCCCTCATCATCGATGTGGGTAAATTTTGACATGCTGACTCCTGCTTAATAAAATTAACCACAGACCCGCCCGCCAATACCGAATACCCGGTACCCCAATATCCATCCTATTTGACCATCTCCTCGGCGCGCTTCAAATCATCCGGTGAGTTGATATTAAAAAACGACAGCAGATCAGGATCTTTTTTGCGCAAGACTTTCTCAGAAATCGTTTTAATACGGCTTTTTCGGAAAACTTTTATAACTTTTAGCTTTTCCTGTTCCAGATGCTGCTGGGCCGGTTCGAGACAGCGCTTGGAATAAGCTGCACAAAGGGGCTCTAAACCGGCTGAAGTTTCGGGCATAACGATATCGATTTCTGATTCAATTTTTCCGATAACGGTTTCAACAACCTCCTTTTTCAGAAAGGGGGTATCGCAGGCTGATATAAACGCAAACGGATTTGTCATAAAAAAGAGGCCGGCATGAATACCGGTCAGAGAACTTCGAATCGGAAAAAGGTCCGGTACCATTAATAAATCCCACTCCAGAAATTTTTGAGGGGTGTTGGTTACCAGAATAATTTCTTCAAACAGTTCGGTGTAAATATCATATATGCGATCCAGGAGTCGGATCCCTCCCACTCGCAGGAGGGCTTTCTCCGTGCCGTCATAACGGGAGGCCAAACCGCCGGATAGGATCACTCCGGTGCAGGGGAATTTGTTCTTTGAAGGCATGCTGTAAAATTAATTATGGACCAGGTTTCTCGGTTTCCGATTTATATAAGGAAACAGCAATCTTTCAGCTTAAGAAAAAAGCGGGGTAAAATCAAGGTAAAATCGAGGAGTTTGCACGGCTGCTTTCCTGTTAAACAATAAATTTCTTGATCAAAAATCAATATAATGTATTTTAAAGTTTATTAAGATCTAAAAGGCACAAAAATTAGAAGCATGGGCAGCATCATTTATAAGACCCATTATAGCGCTAAAGCTTCACTGCGTGCCCAATATTCCATTATCCCAACATTCCAATACCTGCGATCATGGGTGTACACGAACATAAAAAAGAGGCGCCGAAATCGGTTAGGCTGGGAATCATTACGGTATCCACCAGCCGGACATTGAGTAATGACACCAGCGGACAATGGATCGCTGAGCAAGCCAAAAAACTGGGGCATTCAGTTGCTTTTCACCAGGTGATCCCGGACGATGTTGAGGCGATTACCATAACGCTGAGAGATCTAATCAAAACGATAAACCCTCAGGTGGTCCTGATGAGCGGTGGGACAGGGATTACAAAAAAAGATGTGACCATTGAAGCTGTGAGCGCCCTGTTTACCAAAGAACTGACCGCATTTGGCGCGTTGTTTGCCAGACTCAGCATGGACCAGATCGATTCGGCCGCCATTATGTCCCGCGCTACTGCCGGCCTTATCGGCGACAGCGTTGTTTTTTGCATGCCGGGCAGCCTCAAGGCCTGCAAACTGGCCTGTTCGAAACTCATTTTTCCCGAACTGGGCCATCTTGTGAAACATATTCAGGAATAAAGTAAATCTTGAGGAGGCAGTCGTGTCGGAAACTTACCAAAAAAAATCAGCAGTCACAGGCGAGGTCTATGATCCGAAGACGGCTCCACGCTACACGGAAATCCCCACTTTTATGCGGACGCCGTACGAAAGCCGGCTGAACGATTTGGATATTGCAATTGTCGGTGTGCCCTTTGACGCCGGAGTGACAAATCGCCCCGGTGCGCGACTCGGTCCGCGGGAAATACGTAATATGTCCAGCCTTACACGCACCATCCATCACGTGACCCGCGTTAATCCTTACGAGCTATGCCGCGTCGGTGATGTTGGGGATGTGCGTTTCACAAATGTATACCACCTGGATGAAGCGATTAAAAACATCGAGGCCTTTTATGGTAAGCTGCATGCGGCCGGCGTCATTCCGTTGAGCGCCGGAGGTGACCATTCGATCACCTATCCGATCTTCAAGGCCATTGCAGCACATAAACCGATCGGTCTGATTCATATCGATGCCCATACCGATACCTGGGATGAGTTCCTCGGCTCCAGAGTACACCATGGTGCACCCTTTCGCCGTGCTGTTGAGGATGGGCTGCTCGACCCCAAACGAACCGTGCAGATTGGTATCCGGGGGGCCCAGACCACCAGTGATGGCTGGGACTATTCGGTCGAAAAAGGGATGCGCATCATTTTTATCGAAGAGTTTATCGAGACAGGGATCGCGACCGTTATCGCCGAAGCGCGCCGGGTTGTCGGTGAAGGTTCGACCTATATTTCCTTTGATGTTGATAGTCTTGATCCGGTGCATGCTCCCGGCACAGGCACACCCGAGATCGGTGGCCTGACCACACGCGAGGCCCAGGCGCTGCTGCGAGGGTTACGCGGTCTTAATTTGATTGGCGGTGATGTTGTTGAGGTGGCACCCCCCTTTGACCCAACCGGCAACACGGCCCTGGTTGGCGCAACGATGATGTATGAAATTCTATGCCTTTTGGCCGAAGCGATTGTAGCCCGCAAAGGATAGGAACCTATCTCAAAAATAGTGGGTCACCTTTTAGGGATAAAGCATTAAATAAGTGACTAAAGTGAACTAAAATTTGAAGTGACTAAAGTTAAGGTGTCGCAGTGCTCCATCTTTTTATAAAAATGACAGAATACCTTAACTTTAGTCACTTTTATCCGCCGATATTTGTGGCGGATTAGATCACTTCTAACTTTAGCGCACTTGCGTTAAATGCATTTTTGAGATGGGTTCTAGTTCATTTCTTTTTTTCCAGATGTGTATCTCGCAGGCCTTTTTTGTAGATCTTGCCCGATCCGGTTTTGGGCAGCTCGTCTAAAAAAACAACCGCCTTGGGTGTTTTGTACGCGGCCTGGTATTCTTTGCAAAAGGAAATGATTTCTTCCTGAGTGGCCGTCTCACCTGCTTTGAGCACAATCGCGGCATTTACCGCTTCTCCCCATTTTTCATCCGGCATACCAAAAACGGCGGCTTCTAAAATTTTAGGGTGCATGTAAAGCACGTTTTCGACTTCGATTGAGTATACGTTTTCACCCCCCGTGACGATCATGTCTTTTTTACGATCCACAATGTTGATGTAACCTTCCGAATCCAAGGTGGCCAGGTCCCCGGTGCGCAGCCAGCCGTCTGAAAACGCGTTGGCGGTTTCTTCCGCAAGATTCCAGTAGCCGGGTGTAACGCTGTCGCCTTGCACCCAGATTTCACCAACCTGTTGTCCATCGGCAGAAATCGATACCCCGTCTTCATCCACTACCTTTAAATCCACCCCCATAAACGGCCGGCCGGTTTTGGATTTAAATTTTAGCTGCTCCTCCGGAGGAAGCGTTTTCAGATGCTCTTTCAAGATGCTGAATGTTAAATACGGACTGGTTTCGGTCATGCCGTAGGTCTGGATGTAATCGCAACCGAAGGCTTCCATGATGCTTCTTACGATTTCCGGCGCAATAGGAGCACCCCCACTAAGGATTACCCTCAGACTCGAAAAATCAAATTCTTTTACCCGCTGGTGTTTGATCATCAGGTTGAGCATGGTGGGTATCAAATTGCTCAGCGTCATTTTTTCTTTTTCAATCGTGGCCATTACCGTTTCGGCATCAAACTCACCCACCATGACGTGACGTCCTCCCACCCAGGTTATGGCAAATGTGGCCCAGGCATCGGCTAAATGAAACATGGGCGCAATGTGACCCCAGATATCCGTATCCACTAGTTTGAGCTCGGCGATGGTCCCCAATGCGTGCTGGCAGACGTTTTTATGGGTAAGCATCACCCCTTTGGGCCGTCCGGTAGTGCCGCTGGTGTAATACAGATGGGCGACCTGGTTTTCATCAACAGAAATCGCCTTAAAATCCCCGGCATTGGCAGAGACGACATCTTCAAAACTGTGGCACTGAATTGAGATCGACTCTTCAGGCCCCTCACCAATCCAGAGAATTCCGTCGAGGTTGCTGCCTTTTTTCAATGCACCGATTACAACCGGTGCAAAACGCGTCGAGGCAATTAACCAGCGGCTGCCGGCGTCTTTTAAAATGAAAGCGACTTCTCTGGCTGCCAGGCGATAATTTAGGGGATTGAGAATGGCACCCAGACCGGCAGCCGCATAGTAGGCTTCTAAAAATGCATGCGAGTTGACTTCCAGAATCGAGATGCGGTCTTGGGCTTGAATTCCCTGGCTCTTCAGAAACCGGGCCAGACCTGCCACGCGTTCACCGATCTGCTGATAGGTGTATGACCGCTTACCGTCGCTGACCGCAGTCTTTTCAGGATATAAATTCAACGCCTTTTGAAGCGTCATCCAGATATTCACAGTATTTTCCTTATTTAAATTTGATAATCTCGTAAAAAGTCAGAAAAGCAACCTTTTTACGAGTGTGTTTTGTATTTGGTGTTTAGTATTCCAACATGCCGATATAGCATCATATATTACATACCAAAAACCAAACACGAAACACGTGATGAATTCGACTTTTTACGAATTCATCAAATTTAGATTCTTATAATACCACTACCTTTTTAAATGCCAAGGCCAAAATTATTGCGATTTGAGAAAAGATATGATTGAAATGACGATAAAGGCACCGCTTGAGAACAAGCAGCCGCATGGGCTGTGGATTGAGTCCGCCGGAGGCGGACAAACCTGATAACGGGAGCACCTATTTTTCAGATACCTTCTAGCTTATAAAAACAGCTGATTGAAATCTTACTTTTTTATGATAGGTATTTTATATGGTTTTAGAAATCGAAAGCTTTGCCGAAGAATTTGACCCCCGGTTCAAAATCTTCCACGAATTAATGGCTCGCAAGGTCAGGGATATTCTATTGGTCTCGACACCTTACGATGCCTGGATTCTGGAAGAAGATTGCCGGCTTTCAGAACGTATCATTCATGAGTACCGTGGACTGAATCTTAGCAACCCGCCCCGCTTTACCTGGGTTTCTACGGCCCAGGAGGCCCTTGCTGCGCTTGACAAAAAAAGATTTGACATGGTGATTTCCATGAGCCAGCTGGCCGATATGGATGTCTTTGATCTGGGCGAGGAAATCAAAAAGAAAGCTTCGGAGCTGCCCGTGGTTTTGCTGGCGCACGATTCATTGCCGCCGCCGGCCCAGGAATGCCTTCTGGACTTTACCCGACCTCCCGGTATCGACCAATCCTTTGTCTGGTCCGGGAATACGGATATTCTGGTGGCGCTGGTCAAAAGTGCTGAAGACCGCTTGAACGTCGAGCACGACACGGAATTTGCCGGCATACGGGTTATTCTTTTTGTGGAGGACTCCCCGACCTACATTTCGTCATTGTTGCCGGTGCTATACAGGGAACTTGTGAGTCAGGCCCAGGCCATCATGGAGGATCGACTCAATGAGGAACACAAGCTGCTGACGATGCGCGCGCGGCCTAAAATCCTGGTTGCCGAAAGCTTCGAAGAAGCGAATCAACTCTTTGAAAAATATGAACCCTATGTTTTGGGGGTAATTTCCGATGTTCGCATCCCTCGCAACTGCATCCTGGATGAAACCGCCGGAGTGGCCTTTCTCTCAAAAATTAAGAAGG
>Ga0255055_10002467_pt1 | contig 13040 bp, 8 predicted proteins | sample JV7_2_27_MG_FD_188633 | JGI IMG/M metagenome (GOLD analysis project Ga0255055, IMG submission 188633) | Seawater microbial communities from Jervis Inlet, British Columbia, Canada - JV7_2_27 | ecosystem: Environmental > Aquatic > Marine > Inlet | place: Canada: British Columbia | collected...
CTTCAGCGATCCCTGCCCCGTCGCTTCCAGCGCACTGCGCCACAGCCGGCCTTTCGGATCTATCTGTTTATGCATTCCGGCTACCGTCTGCATGGGCACATGGACAAAATTGTTGTTCCAATGCCCGATTAACAGGTTTGTTTTGCCGGCCATGCCGGCATGGACGGCATTGCGGCCTAAAAAATTGCAAAATACGCGATCGTTGGCATTGGCCGGCAAACTTCTGATCATATAACTTGGATCGATATATTTGATAGAGATATTGTTTCCTTTGGCGTCGAAATAGGATTGAATAATTTTTTTCAGATAAATCCCAATGTCTTTGAGTTTGATGTTGCCGGAGGCATCATGTTCGGTTTTTTGATCTGTAAAAAATCTTTGCCCTGCGCCTTCTGCCGCAACAATGACAGCATGTCCTCTATCCGCCAGGCGCGCCTCTAACGCCGCTAACAAACCAGAGGAGCCTTGTAGATCGAAATCGACTTCGGGGATTAACACAAAATTGACGTCCTGTTGAGCCAGTGCGGCCGTGGCCGCGATAAATCCGGAATGGCGGCCCATCAGCTTTAAAAGACCGATGCCGTTTGGGTAGCCCTGGGCTTCGTTATGCGCGCTCATAATGGCACGGGTGGCGACATCAACGGCGGTATCGAAACCAAATGAACGTGATACCAGGTAAATGTCATTATCAATGGTTTTAGGAACGCCGACCACGCTTATTTTCAGGTTGCGTTCCAGTATGGCTTCGGCAATTCGGGTAGCCGCCATCAGGGTTCCATCTCCCCCGATCATAAATAAGACACCAATATTCATTCGTTCTAAGCAATCGACAATTTCCTCAACATCCTGCGGCCCTCTGGAAGATCCCAGTACTGTTCCGCCTCTTTCATGAATATTGGTGACATAGTGCGGAGATAGGTCGATGACATCGTGACCGAATTTAGCAATAAATCCCTGCAGCCCGTAGCGGATTCCATATATGTTGCGAACGCCATAGCCCCAGTGAAGTTCTAAAACCAGTGAGCGGATGATATCGTTTAGACCGGGGCATAATCCTCCGCAGGTCACCAGGGCGCAACGCAGCTTGCTGGGGTCAAAATAAATGTCCTTTCTGGGTCCGGCCAGTTCAAAACAAGGTGGCGACTGTTTCTCTTTAATCTGCTGGAGAAGACTCAGCTCTCTGACATCAATAACCACACGTTCATTATCTGCAACACATGGGATGCCGTTAGCTCCTTTGGCCCGGTTTTGAACCGGTGAAGGTATTTTGGTTTGTCCCAGAGTTGGTATGTCCGTCCTGATAGATGTTGAATCCATGATCTCCTCAAACTTAACCATTAATTTATTCTTGCTGCATCCCGCAAGCAATTTGCAAAACACGGTTTTATTTCAGGTGTCAGTTCCCGGGTTCAGAGTTCAAAGGTTCCGGGTTTCGGGTTGCTCTACGCTCTGGTTTTCATCAGTCATCTAACCTCTGAACCAGGAGACTAACACCTAAACACTGAAGCCTGAAATCCTAGTCCTTGCATTATCGGCTATAATATCACATTGGTCCAATTTTTTTTTAATTTTTATTGACAAGCAAGGTTTGTCCTATTATATTCCGGAAAATTTTTTTGTGAATAGTCTAAATTGGCATAAATATTGCCGGAATTTAAACGTTTATTTTTCTCTTTTTTACAACTTAGCGCTGGAAGGGGGTGATTCCAATGGTTTGCGCAACAATTAAAAATGGCATGGAGTGCACTTTTATGACCACAAAAGGATGCTCCTATAATGGCGGAATTTGTCATCAGGTCGTCGAGCAATGCAATGGCTGCAATCGCGGCAGCGAGCTTGCATCCGGATGGTACTGCGCCGCTTGTCCGGATCCTTCCATTAAATGGAAAAACGGAAATTGTAACCTGGCCACCCATGTGGCTGCTGAAGCTTCCAAAGCCAAAGCCAAAATCAACCCGCTGAAAGCTTCCAAGAGAAAAGGCAGATAAGCAGGTTTTTTTGTCTAAATAAAAGCCCCGTCCCTTCTCAGGGCGGGGTTTTTATTTGCCATAAATACGCAGGCCATTCGCTTTTAATGCAAGGTACTTTCACCCACAAAGCTTATCCATGCTGACAAGTTGAATGCAGACTGCGACTAGCTGCATGGCAGCCTGGATATTTTCTAATGGCGGGAAAGACGGCGCGATGCGTATATTTCGATCCAGCGGATCTTTCTTATATGGGTAAGCCGAACCGGCCGGTGTCAGCTTGACACCGGCCGCAGCAGCCATTTTTATAACAGCGGAGGCAGCGCCTTCCAGCGTGTCAATACTCACAAAATAGCCTCCCTGCGGTTTGCTCCAATCGGCAATTTTTTTGTCTGTCAGTTCCTTATTCAGAATGCTCTGAACGGCATCAAACTTAGGCTTTAAAATATCAGCATGCTTTTTCATGTGTGCCGCGATGCCGTCGGCATTTTTGAAAAACAGTACATGCCGCAGCTGGTTTATTTTGTCCGGCCCGATGGTCTGAAAGGCCATCTGGTTTTTTACCCATTCCATATTCTTTTGACTGCCGGCCATGATTGCTATGCCTGCGCCGGCAAATGAGATCTTCGACGTTGATGCGAACATAAAAACTCGTTCCGGGTTACCGGCTTGTTGGCAGGCTTTCAGGATGTTTTTCAAAGGAGCCGGCCTGCCGACCAGATGATGAACCGCATAAGCGTTATCCCAAAAGATACGAAAGTCAACTGCCTTGGTAGGCATTGCAGCCAGGCGCTGAACCACATCATCGGAATAAACCGCTCCGGTCGGGTTGCTGTATTTTGGAACGCACCATATCCCCTTGATCGATTCGTCATCGGCCACCCGCTCTTCGATTTGGCTCATCACGGGGCCATCCTCTTGCATGTCGACAGGGATCATTTCGATACCGAGATATTCGCAAACAAAAAAATGACGATCGTATCCGGGGCTGGGGCATAAAAATTTAACTTTCGGGAGTTTGCCCCAGGGCGGGGCACCATCCATCGTTCCTTTTAGCATGGCTCGCAGAATCGTGTCGTGCATCATGTTGAGGCTTGAATTCCCGCCCAGAATTAACTCTTGCGGCTCAACTTGCATGTAATCTGAAAATAATGTTTTGGCCGCCGGAATACCATCGAGTCCGCCATAATTACGGCAATCCAGACCATCCTTGGTGAGATAGGCTTTGCCCGTTTCGCCTTCCAGCATGCCCAGTGCCAGGTCCAGCTGCTCGGTGCACGGCTTCCCACGGGTCATGTCCAGTGTGATCCGGCGATCCTGAAATTTGCGATAACGCTCCATCAACTGCGCTTTCATTTCCCGGTGTTCGTGCTCACTCAGTTGTCTAAAATCTGCCATTTTGTATGATCCTTTTCTTTTCGTACGTTCATATAATTTCATTACGATTGTTTATTCAGTAGCAGGCTTTATAGCATCGACCATTTGCTTCAGCAACCCTGATATTGGTAAAGTAAGACACCATTTTTAAAAATATTGTTATCAGCGGGTAACGAGAACGAGGACGACGACGAGTACGAGGTGGTGGAATGTTGCCTAACCTCGTCCTCGTGCTCCTCCTCGTCCTCGGAAACGATATTTTTGAGATGCCTACTAGTAAATTACCTTTACTAAAGTTAAACCATGCGCCGGGGCCGTGGCGCTGGCCTGGGAGCGATCTTGAGAATCCAAAATGCGCTTAAAATCATGCGGTGTTAATTTTTGCATGCCCACATCCACCAGAGTTCCGATGATATTCCGGACCATGTATCTTAAGAATCCATCGGCTTCGATATGAAAGACCAACAAACCGCGTTTTTGTTCGATGAGCTCTGCTGAATAAATTTGACGGGTCGTATGCTGTCTGGGGCTGCCGGTGCCCTCAAATGATTTGAAGTCATGGCGGCCGATCATGAGTGAAATCGCCGCCCGCATGGCATCTTGATTCAACGATTTGCGAATAAACCATGAATACTGGCGGCCGATTGCTGCCGGTGTGGGTCGGTTTAGAATTTTGTAGTGGTAGATTTTGCTTTTGGCATCATAGCGGGCATGAAAGGAAGAGCTTAAGTGTTCGCAAACTTTAATTATAATGTCCTCGGCCAATAAACTATTGAGTCCATTTAGCAGTGCTTCGGGTTCCAGGCGGGTGTCACATTCAAAGCTGGCCACCTGGCCTTCAGCATGAACACCGGCGTCGGTACGCCCCGATCCGATAACCGTCACTCTGTTTGCCGTCATTTTTTGCAGGGCTTTTTCGATTTCTCCCTGAATGCTGCAGTCATCTTTCTGGCGCTGCCAGCCGTGATATCGGGTGCCGTCGTACTCGATAATCAGTTTAAAGTTTTTCTTCATTGTGGATATGCGTGGACCTGTGCGTTATCTTTTTTAGATCAAAAGTGCCACTGACAATGAGACAAACGATAATATCGTTGAAAGCGCAATGGCAGCCGAAGCCAACTGCGTATCACTGCTGAGCTGGGAAGACAAAATGTATAATGCGGTTGAGGTCGGCAATGCAAAATAGATCATGCCAACTTTAAAAGAAATTCCTGTTGCATTAAAAGCATTTAAAAGTAGATATCCGGCCAGCGGAAGAATTGCCAGTTTGAACACACAGGCAACCAGCGATAATTTAAAATGATTTTTCATATTGCCCAACGTCAGGGCGCCTCCGATGGAAAGCAGAGCTAAGGGCAGGGTCACAAATGAGGCCAGCCGGAAGGTATTTTCGATGAATGCCGGAAATCCGCCGATAAGCTTCCAATACATGATCCCGGCGAGGCAGGCGATGATCAATGGATTGGAAACCAGTGCTTTGGCGGTAAAGCTTACGCGTTGGGGTAACGATACTTTTTTTTCGGAATACCACGCTAACGTACTGACGGCCAGGATGTTGATTATGGGAATAATCAACCCAATTAAAATGCTGAACTGGCGAGCGCCATCTTCTCCTAAGGCATTGAGGGCGACCGCCATCCCGATGTAGGTATTAAAGCGATAGCAGCTCTGCGAAAAGGAACCGGCCTGATAGGCCGGCACCCTGAAGAGCTTAATGTAAAGACTGCTTAATGCGTATACGCCAACCACCGCGCAGATGGTTGCCATGTAAAGACCGGCATCGCCGATGTGATCCGATGCGGTGGCACCAATTTTCCAAAAAAGCAGAACCGGGAAGAAAATGTAATATATAAGTTTGTCAGCTGTTTTTAGAAACGCATCGTGTGTAAAGCCGGTGCGTTTGAGCAGATGGCCAAACAGGAGTAGTATAAATACCGGGAAAAGATTATTTAAAATCATCTGTCTTATAACCTGTCACAGGGGAAATTGCCGAGGGCCGTCTCAAAATCTTCATCCAGGGTATCGCAGAAATGGCTCACCGGAAACCGCTGGCTGCATACCTTGCAGCGCAGATATACATAGGGTCAGGCTCTTTCGATTTCGAGCTTATTTCCGCAAAGTGGGCATTGAGCGAACTTATTTTTCACTATTTTTTCCAATATAGCAGCGCTAAAAACACGTCCATTTGCGTTTATGAATTTAAAACCAGCACTGCGATCATTTTGAAATGCAAGGTAGCGAAAAGAATCAGGGCTGTCAAACGATCCTTAAATGATCTAAAATTAAAAATGATCTAAAATGCCTAAAGTTTTAGTTTCGGTCGCGCTCCGTCTTTTTGAAATGGTGCAAAGCCTATTTTATGGTTATCGAGGACGAGAACGAGGACGAGTAGGATTTACGATTTCATATGCATCGTTCTCGTCGTCGTACTCGTACTCGTTCTCGCCACAAAACTGCACAGCTTCTTCACCATTCTATGATAGATGATCGTTCGACCCAGAGGCTCTCGACGGGTAGAATTCCTCAACTTTAACTATACAAGGCACTTCTAACTTTAGAACACCGTTGGAACTTTTTTTCTCTGTCTTCGAAGATAAACCGCTATTTTGGGGATAGGTTATAGATGGACAAGTGCTTTATTTTTATATATTGTGAGCGACATTCGATACGCTGCATTTGATTAAACTGTAAACCATCCAAGAATCGCGGGGAAAATATGTGTCAGGGCTTTAAGTTTGCTGGTGTTGCTGCGGGGCTAAAAAAGGACGGCAAGAAGGATCTGGGCTTAATTTATTCTGAAATTCCTGCCAGCGTCGCCGGTGTATTTACACGTAATGAAGTTAAGGCAGCACCCGTTATCCTGGATATGCGGCGCATTTCTGCAGGTACCTGTCAGGCGGTTATTGTCAACAGCGGCAATGCCAATTGCTGTACGGGAGAAAAAGGAATGCAGGATGCCATTTCAATGGCGCGCTGGACTGCGAAAGAGCTTGGCTTGTCCGAAGAACAGGTACTGGTGGCTTCCACCGGAGTTATCGGGGAACCACTTGCCACTGGAAAGGTTCAAACAGCCGTTCCGGATCTTGTCAACGCCCTTGGCCCGGATCGGATATATGATTTTGCCGAGGCGATTATGACCACCGATACGGTACCCAAAGTCGTCCGTAAAAAAGGGAAGCTGGACGGGAAATCCTTTACCGTGACCGGGGTTGCCAAGGGGGCTGGAATGATACGCCCGGACATGGCCACGCTGCTATGCTTTGTGATGACCGATGCGGCCTGCCCGTCCGATATACTTTATGAGATGCTCTTGAAGTCCATCGATCGTACGTTAAACCGTATCACCATAGACGGCGATACCAGTACGAATGATACCGCTCTTTTAATCGCAAACGGCATGTCCGGGGCAGTGATAAAGAGCAATCCAGAAAGCAGGCAATTTCAACGTACCCTTGATGAGGTTTTGATGACACTGGCAAAACAGCTCGTTAAGGATGCAGAGGGCGCCACCAAACTGGTCGAGATTGTGGTGAAAGGCGCTAGATCTGATTCCGATGCACATCGGATTGCCAACACCGTGGCCCATTCTAATTTATTGAAAACAGCTTTATTTGGTGAAGATGCCAACTGGGGCAGAATCCTCGCGGCCGTCGGCAGGGCAGGGGTGCCGATTCAATCCGATGTGATTGATGTCTATTTTGCCGATGTGTTGATGGTAAAAAGCGGGATGGGTTGCGGCAAAAAAGCAGAGGCTGAAGCCACTCAGATCCTCAAACAGCCCGAATATGCCATAACGATTGATTTAAAGGTCGGCCAGGGCGTGGCAGCGGTGTTCACCTGTGATTTTTCGATTGATTATGTTAAGATCAACGCCTCTTACCGCTCCTAATGGTTCCCCTTTATAAATGGCTATTTTTCCGCTGAGCTGTGTTCTCCGCGGGTTTACATCCTCGACGTACTACCAGTACGCCTCGTCGTAAACCCTTGTGCGGCCTTGCTCAGCAAAAAAAATATCTCATTTCTAAATGGAAACCATAGGGTTTTTATTGGGTAAGCGGTAAGCGTCTTGTTGAACTCGATGATGTATTAAGGATAGATGTGAAATCCCGCCGCATGGCGGGGCCCTCAGACGAAATCTAAAGGTTTAAAAGCAATTTTACTTTTTCTATTTATCTGGAAAGTCCAAGTTCCATTAGACAAACCCTCTGTGGAAGCCGCTCTCACATTCAATACCACTTGTTCTTTCTGGATAACCAGATTACTTTTTAATAACGAATAAATCTCTTAATTAAAAAAATCTGACATATGACTGAGATGCGGTTGCAGAAATTTCTTTCCGGAGCGGGCATATGTTCCCGGCGCAAGGGCGAAGAATATATTAAGGCAGGTTGGGTAAAGGTGAACGGGAAGATCGTCACCGAGCTTGGCGTAAAAGTTGATCCGGAAAGCGATGTTGTTGAAGTCGACAGTGATGCCATTCGATCCGATACCACGCCAATCTATATCGCGCTAAATAAACCCAGCGGTTATGTCTCCAGCTGTCATCAACCAAATGAAAAAGTTGTGCTGGATCTGTTAAATATATCCGAACGGGTCTATCCCATCGGAAGGTTGGACAAAGACTCCAGCGGGCTTTTGCTGTTGACCAATGACGGCCATCTGCATCACCGGTTATCACACCCTTCTTTTAACCACGAGAAGGAGTATGAAGTCACGGTCGCCAAGCCGCTGCCCGAGGGGGCTCTGCGAAAACTGGCGGACGGTTTGCCTATGATGGGAACCCGCACGCGTCCGGCACGCGTGAAACGGATGTCCGCGCGACGCTTCCGGATTATTTTACAGGAGGGGAAAAATAGACAAATCAGGCGGATGGTCCGAAAAGTGGGAAACCAGGTTGCTGATTTAAAGCGAATTCGAATAGCGAACATCGAACTGGGCAGCTTGCCTCTGGGTCGCTGGAGGCATTTGTCGAAAAAGGAAAAAGATGAGCTGTTCAAGGCACTCTAAAATGGTTGCGGCCCGTGATAGATATCTCAACGCCTATATCGCACTTGCGCCGCCATCCACTAACTGGGTTTGGCCGGTATAAAATCTGAACCTTCTGAACATAGAAAACGATTACTCAATATATACGGTTTGTCCGGGGTAAATGGTATCGTTTGGCCATAATTGATTTAAATAAAGAAATCGCTTCAAACCCATATTATGCCGTCTGGCAATTAAAAACGGGCTGTCGCCTGATTTTACTTTGTAAGTGTTCAAACCTTCAACCTTCGGAGGCGTTTTTTGGCCTTCGAATATGGTTAAAATCTGACCTTTGTGCAATGCGGTCTTTGCTAAATGATTGAGTTCCTGTATTTTTTTAGTTGTGGTTCCATATTTATTGGCGATGGTCCAGAGTGAGTCGCCTTTTTTGACCACATGGACCACACTGCTGCCGTATTTGGGTATCGAAATTTTTGGCGTGCTATATCGATAACCTCTTTGCGGGATCTTAAGTAATTTGCCGGCGACAATATAATTCGAACGGCGCAAATTGTTCGCCCGCATGATTCTGTTGACGTTGGTTCGATATCGTTTGGCAATCAAGGAGAGGGTTTCACCGGGACGTACCCGATGATATACATAAGTTCTACTGGGGGGTCTTGATACCGGTATTTGATCCAGTTGAGTCAGTAGAACCTCACTTTTATAGGGTGGAACTTTGAGGGGGTAACGGTCTTCCGGGGATATTTTATAGCGCAATTCGGGATTCAGTTCGCTGAGTGCTGTTTCCTCAACTCCAATTGATTTGGCCGCATCTTTTAAAGACACCTGTTTAGAAATCGTAACCGTTTCAAATTGCAGCGGCATATCAACAACGGTCAGATTCAAACCGTACCTTTCCGGCTGATCCAGAATATGAAGGGTGGCCAAGAACCGGGGAACATAACGCGCCGTCTCGCGGGGCAAACGTTCATAAAGATCCCAAAAATTGTCCAGATAATTAACATTCTGGCGACGAATGACATTTAGAACTCTGCCTTCTCCACAGTTATAAGCAGCCAAAACTGTTGTCCAGTCGCCAAAAATGCCGTGCAGCTCTTTAAGATAATCGATGGCGGCCCGCGTAGACTTCATTGGGTCCATGCGCTCATCTATCAATTTGTCCCGTTTGAGTCCGAACTTGTAACCGGTAGAAGGGATAAATTGCCATAGACCCAGTGCTCTGGAACGTGATAGTGCTTTAACTTTAAAACCGCTTTCGATTAGCGGCAGCCAGGACAGTTCTTCCGGAAGACCGGCTTCTTTTAGAGCGGCAACAATGTGCTGGCGGTATCTGCCTGAGCGTCTGTATGATTCGATGAAAAATTCTTTTTCATTGCCTTTCGTGAAACGATCAATCTCAGCCTGAACATGCTTGTTCATTACCCGCGGAATCGCATTGTGGCTTCCGTTCACAACGATATTGCGCGAGGCATAGATTTCCAATATGCGCTTGGATACCATATAGCGCAAATCTTCTTTTTGCTGGACTAATTTGGTGTGATCGGAGGTATCGACTTTCAGGATTAAGGCATAGGCCTGGTCCAGGGCTTGCAGCGCATTTTCGAGTTCTCCGTTTTGCCAGAAATCCTGGGATACCTGACACAGATCAAGGGCTTCATCCAGGAAAGTTTGATTCTTTTTTGTGAAAGTCGTGATCTTTTCGGCTGGATTCTCGTTATTGCCAAATTCGATTGTGGCGTCAGGCTCGGTCGATTCGAGTTCTTTTTCCTCTAAATTAGAATCTTTGATAGCGAATGCGTCCGTTTGAGCACGATCCTCTTGGGGCAAGGAGTGGTTTTGAAATAAAGGTGCGCAGCCGATAAAAAAAATCCACAAACAGAGCAAGAAAATGTAGCGAAGGTTCATCGGTTCAGTTCCTAATATCGAATTTTTATATTATATATCATTATTTCTTTGGTTAGTAAAATGATATGTAAAAAAATCTGGAATCTTTACTTTTTTTAAAAAGTGATTAATCTGCAGTACTTAAATGTTTTTCGCCCGCTGATATATTTGAATATCGTCAATTTTAATAAAAACTTAACCCTAAAGCCAGTCACCAACGGCAATATATCGCCACATGAGGGCATCTGAGTACCCGTATATTTCTCGTTAGATAATACGGAAAATGCTTGAAAACACTAAGGATTAATTGTAAGATCCTATTTCGCTACACTTGTTTTTAAATGAGAATTATATTCGTCTCTAAGATGGGGTCGGTTACGTATTAATATTAAACGGTTAGTTTGAGCGATATCCAGGAGGCGATCTAAAGGTTTCAAGAACTGCTTCTAACGCACCTTCGATTCCAAGTCAGTGAAATCAAAAATCGAATCGTATTTTTGTTACCTGCGTCTGATCTCCCTTACAATGCTTGAAAATTGTTTATCCAAGTTGGGAAATTATAAGTTATCCGTTAATAATAAGAGAAAATAGAAGAAAAACAGATAAATTTCCCAATATTTAGTTGTCTTAACGTTTAAATGCATATAACTTTGTATGGTTCATCTTGATATTTTCAGAAAAGAAAACTAAAAATGGTAGTTTTAAGTGCGGAGGATTGCCCTGCCTTTTTTCAAGAATTTTTAAAATAATTTTAGAGAGTTAAGTTATTAGGCCACCTTAGCTCAGTTGGCAGAGCAGAGGTTTTGTAAACCTCAGGTCTACGGTTCGATTCCGTAAGGTGGCTCCATTTGTCTCGGGAAAGACAGCGTAGTTTCAAGTAATATAAAGTGGTATCAAGTTGAGGCCGCTTATCAACCATAAGCAGATGCCTTATTTGTAATCAGTCGGCCGGGGGTTCGAGTCCTTCCGCTGGCTCCATCAATGATTTCTTACGTGGAGTGAATCCCGCAACTTGAATACCCTTTCTGTGATAGCCTGGTTGAAGTTAAATTAAGGTGGGGTTCCCGAGTGGTCAAAGGGAACAGACTGTAAATCTGTCGGCGAAGCCTTCGGAGGTTCGAATCCTCCCCCCACCACCAACCTTAACTGAGTCGTATGTAGGAGATTTCGGTTTATTTAAGGATCGATTCGTACTACATGGCTTCCTGCATGGATATGATTTCAGTTATTTAAGGAGAACAGATTTAATCTCGGTTTTGCAACGAATTGCGAACACAGGTAACCAGATGTCCGAGCGGGAGTAGCTCAGCTGGTAGAGCTTCAGCCTTCCAAGCTGGATGTCGCGAGTTCGAATCTCGTCTCCCGCTCCACGCAAGCATTTGGTGCCACTTTTATTCGCGCTCAGCGATGCGGTTGCTCGGAGCTGCTTTCTTTCTGTTGCCCACGTAGCTCAGTCGGTAGAGCGCTTCCTTGGTAAGGAAGAGGTTCACCGGTTCGATCCCGGTCGTGGGCTCCATAATAAAAAGGTCGTTTGGGAGTGTGTTTGCCGGGCGCGGTCTTAATGGGTTCTAACATTAGATTACATGTTAAAAATTTATTAATTTAAAAAACATGGGAGGACAAGACGATGGCGAAGGAGAAGTTTGAGCGAACCAAGCCGCATGTAAACGTGGGCACGATTGGTCACATTGATCATGGCAAGACGACATTGACCGCGGCGATCACCAAGCATTTGGGATTGAAAGGCTTGGCGGATTTTGTTCCGTTTGATCAGATCGACAAGGCGCCGGAGGAAAAGGAGCGCGGGATCACCATCGCCACAGCGCATGTGGAGTATGAAACCGCCACCCGGCATTATGCGCATGTGGATTGTCCGGGTCATGCGGACTACATTAAGAACATGATTACCGGAGCGGCGCAGATGGATGGAGCGATTTTGGTGGTGGGCGCCGATGATGGTCCGATGCCGCAGACCCGTGAGCACATTTTGCTGGCGCGTCAGGTAGGTGTGCCGCGGATTGTAGTGTTTTTAAACAAAACCGACATGGTCGATGATGAGGAGTTAATAGAGTTGGTGGAGTTGGAGTTGCGGGAGTTGTTGGACAAGTATGAGTTTCCGGGTGATGACACGCCGATCATTCGGGGATCGGCGCTGAAGGCATTGGAGTCTGATGATCCGGACGGTGCCGAGGCCAAGCCTATATTTGAGTTAATGGAGGCGACCGACAGCTATATTCCGGAGCCGGAGCGCGATGTGGACAAGCCGTTTTTGATGCCGATAGAGGATGTGTTTAGCATATCGGGTCGTGGGACGGTGGTAACGGGTCGTGTGGAGCGTGGCATCATCCATGTGGGTGATGATGTCGAGATTGTGGGGATACGGCCGACGTTAAAGACAGTGTGCACCGGAGTTGAGATGTTTCGCAAGCTGCTTGATGAAGGGCGAGCGGGCGATAACATTGGCGTATTGTTGCGGGGCACCAAGCGCGAGGAAGTTGAGCGCGGTCAGGTGGTGGCCATACCGGGGACCATAAATCCGCACACCAAGTTTAAGGCCGAGGTGTATATATTGAGCAAAGAAGAAGGGGGCCGTCACACGCCGTTTTTTAGTGGATATCGGCCGCAGTTTTATTTTCGCACCACCGATGTGACCGGGATATTGACGTTGCCCGAGGGTGTGGAGATGGTGATGCCCGGGGACAATGTGGCCATAGAGGCGGAGTTGATCACCCCGATTGCGATGGAAAAGGAAGTACGGTTTGCCGTACGTGAAGGCGGGCGCACTGTTGGCGCCGGCGTGGTCAGCGACATTATTGAATAACG
>Ga0255055_10002468_pt1 | contig 13040 bp, 9 predicted proteins | sample JV7_2_27_MG_FD_188633 | JGI IMG/M metagenome (GOLD analysis project Ga0255055, IMG submission 188633) | Seawater microbial communities from Jervis Inlet, British Columbia, Canada - JV7_2_27 | ecosystem: Environmental > Aquatic > Marine > Inlet | place: Canada: British Columbia | collected...
AGCTCATGCCTTAGGCGCCGGTATTCTACCTTGGTCCGACCCCAGTTTGCATTATCTTTGATATCAGTGTAAAGTGAACTTTCGCAACCTTCAGTTCTGAGAATAAAAAAACGGAGCGGGTCGATTGATCTTTGCAGCATAGGGGAAATTGTACCGGTGAGTCATCGATTTGTTGGATCCGACATAATGGGGCAGCTTGATGAAATCTGACCGAGATCACATTCTGCGAACTTTTGTAGCAATTTTGCTTCTTATTGGCTTGGCAAATATTTCAAGCTGCAAGTGGGGCAGTTGGGATTTAATGGGAGGCGAGCCCATTAATTCCAATGGAGATGGCGGCAATAACGGAGACGGTGGTATTTCCAATTTTCCACCCGCCGTTTTTACAGCCGCCAGGTCCGGAACCAAACTCAACGAACCGATCGAGCTGTTTTCCTCATTTGAAGATGGATCAGAAATCATCGCGCTTACGGGTATCATCAATCGCGCAGGAACGGGAGATGAATTTAAGGTTTCACCGGATGGCACGCTGGTTGCGTATCTGACTGATCAAATTAACGGTCGGTTCGAGCTGTTTGTCGTGCCGGTGGATGGTGGCACTTCAACCAGGATCTCACCGCTGCTGTCAAATGATGGCGATGTCGTCGAATTCAAATGGTCGCCGGATGGTTCCCGAATCGCTTATCTGGCCGACGTCACAATCGATGAGCGCTTTGAGCTGTATACCAATCTGGCCGAAGGCGGCAGCAATCTGAAGGTCTCCGGTTCACTGCCGATCGGCGGTACGGTCCAAGCCTTCGAATGGTCTCCGAACAGCTTGTTGCTTGCCTATATAGCGGATCAGAATAATCTAGTTCAATTTGAACTATTTTCCACCCCACCCACCCAACAAAATTCTGTCCAGGTATCCGGCACCATCGTGCCGAACAATGGGGACGTAACGGAATTTGCCTGGTCACCCGGCAGTTCACGGATTGCCTATTTGTCGAATCAGCGACTCAGTGCGCTAAATGAACTTTACACGAGTCTGCCGCAAGGGGGCGGCAATGTCAGGGTATCGGCCGGTGACGGCGTCCGAGAGTTTGCCTGGGCTCCGGATGAGACGACCGAAAGCTTAGCCTATTCCACGGAGCGGCAGATTTTTACCGTATCACCAGACGGGAGCAGCCGTACACAGGTCTCACCGTCCCTGATCATTGGAGGGGGTATATCCGCATTTTCCTGGGCGCCGGACAGCTCGAGAATTGCTTACCGCGCGGACCAGAGATCGGCTGGGGTCATCGAGTTGTATACAGTCAGGCCGAATGGCAGCGATGATCTGAGAGTTTCCGGTGCACTTGCAACCGGCGGCGACGTTACCGATTTTGTCTGGTCGCCGAACAGCAGCTTTATTGCCTATCGGGCGAACCAGGATTCAGCTGTCATTTTTGAATTATACGCAACGACGCCGGATGGCCGCTTGAGCGATACGAAAGTGTCAGGAATCCCGATGGCGGGAGATGTCGAACCGGATTTTGCATGGTCACCGGACAGCGCCAGGGTCGCTTATCGAGCCAATCAGAGGACAGCTGATGCCATCGAGCTTTTTACATCTACCCCTGATGGTCAATTTAACGACCGGGTATCCGGCAACCTTTTAGAAGGCGGTAATGTTGAAGAGTTTAGATGGGCGCTGGATAATTCAGGCATCGGGTATATCGCCGATCAGGAAAATGACGGGGTATTTGAACTGTTTGCATCCTTACCGGATGGTGAGGAAACTGCAAAATTATCAGGATTGATCGCCAGCGCCGGTGATGTTTTGTTCTTCGAATGGGTGCCTTGACAAGGAGTTTGTGTCTGAAAATTACCAACGAAAAAACATCGGAAATAAGGGATGAACAAACAGATTTCGAAATCAAAAAACTGGATCCGGTATTAATATGTCTATTTGTTCGGTAGAAATTCGATGGTATAGGACTCCAAACCCTGGGGATGATCTTTAGAAAACTTCACTAATAGGGCTGATATCTTTATCCAGGTAAAGCTTTACGTTGTAATCTATTGCATTTCAATACCCTTCAGTCAATGTCGATGCATGTTCCTGGATTTTCCCATTTGATAAAATAAAAAGGAACTATTTAACTAATCAACTTGTCAACTAGATAAGGAGGATTCCATGACAAAAGCCATTCGCATATATGAAACCGGGGGCCCCGAGGTGATGCGCTGGGAAGATGTTGATCCCGGCAAACCGGAGCCGGGGGAAGCGCTGGTGCGCCACGAGGCCGTGGGACTAAATTTTATCGATGTCTATCATCGTACCGGATTGTATCCGTTACCGGCGTTGCCGGCCACACCCGGTATGGAAGGTTCCGGTATTGTGGAAGCAATTGGAGAAGGAGTTACCGAGGTGGCGGTTGGCGACCGGGTGGCCTATGCCGGAATTCCGCCCGGCGCCTACGCTGAAACCCGGCGCATTCCGGCCCACCGGCTGGTACAACTTCCGGAAAGTATTTCATTCCAACAGGGAGCGGCCATGATGCTGCAGGGTATGACGGCCCGTTACCTGTTGCGGGGATGTTACGATGTCAAAAAAGGCGACACCATTTTAATCCACGCCGCCGCCGGAGGCGTCGGCTCAATTGTCTGCCAGTGGGCCAAGCACCTGGGGGCCACGGTGATCGGTACCGTCGGCTCGCCGGCCAAAGCCGAGCTTGCCCGGGCTCACGGGTGTGAACACCCCATTTTATACAATGATGAAGATTTCACGGCCAGAACAAAAGAAATAACCGGCGGAAACGGTGTGGACGTAGTGTACGACTCTGTCGGGCAGGCCACCTTCATGCAATCTCTGGATTGCCTGCGCCCCATGGGCATGATGGTTTCCTTTGGCCAGGCTTCGGGATCGGTCCCCCCATTAGACCTTGGTGAGCTTGCAGCCCGGGGTTCCTTATTTTTGACCCGGCCGAGCTTGATGGCCTATACCGCCGCGCGGGAGGATTTGTTGAATCATGCCGGGGATTTGTTTGAAGTGGTGCAAAGCGGTGCGGTAAAAATTAAGGTCAACCAGACCTATCCCCTGGCAGAGGCCGCCCGGGCCCACCGGGATCTGGAAGCCCGCAAAACCACCGGATCGACGATTTTAATTCCGGGTTAATAAATCGAGACAATTATTTGAGCATTAAGTATCAAAAGTCCTGAATTGCATAATGCCCTCCTGGCACAGCTGCCCAAACTTATCTATTTAATCTCTTTTAGGGTCTAATTCCCCGCAGCTTGCTGCGATAGAATCGACAAAATCAATTGAATGATACTCCGCGGCTTGCCGCGGGGAAGTTCATTTTCAGGTAGTTATAAAATACGCCACGATTTCCTACTGTTTTAATAGAGATTCGTTGACATCCCATAAAAATTCTGGCATAAAAGTTTTTTTATTATTTTTTTTCATCTTGCACTTTACTGAACAATTTGAATCAATAAAAACATGAGCCAATGAATCGGGGCGCACGCGGTTAAGGGAAAAAAAATCAACGGAGGATTTTACAGTATGGCTGAAAAGGCGATCAAACTTGGCGGCAAGAAAAAAAGCTTGTTTATAGACAAGGTTAAGGAAATCCTGCCCGAAGGCGGAAATCTGAACCTGTGTCTGACCTGCGGCGCCTGTTCTTCGGGCTGCCCGGCCACGGGTCTGGAAGATATGGACCCCAGAAAATTTTTACGGATGGCAGCTCTGGGCATGGACGATGAGCTTCTGAGTTCGGATTGGGCCTGGATGTGCACCCTGTGCATGCGGTGCATTTATGTCTGCCCGATGAAAATCGACATCCCGCAGCTGGTTTTTAACGTGAGAAAGAACAAACCGCGGGAAGAGCGGCCCAAGGGCATTTTAGGCTCCTGTGACATGGCGCTCAAAAACGATACCTGCAGTGCCATGGGGGCGGGTGAAGAGGATTTCCAATTTGTGGTGGAAGACGTGCTGGAAGAGGTGCAGCAACTCCAGCCCGGTTTTGAGGATCTCAAAGCACCGGTCAACAAACAGGGTGCCGAATATTTTCTGAATCAAAACTCCCGGGAGCCTGTAACAGAGCCGGATGAGATGGTGCCGCTGTGGAAAATTCTTCATGCGGTCGACTGCGATTGGACCTACGGCACCAAAGGCTGGGCGGCTGAAAATTACTGTATGTTTATGGCGGACCTGGATAGCTGGGAGCATATTGTTCGGGTGAAAGCCAAAGCGGTGGATGATCTGGGCTGTAAGTACTGGCTCAACACCGAATGAGGGCACGAAATGTTCGCAGTCCGGGTCGGACTGCAAAAGTTCAACATCGAGCACAAATTCGAAATCGCCAGCATCATAACCCTTTACGCCAATTGGATCCGGGAAGGCAAATTAAAGGTCAACTCGGACTGGAACAAAGAGCGTCAGATAAAATTTACCGTCCAGGATCCCTGCCAGCTGGTTCGTAAAACCTTTGGCGATCCCATGGCTGAAGACCTGCGCTTTGTGACCAAAGCGGTTGTGGGAGAAGAAAATTTCATTGATATGACCCCCAACCGATCCAACAACTATTGCTGCGGCGGCGGGGGCGGCTTCCTGCAGAACGGGATGCCCGAGGCCCGCAGAGCGTTCGGCAAGCTCAAAGCCGACCAGATTCTGGCCACCGGCGCGACCTATTGCATCACCCCCTGCCATAACTGCCACGCTCAGATTCATGATCTGAGTGAATATTACGAAGGTGGTTGGCACAACGTTCATTTGTGGACCCTGATCTGCCTGTCCATGGGCATCCTCGGTGAAAATGAACGCGAGTATCTGGGAGATGATCTCAACGATGTCGACATACTCTTAAATAGAGAGGAAGAATAGAAACACAAAGAATTATCATATAACATGAAAACAAAAACCCGGCTGTCATTCAGCCGGGTTTTTGTTTTAATTTATTTCATTGCATCTGAGTATCGCGGCTGAAAGCCGCTCCCACAATTCTCAGCTCTCAGGGTGGGAGCGGCTTCCAGCCGCGATAAATTCAATGAACACTATTCGCAGAAGCGGTTTCAAAGCGTTTCCCGCTTGCAGCGGGATTCAATATCAAAAAGGTATTCAACAAGCGTCAGGTGTATTCAATGAAGGGCATAAAAGCCAAAAGTGGTTTCAAAACCGCTTTTAGGCGGCTTTCGAGAGCTTGACTGCACACACCTTATACTCGGGTATGCCCGAAATCGGATCCAGGGCCGCATTGGTCAGCCGGTTGGCGGCCGCCGCTGCGTAATGAAAGGGGATAAACACCGTACCCGTCACCGCCTTTTGAGAAACCTTAGCAACGGCCTGAATGCTGCCCCTGCGAGATGCAATTTCTACGGCCGCACCGTCCTGCAAATCATATTTGCGGGCATCCGGGGGTGAAATTTCAACGAAACATTGCGGTGCGATCTCATTTAAACCATCGCTTTTCATGGTCATCGTACCGGTGTGATACTGGTAGAGCAGCCGTCCGGTGGTCAGATACATCGGATATTCGGCATCCGCACTTTCCGCCGGCGGGATATAGTCAATCGCATGAAAGGTGCCCTTGCCCTTGGTAAACTGGTCTCGGTGAAGAACGGGCGTCCCGGGATGCTCAACCGTCGGAGCCGGCCAGTGAATCCCCTCGTATGCGATTCGATCATAGGTAAGGCCCCCGTACGAAGGTGTCACTTTTACAATTTCCTCCATAATCTCCCGACTGTTCTCATAGTTCATCGGATACCCCATTCGGGTGGCAATTTCACAGATGATTTTCCAGTCGTCCCAGGCCTGCCCGGGTGGCTCCACGGCCTTGCGCACCAATTGAACCCGGCGGTCGGTATTGGCAAAGGTGCCGTCTTTTTCGGCAAAACAGGCCGAGGGCAACACGACATCCGCCTCTCTGGCGGTTTCGGTTAGAAAAATGTCCTGCACCACCATAAAATCCAGGTTGCGGAGGCTTTTTTCGCAGTGATTCAAATCGGGATCTGAAACCAGCGGATTTTCACCGATAATGTAAAGGGCTTTGAGCTTTCCAGCGTGGGCCGCCGGTATCATCTTGGTTACTGTCATGCCGGGCTGATCCGGCAATTCGTCAACACCCCAGGCTGCGGCCATTTTTTTGTTGGCCGCCGGGTCTATCACTTTCTGGTAGCCGCTGTAAACATCCGGCAGTCCGCCCATGTCACAGGCGCCCTGGACGTTGTTTTGTCCCCGCAGGGGGTTGACCCCGCCGCCTTCAATACCGAGATTGCCGCAAAGCATGGCCAGATTGGCCAGAGATTTAACATTATCCGTACCGGTGGTGTGCTGGGTGATTCCCATGCAGTATAAAATACTGCCGCGTTCAGCGCCGGCATACATGCGGGCGGCGTCAATGATTTCCTGGGCGGGAATTCCGGTTATTTCCTCCACATAATCAGGTGTATATTTCTCAACGGTCTGTTTGACCGCATCAAATCCCTCGGTACGGCCTGCAACATACTCCTGGGCGTAAATATTTTCTTTGATGATCACATGCATCAGACCGTTTATCCAGGCGACATCGGTGCCCAAATTCTGACGCAACCATTTATCCGCAAAGCGGGTTATTTTAATTCGTCTGGGATCAACAACAATCAGTTTGGCCCCTTTTTGGGTGACGGCCCGTTTGACAAAGCTGGACAACACCGGGTGGTTTTCGGTCGTGTTGGATCCGGTGATCAGAATGACATCGGCTTTTTCAATACAATCAATCGTGTTGGTCATGGCACCGCTTCCGAATGCTGCGGCCAGACCGGCCACAGTGGAAGAATGTCAGAGACGTGCGCAGTGATCGACACTATTGGTTTTAAGCACCGCCCGGGAAAATTTTTGGGCGATGTAATTTTCCTCATTGGTGATACGGGCCGAGGTCAGTACCGCAAGGCTGTCCGGCCCATTTTCGGTCTTGATCTCACCGAACTTACGGGCTACCAGATCAAGGGCCTCATCCCAGGAGGCTTCACGGAATTGTCCGTTTTCCTTAATCAACGGTGAGGTCAGACGATCGGGAGAATTAATGAAATTATAGCCGAAGCGCCCTTTAACGCAGAGGCTGCCGTAATTGGGGCCAACGTCCTCGACACCGGTGACTTTTACAACCTGGTTGTCCTTTACATGCAGGTAAAGTTGACAACCGACACCGCAATAGCTGCAGGTCGTACGCACTTTTTTTGTTTCCCAGGGCCGCGCCTGGTAGCGGGCATCTTTCTCAACCAGGGCGCCTACGGGACAGGCCTGCACGCATTCCCCGCAAAACACACAATCGGAATCCCGGTAAGGCCGGTCACCGGCGGCCACGATTTTGGTGCTGGCGCCGCGGTAGCCGTAATGAATGGCTTGATTGACCTGCACTTCGTTACAGGCCTGGACGCAACGACCGCATTGAATGCAGCGTGAAAAATCGCGCACGATAAAAGGATTGACCGTCTCCATCGGATACGGTGTTTCAGTAGGCTCAAATTGATCCCCGCTGACCTGATAGCGAAAAGCCAGATCCTGCAGTTTGCAATCCCCCCATACCGGACACAATTCGGCCGTATCTTCGATCTGCTGGGACTTCAGCTGGAATTCGGTCCAGTTCTCACCGGCCGATCCGCTGACCGCGCAATTATGATTGCCCGATGATAAAAGCAGTTGAATGACCATACGGCGGGATTCAATCACTTTGGCGGACTCGGTGTGCACAATCATGTTGTTGGCTACCGGTGCCGCGCAAGAGGCTACCAGACTGCGTGCGCCTTCGACTTCAACGACGCAAACCCGGCAGGCGCCGGTCGGCGTGGCCGCTTTCAGATGACAGAGGGTAGGGATGTCAATACTGTTGCGCCGGGCAACATCCAGAATGCTTTCGCCGGGTTCAAAAGCGAATTCATTACCATTGATAACAATAATGTTCTGCTCAGCCATATCGGTTTCGGCCCTCCTTGTTGGGGACTTTTGGGGAAGGTATCCTTTTACCTGTTACACCCTGTTTTGTCAATGCGGTTTTGGGTTCAAGCTGGGTTCAGAGGTTCTGGGTATCAAGAATTCGGAAGTTGAAATGCGGAATGCGGAAAATAGGGAATGGTATAGGGCGCAAGGCATAAATAGTTTATTGGGCTGATTGAGTTGATAGAGTTTATTGGGTTGATTGAGTTAACCTGTGAACCTAATCAACCATTGACGATACATTCCTTTTCCTTCCCCCGCCGTTTCAATCCGAAATCCCAAATCACAATTCCCAATTCAAATATCTCTGTCATCTGTCTTCTTTTTTTCATTCCGCATTCCGCATTCCCAATTCCGCATTCAAAACTCTGTCATTTTTTTTTCTTTCCGAATTCCGCATTCCACATTCAAAACTCTGTCATCCTCTGTCCTCTGTCATCTGGTTCTTGCTACCGTCCACCAATGATATACGTAGACGCCGCAGACCGCTCCCAGCACATCGGCAATCACATCCAAAAGGCTACCGTCTCGATAGGGGACGAAAGATTGGTGAATTTCATCACTGATGCCGTAAAGGGAAGTGGATATCATACTGAGCAGCACCAGCAATTGCATATGGTTTTTGAACGGCAGGGTTTGATAAGCCCGGTAAAACAGAGCACCCATAACGGCATACGCTGCAAAATGCAGCAGCTTGTCACTGAATTCAAATGAAGGAAGTCTTTCCGGTGATGGATACGAAGACTGGATGTAGATCAGCAGACAATAGGCGATAAGCGGCAGCCAATTTGCTGCGAATAACTTTAAATTTATCGGCATGATTTACAATCCCTGGAAGGCAGAGCTCAGAGGGCATTGTTGGTTGTTGATTAAGTTGATTAGGTTGAATAGTTGATTAAGTGAGGTCTCGGGGAGTATCCTGCGAAATATACCGTCATTCCTGCGAAAGCAGGAATGCAGAAAAGTTTTAGCCGGCCAACCTGGATGCCCGCTTTCGCCGGCTTGACGAGAAAAACACCCCGACCCTTCGATTAAGTTAAAAAGATCTAATCTATTTAATATGCTCAATAAACTCAGTCAACTCAATCAACCCATTCAACTCAATAAACTTAATCAACCGCAGTTAGAACCCCGTCGTCGGTCGCCTTTTGCCGAAGGCTGCTTCGCAGGGAGCATTTTTAGTGACATGCTTTTTCAATTTTTTGCACCATAAAGACTGGAAAGTCCGGCAACTACCATCCAGAGCGTCAATTTTTGCAAAATCGGCAAACCCGCACTGCAAATCACAAAAATCTATTTTACTGGTGGTCACACCCGCATTTTTCGCCATCTCAACCTTCTCAACGATCGAAACCATCCAAACCATCTAAACGATCAAAACCATCAAAACCATCTAAACGATCAAAACCATCCAAACGATCCAAACCATCCAAACCATCCAAACGATCCAAACCATCCAAACGATCCAAACCATCCAAACGATCCAAACCATCTAAACGATATCAACCATCCTAACCCTAAAAGATATCCAACTCAAGTTCTCGATTCCCAATATGTGAAAGTACCGTATCCAGAAACGCTTGATGGGAAACGCCGTATTTCACATTGCCGTCCAGGGTCCGTACGGATAGGGTGCCTGCTTCTTTTTCTTTTCCGCCTATGGTGAGAATCAGCGGGATATACTGCAGCTGGGCTTCACGTACTTTTTTATTCAGGCTCTCGGTCCGGCTGTCAATCTCTGCGCGCAGCCCGGCGTTTTTCAGGATGTCCAGCACCTCGGTCGAATACGCCACAAGATCATCATTGATCGGTAAGATGATGGCCTGTGTCGGTGCCATCCAAATTGGGAACTTGCCCGCGAAATGTTCGATTAGAATGCCCAGAAAGCGCTCAATGGAGCCAAAGATCGTTCGGTGAATCATTATGGGGCGATGCTTTTCATTGTCCTTATCGATGTAGTACAGATTGAATCGTTCAGGCAGTGACATGTCCAGTTGGATCGTTCCGCACTGCCACATCCGCCCCAGTGCGTCTCTTATATGCAGATCGATTTTGGGTCCGTAAAATGCTCCGTCACCCTCATTCCGGGCGTATTCTTGTCCATAGGCATCCAGGGCGGAGGCCAGACCACGGGTGGCTGTTTCCCACTGTTCGTCGGTACCAATGGACTTCTCCGGTCTCGTGGACAGCTCCAGCTGAAACCCCAGGCCGAAGGCACCGTACATCCGTTCTGACAGATGCAGGATACCCAGAATCTCATCTTTAATATGTATTGGCGTCATATATAGATGCGCATCATCCTGATGAAACGCTCTGACCCGGAAAAGCCCTGAGAGCACGCCGCTCAACTCGTGCCGATGGACAAGTCCGAGCTCAGCCACACGCAAGGGCAGATCACGGTAGGAATGAGGCTTGTGGCTATATATGAGCATACCCCCCGGGCAGTTCATCGGCTTGATGGCATATTCGATATCATCAATAGCGGAAGTATACATATTCTCCCGATAATTCTCCCAGTGACCGGATCGTTCCCAGAGGGAGCGGTTTAACATAATCGGTGTTTTGCTCTCTACATACCCGGCAGCACGATGCTCGAGGCGCCAGAAGTCGAGCAATGCATTCCAAAGCTCCATTCCCTTGGGGTGGAAAAACGGCATGCCGGGAGCCTCTTCGTGAAAACTGAAAAGATCCAGAGCCTGACCGATTTTACGATGGTTGCGCTTCTTGGCCTCTTCAAGAAACGTCAGGTAGTCGTCCAGCTCTTTTTTGGTAAAAAAAGCGGTGCCGTAAATTCTCTGTAGCTGCGGTTTGGAAGGGTCCGCTCGCCAGTAGGCGCCGGAAACTTTTATCAGCTTGATGTTTTTGGCAACCCCGGTGTGAGCCACATGGGGACCGCGGCACAAATCGGTAAATTCGCCCTGCTCGTAAAATGAGATGGTCCCTTCGTCCAGGTCGGATATCATTTCAAGCTTATAGGACTCGCCTTTGTAAAACTCCAGGGCCTCGGCCTTGGAAACTTCCCGGCGTCGAACCGGCAGCTTTTCCTTGATTATCTTTTTCATTTCGGCTTCGATTTTCGGAAAATCGTCTTCGGAAACCGGGGCCATATCGATGTCATAGTAAAATCCATCTTCCACCGCCGGGCCGATCGTCAGCTTGGCATCCGGATAAATCCGCAAAATGGCCTGGGCCATCACATGGGCAGCGGTGTGACGCAATATCTCCAGTCCTTCCGGATCCTTGGAGGTAATTAATTTGATTTTGGCATCGTGGTCGATGGTGGCATTCAGATCCACCAGATCATCACCTAGTTTCATGGCCACGCAATTACGCGCCAGCCCGTCGGAGATACTTTTGGCGACATCGAGCCCGCTTACGGGATTCTCAAAAGCCTTTATGTTACCGTCAGGAAATGTTATGTTTATCATTGCACGCTCACAGTTAGAATAAGGAATCAGTTAAAAAATTTATAATATTCCGTATTTTACAACTATTTGATCCAATCGACAATTAAAGATTTAACCGTGCCTGGAAAATGTCAATAGGGTCCGGGATCATCAAAGCAATTTATTAGAGTAGGAAAAACAATCGCACGGGTCAAGGAAAAAAATGAACGCTACCAACAACGAAATCAGCTACAATATCATCGATAGCAGCAGCCAGCTGGCGCAACTGGTCCGCAAATTAGAAAACGAAGCCGCCATCGCTGTCGATGTGGAAGCGGATTCCATGTATCATTTCAAGGAAAAAGTTTGCCTGCTTCAGATGGCAACCGCCAATATCAATGTGGTTATTGATCCGTTCGGGATTAAAGACCTGTCAGCGCTCAATCCGATCTTTAAAAGAAAGGACATCCAGAAAATATTTCACGGAGCGGACTATGATGTTCGTTCATTATATCGAGATTTTACGATTACCATTAACAATTTGTTTGACACCGAGTTGGCCAGCCGATTTCTGGGTTTCCCGGGAACCGGTCTGGAAGCGGTTCTCAAAAAAAAGTTCGCCATCACCCTCGATAAAAAATTCCAGCGCAAAGACTGGTCCAAGCGGCCGCTGCCCCTGGAGATGATTGCGTATGCGGCTGAAGATGCCAGGTATCTGCTGCCTCTGGCCCGTGACTTAAAGGCCGAACTCAAAGACAAGGGACGTCTTTCGTGGGTAGACGAGGAATGCGAAATTCTTAGCAAAGTGAGACCGAATACCAATGGCTCCCAGCCACTTTACCTCAGTTTCAAAGGTGCAGGAAAACTCAATCCCGGAAGTCTGGCCATCCTGGAAGCCCTTCTCCAGTATCGCCGTAATATTGCACGCAAAAAAGACCGGCCCCTGTTCAGAATCATCGGCAGTCACTCGCTGCTCGATCTGGCTGAGACCAAGCCGGCCAATCTTAAGCAGTTGGAAAAAGCCGGGGCCTTAAGCCCGAAGCAAATTAATATGTACGGCCGGCAAGTGCTGGCTGTCATAAATAGCGCCATGAAGACTCCCAGTAAAGATCTGCCGGTGTATCCGCGGCGAAAGGCACCCAGAGTTCCTGCTGCCGCCGCCGAGCGAGTCAAATCCCTTAGAAAATGGCGCGACCGCCAGTCAAAAAAGCTATCGATGGATCCCTCCCTGATTCTCACCAAATCACTCATCAGCACGCTGGCCGTGGAAAGACCTTTGAACTTAAAAAATCTTAGAAATATCAACGAGCTGAAAAACTGGCAGATCAGAGAATTTGGCCGGGATATCTTAGAGGTGTTGAAGCAAGTACGATAAGGGCCTTAACCTTGAACCTAGAACCCTGAACCTGTGAACGCTTACGAATACAGCCAATACAAAAAAATGCTTACCCGGGGCCAATTTGCCGAAGCCGCGCGTTTTGCCGAACTGGCATACCTCGAGGGCCACCGCAACAATCCCTTCTGGCTCACCAGACAGACCGCAGCCCTTACACGGACCGGCCAATACGGGCAGGCATTAGCAATTGCTAACAAGGCCCTGGCGCTTCAACCCGAAAATCCCTTTGCCGTCCTGGCCGCAGCTGAAGCGCTCACCGGATTGCGCCGCCACCGAGAAGCACTGGAGCATTACGAATCAATAACGATCGACGGTGAACATA
>Ga0255055_10002469_pt1 | contig 13040 bp, 4 predicted proteins | sample JV7_2_27_MG_FD_188633 | JGI IMG/M metagenome (GOLD analysis project Ga0255055, IMG submission 188633) | Seawater microbial communities from Jervis Inlet, British Columbia, Canada - JV7_2_27 | ecosystem: Environmental > Aquatic > Marine > Inlet | place: Canada: British Columbia | collected...
TCCCAGCGCGAACCCGTCACGCCTCGGTAAGAAGCTGACGCGTATCTGGTCGAGCGGGACTTCCTCCCAGCGGTCGGTCTTGATGAGTGCACCGATCCCGGCTCCGATCCCCGCCCCGATGCCGCCCCCGATCACCGTGACCACCGCAACGCCCAGTGCGGCCTCGTTCGTTTCACCGCACCCATCTATGCAATCATTCGCGACAAACCAGATAGAGATGCCAAGGCTCACTGCGGCACCAGCGATGCCTCCGATGAGCGCCCCTTTCCCAACTCTCGACTTCTGCCCTCGGTACACGTCGATCCGCGTGATGGACTCGAGAAGGCAGTACATCGTGGAATCGGCCATCACTACCAGCGTGTCGCCCCGCAATGCCTGAAACGTCGCTGCTTGTTTCTCGATGCCAAGGTCTGGAACTGTGATGCGCACCCGCGCACCGGGATCGAGCGGCAGTGGTTGCTGTTGGGCTACTGCGGTTGTCAGCGGAAGAACGAACAGGACTGCAGCGAGACAGATGCGCTTATTCATAGCCCACCCCTTTGCTCACACGGACTCACCGCTGGTCCTAGCGGTCACGTCTGTCGGTGGGCGTCCTGGGAGGCGGGGGCGTCGCTCTGGCGAGGCAGGGCCTTCGGGCCATCGGCGGTTCGACGGATTGGGACGAACGTTGTCCCCCCTGTCCGTGGTGAACAAGAGGATTTCTACTCAGGATTAGCCGCCCGGAAACAACAGCGCCCGGCGTGGGGCCGGGCGCGTGGGATTCGCTGCAGCCAAGCGCCCTAGAACCACACCTTGGCCGTCACGGTCACCAGGCGCCCGATGTAAGGCGCCCCGGGGAACTCCTGATGCCGGTTGTCGAGGACGTTGACGCCGGACAGTGTCAGCGCCTGCCGAAATGGGAGTGGAAGTACGTAAGTCACGTACGCGTCCAACAGTGTGTACGTCTCCACCGGACCCACCCAGCTCCCGTTGTTGGCAGGGAACGCCTCTACGAACCGCCCTCGAAGCTCCGCAGACAGACCGAGCCGCTCGCTGCGGAACTGAGCGGCCAGGGTCGCCTTGTTCTTGGGCGCGTTGAGGGCTATGTCCGCAATGCCATCCACGTTCTCGAAGTAGTTCCTACTCACGAACGAGTAGCTGCCCCAGACGCTCAGCTGGTCGGTCAGGATGAGGAGGGCGCCCACGTCGACGCCCCACAGATTCACTTTCCCAAAGTTCCGGTATCCGAGAAAGACGTCGGCCGGACTCTCCGGGGCAGGTGGATCCTCGGGGGTAACGGTTGCCACACGCGTTCCGGCCATACCAACGGCCAGGCTGCCGATCTCATCTGGTGTCAGGGTCAGCCCGAGGCGCGAGGCTTCCGAGGCTATGTGGCCATGCACGCTGGCAGAATCCATGTAGACGTTGGGAGTAACGACAAGAGCGGGACTGAAGGCGTGCTGGACGTGCGTGTAGTAAACGTCGGCACCCAGGAGGAGCCGGCCGCCAATGAGCCCCTTGTAGCCCAGCTCGACGGTGTTCGTGATCTCGGGCCTCAGTGGGTTCACATCGAATGCGTCCTGGACCGGATCTGGAGGACCAGTGGGGCGGTGGTTTCCCAACACCGAGCTCACCTGAGTCGCATCGGGCTGCGCCATCGCGCCGAGGACTGCGCGCGCCGCCGAATCCTGCGCCGCTACAGCTTCGTCCCAGAACAGGGTCGCGTCGAGCGGTAGCTGCTGGGATGGCCCTCCAGCACTCTCGGGCGTGAAGGGCGAGCGCATGCAGAGGCCCTCGGTCACAAGGGCGCTGCTGCAATCACGCTGGAAGCTGTAGCCATGGTAGCTCCCCCCAGCCACACGCGTGTCGAAAGCAGAGCCTGGAACAACCAGGAAGTCTGCAAAGAGGTAGATGTTGCTCGGCTGCCTGAACGCTCGGTTGTAGGTGAGCCTCAGATCCTGGTCCTCGGCCGGCTTGTAGGCGATAGCGGCGCGGGGTGAGAAGAACACCCCATCGACTACACTGTGGTAATCCAGCCGGGCAGCAGCCACGAACTGCCACTGCCGAGAGAGTTGGGTCTCCGACAGCAGGTAGCCGCCAATCTCCGTCACCTCGTCCGAATCCTCATTGCGGCCGTGGATCAATCCGTAGGTGTCCGGCACTCTTCGGATGAGATCGGCGCCGTAAACGAATCTCTGTCGAGCACCCAAGAGGCTGGCATGCTGGATCTGGCCCACATACACGAAGCTGTTGTTTCTGCTGGGCCTACCGGATCGGAGCAGGTAGCTGTCTTCCCCCCCGTCCAACCAGTTGACGTACGCCTGCGCAAACAACTGGTTGTGGCGCAGCCGCGCCTGCACATACGCGTATCCACCGCCGAGCACTTGGACTGTCTGGGCTGGGGTCTGCTCGATGCTGCTGAGCCGGTTGTAGCCGCTCGAGACAACGAGAGTCGATCGCTCGCCGAGCAGGAAGTCGAGGCGGCCGTCGAGGGTGATGCGGGACGCGTCGAAGTCGCGAAGTCCGATCAGCAGCGTGTCGGGGTCGGCGCCAGATTCGATGGCCCTCTGACGGAGGAAAGCCTCGGTGGGGTCGACGTGCCTCCACTCATCTCCTCGGAAATACGATCCCGATATCTTGTACCCGACCTTGCTGCCGACTAGCCCAGCGTGACGAAGTGACCCCTGAAACAGATCGCGCTCTCCACCCATGATGCTCAAGACAGATCCCTGCTCTTCCAGCGGCGAGCGCGTGATGACGTGCAACACACCGTTGGCCGTGTTGGGGCCGTAGAGCGCTGAGGCCGGGCCGAGCACGACTTCGATCCGCTCGATGTCATCGTCGGCAGTCGGTATCGAGTGAAAGGCGTTGGTCCTCAGCCACGGACGCGCTGCCCCTCTGTTATCCACCACGAAGAAGAGGGCGTCATTTGAGGCCGTGTTGAAGCCACGGGCGGCTACACTATGCCGGATGAGGCCGCTTGTGATGATATCGATCCCAGGCAGTCCACGAACGTGATCGATGGCGGTGTTCGAGGGTCGCAGTTCAATGTCAAGGGTGCCGACGCTGTACACCGCGGCGGGAGCATCCAGCAGCTTCTCCTCACCGCGGGACGCCGAGACGACCACAGGATTCAGTCGCAACGCCCAGGAGGTGAGCTCGATAGTGCCGACCGAGATAGATGCCTCCCTCGCGTCCACCCCGTCCAGGCTGCGGCTCTCGTAACCGACGGCTGAGAACACTACGCGGTATCGACCCGGCGGAACGTCGGTGAGCCGGAACTCACCATCGGCGTTGGTAGTCGCCGAGCTGATCGCGCGCCCGCTCCCGCTCACCACCTTCACGGTGACTCCGGAGAGCGGCTCGGTGAGCTCGGCATCGACAACCCGACCGCGGATTTCGCTCTGCTGTGCCTGAGCCGGTGTCTGCAACCCTAGCGCTGCGGCAAACGGCAACGCGCCGCAAATGAACCACCGAATCAGCCGGCCGCGGACTACGAGGCCAGACAGCCGAAAACGGCAAGTCATGTCATGTCCTCCGTGACTCATGCTGTTCAGCGGCTCGCCACCGCCGCCGCCACTCAGCCTGTCCGATATACATGTCAACGAGCTGGAATCCGGTTGATCATGTCACGCTCCATCTCCTCGAACTCCGGATTCCCTCGAAGAGCATCGTAGGGAGACCAGCGCATGCCCCTCATTGCGAGCGCAATGACGACGGCTTCGCGTCCTAGATAGGCCTGCCTCAACCTCTCGACCGCCTCCGCCTCATTGCCCAGGGCGGCGTTGATCTGGCCGATCTCCCAGTTCCTGGACCTCGGCTCCCCTTCGAGCCAGTCGATGATCTGACGCGCCTCCTGCGTCCTGCCCGCACGGGCGTACAACGCGCCGAGGTAGCCCAGGCTATACGGCGTACCGTACTCCTCGAGGACTTCGATGGCACCCGAGAGGTCACCCTGACGAACGAGGAGTGTGGCCATGATGAAGTTCGCCGCGGGGTGTTCCGGATTGAGCTCCAGCGCCTCGACGAGCACTGCATGTGCCGAGTCCGGCATCCCACTCGCGTCAAACGCGGCCGCGTGTTCGGCGAGGTTGAGCCCGTTCAGCGGATCCAGCTGTACGGCCCTACGCGTAAGCGGGAGAGCCTCGTGCGGGAGCCCCCACAACCGGAGGAACCCCCCTAAGCCGTGATGCGCCGGCGCGGAGCTCGGGGCCAGCTCGATGGCCCGCCTCAACGAAGTCTCCGCAGCAGCGAAGTCCCACTCGTATACCACTTGGACACCGCCTACGACTCTGTATGCATCGCCCTGCGCCGGATCCAGACTAAGGGCTCTTTCGGCCGCACGTCTCGCCAGGGGGTAGGCAGAGTCGGGTGGGAGATCCCCCCACCAGCTTCCCCGCCCCAAATAGGCCAATCCCAACCCGGCGTGTGCAGCGGCATAGTTCGAGTCGATGGCACTCGCCTCGAGGAAGTACTCCGCGGCCCGCGCGTAACCTTCCGGCGTGAGTCGATCGAGGTGGTGCAGGCCTTTGAGGTAGGCCTCCTGAGCCGCTTGGCTGGCAGTATGTTGCCGCGACGCCAGTTCCTCGGCGAGGACGATTCCCAACCCCGCCAATGCCTGAGTTACGATCTGGGATCGCACCGCGTCGACATTCAGCGTCGTCCGCGGCTCACTGGGGAGCGCCCAGACCTGGGATCCGTCTGCCGTCCTCGTGAGCGACGCCGTCACCCGGAACTGTTGTCCTCCTCCCGCAGCGCTGCTTACCTGCACCGCACCGTCCAGCACGTAGTCCGCCTGCGGCAGCTCCTCCTGCAGCTCCGCCTCTGTCATGTCCCTTGCTCGAAGCCCGGTCGCCTCCCCAAAGACGGTCACCGCCGTGGTCGTGGTAAGTAGGTTCCGAACCTCGGTCGTGAGCCCCGCAGCCAGGTACTCCTCCTCCTGGTCGCTGCCCAGCAGCGCAAAGGGCCGCACGAGCACCCGAGGCGCTTCGTCGGGCGTCGCCGCGCCAAACCCTCCGTTCAGCCATGACAGGGTGGCTGCGGCTCCAACCAAGACGATCACTGTCGCCACCGTCCCTACCCTGCGTCGTCGAGATACCGCAGGGGGTGCCACACTCGGGGGCCGGCTGAGCGCTTCCGCGAACTGCCCGGCCGTCGCATACCGGTCGGCCGGCAGCTTGGCCAACGACTTGAGCACTACCTGCTCGATGCCTGGCGACACCGTTTCCCTCACCGTCCGGAGGCTCGGAACCTGCTCGAGGGACTTGCGTGCCAGGATCGCCTGCGCGCTCGAGCCCGTGAAAGGCGGGTCGCCCACCAGCATCTCGTACAACAGGATCCCGAGACTGTAGATGTCCGACCGCGCATCCAGCTGACTCTGTCCGCTAGCCTGCTCCGGGCTCATGTAGACCGGCGTCCCCACTGCGATCCCGGTCTCGGTGAGCTTCTCGCCGCCCGCCTCCGTCACCGCCCGCGCGATCCCGAAGTCGGTGATCACCGCGTGGCCACCCGAGAGCAGGATGTTCTCGGGCTTGATGTCGCGATGCACCACGCCCAGGCTGTGCGCGTAGCTCAGGCCGTCGGCCACCTCCTGCGTGATCTGGAGGGCCTCATCCAGTGGCAGCTGTTGCTCGCGCTCGAGACGCTCGCGCAGAGACTCGCCCTCTACGTAGGGCATGGCGTAATACAACAACCCTCCGGCTTCGCCGGAGTCGATCAACGTGAGGATGTTGGGATGACTGAGTTGCGCGGAGATCTGGATCTCACGCAGAAAGCGCTCGGCGCCGAGAGAGGTGGCGAGCTCGGGGCGCATGACCTTGATCGCAACCTGGCGGGAGTGCTTGAGATCCTGCGCGAGGTAGACGGTAGCCATCCCCCCGCTGCCGATCTCGCGCTCGATCGTATAGCGGCCGTCCAGTGCAGAGCGTAAACCTTCGAGCGGGTCAGCCACGTGCGGCATCTCGCGGCCGCGGCCGGACCTGCTGGCCTGCCGGAGAAGCGGCGGCCGGTACCTGCAGAGCGAGGCGCCTCATAGTCCCCCCAACCCGGGCGCAATCCCGCCATTGGTCTGGCGGTCTCGTGGTCGGAGGGCGTCCTAGGGGCAGGCGTCTCAGCGGCACGCGGGGCCGTCGAGGCCATCGGCGGTTCGACGGATTGGGACGAACCTAGTCCCGACATCTGTGGCGGAAAAGGTGATTTCTACTCGGGATTCGGCGGCCGGGCAGCCAGGACTCTTCTGATCCAGAGCGGCGGCCTCATGGGGCCCCAACCCGGCAGAATGTCACCTCAAACACGAGTTCGTGTCGTCCGGTGTCGGGGTTGAGGGGCGGAATGGCGGGTTAGGGCGGCAATTTGTCGGTGCGGATGTCGTGGTTTGTCACATGAGTTCACAGACTGCTCATAGGGCTAGGGCTCACCAACCAGCCTCGCTAGCCTGACCCTCGCTTCCTGTACCTGCGGTTGCAGCTCGGGGTCAGCGCCCTTCCAGAGTTCTATGAATCGGTTGTAGTACTCGATGGCGTTGTCGCGGTCGCCGCTCTGCTCGAGAAGCCCAGCCAGACTCCAGTAGGTTGGCCCAAGAGTGAACGCTTCCTCATACCATCGAAACACGCCCCGCGTGTGCACGGCGCGCTCATACACCGCGATCGCCGAGTCCGCCTCCCCAATCATCTCATAGGCTCTCCCGAGTTCGTACAGTCCGCAGACCGCGCACTTGCCTTCCTCGTACATTCGCCGGTGGCTGGCCACGGCATCTTCGAACCGCCGCTCGGCAAAAGCGATGCTTCCCTCTGCCCTATGTCGCATCACCGACTGCCGGAACTGCAGGATCTCAGGCACTTCAGCGCCAAACGCCTCCACCAACTCCTTGGCACGCTCGGGCATGTTGGCCTTTGCGTACACTGTCGCAAGTCGGAGGTAGGGGCGGTTAGCTGGAGGGAGGGAGTCCAAGGGCCACCGCTCGAGCCATCCCTCCAACTGGCCGATTGCCTCAGCGGCACTCCCACCAAGCATGTCGATCATTGCAAGGGTCATACGGCTTCGGTAGCGCCAGACTGTTCTATCGGTGCGCTCGATCGCTTCCGCATAGTCTCGTCGGGCGTCCGCGACCTTCCCGCGGACTACATCTAGCCGTGCACGACGGCGAAGGGCCTCATCCGGCTGGTCAACGCTCACTTGCGGCATGAGCGAGTCAGCAGTTGTGTAATCCCGACGGGCAGCGGCCAGGTAAAACTGCACGGCTGGGATATATCGGCTTTCAGGTCTGGCGCGTGCTAACCGCAGCAGCGCGTCGTCAGCTTCAGCGTCTCTCCCCAGAGCCGTCTGTGCCTCGATCATATTCCAGTAGGCTATGGTGTAGTCGCCTACCTCCACTGCCCTCCTCGCGAGTTCTTCCGCTCTATCCCACTCGCGTGCCTGCAAATGCAGATCTGCTAGTATCGTCAGAACTGTGGGTTCGAAGGGATCACGCTCAAGGGCCGACTCGAGTGCTGCCATCTCCAAGGAACGATTCTGCTCCACATTGCCGTAGTACGCTGCCTCGACGAGGTATCGCTCTACCTCCGGGAGGCGTCCACGATACTCGAAGGCCTTGCGCGACGCCGCCACCATCTCGCACCACATACCATTGTTAGAGTACCATGCCGCCAGTTTGCGGTGGGCTGATGCGAAAGAGGAGTCGATTGCCACGGCCCGCTGCCACAACTCGATGGCTCGGTCGGAGTTACCACTGCGTTCAAGCTCACGAATGCCCAGCGTGTACATTCTCAGCGCGTCCAGTGACTGCGTAGTGACACGCTCGAGTGGCGCGCTACTCCTCACCGATCTGAGCGACTCTCCAATTCTGCCCCTGAGACCAGCAGACAACCGGTCGATCGCCTCGGGAAGCGCCGCTTCATCACTCGCTGTCTCACGCAAGCCTACGAGCTCTGCTCCGTCAGCGCCTGCAATCAGTCGCACCGTCAGTACGTACCCTCCACCGAGAGGACTCACTGCTCCGGCCACTACGGCCGGCACGCCTTCACGGCCAGCTATCTCCAATGCGAGAGTCACGTCAAGCGGCTGAGCGGGATCTCGCTCCATGCGCTGGAGGGCACTCACAACCGCTTCGTTGTCGAGTGGCCTCACCACTAATGACTGCGCCAGATCTATACGCAGCATCTCGGTGACCGTGACACCCAGGAGCGAGTCTTCTGTCCGGTTCTCGAAGTCGGACACGATGAGGCTGGGACGTTCCGGAAGAACTCCCTTCGCCATGAGCGAGCCAATAGGACCAATCCCGAGTGTCCGAGCAGCGGAGTACCCGGCAGCCAGGATGCCCAGCACCGCGAATCCCCCAAGCGTCGTGAGGGTAGTCCGCCTCCACGTAAGCCGTCTGATTAGCGCTCGGTGGCGTGGCATGTCGGCACCCGTGGCTGACAGGAGCCGCCCGCGCTCCACGTAGCCCGTCAACAACGCCAATGGTAGGAATACGACTACGAGCGCCGCGGCCGCGGACAGCACCCAGTAGGGAAGGCCCAGCTGCAGAACGAGGACATAGATAGCAGCAAGCACGAGGAGGGATCCGCACGCATAGAGCGCTCCCACAGCCAGCGGGTGGGCGGCACGGAGTCCACCGATGCGCTCCGGCGCCCTCGCAGCTTCCAGCGACTCGGCAAACTCGTGTGCGGTCGAGAACCGGTCTGCCGGAGCCTTGGCCAGCGCCTTGACGACGGCGTTCTCCAAGTTGGGCGGAACGGTCTCCCGAAGGTGGAGCAAAGGCGGCACGGCCTCCAGCGACTTCCGAGCCAGGATTGCCTGGGCGCTTGGCCCGGTGTAGGGTGGCTCTCCACCCAGCATCTCGTACAACACGCATCCCAGGCTGTAGACATCACTGCGAGCATCCAGGTCCCGCTCACCGCTCGCCTGCTCCGGGCTCATGTACGCAGCGGTACCCACGGCCAGCCCCGTTTCGGTGAGCGTCTCCCCGCCGGCCTCACTCACCGCTCGAGCGATCCCAAAGTCCGCGACCACCGCGTGCCCCGCCTCGAACAGAATGTTCTCCGGCTTGATGTCCCGGTGGATGACGCCGTGGGAGTGGGCGTAGCTGAGCGCATCGGCTACTTCGCTGGTGATCGCTACAGCCGCCTCGACAGGCAGTTGCTTCTCCCGGTCGAGGCGCTCCCGCAGCGACTCCTCCTCCACAAAGGGCATGACGTAGTAGAGAAGGCCGTCTGCTGTGCCGGAGTCGTGCAGGGTGAGGATGTTCGGATGGGTCAGCTTTGCCGCGATCTCGATCTCGCGGAGGAACCGCTCGGAGCCAAGCGCTGCAGCGAGCTCGGGTTTGAGGACCTTGATGGCAACGGGGCGTGAGTGCTTCTGGTCCCGGGCAAGATAGACCACGGCCATGCCGCCGCGGCCTAGCTCGCGCTCGACTGTGTAGCGCTCGACAAGTGCAGATCTCAAACGTTCGAGCAGGTTGTCCATCGGGACCCAGTTCAGTCACGTACGCCGCTACAGTACATCTCGATGGAGCACGGGGCTAGGTACCATTGGCAGCCAAGTGCGCGCTAACCCGACCGCTTTCTTCCTAATTCCGCCTAGCGCCTCGGTGCGCCGCGCCATAACGTTGCCTCGAGCGGGGCCGAGGGGAGTGCCGATGGACAGCCTATTTGAGAGCGTCAAGGCCGCTCTAGCCAACCACTACGCGATCGAGCAGGAGATCGGAAGTGGTGGGATGGCCGTTGTCTACCTTGCACGGGATCTCAAGCACTCGCGCAACGTCGCCATCAAGGTCATGCGCCCGGAGCTTGCCGCGTCCATCGGCGCCGAGCGTTTCCTCCGCGAGATCCAGATCTCCGCGCAGCTCAATCATCCCAACATCCTCACACTCATCGACTCCGGCGAGGCCGACGGCCTGCTCTACTACGTAATGCCATACGTCGAGGGTGAGTCGCTGCGGGAGCGGCTCAGCCGCGAGAAGCAACTCTCCATCGAAGATGCCTGCACGATTACGCTCGAGGTGGCCGATGCCCTCGCGCACGCCCACAGCCTCGGCGTGATTCACCGGGACATCAAGCCCGAGAACATCCTGTTCGAAGCTGGACACGCAGTAGTCAGCGATTTCGGGATCGCGCGGGCCGTGAGTGAGGCGGGTGGTGAGACGCTGACCGACACGGGGCTCGCTGTTGGGACGCCTACCTATATGAGTCCGGAGCAGGCGAGCGCGGGCAGAGAGCTGGATGCCCGGAGCGACGTCTATAGCCTCGGCTGCGTGCTGTACGAGATGCTGGGCGGAGAGCCGCCGTACACGGGCGCTACGCCGCAGGCAGTGCTTGCACGCAAGGTGATCGATCCAGTCCCGGCGCTGAGCACGCTGCGCGAGACTGTACCCCCGCACATGGAGCGCGTGGTGGTGAAGGCCTTGGCCAAGGCGCCGGCAGACCGGTATTCGACGGCTCTGGAGCTATCCGACGCACTCCAGCGCGCGAGCACCGCTCCAGAGGTACCGGCCGTCCGTAGTCGGCGGCTGGGCGCGCGATCCCTCGCAGGTATCGGAGCTGCCGTAGCGATTGTCGCCCTCGGCGGGTGGTGGTTGTCGAGCCGCGTTGGTGCTGGCCCGGGCATCGAGGTGCTAGCCGTGCTGCCGTTTGAGAACGTCCGGGGGGACACGGCCCAACAGTTCTTCGTGGACGGCATGCAGGAGGCGTTGATTGACGAGCTGGCCCAGATCGGAGCGCTGAGTGTCCTGGCCCACCAGTCGGTAATGCAGTATGCCGGAACAAACCTGTCTCTCTCTGCAATCGCTGCCGAACTGAACGCGGACGGAATCGTCGAGGGAACGGTCCTACGAGTGGGCGATAGCGTGTTCATCACGGTGGAGCTGCTCTCGGTACGACCCCAGGAGCGCCGCTTGTGGTCCGAGACCTATGAGCGAGATGTTCGCGACGTTCCGTCGCTGCATAGCGAAGTGGCGCGTGAGGTCGCCAGACAAATCGAAGTCACGCTCACGCCCGAGGAGGAGGCTGTCCTAGCGCAGGTGCGACCGGTAGACCCGGATGCTCTCGACGCCTACTACATGGGCCGGCTTGAGATGTTTCGCGGGAACCCGTGGAATGTCTTCGCGGCGATAGAACACTACGAGAGGGCGATCGAGCTACAACCGGACCATGCCTTAGCTCATGCCGGGCTGGCCTGGGCGTACGGTCTCCTGCCCTATGTAAGCGATGCGCGCCCCACCGACGCGTTTCCGGCAGCCAAGGCAGAGGCCACCCGTGCACTCGAGCTCGATGAGACAATTGCGCAAGCCCACATGGCGCTGGGCTGGGTACTCGCGGTCTACGAGTGGGATTGGTCTGGTGCGGAGCGCGAGTTTCAGCGTGCGATCGAGTTGGGCCCTAGCGACGCAATGGTAAGAGCCAACTACAGCTTCTTCCTTACGTGGATCGGACGCTATGACGAGGCCGTGGAAGAGGCATGGCGATCTGTCGACCTCAATCCAGTGTCCCAAGAGGCGCGCCAGACCCTCGGCATGGTCCTCTACATGGCGCGCCGATACGACGAGGCTGTAGCTGAACTGCGGCCGCTAGTCGAAACGTATCCGGAGTACTTGTGGGGGCAGTTCCGCTCTGGAGAGGTCTACGACGCGCTAGGTAGGTTTGATGAGGCAATTGCATCACTGGAGATTGTGGACGCCCTCACGGGCAGTGCCGCCCCGATGTTTAGGTCCGAGCTCGGGCGGGCGTACGCTCACGCCGGCCGTTACGAGGATGCCCGCGCAGTCCTGGACGACCTGCTGGATCGGGAGCGGGCCGGGTTCATTCCGCCTACTGCGATTGCCCACGTCTACGTCGGGCTCGGGGACATTGACCAAGCCATGTTCTGGCTGGAGAGAGGCTTCGAGGTGCGGGACGGCGACATGGCATTGCTCAACTCATGGCCTGCGTTCGATCCGGTCCGCAGCGATCCACGCTTTCAAGACCTGATGGATCGAATGGGTTTCCCAGACTGACCTGACCCGACGGCCCTACTAGCGCCCTAGGAGGAACCCAGCGATGAGGCATCCCCTGCAACTGCAGTGCATGTTGCTGCTTGCCGTGACGGTCTTTGCCTCGCAGCGCTCGTGGGCGCAAGACGTGAGTGGTGCTGTGTCAGGTCGCGTCACCAACCGGGCTGGGGAGCCCGTAACGGATACGAGGATTACTGTCACGGGCGAGCACCTCCAGGCCACCCGCACATCTCTCACAGATGTCCGTGGACACTTTCAGATCGCTGGCCTGCCTGCAGGCCTATACCAAGTGCACTTCGCCACGATCGGATACCGACCAGTCGTTAGGGAGGACGTCCGAGTTCATCTAGGGAGAACCACTTCAGTCGGGCTCATCGAGCTCAGTGAAGGGGCCATAGAACTGGCTCCTCTCGTGGTTACGGGAGAAACGCCGCTCCTCGATGTGACGAGCGCATCATCCGGATTCAACCTACAATCGGACGACTTCGAGACTCTCCCAGTATCACGAGATATTCAGTCTCTCACATACCTCGCGCCTCAAGCCAACCAGAGCTTCTTTGGCGACGCAGTTAACATCTCCGGGAGCACCGGTCCCGAGACGTTCTACTATGTCGACGGGATCGATGCCACTGAGGTAATGCCCGGAATGCCACCGCTCAACCTGCCGTACAACTTCGTTAGGGAGATCCAGATTACCACCGGTGGATACGAAACCGAGTACGGCCGTTCGCAGGGCGGCATCGTCAATCTCGTTACCCATTCAGGGAGCAATAGGTGGCAGGGGGAGGTATACGGCTTCCTCCGCGCAGATGCGCTCACCTCTACCCCTCGACTGGGGTTGAGCGACCCAGATCTCGAAACGTCAGCGGCGTACGACATAGGGCTCGGCATCGGCGGGCCGATAGTGCGAGATCGGCTGTGGTTCTATGGGGCATACAACCCACTGATCCAGTCCGGAAAGCAACGATACCCCGGCATCCCGTATGAGGATGTCAAATCGACGACACATCGGTTCGCAGGCAAGCTGAGCTGGAGGGTCAATGACGCCAGCAACGTGGGACTGACGTTAATCGGCTCC
>Ga0255055_10002470_pt1 | contig 13037 bp, 14 predicted proteins | sample JV7_2_27_MG_FD_188633 | JGI IMG/M metagenome (GOLD analysis project Ga0255055, IMG submission 188633) | Seawater microbial communities from Jervis Inlet, British Columbia, Canada - JV7_2_27 | ecosystem: Environmental > Aquatic > Marine > Inlet | place: Canada: British Columbia | collected...
ACTCTTCCTCCCCGGACGGGGACTCCCGGAGGGTGCTGGAGGCGTTGATCAAGCTCCCTAACATCATCGTGGCGACGAGGACCGTGGGGGATCATGACCTGCTGGCTCTGGGGGTGGTCTTCGGGGGGGGGCATCTGGTGGAGCTATCGGGGGAGATCGGTGGGATCCCGGGGGTGAGGGATCTCCAGGTCTCCATCTGGGAGACGGGGAGGGAGATCTCCCCCAAATATTTCATCATCTGAGCTTGGGCTCAACCCTTATCAGAGGGGGGTTCCAATACCCAGCAGACTGACATGGCATCGAAGATCAAGGCGTCCCATATTCTAGTGGAGAAGCAGTCCCAGGCCCTCAAGGTCCAGGAGGAGCTCCAGGCGGGCATGGATTTCAAGGGGCTCGCGAGGAAGCACTCCACCTGCCCCTCGGGTAAGCGGGGTGGAGACCTGGGGAATTTCGGTAGGGGCCAGATGGTGAAGGAGTTCGAGAATGCGGCATTCGCCCTCAAGGTGGGGGAGGTCTCGGCACCCGTGAAGACCCAGTTCGGTTACCACATCATCAAGAGGACCGGTTGAGGCCGATCATCCGGCTTCCTCAGCTTATGCCTGCGGTTCCCGGCCGAAGGACGGCGTTCAGAGCGGTTCCGAGGAGCCTTCTCTTATCCCTGATGATTTCTCGGTACACCTCGCATTCGACCCAGCACCCCGGGCAGACGCCCCCGGATATCCTGGCGCGGGCTTCCCCAGCCGCCTTCGAGTTCCAAATTTTCGAGAGGCTTTCATCCCTCACGTTGCCGAGGGCGTCCTCGATGAACAGGCAGGGGTAGACGTTCCCGTATGGGTCGAGGAAAAAGGATGCGGATGCTGCTCTACAGGGGAGCCGTCTACCGCCGGGGTCTCTGATGTAGTCCAGGGCGCCCTGCATGTATCGGAGGTTGGTGACGGCGCGCCTCATGCCATTTTTCTCTACGAGGGCTTTTCCCATCGATTGGAGGGTGGGGAGGAGGCGCTCCGCGCAATCCGTTGGCGTCGGGGATGCCCCTCTGTTCCTGTAGTAGAGGTCGCTGAAGTTCACAGGCCTGAAGCTGAAATCGACCCCATGTGCCCTGGCCAGGGACCAGGCCTCTGGGAGTTCCACGTGGTTCTCTTGCGTGACGGTCATCCCCACCGAGACGCTCAGCCCTGCGTGTTCCTCTCTCAGGGAGCGGAGTCTCCTGAGGGTATCGACCGCCCTGTCGAAGCTGCCTTCGATGCCCCGGATAGCGTCGTGGGTGCCCCTGATTCCGTCTATTGAGACGCTCACGCCGAGGTGTCTGCCGTCTGCGTCGTGGAGCATCTCCCGCGTGGCCGATTCTATCCTTCGGGGTGTCAGGCCGTTGGTGGGTATCCAGATGGTGGTTCGGGGGAGGTGCCCCCGGATGACGTGCACCAGTTCAGGGAGGTCTTCTCGTAGATAGGGTTCTCCTCCCGTGACCTGGATCGATGTTACGTCCCTGAGGAAGCCCCTGTTCTCGCCGAGGAGGCCCTCGATCTCGTCGAGGGGCATCTCTCCTTCGCCCGGGTCGGATGTTCTCCAGATTCCGCAGGTCTGGCATCTGCCGTTGCATCTGTATGTGACGGCGAAGTTGGAGATGGAGGTGGGGCGCGGGGGCTGCATGCCTGACGATATCTTTCAATATTATCTGCATCTTTATCCTTTGGGGTGGGCATAACCTTTATACTGATTAGACTCGATTTAGCTTCGAAAATCCAGAGGTTGCATGCTTTGTCATACAAGATCGGGAGAGTCGGGGACCTCAAGGTGGGCTCATACGCCATCATAGACGATGAGCCAAGCCGTATCATGTCCATCCAGAAGAGCAAGCCGGGGAAGCACGGGAGCGCCAAGTACAGGTGCTCGGCGGTGAGCCTCTTCGACGGCAGCAAGAGGAGCTTCGTGAGCCCCGTGGACACCAGCATCAACATCCCCATCGTCGAGAAGAACGCCGCCCAAGTCGTCTCCATGGGACCAACAACCCTCCAGCTCATGGACCTGGCGACCTACGAGGTCTTCGACGTCACCACGCCCGAGGAAAAGGAACTCGCCTCCAAACTCGAGGCGGGCAAGGAAGTCGAGTACTGGAAGATTATGAACCGTTACAAGATCCAGCGGGTCAAGGGCTAGGCGAAGGTTTAGGATGAAGCGCATCGAGCAGATGCGTCTAAGGGCCGGGATGACTGTCGGCGAGCTAGCCGAGGAGATGCGCCGGGCCGGAGTGATCGGCGCGGGCAGGGTCGGCAGGGCCGTCGATATTGTAGCGGAGATGTTCTCGGACCCGGACTACACGACGTTCATCACTCTCTCGGGGCCTCTGGTGCCCAGCGGGATGCGCCTCGTATTCAGGGATCTCATCAGGGACGGCCACGTCGACGTCGTGGTCTCCAACGGGGCCAACCTGGTCCACGACATCGTGGAGGCGATGGGGCGGGCCCACATGGTGGGCGACGTGGACGTCGACGATCACGTGCTCCTGGAGAAGGGCATCAACAGGGCCTACGACATATTCATCGAGAGCGACACCTGGGTTGCGCTGGAGGAGTTCATCGGTGGGGTCCTGGACGACATCCCGGAGGAGGGGAGGGTCGGCGTGCCTATCCACGGGCTGATCCGGGAGATCGGGCTCAGGATAGAGGACGAGGGCTCGATTCTCGGGACAGCGGCCCGTAAAGGTGTGCCCATCTTCAGCCCGGGCTTCCTCGACTCGATGCTCGGAATACCCCTGTGGATGTACTCCAAGAGGAGCAGGCTGGTCATCGACCCCCTCAAGGACTTTGACCTCCTCGGGGAGATGGTCTACGAGGCCAAGAAGTCGGGGGCCATCATCTTGGGCGGGGGGACGCCGAAGCACCACGCCCAGTACATGAACACGCTGCGGGATGGGCTCGACGCGGCGGTGCAGATCAGTTCGGCCCGTGTGGAGGATGGGAGCCTGAGCGGTGCGCCTCTGAAGGAGTCGGTGAGCTGGGGAAAGCTGAAGGGGGACAAGGCGTCCACGATATTCGGGGACGTCACCATCGTTTTTCCGCTGATCGTGGCGGCCGCCCTCGAGAAGATAGAAGGTTAAATCTCCCTTCATCGTTCATGTTCTCAGTCCCTAGATTCGTTCAGGGTTCATTTCGAGAAGCTAAAATAATGAAAAGAGAGTACTAAGAACCATGGGCGATGCATCACCAGAGGTGAAGGTAGCCGTCGTGCAGGCCTCCCCCATCCTCTTTGATCGGGAAGCGACGGTTGAGAAGGCGCTTCATCTGGTCTCTGAAGCCGCAGAGAATGGGTCTAAACTGATTCTCTTTCCGGAGGCTTTTATCCCCGCATATCCCCGAGGATTGAGTTTCGGCACCGTAGTAGGCAGTCGAAAACCCGAGGGCCGTCTTACCTGGGAGAGATATTGGGCAAACTCGGTGGACGTACCCGGACCCACCACCGAAAGACTGGGGGATGCAGCGCGTAAGGCCAACGTTTACTTGGCGATGGGCGTGATTGAAAGGGACAGCCAATACAGCCGAGGGACTTTATACTGCACACTGCTCTATTTCGGCCCCGATGGTCGGTTGTTGGGCAAGCATAGGAAAATCATGCCCACGGGCGCAGAGCGTCTGATATGGGGAGCTGGGGACGGGAGCACTTTAACTGCGATTAAGACGGAGATCGGAACCATCGGTGGATTGATCTGTTGGGAAAATTACATGCCCTTGGCCAGGACATTCATGTATAGCAAGGGAGTTGAGATCTATCTCGCCCCCACGGCCGACGCTCGAGAACGGTGGCAGAGCACGCTTCAACACATCGCCTTGGAGGGACGTTGTTTCGTCTTGGGCTGCAACCAGTATGTGACTAAGAGCATGTACCCCGCAGATCTGGAGGGGATCGAAGACCTTGAAGGGCTACCTGAGGAGATATGCCGGGGTGGAAGCGTCATAATCTCTCCCCTAGGCGAGGTAATAGCAGGCCCCCTCTACGGCAGAGAGGACATCCTGTACGCCGATCTAGACATCGCCAAAGTGGTGCGAAGCCGTTTCGACTTCGATGCCGTCGGTCATTATTCTCGACCAGATATTTTTCAACTACACGTCGACGAACGCTCTAAGCCATCGGTTCTCTCAAATGAAAGAGACCAGTTTAAATCGCTCACGGAATTCGATGAAACGGATAAAAAGTAGAAACATTTGAAAAAGATTAACCTACACGAGCGGGGAACTCTAGCGCGTTGCCCCCGAGGATGAGGGACACACGTCCTTCTCGCCGTCCTCCTAGGTCTCGTACCCCTCTTTCCCCCGGTGCCCCTGTTCACTCGTCCTGTAGAGGTGGATGTGGGCGTCGACGATCTTGGCGCTAAATTTTATCGACACACCATTGATAGTATCAACCACAAAGTTCTCGCGGTGCCCGAGCCCAGATTATATAGACCAGGTTCCGACTAGTGATCACCATGGAATCCGGTAAATTCGAGTCCGCAGAGGACGAGCTGGCCTACGCGAAGGACGAGTGGAGCACCCTCTACGCGATGATGTACTATCACCTGGCCAAGGAGTTCGCTGCCCTCGGGGAGGAGGGAGAGGCGGCCCTCAGGCGGGGGATCAGGAACTACGGTGAGGCTCGAGGCGCGAGGCTAAGCAAGAGACACGTTGAGGCGGGTCTACCGGTCACAATGGAGACCCTCTTCACCAACTACGACCTCCCCGGGGACAACCAGAGCAGGCGCAGGCAGGTCAAGCTGACGGAGGACGAGCGGGAGTCCTACACCCTGGTCTGCGGCCTGGAGAGGGTCTGGGCCTCCGAGGGGGGCGACGAGGGGGACCGTCTCGGCAGCATCTACTGCGACGAGTTCCACCAGGCGATGTGGGGCGCCTACAAGGAGGGCACCGTGGTTGAGCTCCCCGAGCTGCTCACTAAGGGGGACCCTCACTGCCACTTCGTGGTCTTCCGCCGAAAGGACGAAAACTGACAGCCGGTTTAGAGACCCGGGACGATTAGAGGGCCTCGGCGAAGAAAGCCTTCAGCCGCTCCTCCATGGTCTTCCCCATCGCGTAGACGTTGTGCTCCACGTCGGGGAAGATGTTGAGCTCCACGACGCCTCCTGCGGCCTCGAGGGCCGCCGCGAGGGGCTTGGCGTTGGTCTCCGTCGGGATGTTAGCGTCCTTGAAGCCGTGGTAGATCGCTGTCCTGGGGAGGGGTGCACCGGGTTTCAGGGCTTGGAGCCTCGGCATGGGATCGTAGGACCCGACCTTCGCGATGGCTTCGTCGTCCGGGGTGTCCTCGGGGAGGCCGTAGGCCCTGATGCACGGGGCCTTGAATTTCTGCTCCCGGATCACCGCGGTGAGGTTCGCGACGGCCTGCATCACCGCTGCGGCTTTCACCTTCCCGGCGAGGGGCCCCACCACCGAGTTCCAGATCAGGGCTCCCCCCAGACCCCCGCCCATGAGCCCCGTCCGGGTCGCGTCGACCCCGGGGCACTCGTCGAGGGCCTCGTACAGGGCGGCGTTCGCTGCGACGGAGTCGGGGTTCCCCCAGTGGTCCCCGCAGGCGTGGGAGCCCGCTATGGCGCAGCCCCCTCCGGCCATGACGGCTCTCAGGTATGCCGTCTTGGACTCGGTGTCCAGCCAGTCGGACTCCCCGTCTCGGACGTAGCCTCGGGCCCCGTGATGGTGGATGACAACGGGCACAGGCTCGCCGTTCTTGTAGCTCGCAGGGGTCCAGAGGTAGCACCATTCGCCCCCGGCCTTGAAGAAGACCTTCTGCTCCCCGTCTCTCAGGGTTGGAATCGCGGTCATAGAATCACGGTACAAACGTTTCTCTGTAGAGATAAAACAGTTAGGCCGGCTCCGCGTTCAAGTTAAAAACACCGTTGACGAGAACTAGGAACGGTGCTTGAATGGTTCAGCTTGCAGAGAAGTCGTGGCCCGAGGCCGGGAAGCTCTTCGAGGAGAATGACGTTGCGATCCTCCCTGTGGGGAGCACGGAGCAGCACGGCCCCCACAACCCCCTGGGGACCGACTATCTCATCGCCGCGCGGATGGCCTTCGAGGTGGGGGAGAGGACCGGGGTCCCTGTGCTCCCCGTCGTCCCGGTGGGAGTTTCAGTTCATCACAGGCAGTTCCCGGGGTCCCTCTGGGTGCCCCCCGATGTCTTCAGGGGCTACGTGAAGGCCATAGCCCTGGCCGCCGCGAGCCACGGGGTCAAGAAGTTTCTGGTGATCAACGGCCACGGGGGGAACACCCCTAGCCTCATGGAGGTCGCCGGGGAGCTCCGGAGGGAGCACGGTGTCTTCGCGGCGGTCGCCTCCGCCTTCCCGCCGATGGACGGCCACGCCGGGGAGGGGGAGACCAGCGCCAACCTCTACTTCCACGGCCACCTCGTGAGGATGGACCGGGCCGTGGACACGAAGCAGAACGAGAAGCTGGGGAGCCTCGATGTGGAGGGCTTCAACTTCGTCTACCCGGGGAGGTTCGCCTGAGACACCCTGGACCTGAGCCCCACGGGGGTGATGGGGAGTGCCGGGGCCACCATCCGGGCCACCGCCGCCTCCGTGGAGAAGGGCCGGGAGCTCATGGAGCCCTACATCGACGAGCTCTGCGCCCTTGTGGAGGAGCTGAAGAAGGCGGACGTCGAGGGGCTGTTGCCCAAGCCCCACAAGTGACCCGGATCGGGCCTGTTCGGGGAAAATCGTTCCTGTTTTCTCATGATCGAAGCTTAGAAACACCCATCCATCATTGAAAGTCCTTATTAGAAAAACCCCGCCTTGCATTGCCCCGAGAAAGAATGGCGTCACATGCGGTCCAGGTAGAGGAAGTCATGCCTCGGAGGATAACCCGGCTCCAGTTCATAGACTTCACCAGGGGCCTGGTGATGGTCCTGATGGCCTGGGACCACGCCTCCAACTTCTGGAACCAGGTCCACGGGGGCATCGAGGGCATCTTCCCCTACAGGAACCCCAACCTTGACCTCGTCTGGACCCTGGCCCGGTTCGTGACCCACTACGCCGCCCCCACATTCGTCTTCCTCTCGGGGGTCTCCCTCGCCCTCTCCGTGCACAAGAGGCTGAGCCGCGGGGACTCCCAGAGGGACATCACGGTCCACATCATCGTCAGGGGGCTGCTGCTCCTCGTCTTCGAGGCGCTCATCGTGGCCCCGGTGTTCGACCTCCCCCGCTATTACTTCGGGGTCATCGCCTGCATCGGTGTGAGCCTGATTATCTTCAGCGTCTACAGGCGCCTCCCCACCACGGCGATCCTCGCGTTTTCCCTGATCATCATCCTCACCCAGCAGTGGGTCGACCTCAGCTTCATCCCCTTCGACGTCGCCTGGGGCCATTACCTGAGGCGGATCATCGCGGAGCCGGGACTCACCTGGCATCCCTACTTCGCCCTCTACACCCTGGTCCCCTGGTTCGGGGTGTTGGGACTCGGCTGGACCTTCGGGAGCTTCCTCAACGGGTTCGATTGGGAGAAACTGCCCAGGCTCAAGACGCCTCTCGTCGTAACGGGCGTCGCCTCCATCGCCCTGTTCTTCGTGGTGAGGCTGACGAACGGCTACGGGAACCTTGTGCGCCGGTGGAGCATGGACATCCTCGACTGGCTCTACGTCTCCAAGTACCCGCCCAGCATCGCCTTCCTCCTCTGGACCCTGGGGGGCATGTGCCTCTTCATGGCGGTGGGCATCTGGCTCCAGGAGAAGGGCTGGTCCGACAGGAACGTGGTGGGGGCGGTGCACACCTTCGGGAGGGTCCCCCTGTTCTTCTATCTCACCCATCTCTGGCTCTACAGGCTCAGGATGCCCAAGGTCCCCGCTCCCTTCTATCTGAACATCTGGCAGACCATGGCCTGGTGGGCGGTGGGGCTGGTGGCCCTCTGGCTGCTCAGCAGCCGTTACGAGAAGCTCAAGCGGAGGTACCCGAGGTTCCTCCAGTACATCTGAGGCGAGAATGAATGGAAACCAGAATAGATATCGCGAAGGACCCCGTCTTCACCCCTCGGAACCTGCTCATCGTGGCCGTGATAGTTTCTGCCGTGACCGGCGGCAACCTCTGGCTCCACCGGGGGGATCCCCCCGTGGGCTACGCGAGGTACACGGGCTTCGGCTTGACCCTCGAGTACAGCCTCCAGACGACCCTTATGGTGGACGGCTTGGGGGGATGGGAACCCACGGAGTCGGGCGGCACGGTTCAGGTTTCCCTCCAAGGGATGGGCGTCGAGCAGTACGGCGTCATCTGGGTCACGCCCGAGAGCATGCCGACCCTGATGAGGAGCCTGGAGGGGTCCCTGGACTACCTCTTCGCCGTAGTGGGGATGGACGGGACCACTATCCTGGACAGAGGAGCCCCCATGTCCATGGCCAAAGACGGTCACGAGATGATCTACCAGACCTTCAACCTCATGGAGCAGGGCTTCGCCATCCCCGGGATAATGGGGGTCTGGTACTGCGAGGAGGCCGGAAAGTATCTCCAGTTCTACCTGATCTACCTGCCCGACCCCGAGAATCCGACGGTGGACCCCCAGGAGCTGGAGCAGAAGTGGCTGGGATACCTCGACCTGGTCACGTGTCACTGATAATGGTGAATAGATGAAGATGAATCGAAAAATGCATACCGCCGTCGGAGCATCCGCTGGCATGACTCTGGAAGCGAGAATTACGGGCGTGAACGCCCGGGGGCGCGACCGCCCCCTCGCCTTAACCAAACTGAAGGAGGTGAAAGAATGAGAAAAGAGAAAGGATTAGGCTTCGGAGGCCTCCTCATCGGCTTCGGAGCCGGATGGATAGTCTTCGACGCCATGAAGATAACCAGCCAGTTCTTCGGATATTTCCTACTCCTCGCCGGAGCCCTCATCGTCGCGAGCACCCTGGTCTCTTGGAAGAGCCCGGGCTTCGACATCGGAGGTCTCACCAGGGGCCTCATGATAGGCCTTCTGGTCTCCCTGATCGCCACCTCGGGCACGGACCCCTTCATCAGGAGCTGGGGCATCGACTCTAACTGGGGCGACTACAGGGCCCAGGAGGCGAGGACTCTCACGGGCGACCTCACCGTCGACGGCGTGTTCCTGGACATCGACAGCTTCAACGGCCCCATAAGCGTCTCCACCTGGGCCGAGGACGAGTACAGCATAAGCATCCTCGTCAGGGCCCGGGGTGAGAGCGACAGCGACGCCGAGGACAACCTCGGTGACATCGAGTTCGACCTCACCGAGACCGTCTTGGGCGGAGTCAAGAGGCTTGTGCTCAGGCACAACGTCCCGAGTACCGAGATGAACCTCTACTCGCTAACTGTCGAGGCGATGCTCCCGGCGGACGCCGAGGTGAGCGTGGACCTCGACTCCAGCAACGGGGGAATCGTCCTCACCGATATCACGGGGGGAGGCATCGACCTCAGCACCTCCAACGGCGCCCTCGTCTTCGAGGACGTCACCGCAGACGAGGTTGACGCTGACACGAGCAACGGCGCCGTCAGGGGCACCCTCGAAGCGCCCGTCACCTTCATAGGAACCAGCAACGGAGGCATCAACCTGGAGCTCCCCAGCACGGAGAGCGGCAGATACGTCCTCAAGACCAGCAACGCCGGCGTCGACCTCAAGCTCTCATCGTCATCATCTGTGGGCTACGACCTGGACCTCTCCACCAGCAACGGAGGCATCGACCTCGACATACCGAACCTGGACTACACTCGGGACACCAGGACCAGCAAGGAGGCTCGCACCGTGGGCTTCTCCGAGAAGCCGGTGCAGGTTATCATCGACGCGAGCACCAGCAACGCCAGCATGGACGTGGACGACTAGGAACGGCCCTGGACTGAGGCTTCATCCATGGCTCCCCTGTGGAGCCGGGTCCGGGCCGTACGTCCCGAGCGTCTCCCCATCCGGTTTGCGTGGATGGGGTTCCGTTTTTTTAAATGGTTTTTATCTCCTCTCCATCCATCAAGGCGACCACTTCGACATACTGGTCTATGCCCGACGTCCGGATTTTTTGACCCAGCACCTCATCGACCTGGAAAACACCCGACGGATTATCCATATGCACCAGGATTCGGACGGGCTTCGCGACTCCCCCCTCGATCTCGACTCTCTTGATGGAGAGCGCGGATAAAGCGTGGATGTCCACCTTCCCCGCGTTATAGGGTACGCGCGCCCTCCCCTCCGCCATATCCGTTCCGTCGCCCACCTTGACCGCGCCGGCCTCCAGGCTCAGGCATTGAGCGTCGTATTCGTGGGCGAAGATCGAGTGGAGAACCTCCTGCCTCATCCTGATGGCGAGGTCCTCGTCGGGGGTCACCTCGCCGAGGAGCCTGTCCAATATGGGGCGGGCAACTATGCACCCGTGCAGATGATGGTCCACCCTGTGAACCGAGTTACCGATGTCATGGAGATAGGCCCCGCAGAGGACGATGATCCGGGCGTCCACCGCGGAGATCCCGCTTTGAACCGTGTTGCGCTCCAACCTCTGGGTTAAAAGGTCGAATATCTCCAGCGAGCTGCCCGCGGTTATTCTGGAGTGGACGACTCCGTGGTCGTTGTACTTCAGGCGGTTGACGGTCATCACGTTGGACATGTGAAGACAGGCCTGGACCTCGGGGTCGTTCTCCAGGAGATGAAGCATCCGCTCGACGCGGGGCTCCCCCAGATGGGAATAAACGAGATCGGTGGACACATGGGTCACATCATTTCCTCTCCAATGTTCGGACCCGGCGCAGCCGGCAGGGAATACGCGTGGCGAGCCATGGTTATCTCTTTCCTTTCTCAAACATGCAGATCACCAGTCTCCGAGCCAGAGTGAAGCCTTCAACCCATTCACGGAGCGGGGAACGGCCCACAAACCACCTTCATCCCCGCCCCGCCGAGACGCCCTCGCCAGCCCCGGAATGAAGTCACACCCCGAAAACCCTCAAATCCCCCACCGAGGTCGAGGTGGAGTCCCGATGGCGAATATCGGTCTGCCAAGATGTGCCCGAGTAGATCCCGAGATGATCCGGGGCCTCCTGCGCTCACGAGCCCTTGGTTGTTGTCAAAGCCATTCCGAAGGAACATTGAGAAATAATTACTAATATCTAAATATAAGAAATGAGAGATAATATCATGATATGACTAAACGATTTCAGAAAATTATATATTATAGATATGCAAAGAAGATATCTAAAAAAGAAGCCAGGTATTATATATCTTTAATTAGAGAATGTATAGAGGAAAACGAAGAAATAAAGCAAGAACTTGAAAGATACTATAAGAAGATAGTTGTATATATTTTTAAAACAGGTAAAGAAAAACAACAGTTAAAAGTACAGAGTGATTATTTTAATAGAAAAATCAATACGTTAGGTGCACCCTCTCCAGCACATGCTACAAGTGAGATGAATAAAGGACTTATAATTATAAACACTGATAAAGTAATAGAAGTATCTGATAAAAGAATTGATATCAAACCCATAGAAAACCTTCATAAATTAATGATGTTTGAAGAAATCTGTCATTTAATAGAGCAAAAAGGTAATACATTAACCTTTCCAAGTAGTGCCGAAAAGTTATTTGTAAAATATTCTAATTATTTAAAAGCCTTAGGGAAAAGTCCAGATATTGGCTTGGAAATAATTAAAAAATTACGAAGCAATCGAAATCATTATGAAGTTTATAAAATGATGATTAAATACTATCCTACTCTATTTTTTGAAAGATTTTCGACAGTTTTTTGGGAAGAAGGAAATTACAATAAAAAGTATTATACTTGGAAAGAAAACCTAAACAAAAACATTGCTTTAGCTCGATTACTTTCAGATAATTTCCTTAGAAAGATCCTATTTATAGTAATTGGGGACTATGAAAAATACGGAATTGAGCATAATAAGATCTCTTTAACTTTAGATAAATGCAAAAATGCCCTTGAAGAACTTAATCAGATACTAGATAGTGAAAAACCTGAACTACTTGAGCAGTTAGAGAACATTGATGAGTTAATATTTGAAACACACGAATCTTTTTTTGATTATGTTTATTATTTATGGGAAAAAAATGGGCTTTTGGAGTAGGCTTTTTCTATAGACTAGAGGCGCTCTGTACTTTTATGCTGCTCTGAGACTGACTATTAAAAAAGGAGCTGTTTCTAAGCCCCGTTCTGAGACATATGTATTAAAAACGTGTATGAATATCGAGGAATCCTGTCATTTCATTTCCGTAGTACATTTTTGCCAAAGTCTCCAATACACTCAAATCCTTTTTCCAGTACTCTAAAGTCTTTAAACCTCTTGGATACATCGGCGCGAGACGCAGTTGTAAAGAGACTACCAATGCACCCGTTTTCTTCACGCGGAAAAAGAAAAAGCCTGAAACGCTTTCACACTACAATAATCTGAAATCTGGACCAACTCTTTACACAGATAAAATTTACATTTCTATAAAACACACAGTTATAACATGAAGCAAGAAAGGGGTCTTGTTAAAGAGTTTATAGACTTATATCACCAATTTGATACGATTTCAAAATACCATGGAGCAGAAGCTGTTTTTAAGCTGACTAGGAAAGGGGCCCAATCACTAACTGACCTTTCAATGCCTAATTCAGAAAGAACCTTCAGAGAATTAATAGAAAATCTATATATTTTGGTGTATGAGGGCTCAGGAAATGGAGAAAGACTTCCCGTTAAGTTAGACGATAAGAAGATAGTACAGAAAATCAAGTTATTTCGAAACCACTATGTCCATGACCCCGATAAAGGGAATCAGAGCGAGGTTCGAAGAAAGTATAGGCAGATAGGTGATTTTTTCCAAGAATATATTGGGACGAGAGCCCCCAGCAGAGAAGAACTATGGAGTTTAGCTGGGAAAGAGGTGCTTGTCAGACTGAATAAGCTTTTAAATTTATTGATTGAGCATTTTCCTAACTATAACGATCTCTTTGAAAAGCAGGAATCAAAGATAGAACACTATTTTGAACACGAAATAACGAAGTTCCCCGAGGAAAGAATCCCATATATCGAGATAGAGAAGAAAGGGACATTACGACCTCTTGCAAGGGCGCCTATCTTCATT
>Ga0255055_10002471_pt1 | contig 13035 bp, 16 predicted proteins | sample JV7_2_27_MG_FD_188633 | JGI IMG/M metagenome (GOLD analysis project Ga0255055, IMG submission 188633) | Seawater microbial communities from Jervis Inlet, British Columbia, Canada - JV7_2_27 | ecosystem: Environmental > Aquatic > Marine > Inlet | place: Canada: British Columbia | collected...
ACCGTTCCAAAATATCTTGTGCCAAAATTTCATCAACATCAATTTGTTCTTTCAAATTATCAAGATTTACACGGATTATATTATCACCATCCTCAGTAATCTCAATATTTATAACTTCATTGTTTTCGTCGTTTTCATTCACTAGTGTCGCCATTGGTGTCACTAACCACTCCTTTTTGGTTCCTTTGTGAACCGACTACATTATAGCACATTTCGACTATGTTGTCAAGTAGTGCTGGGTCATCAGCCAGTGCTTCAATAGTATTCGCAACCCCTGGTTTACTACCAATAGTTTCATCTTCGTATGCAAAATAAGAACCTCTGTTCTTTATTATACCCAACAAAGTACCAAACGAAATAACATCTCTGTAATAATTAATTCCAACACCATAGATTATATTTGTAGTAGCCTGTCTAAAGGGTCTTCCAACTTTATTCTTTTTGATGACAAAATTCACAAAATTTCCAATAGCATTTTTATCACTATCTTCTATATCTTTACCTTTTGAAAAATAAATACGTAATGAAGTATAATGTTTCAGTGCATATCCAGCAGGTGTTGTGTACCCACCAAAATAACTACCAATATTTGCACGCACCTGATTTGAATAAATAAATGCAACTTCTTTTTTACGAATCGTATGTACTACTTTTCTCAAAAACTTGGATGTAAGTCTTGGAGCTAATCCAATTTGTTGCTTTTCCATTCCCTTTTCTAATTCTTTTTCAGGTGAGAGTGCAGCTACCGAATCAAAAAGAATGCAGGTATAGCCTGCCTCTATTCCCATCATGGCAATAGTGAAACTACTTTCTGCACTTTCTGGTTGTATAATCAGAAAGATTTCTGAATCCATATTACCAACAATTTCTTCTGCATAAGCGTAGTCCAAACTGTTTTCAGTATCTATAAATAATACTCTCTCACCCGTATTAACAGCTTCTCTGGCAATATTCAAAAGAAGTGTTGTTTTTCCACTGCCTTCTGGTCCATAAACTTCAGTAAATCTCCCTTTTGGAATTCCACCAATACCAGTTGAAACATCTATTGCAAGTGAACCTGTAGAAATAGATGGTACTCCTTCGGGGTACTCCCTGATAATTACATCCTCTCCATATTCCTCTAAAACTTTATCTAGCATAGTTTTTTCTGTCATTACTTTCTCCAGTATTTATCAACTATAATATCATACCCAACGGGTACATCTTTCAAAAATGGCTTTGCTGCTTTGCTCATAGCATGTCCTATGAATTCTTCTATTTCCTTTGTCATCCCCTTTTTAAATTCTCCAGCAATCTCATCATGTACTGTTTTCAAAATTCTAAAATTAACTGGATTTTCAGGGTCACGATCAAATGGATTTTCGTAGAACATGTAGCATAGTGCAAGTTTAATCATATCAGCAGAACTTCCCTGAATAATATGATTCACCCCTTGACGTTTTATCTTTCCGATTAATGGTAAATCTTGCCTTGTCAAGTGCTTTGGTAGTGTAAAATATCTTCGTCTGCCATATAACGTTGTACTGTACTTTCTCTTCAATACTTCTAAGCCAGCCGCTTCAATAAAATCTCCCAATGTAATATATTTATCAAAATATCTAGCCAAGTAATTTTTACCTGTCTCCAAATCCCAACCAAAATTACGTCGTAGACCCCATTCGGTAGTTCCATAAATCACAGCAAAATTAACGTTCTTGGCTTTACCTCTTTCCTCATCTGATATTTTATCGAGTTCTTTTTCAAAGATAATTGAAGCAGTAAGTTTATGCAAGTCATCACCATTTAGAAACGCATCAATCATTAATGGTTCTCGACTTACTTCAGCCATGATCCTTAATTCAATTTGAGAATAGTCTGCTGTAAAATAATCAAAACCTTCTTGAGCTATGAAACAAGCTCGATAGTCTGACTCTTTCTTTATGTTTTGAAGATTGGGTCCACTGCTACCGAAACGACCTGTAGCGGCTCTTATTTGATTAAAGTTACTATGAATACGTCCACTAATGGGATTGATTTTATCAATAAATTCATCTCCAAATGAATGGCCTGCTTTGAAATATTCTCGATATTTGAAAAGCAAACTAATAAATTCATGCCCTTTAAATTTCTGTAATTCTTTCTGATTTGTACTTTTAGTTTTTACTCCAAGTTTCTGTAAAACATAAAGAGATTGCTTAGGACTGTTCATATTGATAATAGGAACAATAGCCCCAATAATCTCATCTCTAGTTATTATGGCTTCTAATTTATCCCGTTCTGCTTTTTTCATACCTGTCTTGACCGGAATACGAATATTCTGTGCCGCCTCAAGAGCATTTGTATAGTTTCCAGCAAACTTGTCAAAATTTTCTGCTAGATAATTATGTATTTTTTGTTTATATTCTTCTGCTAAACGAACAGCATTTGCTGTCAATTTCTGCCATCGTGCAGTATCGAGTAGAACACCATGATACTCCATCATAGCAACAACAGGTTCTAGCCATTTTTCCAAATCCAAAACTTTTTCTTTTTGATTTCTATATAAATATTTTTCTTGTCCTATAACAATAGGATAAAGAAATTTTACATCCAAAGCAGAATAATCTAGTTGTTCTTGTGTGAATTCAAAATCAGTTTTTCCAATAAACTGTTCTCGAACATCTTTATCAATTTTGAAACCACAATATTTCTGTACAAGAACCTCATATTTATGAAATGGTTTCATGACACCAGGCATAGTCAGGGTTTCAGATATCATCGTGTCATACACATTTGTCAGCAAGATTCCAAAATTATGAAATATTATCTTCAAATCGTATTTGATATTATGTCCGATACACAGGGTATCTTTTTCTTTGATCAGTTTAAATAAAGAAAGTAGAGACTTTTTCTCTACTTTTCCAACATTTATTATATATTGTTCGTTGTTGATTCCTAGTTGAATTAGCAACAGAGTTGCAAGATAGGGGTCTAGGTCACTGCCCTCTACGTCGAGTCCGATTATATTACTATTTTGAACTATAGGAACTAGTTCATTAAAAGACTCTTCAGAGTTAATTAATATCATTAAGTTCTCCTCCCTCACTACGCTCTAATATTATATCATAAAAATTGGTACGAGTCAAGTACTTTTTAAAACTTTAAGGTTGGAGTTCTGGTTCATACTTGACAAAGCTTTTCAGTTGTGGTATAATATATTCATGTTAAGTCTTGAAGAACAAGTCAAGTTGTTTAGAGAACGTCTCGTGAAACTCCGTAGACTTGAGAATACTATCCTTACCGTGATCGAACAAGGTGATGATTCTACTGCTATAGAGAACCATCGTTTGATGTTAGCTACACTTGATAGTATTATACACCAATTCGATGAGACTGTCAAGTTAGATGTGGAAAATAATAAATAGAGATGTGATTGAATGGGCCACCAATTATGATGGCCCTTACTTTCATTCACTCTTTTGTGACCCACCCTATAACCTAGATACAGTAGTGAAACGGTTTGGAAAGAAAGATTCCGCACCGGCTCACTTCTATGATGATGGGGCTTTTGCTCGTTCATCCTCCGGTTTTCTTGGTGCTGAATGGGATACAGACATAGTGTTTAATTCTGAAACATGGAAAGCATTGAAAAAGGTTCTATATCCTGGTGCCATGTGTTTGGCTTATAGCCATAGTCGTACTTATCATCGTATGGCATCTGCAATCGAGACGGCTGGATTTGTTATTCATCCTATGGTTGGATGGATAAATGCACAGGGATTTCCAAAGGGAACAAAAGTAAAGAATGAAGTTTGGGAAGAACATAGGTACGGACGGAATGCTATGAAAAGGGCACTGGAACCCATTTGTGTATTTCAGAAGCCATTTGATGGTAGTCCACGAGAAAACATAATCAATACGGGTGCCGGAACTTTTTGGATTGAAGGCACCCGAATTGGTAATGATGAGGTAGTCAATAACCGCTATAATGATGGCATGAAGCCATTTGGTAAAGGTGCAGGTCATTCTTACTCGCAGTCGCAAGTAAAGGGTAGATGGCCTGCAAATGTTGTTTTAAGTGGGGATGTAGGGGCACCTTACGAAACATTTTTTTACTGTGCTAAACCTTCAAGAAAAGAACGAGATGCAGGACTAGATAATTTACCAGACGTAGAAAGATTTATTAGTGGAAAATCTACTCCTGTTGGAAAGTCTACAGTAAAGAATCCTCACCCTACAGTTAAACCAATAAAACTTAACACTTATCTCGCAAAATTATTCTTACCTCCAGAAGATTACAGTCCAAGAAAAATGTTTATCCCATTCTCTGGTTCAGGTTCAGAAATGATTGGAACTTTATTAGCAAGATGGGATGAAGTTCTTGGCGTGGAAATAGACTCAAACAACTGTAATATAGCCCAAAAAAGATTGGAGCATTGGATTAATGACACAAAAGAATAGATGTTTTTATTGCAATAAAGATTACTCTAATCCTGAAAAAGCTAGAAAATGTGAGAATGAACATGATGTACTCTTTGTTCCAATTTTAAGAGAAGATTTGAACAGACTAATTAATTATATTGCTACAGGTGATCGAAAGTTATTAACCGAGAGGCTTTCTAAAGTATTATTCAGATATGCTAGAGCAAGCATAGATGACTAAAAGAACTTTCGGTAGATCATCTAAGCAATATTGTTTAATTTGTGAGAAAGAAATAGAAAGAATGGATAAAAAATTTCAGATAGCGGTTGACAGACCCATATATCTTAATATTTTTCTGCACCAAAGATGTTACAAAAAAACAGACGAAAAAAGCTTAGAAAACGCTGTAAAACGACACATTTACTCGATTTTATGATATAATTATGGAGAAGATATATGGAAAAGCAGGAAATTTCCCTTATTGAAGAAGGCGGTATTCAAGCCGTTGTTGAATTAGAAACTAATATTTTAAGGCTTATTCTCAGTAATCCCAAGTTAGGATGTCCTGAGTGTGGGGAAGTAGTAACTCTAAACGGAAAATGTAAGACCTGCCCTATGTGTGGCTGGTCCAGTTGTGATATTTAAGGAATTACTATGAAGGGTAAAGAACGGATGGTATTACCGGACAAAAGAAAACTTCGTAATCTAAAACAGTACAAAGATTTATCGGATGAAGAGTTCGATGAGATTTGGGAAGAGAAACTGGAAGAAATTGAAGTCACTCCAGAAATGTTAGAAGAACGTATCAGTGAGAGACTCGATGAACTGGCTGAAGATTACGACATGGAAGACATGAAATCCAATGATAGAATTCAGTTGAGGGCGCTTGTTCTGGCTATGATTCAGTTAGAAGATTTAGAACAGACAGCGTGGACAATTCGACAGAAGACGGGATACCAAGACGTTCAAATACTTGAAAAGATCAATAAAATTCTTGGCGGATTACGTGATGATATCTCCAAGATTTCAAATGATTTACAACTTACACGAAAGATACGAAAACAAAGTCGAGAAACAACAGTTCTCGATTGGATAGCTGATCTGAGGGGCAAGGCCCATAAATTTTACAAGCAGAGAATGTTGTATATTTTCTGTCCTGAATGCAAGATGTTGCTGAGTACGATCTGGTTGAATTATAACAGCGAGAAGAAGAACAGTATAAAGCTCAAATGCAGACGCTGTGAGCACGAATTTACTCAGGACCTTGCTCCTCTTTACGAAACAGATAATAAAAATATAGAAGAAATAGTATTACCATAATAATCAAAGGCGCAGTAAGGAGTTATAATGACTGGAGTTTTGATACTTGGGGCACAAGGATATCTGGGTCAACATTTAGAAAAAAGATTAAAGAAAGATTCTAATAATAAAATTATCTCTATAGATAAAAAAGATGTAGACCTTAGAAACGAAAGAGAATGTGATTATCTTTTTGAAAATCTAAAGTTTGATGAAATTTTTCAGTTAGCAGCAGATTCTGGAAACATGGAATATATCTTATCAGATAATTTTTCATATGGTGACTCCACTGTTATAAATATAAATATCATAAAAGCCCTAAAGAACCACAATTATAATGGGAAAATTTTATTCCCTAGCACTTTTTATATATATGATGGTTCAAACTCCTATGGAGTAGAAAAACGATACAACGAACAATTGTATTTACATTCAGGATTAAATGTCAAAATTCCAAGATTGTTTAGTGTCTATGGGCCCGGTGAACTAATTAATTCTCCAAGAGAAAAAGTAATTACAGCATTTTGTAGAAAATATATTGAAGCCACAGATACTTTAGAAATAATTGGAAGTCCAACGCAAAGTAGATATTTTTTACATGTAGCGGATGCTATAGAAGGCTTAATTGCTATGATGTCATTTGATACTACTTGTGTGATGGATTTGAGTGGAAATGAAAAAATAACATTTGAAAAAATATTACATACAATTGAAACGATAGACGGAAGACATATTGATATAAAATATAGTTTAGAAAATAAAAATGAAAAAGTTATTTTCCCAGATTTGGGATTTGCAGAAACAGTACTAAACTGGAAACCAAAAATATCTTTCAAAAAAGGCATGGAAGAACTATACAAATGGGTAGCGAAGGAATTGGAAAATGAATCATGTTGAAAGAAACACTTGTAGAATAGATGGTGGTCCTTTAGAAGAAGTTTTAGATTTTGGTTCCATCTATCCATCAAATTTTGTTGATAAAAATAATTCTTCGGTGAAGGTTCCTCTTGTATTATCTAAAGGCACTACTTCTAATTTAGTACAATTGAAACATACAATGGATAGGGATGTTTTGTACAGGAATTATTGGTATCGGTCAGATTTGAATTCTTCTATGGTAGATTCTCTACAAGATGTTGTTCAAAATATTTATAGAAGAACATCCATATTTGATTTTGATATAGTTGTTGATATTGGTGCTAATGATGGGACGATGTTGTCGATGTTTGAAAAAGGAATTACAGTTGGTTTTGATCCAGCTAATAATTTAACTGATGTAGCAAAAGAAAGAACGACACATTTCATAAATGATTATTTTTCAAAAGAAAAATATACACTGTCTGAAAAAGCAAAAGTAATTACCAGTATTGCAATGTTTTATGATCTTGAAGACCCAAATACTTTTATACAAGATGTACGATCTATTTTAGCACTAAATGGATTTTGGGTTATACAACTTACAGATTTGATGTCGATGTTCAAGGTCAATGCTTTTGATAATATTGTTCATGAACACTTAGAATATTATTCTTTGGAAGTTTTGAACGATTTGATGGAAAGGAATGGTCTTCATATTTTTGATGTTTCTTATAATAGAGTTAATGGAGGAAGCATAAGGGTTTATGTGGGACATGCTGGATTTAGATTAACGTATGGTAGAATGACCAGAGCATTAGAACATGAACAAAAATATATGACATCTTTTGATGATCCTTGGAGTGCATTTACTGAGCGTGTTGAAAGAATCAAAGAAACTACTATGAATTTTATTTATGATCAAACCAATACTGGTAAAATGATTTATGGTATGGGGGCATCTACAAAGGGAAATACTTTATTGCAATATTTTGATCTAACACATAATGAAATTCCTTTGATTGCAGAAGTTAATAAGGATAAATTTGGACTTAAAACAATTGGTACAAACATTCCCATAATTCCAGAAGTTATAGCTTTGGGAACTTCTCCAGATTATTTTCTTGTATTACCTTGGCATTTTATAGATAACTTTGTTGAAAGAAATCAAAGTTATTTGGAAGCAGGTGGTAAGTTCATCGTACCATGTCCTGAACCAGCTATTATAAGCAAGGATGGAAAAGAATTACTATGAAAGTTTTAATAGTAAACCATTCAGAACAGACTTGTGGTGTTTGGCAATTTGGAAAACGCTTTTCTGATCTTGCATCTAGATCAACAAAAATTGAGTATATCTATAGAGAAGTTCTTGATTTTGGAACATTCGCTAATACAGTGAATGAACTTCAGCCAAATATGATTATCTATAATTGGTACCCCGTGACAATGAAGTGGTTGCCAGAATCATTTGTACGTGATACAAAATATTTCAAACACTTCTTCAATTGGCATGACGGTTTCGTTAGACAACATTATGATGGTTATATATTTTCTGGGGCAGGGGAAAAAGACCCAGACGCTAGAAGAATATATGAAGAAAAATCATTTATAATCCCACGTCCATTGTTTGATTATGATGGGGTTTATTCAAAAAACAGCATACCTCATATAGGAAGTTTTGGTTTGAGTGGATGGCACAAAGGCTTTCCAGACCTTGTTACAATGGTGAATGAAACATTTGACGATGCCGTTCTAAATATCCATATGCCCTTTGCTTTCTTTGGTGATGCACAAGGAGTCGAAGGACAAAAAATTGCAGCAATGTGCAGAGAGTTGAATACCAACCCAAATGTTCAACTGAATATAACTCATCATTTGATGTCTACAAAAGAATTATTAAATTTCTTGGTCAAAAATGATATAAATGCTTTTCTATATCAAGCTCAAAGCGAAGGTCTTTCAAGTGTATTAGACTACGCTTTGTCAGTAAAAAAACCAATAGCAATAACAAATAGTATGATGTTTAGGCATATTGTAAATGATGAGATCGTTGTTGGAAAGGATAATTCATTAGTAGATATAATGAATAGGGGCACAAAACCTGTAGAGAAATACTACAAAATGTGGTCCACGGAGAGATTTGTAAAGGAGTTAGATAATGTCGTTGAATCGAATATTAACTAATACGGACAGGAAAGAATTTGAATCACTCATAGATAAAATGTTTGAATATTGTCCAGAAACTATGAGTAGAAAGATACCAGAAGCAAACGTACAACAAGCCTTTGCTTTGGATTACGTACTGAAATTATTGTTATTATCACCTGATGATCTTTCAATACTATGTGTTGGGTCTTATGAAGACACTGCTTTGGAAACTCTTCAAAAAATGGGTTACTCTGTAATCCCCATAGACCCAGCGATCAATATGGATTTGGCATCATTTCGTCGGAGTGTAACTTTAAATGAAGTTCCTGACACATTTGATATAATATTTTCTGTATCAACAATTGAACATGTAAAAGATGATGAAGGGTTTATAGATGATATTTGCAATCTCTTGAGTCCAGGTGGAATAGCTATTCTAACTTGTGACTTCAAAAATGATTACAAAGTAGGCGACCCTCTTCCGGCCACAGACGTAAGATTTTATACCAAATATGATCTTCTAGAAAGGCTTCCAAAGATATTAGAGAATAACAATTGTACACTTTTTGATGAGCCAGAATTAGATGATCCACCAGATTTTTTGTACCAAGGACACACATATAGTTTTGCAACATATGTTTTTCAAAAGGACAGGTAAATGGATATTGATAAGAAAAGTATAGGGGTTCTTATTGATGAGTTGATTACTACAAGTTTGAAATGTTGGTTTGCACAAGAGACAGTAATGAATTCAGAAAATGAAAATGAATTAGCTATTGCCGCTAAAAAAGCACAATCTATGAACGCTAGAAGAAATGCTCTCATTAGAGCAATAGACAAGAGGTTAGGCGAGGGTACTATTTCTCCAACAGGCAAGACATATGGATAAAAAGGTTATATTTTATAACCATTTTGGGAACGGGGATATCTTTGAATCTAGAGAATTCGTAAGAGAATACATGGAAAAGATACCCGCAGACAATTATTATTATGCTCATGGGAAACCACTAAGAATTTTAGCGGATATGCCTGAACTTCAATTTACAGATGTAACAGAAGTAATGGACCCAAGACATGCCGCTATCATCACAGACAATGTATTGTACATCAATACTTGGATAGGTCGTGATGGAAAATATGTACTACCTGGAATTGGTTGTGTAGTTGAAAGTTTATATTATATGCATAATGAAATATTAAATAGCTTGGGTTTTGAACCTTTACAAAAAGAAATATTTGACTATGTACCAAGTTTAAATTATTCTTATTATAATATAAGTGAAATTGATGATTTTTTGAATAGTCATACAAATAGAAAAGTTATAATTTCAAATGGTCCTGTGCAGTCACATCAAGCAGATAACTTTGATATGACACCTGCTATTGAAATGATATCTATGACTTTTCCAGAGATTTCATTTATTATAACTAATCCTGCTGATGTTCAGAATGATAACATATTCTTTACAAGTGATATAATAAAAACTGATGATGGATTTGATTTGAATGAAATTTCTTATTTGAGCTTATTTTGTGATACACAAGTTGGAAGAAATTCAGGCCCTCATGTGTTTTCACAAGTACGAGAAAATTGGCTTGATAAACATAAAGCAACATTGTCATTTACGTATCGAAAAGAGGCATCTCATTTTGTTTATCAACTTCCTGTAAAGATGCAAAAATTTTGGTCATCGGCAACAGACACAGTGACAGTGCATGACGCTATGAGTAGAGTAATACAAAGGAAAGGAACATGAGTACACTGATAGGAATGGTTACATTTGGAAATCTACCCTTTACAAAGATGGCAGTAAGAGGAATTAGAGAAACTGTTACAAAGCCCTATGAACTTTATGTAGTTGTTGGAAAACCAAATGATACTGAAACAATAGAATGGCTTCGTAACGAAGATATATCTCATATAGTCCATGACACAAATTATGGATTTCCATATTCAGTGAATGATATTTATGATTTTACATGGAAACAAAATGATTTTGATAATTTAGTTATTATTGGAAATGATGTGGTTCCATATCCATATGCGATTGATTCTTTGATTGAAATTGCAGATACTACAGATTACGAATGGATTTGTTCTAAACAACTTGATTCTAAAACTTTAGTATTTAACTGGCCTCGTACAAGAAGATATTTTGAGGGGCCACTACTAAACTTTACTGATTTTGATACACGTCCTTGGGAAGAGGCAGAAGTAGACTTTTCAGAGAAAGTAGAGATTGAGGAAGTACCTCTAAGTGATGTTCATAATTTAGCTCTTTTCAAAAAGAGCGTGTTTGATAAAATAGGATACATAGATGTTAATTTTTATCCAGCATATTATGAAGATAATGATTATGTACGGCGGGCTGTACACGCCAATATAAAATCTTGTACGGCTAGTAATTCTATATACTTTCACTTTTGGAGCAGGACAATACATCAGGGAAGTGGAGGATCAACAAATACTTTCTTCAATCTAAATAGAAATTTCTATATTATAAAATGGGGAGGCGACTTTGCTCAAGAAACATTTGACGTACCTTTCAATGAACAACCTTACAAGCTTGGTGATGCAACACTAGAACCAACTATCAATATAGATAATAGAGAAAATGAATTAGAAATCGTCAAATATTGGAGAAGCAAAAGTAAATGACATTAGTAGAAAAGATAGAACGTGAAGACCTCGAAATTTATGAATTGATGAGAAATCCAATTCTATGTGGTGAATTTTATAGAAATATGGATATTCCAGAGTGGAGCGAGGAAGAATGGATATACAGCGATTACCAAAAGGAATACATAGGCGATTTTGGGCATTATGTCTCGCTTTGTTGTGGTCGTGCTGTTGGAAAGACAGTAACTTTGACCGATCTCATAATTTGGTATTTGATAAATAGTGTATTTCCACAAGATTATATCGTCTATACTGTTCCCAATAAAGTTCACATGGAACCAGTATGGTTCAGTCTTATAAAAGCTTTTCGAAATAATGATTTATTAAAGCATTTTGTTGAAAGTAAAAAAGGAATCAATTCATCAAATTTTACTATTAGGCTCCTAAATGCATCAGAATTAATTTGTCGTATTGCAGGGCAAAGTGGTACCGGTGCAAACGTCGTGGGTCTTCACTCACCAGTAATAATTTTGGATGAGGCAGGGTATTACCCTTGGGGTACATGGATTGAATTACAGCCTGTATTAAATTCATGGCAAGAAGGAATGAAGTTATTTATCTCTGGAGTTCCAACAGGACTGCGTGAAAATAACGTTTTATACTATGGTGATGAAGTGGATGATAAATTCAATCACCATAGAACATCTGCTCATGAAAATCCTAGGTACACAGATGATAATGAAGAAAGAAACTTAAAACAGTACGGTGGAGCAGAAAGTGAAGATTATGTCCATTTAGTTTTAGGAAGACATGGATCACCCGTACACGCTGTCTTTGATAGACGTTTAATGAAAATATTAGATTATCCTGTATATAAAACAAAGGCGAATGGAATTGATGATAGTTATCAAGAAATCATTGCTAAGATTGCATATATGCCCCCAATTCCAGATGGTGATATCAAAATTCTAGGAATTGATACAGGATATACAGAACCAACAGCAATGGTGCTTATGTATGAAAAGAAAGATATATTAAAAATACATGCAAGAATTGAATTATCAAAAGTAAACTATGACATGCAAGAAAAAATAATTGATTTCATAGATACAAGATTTGGACCATTTGAAATCATTGGAGTGGACGCTGGAAATGAACAGGGACTTGTTCATCATCTTCACAATGACGATGCGTTTATTCATAAAAATTATAAGAAACGATTATATTCTGTAAAATTTGGGCAATGGTTAACTTTAGGAACAACCCCTGATGGTGAAGAAATCAAATCTAAAACAAAACCTTGGTCAGTTAGTCTTTTACAAGAATATACTAATTCTCATAAAATTGTTTATACAAGTACCGATTTGGAATTAATTACTGAAATGGAAAGAATGACATATACTAAAACACCAACTGGTGAAATTGTATACAAAACATTAACTCCAAAAGGCGGACAAAGAGGAGCAGACCACTTTACTTCTGCAATGTTATGTGCTAGTTTGACTTATGCTCTAATGGTAGAAGGAAGACTTCTATCAGCAGAGAAGCCCAAATTAGCTGGAAGTAGGTGGGTGAGAGGACAATAAATATGGTTGAATCAGAAACTAAACCAGTTGAACCAGAAACTAAATCAGAAGAAGAAGGAAGTAAAAGACTAGCACAAGCAGTCGCAGGCTTTGGTACTTCATTTTATCCATCACAATCGTCAACAAATTTGGGCGTAAATCCTTGG
>Ga0255055_10002472_pt1 | contig 13023 bp, 7 predicted proteins | sample JV7_2_27_MG_FD_188633 | JGI IMG/M metagenome (GOLD analysis project Ga0255055, IMG submission 188633) | Seawater microbial communities from Jervis Inlet, British Columbia, Canada - JV7_2_27 | ecosystem: Environmental > Aquatic > Marine > Inlet | place: Canada: British Columbia | collected...
AGTAGTACCAGTTGAGAATCAAGCCACCGATTTTGCAGAGCAGTTTATGGAAGCTCTGATGGGTGGTAACATCAGTTCGATAGGAAACGAGGGGTATGCCACGCCGCTTCAGCAGAACATTGGTGGTGCGTACGAAAGTCTCATTGCACAGGGACCACAGTATTACGATCAATCAAAGGGCTTTGATGCATTGCAAGAACGCTTCGGACTCACGAGTGCTACGGGTCGAGCGAACGCAGCTGAGAAGTTCTCGATTGGTGGGAATAGGTACGGAACGTCAGCGGCTACAGGGATTGGACGATATCAGGCTGAGTCCGATGCGAACATGAATATGTTGATGGCTGACCTTGGTTTTAAGAGTTTCGAGGGTGGTCAGAATAGGTATCAAGCTGGACTCGGTGCGGCAGGTGGATTCTCATTGCAGCAACTCGCACCTTTCCTTGCTATGGCACAGGCTGGAATCATCAATCCTGGTATCTTCATGAAGGAGAACCCGTGGGTTACAGGGATCAACACCGTTGCGAATGCTGCTCAGGGGGTCGCATCAGTAGCGACTGGAGGGGCAAGCTCAACCACGAATAACTTTGGTTAATGGGAGCGTAAAATGCCCTCGAATCCGTCAATTATTCCAGGAGTAATGAGGGCTGATACGTCAGGCCTCGCAAGAATTGGTCAGGCCATTGGTGAGATCATTGGAGCAAACAAAAAGAAGATGGAAGAGGCTCGTGAGCTGTACAATGATCCTGTGTTTATGGAACCTATGGCTGAGGCTATGGTTGCTGCCCAGGCAAGAGATGAACTCAACCCAGATTTTGGTGCGATTGCAAGTAATGCAAATGCACAGAGTGAGTTGAGTCGTGTACAAGATTCAGCTATGGTGGCGGCGAATCTTGATCCACAGAACTCTGCACATCGAGAGATGGCACTCTCTTTCTTGGGAACAGCATTTGACGCACTTCCCTTACCTCAGCGTGCACAGATTCGGTACGATCAGACAGAGAAGGCTCAGGAAACAAAGGCAAAGCAGATTGAGAAGGCTGACGAGAATATTACAGAGGCTCTGAATCTTGAGAATAAGCAGGTTGACCAAGCAGCCTGGGAACTTGATGTTATGCGAAGGATGTGGAGATCGGATCTAACTATACTTGAGAATCAGAAAGCTGCTGAAGTAGAGATCTCTCGTCTCCGTGCTGAGATGGTAACGAAGCTGAAGGAAGATGAGTCTCTTCTAATGAAGTTCCCACAGCTTCAGGAGTTGCTCACGGTCGGAGGACCAGAAGCATTTGCAGAGGGCGTGCTTACGTTGATGCGGATGCCTCCTGCGCAAGCTGTTCGCTCTATCGATGACATGGAAACGCTTGTACAGCTTGGTGTTGCTCGAGAGACGAACTTTGCGGAGGAGATCAATCGGATTATCGAAGAAGGACTTGAGGGTGATGCGGCTCTAGCGGCAGTCTCTGGTGCTTTGAATGTCTATCACCAGTATGGAGATCTTCAAGCGTATGGACTTGAGAACAGTTCGCTGTTCCCAGTCATGCCTATTGCTGTTACGAAGCTTGGTCGGCTTGGTGGAAAGAAGGGCAAGCGGCTCATGTGGATGTTTGGTCTGCCTCCAGAGGGTAGACACGCGATGGACCCCCTCCACTACGCAGGTTGGAGAGATTCAATCATTCGGAAGTATCGAAAAGAGGGTGCAACTGCAACGTGGAATATTCTCAAGGATAATCCGACGTGGAATGCGATGGATGAAGACCAGCAACGCTACACGCTTGGTGTCTTTTCTTCAAGAGGAGTACATCTACCTCAGGCAGGTCTGAGTCCAGAGATGCTTGGACCACGTGAGACTGGAACAGCGGCACCAGTGATTCCTGTACGTGAGGGTGCTGGTCAAGTCCGAGACCCACAGCCAGTTTATCCGAGAAGGCCGGGACAATGACACCACAGGAAACCCAAGAGGCAAAAGCGGGACTGGTTGGACTCCACCCACGGGTTCGAGCTGCCGCTCAGTGGGCACTGACAAGAGCAGCGGAACTCGGGATTCCAGTTACAGTTACGTCAGCCTATAGATCAATGCAGGAGCAGCAAAAACTCCGAACACGTTGGGAGCGTGGTGAGAATCCATATCCTGCCAACAGGCCAGGAGAATCAAGTCATAACTGGGGGATGGGATTTGACTCCTCTGTTCCTCCACAATGGCAAAGTGCGTGGAATCAGATCAGGTCCGAAGCTGGGTTTCAAATCTATCCTGAGAAGGATAAGGTCCACGCAGAATATCCTGATTGGAGAGCTGAGGTACAGGGTCAAGAACCTCCAAGGTCAGCTGCAGAAGCTGCGGCTCGGGGAACTGGTGCTACAGTCGCGTTGGGTATGCCGGGGATGCCACCGATGGCATTTCCTCAGGCAGTAGCAACTGCATCTGCTCGGACCGCTATTGCTCCAGATCCACAAGAGCAAGTTCATGATGAGTTTGAGCAGGCAGGTCAGGTGGCACGCTCAGATAGGATCACTGTATTTGAGAGTGTGGCACAGAAGAGTCTTGCGAATGAGAGTCAGATTGCGGAGGTCCAAGGAGATACGGTTGCAACTCCACCGCCTGTAGTAACTCCGCAAGAAGCTCCTCCTGTACCAGTTGAAGAACTAGAGGACCTTGGTATTCCTCTTGATGCAGGTGCTGCTCCTGCTGGACTACCACAAGAAGCACCAAAGCCCCCGGCAGGACCGATGGGTCCGACAGAGCCAAAACCCTCAGAACCTACAGGACCCATTGGACCACCAGGAAGTTTTGATGAACAAGGAAAGATCATACATGAACCGAGGGAGATCACGAACGTAGGTGCTGATCGTCTTGCATCACCGTATTCTCTCGAGGAACGTAAGCGTCTGATTGAGCACGAGAAGGCGAAGATACGCCGGGAAGGTCTAGACCCTGATGCAACAGACCGTGAAGGAAGGCTGATCTACTGGGATCGTATTGCGAATGCAACACTTGCTCCAGAGACGCAGGTCCAACTCCAATCACATAGACTTGCTCCTGTACCACCAGCAAATACTCCATCGGGACCAGTACAAGATGTCTCGACGTTTGCTGAGCCATTGAGAGATGCTGAGAATGCTTATGCTGCAGAGGTAATGTATCCAATAACAGGAAGTCCTGCTCTCGATGAGTTCGATGCAGCTGGGATGGCGGCGAGTGCCCGACGTAGCTTCTCTCCAGATCTTTTGCAACGCGTTTCAAAAGAATTTGTGGATGAGGATCTAGTTGGACCACAGGAATCACCACCTGATGAGTTTGAGTTAGCTGGTATGCTGTCGGGAGAGAGTTCCCGAGGACATTTTCCTGAGGTAGAGCTAGGGTTCGGTCAGTCAGTTAGTCGTGGAGTGTACTCAGGACTTCGTCGATACGCACAGATTTTTGGTGCTGATCCAACACCACCGACACTCGATCCCAGAGTTCAAACGAGTCATGTTGGTGAAATGCTTGGCGAGATGTTTGCTGCAACTCCAGCGTTCTTCGTAGCGAGTCCTATTGCAGGGTTAGCCATGAAAGGACTTGGGTTGGCGGGTAGACTCACGCCCTTATCCTACCATCTTACACGTTCAGCGTTCTCGGGATCAGCTCTTGGTGTTGGAAAGACTCCGGTTGGAGAGCATTGGAGTTTTGGTGAGCTGGCCAGGAACATGGGTGAGGAGGCGGCTCTCTGGACTGCTTTCGATGCCGGTGCGCTTGTGGTTACACGTCGTATGGCTGGCATGGCACAGACAGGACGTGAGATTAGAGGGATTCGAAAGCAGATCAAGGGAGGTGAGCAGTACATCGACCCCGTGCTTCTCCAAATGGAGCAGGCACTGAGTCCGAATGCCAAGACAGATGTCAGGGCAGTAGCTAACCGCGTACATAATCTGTGGCGACATGACATGGAGAATGGCTACGCGGGGTTCGTTGCAAGGGTCGCGAATACGGAGGCGTTTGGGGCAACGGTGTTGGACGACCTGGACCCCTCAACACTCAAGAAGACGATGGAGCAGATCAAAGCGGCTCTCCCAGAAGGATATTCTGCTGAGTCTCATATCCGTTCTGATGGTCGGCTTAGGTTGTTGATCCTTGATGATGCTGCGGTTGATGGACTGTCAACTGCCCAGCGATCGAGTGAGGTTCTTCATCGTTTCCAACAAACTGGAAAGCTGAACGAAAAGCTCATTGTCGATATGCTCCAACGAGGAGGAGCTGACAACGGTATCAGTGTACCTCTCGAGGTTCATGTCAAGAACCCTGAGACTGGTGCTATCGAGGCGAGGTATGAGTTTGATTTTGGTACGACAACGGAACTTCAAAGTCGTGCCATTCATATCACAATGCCAAAGGATGCGAACCCGCAAGAACTGATCTCGGCACTGAGTCATGAGCTCGTGCATGATATGCTCGTCACGCGGTTCGGCAACGTACCGCAGACAGGGCTGATCCGACGGTTGTTCGAGAAGCCTATACCGGGTGCGGTTGGTCCGTTGCTGAGGCAGACTGGAAAGCAACAGCGGTACCGAGGGATTGTAGTTGAGGAGCTGGTTGATCCGAAGGTGGTTGGTGGAAAGACTGTCGGGTCTAGCTACAACTACGGTCAGAAGAAGATCTTCTACTCGGAGAAGGGACTCCGCGAGGCGTATGGTAGGTACCAGGCAGGTGACTATCGTTTGCATGGAATCAAGCCTGTCGGTGAGTTCAATACGTTTGATGACTTCAAGCGGTTTGCTTTTGAGCACGAGCGTCAGCATGCTTTGTTAGGACGACGTAGTACTGGAGAGTCCAAGGTTGCATATGAAAACAGGATTAATGCTGCTGCGAAGAAGGCACTAGGTCGAACGCAGATCAAGGGCGGCGAAGCAACATGGTATCGTGAGCTAAGGGCTGTGCAAAGGTCGTTGCACGCACAAAAACTCGGGAGCCGCAAAGCCGCGATAGCACACATCAAAGCGAATGACTTGGCGAATAAGGACTACGAGTTACTTGCAGACTTCGTAGAGTTATCTGTTCGTGACTTTGGTCGTGTCATCGCTAACATGAACAAGAAGACTATTGTTAAGTTGCTTGCGTGGGTGCAGGATGAGTCATTGACCATGAAGTATATCTTGCGGGACGAGACAGTCGCGACAGAAGCTTTGCTTCGGGAGTATGCTACGCTGCTCGGATCAAAGTCTGATGAGATTATGAGTCAGACTTCGAAGGTAGGTAAGACCTCGCTAAGGAAGATGGCGGCTGAGCAGAGGGTCAATGCAGAGCAGGCTCGGGCCCAGTTCAAACGTGAGGGTGTCTACGAAGGAGAGCGTGCGTTCCTGGATGGAGGTCAAGTTGTTGAGGTGGTGAAGAAGTTCCCGAAAGAAGGACGGACTGTAATCAGAATGATCGATCGAGTCAAGGGTAGATACAAGACCCTTGAGATTGACGACGTGCGTCTAGCGTACCCCCTTCTTCAGGGTAACCTCAAACTCGGTGAGTCAGCAATTAACATCATCGACAATGTGGTCAAGCAAGGAGTACCAAAGACTCTTGGTGCAACGATCCGAGATCTGCGTGGTGGAGTAGGCCGAGCGATATGGAGGACGAAGGATTTGTATCGTTTTACAGGCTCACGTGGTGCATTGATGGAGAAGATCGTTGCAGAGAAAGGTGATGACTTTGTCGCAGGGCTGTCTGATGCCGATGTGTTTATCAAGTATGCAGGTGAACAGGGTCGGCGTGGCATAATGCTCGATGAGGAGATCACGCTCACAATCTTTGCTGATCCTACAAAGAGTGCTATGCACTATCACGATCTTGCACCTGAGCTTGTGACCAGGGTTCATGGTGGACTGGATGAGCGAGAGTTCATGTTGCTTGCAGAGGACGTGATTGCAGAGGGGTTGTATCAGAGTGGCATTCCTCTCCGAGAGATCGAGCGGCTCGCTGACTTTGCTATGCGGCGTAAGACATTCCAGCTCCGTGATGTCATTGATGAGGACTTCGCAGTAGATGCAGTAGACGATATCTGGGATGATGTCCTAGAGGCTGTGCATTACTTTGACCAAGCAGGCTCTCGCTCGATGCGGCATGGCTCTGGACGGGTACGGATGTTCCCCGATGGAACGTACGGGATCATTGTAAACGAAGGAGAGATTCCTGGTGGCTTGATCGCTGCGAGGCTGGAGAGTGCTGACGAGGCTGTTCGCTTTATCCACCAGATGGCTCCGAACCCAGGAGCACCGAATCTGTCCAATGGTTCACCTACTCCGAAGTCTATGGCGACTCCCCTCAATCCAAAGGGTGGAGCCAAGCAGTTCAAGTGGGGCCATACGGTAGAGAGTTCGATGCGAGGTGGATCACTAGACAAAGCGAGTGACGTTGACCGCAGTCGGTGGGAGAGGTTCTTAGGAGGAACTGAATCTGTTGGTGAGGGTGCCAAGCGAGTCTCGAAGATCATTGCGTCAAGCCGTACGCTTTTTCAGGAGTACGAGAAGCGTGGAATGGGACCACTGTGGTCTGGTATGTGGCGTAAGACTCAGGACGCCATGAACAAGATCAAGACTGTCATGAATGAGCCGAATAAGGCTTTCGGTGTCAAGAACAAGAAGACAGGTGAGTTCCACTCATCACTCTCAGCGACAAAGGACTACCAGCGAAGGATTCAGCGCACGGTAGACGTAGAGCGGCGGCCTCTTCTGACCCAGTTGCAGCACGCGATTGGACAGAAGCAGCTCGTGAAGTTGTTGAACTTCAGTGATGATACAAAAGGTGCGATTGAGATTCTTGAGGTTGCAGCAAAGAACGGAGTGGATTTTCGTCATCGGATCTCTCACCTTGCTGGAGGCATGGATTCTGCAGAGCGGTACCTTGCTAATCCTGAGTCATTCATCCGTGCAATGGAAGGAGAACTTCGAGGCTCGGTACCTTCTGTCAATAGGAACCTTGCTAACTACGTAATGAAGTTCCGTGACCAACCTCAGAAGATGACGGTAAAGGATGTACTTCTAGGGATGGGACACACCGAGGAGGAAGCTTCCCTCATGCAGGGCTTCTCGAAGCTAACGGCAGAGGGTCGTGACATTGATCTCTTTGGAATCTCACGGTACTTCTCAACGGGGAATCTAGATCGCGCGGCGTTCATTGCCAAGCACAAGATGTCACCTCACGAAGTTAAGCTTAGCGACGAGCTGCGTGGGTACATCGAAGAAGCTATGCGTGTAGACAAGAAACTCACTGAGGCTCAGATTACAGAGTCCACAGATATCTTCTTGAAGTCTGTGCTGCCGGAGATGAAGGAGTTTGTATCGAATGGTTTTGACATCAACCATCGTACAATCACTAAGTATTTTGGTGATCACAAGGAGTTCTTGCATCGAAGGATGATGTCAGGTGACCTCAACATCTACGTCAATGACCCAGGTTATCTTGCATGGCGAACCTATCGAGGGAAGCTGATGCAAGAACACTGGGAGCCAATCAAGCAGGGTGAGGTTGCTGATGCAATGGGTGCACTTGCGAGGCACAGGCCAAAGGAAGGGGCACCGGAACTTGGAACGAGTAGCGTACCTTACCTCAACGCTAAGCGGTACATTGAGGAGCTTGAAGGTATTCCTCATGAAAGCTTTGCTCAGATTGAGGATGCGCTGATTGGTTTGTTTGAGAAGGTACATCTCACAAACTATGTTGAGCCTACGATCTTGCGGGACATGATTCAGAAGCTGAATATGGCGACGTACAAGGCGGCGATTCCATTCCGACCTTTGCTTCTGATTCGTAACGCTTCTGAGATCTACCGCATTGGTGGGATTACAGGTGGTAAGTCGTTGGGGTATGGAATCAAGTATGTGATGGACCCCAAGACGAAGAAGCGAGCGTTTGATGAGGCTGTTCGTGCAGGTGCACTCAAGCCTGACGCACCAGTGTTTACTGTTGATCCGAGTGCCAGGACTGCACTCAGTTCAGGTGGACTGCAAGGACTCTTGGGTAGGCGTGGTGAGCAGGTGACTGGAAAACTCCAGCACGGTTTTCAAATGGTAGATGACTTTGCTGAGAAAGGCATGACTATCTATCAGAGGGTGGATGAATACACGAGAGCAATTTCGTACCACTCAATGCAGCACCGGATCAGGTCGAACATGACGCTGGCCAAACCAGGATCATGGAATGAGTTCATTGAACGCTCGAAGCTCTCGACGTTTGACAAAACTGAGCTGAAAGTGTTTGAGGATCTATGGACTTCGGAGGGATCGAATGCGGCGATTGAGTTCGCATCAACGACGTTTGCTGATAAGAGTCTGTTCCTCTATGGGAACGCGAACCACCCGATTGGATGGGGGTCGTCGTATGGTGTGCTGTTCGGTCAGTTTGGTACATGGCCGGTGCAGTATAAGGACTTCTTGATTAATGGCATGACACGAGGGACGGGGAAGGATCGCCTGGAGTTTGCGGCGTGGAACTTGGTTGCCCCTGCGATTCTGGTGAAGGAGGGTCGGGATGTAGGAATTGATCTTGACTCATGGTGGGGTGTCAGTTCACTCTCCTATGGAGGTGGACCATATGCCAGTGCATTCATGGATGTTATTCGTGCGCGTAGCGGGAACGACGTAGAACGAATGATGGCGAGGGCGAGCCTCCGTAGACTCAACCCTCTCATTCATCCGATCCCCAATACAATCGTACCAGTTAGTTTTGCGGCAAACGACATACTCAAAGTCTACACTGGAGAGAAAGCCTGGCATGAGATGATTGTCAAGGGCTGGGACGACGATTCACAATGACGCCCCAGCAATAGCACGATACGCAGGCTTCTTGGTGTCGTTGTAGTTAGGGATTCGCTCGATAGCACCGGTACGAACGAGGGTACCGAGTACCTCAGAGAGGCCGTCAGACCCTAGGTCCACATGGAACCTTCGGATGATGGCCTTCTCTGTGAGTACGTTTCCACTTTTGACGTAGTCCCATACCTTCCAGGTCATCTCCGCTAGAGGATTCTGTCCAGCATAGACAAGAGCGTGTGGCATCTTAGCCTCAATCGCATCGAGGATTACAAGTGCCTTCTCAAAGTGAGCCTTCGTCAACACGAGCTTGTCTGACTCTGCGACAGAGAGTAACATCATCAGCTTGTGAACGTGAATGTGTTTGCGGTTGAAGTAGCCCTCGACTCCCGGCCCAGCGGCAGCGGCGATAACGTCTAGACCTTGGTACCAATCCTCAATCAAGCCTCGCGTTTTCTTTGACTCGTGTCTGAACGTCCCTGTGATTTCTGCAATGTGTTTGAGGTCCGCTGTGAGTGCCTCCTTCATCATCTTGACTTGCTTCTCGTCGATGTCGTAGTATAGCTGACGCTGGCGAGGAGCATCCTCGAAGATAAAGATCACACGCGACGCAAACCCACCACCAATCACGTGAAGCGGCATCTGTTGTTCTACCCACCGGGGTGTCGTGGCTGCAAGGAAGTTCACGCATGGCTCTTTGACAGTCTCCAGTCCGTGCATTCGAGTCGAGTAGGTATACGCTGTTTTGTTGTCGAACAGATCCGTGAGTAGATCGTACATCTCCTCATTGGATACGTTCATAAAAGTTCCCAGCTCCGAGGGGAGAATAGTTAGACTCCCATCGAGCGTATCTGCAAGATCACTTACAAGCTTCGAGGCACTCACCGCAGTCGATGCCAAACGAATGTCGTCGACTTCACGCAGGAGAACCTCAGACCGACCAACAGTAGTGCTTTTACGGGCTACCCCAGGAGGAGCCACAAAAATGACATAGATGTTTGGGTAGATATCATAACCACCCATGATCTTTGCAGGTATCTTCACCTTCCGCTTCAACGCACTCGCGATAGCAAGAAGACCTGACCATAGAATCATAGTCTCGGGGGACTCACTCCGAGGGAGGGTCCAATCAAGGTAAGTCTGTATCCAATCGTCGCAGACGCGGGCCATTGTTATGCCTCGTAAGGAGTAAGCTGTCCCCAGGAAGGGCCGTATCCTCCCTCGACAGGTATGGAAATCGTATGGCCATTGACTACGACCTCTGATTTCAGTAGCTCGGGTACAATCTCATGTACCTCGCGTCGATGTTTTATCGGGTACTGCGCTACGATTGAGTCGTGGTTCTGGTGTAGGAGTTCAAAATCGAAACGACGTGGGACCACGAGTTTGTGATAGACACGAAGCATACCTCCATTGATGTAGTCAACAGACGTGGACTGAGGTATCACAGCGGTCGCAGACTTAAAGAGTTCCTTGCCCCACTGGTCATAGAAGGTGAACTCCCGACCGTAAGGTGTCTTGAGTGTACGGTCTACATTCAGATCATTCTCGATTGACCTCCACCACTTTTCAATATACTTATACTTGATTTTCCAGAGGGCCATGGCTTGCTTCGCCTGGGCCGCAGTGATTGTGATACCGGTGTCGTCAGCGTCGTTGTTCACGATTGTTTGGAAGCGACCCGGTCCCATTTGATAGGCGGACGCGTGGTTCGTGCGCTTGCCCAAGTACCGAAGTTTGTATGCTCGGTCGGAGTTAGCGGCGGCAAACATCGCCCACTCGCTATACGAGATTGGGTCACCAAAGGCAGTCGAGATAGCACACGCAGTGATTGCATGGAAGTCCTCTCCTGCTTGGTGAATCCGCATCATTTCTGGCTCACCTGAGAGGTGGGCGTAGATCCACGACTCACCGCGGTTAAGGTCCCACTCGGCGATCTCGTAACCTTCGTCTGCGATGAACATCGTTCGTAGGTTACCCGGAATCGTTTGGATATTGCATCCGGTATCCCATAGGGTTTTGGAGGAAGAAAAGCGAAAGCTCTCTGTCCCTCCCACCGACAGTGTACAACGCATCCGTCCATCGTTATCGAGGTCGATGTCAAGGTAAGACGATATCCTCTTACGAACTCCACGGATTTTGAGGATGAGCATAAGAGAAAGATATGCGCGGAGCCACTTGTGCTTGGCCACATCTGTCTTCGAAGACTTATGCTTCGCTTCGGCGTACGAAAGGAGATTACGTAAAGCAGTTTCATCTGTCGTTACCTTCCTCCGGTTGTACCGTAGTGGGAGGCCAAGCACGTCATAGATGTATGTTTTCATCTGCTTGGGTGAGTTGACGTTGATGGCTTGACCTGCCACCGAGTTCAACTGCATCTGAAAAGAGTCCCACTTCTCGTGGTGCTCTGCGGACAGTCGAGCCTTGAGGTCTTGGTCTATCTTGAACCCACGCTCCATCATGTACCATACTGGTTCGAGCATAGCCATGTCGAAGTGATAGGGTGTTTCGTACCCGTGGATCACCACTCACCTCCAATTGCTATTCCATTCTCCCAGAGTGAGATAACAAAGTCTGGGGCTGGAAGTTTTTCGTGCATACATATGATGTCTAGAACGAATGCCCTGCTGAGACCATACAGTTGGTCAAGGTAGGTCTCAATTCTGCACAGAGATAATATCTCTATGGTTGATGATGCATGAGCGATCTCAAGGTCACCAAATCTGAATTTGACTATCAAGAGCCCGCTCGCGTATATCATCTGAGGGGTCACCACTATCAGGGACCCAACGGTAGAGTTCGCGCTCCCGTATGTCGCGTATTGTTCTACGGCTGACTTTATATTCGCGAGCAATCGCGGCGAGATTGGCTCCGTCAAGTGAACATTCACGTCGTATCTCCTGCACTTGCTGATAGGTCAGCTTACTACGCGCTGACGAGAGTCCCCGATTCCATCCGCCACCCATAGAGTGCCTCCAAGTCTTTCATTTGTTCAAAGGCTATGATCCAGGTGGCAACTACGTCTTTCGCGTTGTACTGCCACAAGAGGTTGAGGTCCATCGTCTTCTTCCACCGCTTACGCTCCTCTTTGTAGTAAGGCAAGTCGGTGTAGATAGATGTCAGGAAGTCCAGCCCCCGTGGAAACTGCGGGAGTATCTCAGCTGTTGCAATATAAGTGTCGAAGGCGTAGTTGTTGATTTCCCAATCAAAGAAATGGTTGAGGAATCGACAGTCATACGTCCCGTACTGTGCGATCTTCTTGGCAGGGGACTCGCAGATGCGGCGGGCCGCCTCCCACCCATCAGGGTTCTGATACGTCAAGACTATCGCTCGGTCGGCTCGGTCTGTGACTCCAAAGCACGACATCTCTCCTGGCGAGAACGTTTCGATGTCAAAGGAAAGCCATTCAGCATCGCAAAGCTCGTCAACCAACTCCCAAATATTGGGGGGATCAATGAGTACGTCGAATACTGGGTACTGAATGTCGGGAAAAGCACTCTGTCTAACGACCTTGGCAATGTCAATATCAAAGATAGGATGCCAGAGGAAGTTGCGTAGGATGTATGCAGGATGGTGCGTCGCGACGACCTTCTTGCCTTCGACAAGGGCACAAGGAAGTATCGATCCACGGTACTTTCCGATTCCAGTTCCCGGTGCTGGTTTTCCATTCTTCTCACCACACTTTCCAGTCAAGAAAAAGAGGGGCCAGTTTCCCATCGCAACAATGACGTTCGGGTCAACGCTAGCAATTTCCTCTTTGAGTTCTGCGATACCCATGTCAAGCTCGGCGGTGCCGATAAGATGTCCGAACTTATTGTGATGGGGACGAAACTTGGAGAGGTTAGTGACAAAGATGTCGGATTCAATCGTGCCATAGGACTCGACTTCAGAGAGGTCACGATTCACACCATGTCGTTCGAAGTGCTGTGACATGAGCTTGCCCGACCTCCCAACGAAGGGCAAGGAGTGTTCGTCTTCTTCCGTACCCCCAGCCTCTCCGACGACCATAATCGAGGCATCGTCGGGGCCATGCGAGGGGATGTAATGGGTGTGGACTTTGTCACTCATCTTTCGGCTCCTCCTCGGTGATGAGTGCGCGGAGTGCGTTCGCGACAACCCACCACGAGTCTGGGTCGCTTTCGTCCAAATCCTCGTTGTATGCGGACTCTTTCACTAGCTCCAGCGCGGCCAAAATGTGTGGCTGTGCATCCTTCCGCTCCTGTTCCAGCGCGGCGAAGTAGGAATCGCGGGACATTC
>Ga0255055_10002473_pt1 | contig 13022 bp, 10 predicted proteins | sample JV7_2_27_MG_FD_188633 | JGI IMG/M metagenome (GOLD analysis project Ga0255055, IMG submission 188633) | Seawater microbial communities from Jervis Inlet, British Columbia, Canada - JV7_2_27 | ecosystem: Environmental > Aquatic > Marine > Inlet | place: Canada: British Columbia | collected...
CGGTCCCGTGCTGATTCGAGGAGGAACGGTCATGACGGCGGCGGGCGAGGAGATCGAGAGTGGGGACGTACTGCTCGTCGATGGCCGCATCGAGGCGGTCGGCGTGGCACTGGACACCCCTGAGGGTGCGACCGTCATTGACGCATCCGGTCGATTCGTCACCCCGGGTATCATCGATACGCACTCGCACCTCGGGGTGTATCCGTCGCCCAGCGTCGAGGGAATGGGAGAAGGCAACGAGGCGACCAACCCGGTTACGGCCGAGGTCTGGGCCGAGCACGGTGTGTGGCCCCAGGACCCCGGCTTCTGGCGAGCCCTGGCCGGCGGAGTGACGACGCTGCAGTCCCTTCCGGGGAGCGCCAACCTGATCGGCGGTCGCGGCGTGACCCTGAAGCTGGTGCCCGGGCGGGGCGTGACGGACATGATGTTCCCTGGCGCGCCGATGGGTCTGAAGATGGCGTGCGGCGAAAACCCGAAACGCGTGTACGCGAGTGTCGGTCCCTCTACCCGGATGGGCAATGTGGCCGGGTATCGGGAGGCGTTCATCCGGGCAGAGAAGTACCGCGATGAGTGGGACAAGTGGCTCGCGGGTGACCGGGAGGCCGACCGCCCGGACCGTGATCTCGAGCTCGAGACGCTGGCGGAAGTTCTGCGCGGCAACATCCTGATCCAGAACCACTGCTACCGGGCCGATGACATGCTCACGATGCTCGAGCTGGCCCGTGAGTTCGGATTCTCGATCCGCTCGTTCCACCACGCGACGGAGGCCTACAAGATCCGGGACCGCCTCGCTGAAGAAAACGTGGGCGCCTCCGTGTGGGTGGACTGGTGGGGCTTCAAGATGGAGGCCCTCGACGGCATTCCCCAGAACCTGGCTCTGCTGTCCGAAGCCGGAGCGCATGCGATCCTCCACACGGACAGCGGGCTCGAGATCCAGATCCTCAACCAGAACGCGGCCCGAGCCATGTACGCCGGACGGGCGGTCGGACTCGACGTGAGCCGCGACGAGGCGTTGCGCTGGATCACGATCAATCCGGCCTGGGCGCTCGGGATCGACGAGCATACGGGCAGCATCGAATCGGGGAAGGCAGCCGACGTTGTCATCTGGTCGGGAGATCCGTTCAGCGTGTACAGCCACGCCGACCAGGTCTTCATCGACGGGGCCGTTGTGTACGATCGCCACCGCAGCAGCGGGAACCCGGTGAGTGACTTCGAACTCGGGATCCTACCCGATGTGGGCCAGGGAGGTGGACGATGAGCGGCATGAAGAGAAGATTGGCGGGTGCCATGGGAGGAGCCATCCTGGCCGCCCTCCTGGTGGGGTCGCCGGCCGCCGGCCTGGCGCAGGACCTCGCCGTGACCGGCGGAACCGTACACACCGTGTCGGGCGACGTGCTCGAGGGTGCGACCGTGCTCATCCGGGACGGGCGCATCGCGGCCGTAGGGCATGACGTGGACGTCCCTGCCGGGACTCCGATCCTCGATGCGACGGGTCGCGTCCTGACGCCGGGCCTGTTCGACGCCACGACTTCATTGGGGCTGGTCGAGGTCGGAATGGTCAGTTCGACCGTCGACTTCCGGTTGCAGGGCGACGCAGTGCAGGCGGCGTTCGACGTGGTGGATGGGATCAATCCCCGGTCCATACTGATTCCGGTAAATAGGGCTGCAGGCCTGACCACGGCTCTCTCCGCGCCCGTCGGAGGGCTGATCTCAGGCCAGGCCGCGATCATCGACCTGGCAGGGTCGTCGGTGGACGAAATGGTGGCCGAGCCCCGGGCGGCGATGATGGCGAGCTTCTCGGCTGGTGCGGTCGGGGGCGCGCGTGGAGCCGTATCGCTCCGCCTCCGCGAGGTGCTCGACGATGCCCGGTTCTGGCGAGACAACCGGGCAGCCTTCGACTCGGGGCGTGCCCGCGAGGTAGCCGTTTCGAGACTGGACCTCGAGGCCCTCGGTCCCGTACTGGACGGCGAGATTCCTCTGATCGTGAACGTACACAGGGCCAGCGACATCGAAGCCGTGCTTCGCTTCGCCGACGAGTATGAGCTCGACCTGGTGATCTCCGGCGGTTCCGAGGCCTGGATGGTCGCGGACCGACTGGCTGGCGCCGGCGTGCCCGTGATCGTCAAGCCGCTAGCCAACAGCCCGGGAGGTTTCGACCGGCTGGGGGCCCGATTCGATAACGCGACGGTGCTGGATCGGGCAGGCGTGCAGGTGATCATCGGGAGCTTCAACTCGCACAATGCCCGCTGGTTGATCCTGGAGGCCGGGAACGCCGTGCGGTATGGGTTGCCCTGGGATGTCGCTCTACGGGCGGTGACCCTGGCTCCGGCTGAGGCCCTGGGTGTGTCGGATCGATACGGTTCGCTGGAACCCGGGAAGGTGGGCAACCTGGTCGTGTGGACGGGCGATCCGTTCGAACTGTCCACCAGGACCGAGTCCGTGGTGATCCGTGGTGTCGTCGCCTCGCCGGATCACCGCCAGCTCGAGCTCTTCCGGCGCTACCGGAACCTGGACGCCGAGCCTCCGGCGTTCAAGGAAACCGGTTTCTGATCCCCCTTCCGAGGGCTCCTTCTAACCCCCGTGCGGCCGTATCCCAACGGTCGCGCGGGGGCTGCCAAACGGCTATATTTCTAAGGTTATTCTGAAAATTCGACGGCGGCCGTGAGCCGCCGCCAGCCAGGGTCCGCGGCGGGGCTTGCCCAGCCGTCCCCGTGACGATGTGGCACGCCGAGGGCGGGCCCCCGTCTGGCTACCAAAACCACCCTTCCGTGACGGGCGCATGGAGACGACTGAACGAACCGAGCGGGTTGAGCTGAGACTTCTCGAAGACGAGATGAGGGAGTCGTTCATCGACTATTCGATGAGCGTCATAGTGCAGCGGGCCCTGCCCGACGTGCGCGACGGACTGAAGCCGGTGCACCGGAGAATCCTGTACGCCATGCACGAGCTCGGCCTGTCCCCTAACCGGCCGTACAAGAAGTGCGCTACCGTCGTGGGTGACGTGTTGGGTAAGTACCATCCGCACGGGGACTCGGCTGTCTACGATTCGCTCGTCCGTATGGTGCAGGAATTCTCGCTCCACTATCCGCTGGTGGACGGGCAGGGAAACTTCGGGTCGATCGATGGCGACGCGGCAGCGGCTTACCGGTACACCGAGGCCCGTCTGTCTTCTCTCGCCACCGAGATGCTGGCCGACATCGACAAAGAAACCGTCGAGTTCGCGCCTAATTTCGACGACCGCCTGGAGGAGCCGACAGTCCTTCCATCGAAGCTGCCGAATCTGCTCATTAACGGTTCGTCGGGTATTGCAGTGGGGATGGCCACCAACATCCCGCCGCACAATCTCCGTGAGATCGTGGCGGCGTGCGAGCGCCTGATCGAGGATCCGGACACGCCGGTCGAGGACCTTCTCGAGTATGTGCCGGGACCCGACTTCCCCACCGGGGGCCTCGTTTACGGACGCACGGGGATTCGCGAGGCGTACACGACCGGACGGGGGCGCGTGGTGATGCGAGCGCGAGCCCACGTGGAGGATCGGCCGAGCGGCGGTGAAAGGCTGATACTCACCGAAATTCCGTTCATGGTGAACAAGTCCCGCCTCGTCGAGCAGATCGCCCAGCTCGTGCGGGATCGCCGGATCGAGGATATTTCGGACCTCAGGGACGAGTCGTCAGCCCGCGAAGGCATTCGCGTCATGATCGACCTGAAGCGCGACGCGATTCCCGAGATCGTGCTCAACAAGCTCTTCAAGCACACGCAGATGCAGAGCACGTTCGGCGTCATCATGCTGGCCCTGGTGGATGGCGTTCCCAGGGTGATGAACCTCAAGGAGATCCTCTCACACTTCATCGAGCACCGTCATACGGTGGTCGTCCGGCGCACCGAGTTCGCGCTGCGGGTGGCACGCGAGCGAGAGCATATCCTCGAAGGGCTCAAGATCGCCGTAGACAACATCGACGAGGTGGTGAAGATCATTCGTGGGTCGAAGAACACGGATGAAGCGGCGGCCAACCTGCGCGAGCGGTTCGAGCTCAGCAACAAGCAGGCCGAAGCGATTCTCGCGATGCGGCTGTCGCGCCTCACGGGACTGGAGATCGAGAAGCTCGAGGAGGAGCTGGCCGAGATCCGTGCGACGATCGAGGAGCTCGAGGCCCTCATGGCGTCCCGGGAAGCCCGGATGACAGTGGTGAGAGAGGAACTGCAGGAGCTCGCTGCCCGCTACGGCGACGAGCGACGGTCCCAGATCATCGATGCGGAGATCAGCTTCAACCCCGAAGATCTGATTGCCGACGAGCAGATGGTGATCACGATCAGCCACCAGGGCTACATCAAGCGCATCGCTCCGGCGACCTATCGTCAACAGCGTCGCGGGGGGCGCGGGATCGCCGGAATGGACACGAAGGAAGAGGACTGGGTCGAGCACCTGTTCCTGGCCTCGACGCACGACTATTTGTGCGTGTTCACGGCGCGCGGCCAGGTGTACTGGCTCAAGGTGCACGAAATTCCGCTCGCTTCGCGCACCTCGCGCGGCAAGCCCGTGGTCAACCTCCTGGACATTTCGAAGGACGAGAAGATCGCTTCCATCCTTCGAGTGCGCGAGTTCGATCCCGATCGGTACGTGTTGTTCGCGACTCGCGGTGGCCAGGTGAAGAAGACCAGCCTGGCCGCGTACCGCCACGTTCGCGTGAAAGGGATCAACGCGATCAACATCGACGAAGGGGACCGCCTGATCGATGCGCGCCTCACGGACGGAGACAATGACCTGATCCTGGCGACGCGCAAGGGAATGGCCATCCGTTTCAGTGAGGGAGATGTCCGTCAGATGGGTCGCGCCACGCGCGGAGTGCGAGGGGTTCGCTTGAAGCCGGGTGACGAGGTCGTAGGAGCCGTTGTGGTCCGTGAAGGGGCCAGCCTGTTGACGGTCACGAGTCGTGGCGGAGGAAAGCGGACGAATGTAGAGGATTACCGGGTGCAGCATCGCGGCGGGAAGGGACTCATCAACTTCCGGCTGACGGAGAAGACGGGACAGGTAGTCGGGGTTCGAGAAGTCACGGATGACGACGAGTTGATGCTGGTGACCCGCGGGGGAGTAATCAATCGCCAGCCAGCCGGGCAGATCAGGGTGATCGGCCGGGCGACCCAGGGAGTTCGTGTCATTGCGCTGGACGAGGGCGATGAACTGATGGACATCGCCAAGGTTGCGGCCGACCTGTACGAGGACGTGGAGGATGAGGGTGTGGATGTGGAGGGCGGCGTCGAAGATTCTGAAGTTGCGGCCATCGATGCCGCTGAACCCGGCGAGGGGATCGCGGAGACGCCGGAAAAGGACGCGTAGGAGATTGCCTGCATGCCTGTGAGCACGGGCCTGGTGACTCTGGATGAAATTCGCGCCGCCGCGCTCCGAATTCGGGGTGCCATCAGGCGGACGCCCCTGCTGCCGGCCGACCGGTCGGCCGGACCGATCCCGGGAAACGTCTCCGATCTGTGGCTGAAGTGTGAGTGCCTCCAGTTCACCGGGGCGTTCAAGCTCCGGGGCGCATACAACTTCATTTCATCCCTCGCGCCGGAAGTCCGGAAAGCGGGCGTGGTGACTTACTCTTCGGGAAACCACGCGCAGGGGGTGGCCTACGCGGCCCGAGCGTTCGGGGTGCCCGCAGTCGTGGTGATGCCGGTAGACGCTTCCCCGATCAAGGCCGCGGCGGTCCGGCGACTCGGCGCCCGACTGGAGCGGGCCGGCACGACGACCACCGAGCGCAAGGCGAGGGCCGAGGAGATTCTCGCGGAGATCGGCGGCACCATGGTACCGCCGTTCGATCATCCCAGGATTATCGCGGGGCAGGGGACGGCGGGTCTCGAGATCGTCGAGCAGCTCCGCGAGGCTTCAGATCGGAGAGACGAGGAAGTACGGGCGTCTACGGTCGTCGTTCCGATCGGCGGAGGAGGGCTGATCTCGGGGGTCTCCGCTGCGATCCGGTCGCTCGCTCCTGAGGCGACCGTAGTTGGAGTAGAGCCGGAGGGAGCGCCCAAGATGAGCCGCTCGCTCGCTGCCGGACATCCCATCACCCTGGAGGCCGTAGACACCATCGCCGATGGCCTGAGGCCCGTACGGCCGGGTGACCTGACCTTCCAGCACACGCGGGATCTGGTCGAGCGGGTGGTCACGGTGGACGACGCCTCGATCCGGGATGCAGTGCTATGGTGCCTTGGTCAGCGGCTCGTCGTCGAACCCAGCGGCGCGGCGACCATCGCGGCGATCGCCACGGGAAGTGTGAAACCGGCGAGTGACGGCGCCACCATCGCGGTGCTGTCGGGCGGTAACCTGGATCCGGCTATCCTGCGCCCGTGGCTCGCGGACCCCGGCAGCACCCCGGCGGATGGGGCCGCCGCGTGAGCGACCCGCTCATCGCGGTTACCGCGCCTGTCCGCGACAGCGATATCGGCATGCCCCGGGTCGTGCTGGAGGCAGGTTACCTGCAGGCCGTACGGGTGGCCGGTGCTCTCCCGCTGGTGCTCTCTCCGCTGGATGACGAAGTGACGCGGGAGCGCCTGTTCGGACGGGCATCCGGCCTCCTGCTGACGGGCGGAGAGGACGTGGACCCCGCCCGGTACGGCCAGGCTCCCGACGGGGCACGCACGGTATCCCCCGAACGGGATGCGATGGAGTTGGCTCTCCTGGAGCGGGCGCTCGAGCTCCGGATGCCCGTGCTGGCGATCTGTCGCGGAATTCAGCTTCTCAACGTGGCGCTCGGGGGGACGCTCTACCAGGACTTGTTCGCGCAGTACGGACAGGAAATCGATCATGACCGCTACCGCGAGTTTGATGGTCACATTCATGCCGTCAACCCGGGGGAGTCCGTTCTCCTGGCGGACGTTTTCGACGTGGAGGAGTTCGTCCAGAACTCGGCGCATCACCAGGGCATCCGGGACCTTTCCCCGGAGCTCACGGCGGTGGCATGGGCACCGGACGGGCTGGTCGAGGCCGTGGAGTACAGGGCTGACGGAGCGGCCTGGACGTGCGGAGTGCAGTGGCACCCGGAGCGGAAGATCGAGGACCGCAGCGGCACCAACCGCAGACTGTTTCAGGTGTTCGGCAGGGAAGCGCGGCGTGTGGCCGATCTCGATCCGAGAGGTTGAGAGATGCGACTGCTCCTGTTCGACATCGACGGCACCCTGGTGAACACGCTCGGGGCGGGTAAGGTGGCTCTCGAGTCGGCGATGCTGTCGGTTTACGGGGAGACCGGTCCCATCGACTCCGTTGATTTCCACGGGAGAACGGATCCCGCTATCGTCCGAGGGCTCCTCCGGGCGGTCGGATGGCCGGATGCCGAGATCGAGGCGGGCTTCGAGGCTACGTGGGAGGCGTATCTGGGAATGCTGGACCGGGAGCTGGTGGGGCGCGACGGTCGGGTTCATCCGTATCCCGGAGTGCGTGAGTTGCTCGACGTGATCGAGGGGGAAAGGAGATTCGCCCCGGGACTCGTGACCGGTAATATGGAAGGGGGGGCGTGGCAGAAGCTCCAGGCTTGCGGACTCGCCAGCGGGTTCGTTTTCGGGGCCTACGGCTCGGACTCCGAGCGGAGGGAAGACCTGCCTCCCATCGCGCGGGACCGGGCACAGCGCGAGTACAAGCGGCCGTTCGATCTGCGAGAGGCGGTTGTGGTGGGTGACACGCCCGAGGACATCCGGTGCGCCCGGGCCAACGAGACCAGGGTACTGGCGGTTTCGACTGGCCGCCACACTGTTGAAGAGTTGCGGGACCACGATCCCGACGCCGTGTTCGAGGACCTGAGCGACACCACTCGAGTGATGCGGGTGTTGGCCGATGAGTAGTCAGTCACTGATAACGGACGTGTTCGTAGAAGGTAGCGGAGTGCGCCGTGGCGCCCGCGTGACCGTGGCCGGAGTCGCGCTGCTGTGCGACGAGTTGATGGTCCCGTACGGCGAGGTGTTCTGGGTGTCGCGCCGAAAGGGCATGCTACTGCTGTTTGCCGGCCGAGCGACGCTCGCTATCCAGGGCTTGCCCCAGCAGCTGGACCAGCTCTACCAGCTCCTCACCGAGCGGGTGAACTTGAGCGAGCTTCGCCGCCGCATCGTGAGGCAACTGGGCCACGAAGTCGTGCTCTTCACAGCCGGGTGCGCCGCGTCGGGCGCGATCGAAGGTGACAAGGTCGGTGGTCTCTACGTGGCCGCCGTAACGCGCAGGGCAATCTACCTGATGTCCGGTGACCGTCAGCTCGCCGTCGCCTGGCCGGCCAGGGCCGCGAGTCGCCGACCGGCGAAGAAAACCGAGTCCGGCGATCGGGATGACGACTACCTGGTTGTCGGAAAAGCCAATACGTCACTCACGATCCGCTACCTGTTTCCCGAGGAGCTCGGTGCGGTACTCTACGCGGCTTCTCAGCAGCCGCCGCCAGGTAGCGACACGCGTCCCCTGGAGTTGTTCAGCCGGGGTGAGGTCTCGCCACCGCCCCAGGCCGAGTTGCCCCCCTTCTCACTCGCCGCGGGTTCCCTGCACGAGGTAGCGGAGAGAGCGGCGGCGAACGTGCCCGGTGAGCTGCAGGTCAAGGTGGGGGTACGGGATTACTTCTTCGAGACGCACTTCCAGGAACTCGGTGAGATCGCGCTCGGTCCGCTTCTCCTGCGAAAATCAGCCGCCGGCGGAGCGTACAGCCTCGATAAGGCGATCGAGGCCATGAACTCGGGGGGGCTCCTGGAGGACACCCGGGCCGCTGTGGCGACGGCCGCTGATCGGCTGACGAGCGTCTACTCGGGTGAGCTCGAGCGAGTCGCGGCCTCCCGGGGGGTCAACCTCACGGGTGAAAAGGACCTGGCCCTGGGCGATGCCGCCAGGGCTACCCTCCGGGAGCGCATGCAAGGTCCCTTCGACAGGCTGTGGGAGAGGTTCGGCGACCTGGGGGAGCAGGAAGCCGACCTGCACCGCCGGATCGCTGAACTGGAGGCCGGGCACCCGGACCAGGACGACTCGGAACTGCACGGGACGGCTGAGGAGTGGCGCTCTGCGATGGTCCGGCTGGACCGCGGATACGAGGGGGCCTGGCGGGAAATGGTGGAAGAGATCGAGCGCGCGTGGTCGACCGATCTGTTGCCCCGCCTGGAACGGGTGGGCCAGATCGAGAGGTCGCGTATCCCGGAGTGGGCGCAACTCGCTGCCCTGGCCGCCGTCACCCTGCTGCTCGCGGCCGTCCTCGTGTTCGTTCTGGCGCGCTGAGGTCTGTCTGCGACCTGCTTCTAGGGGGCTCCGCAGGCAACGTCGAACACCGTGTCGACCAATCCGCCGGACGGGACGTTGACCGACCGGGGATTCTCTCCCAGCACTGAGCAGTTGTCGGCCACCGTGGACTCGAGGAGACGGACGCGAGTTACCCCCCCCGCGACCGAGCCCACGGTCCTGACGTCCGTCGACCCGATCGAAATCGGGCCTCCAAACTCGATGACGACCTGGTAACCGTCGGGATCGGGAAACAGGCCGGTGGTGGACGTGACGATCCTGAGGTTGCCGACCCGGTCCGTGCAGACCACCTCGTATTTCGTCTCGACCGCGTCCTCGCTCGGCACTGCCACGTTGCGCTCCGGATCTCCGACCAGGCGACAATTCAGGGCTATGTCTCCCAGCCGCACCGTGTGCTCTCCCGTCTCGAGATCCGCAGTGCGGGCCGTGTCGTTGGCGCCTATCGTGCCGGCATCCGACCCGTCTACCGCGAGTGAGTATTGGTCGTCCGGATTCTCCCCGCTCGTGGCCGTGACCACCTGGAGAACGCCGGCCGTGCCGACACAGGTTACCTCGAATGTCGTCCCGATCTGGGAGTCGGCGATCACCACAACCTGTCGAGGATTGTCGCCGGCCACCGTACAGTTGCCCGCCACGTCGGTGAGCTCGACGGAATAGGTGTCGACCGGCCGGTTAAAGAGTGCAACGCTGTCGTTGACCCCGATGAACGTCACGAAGATGTCGTTCACCCAGATCTCGTATCCGTCGAAGTCAGGCTCGTCTGACAAGCTGACTGTGATGACGGCCAGGTCTCCCAGCGGACCGGGATTCAGCCCACTGTCGTCATTGCTGCACGCCCCGACCGCCAGGATGACGGCGCCGCTGCACGCGACGATTCGCTTCGATATCGAAAGACCCATGAGGAACCTGTCCCGGCGGGTGTCTGGTTCACTAAAGACGGCCGTATCGCGTTTTCACCCACGAGGGGATGGTTCGTTCCGCTCGGCGCGCAAACCGGTGTCCATACCAGGTCGCGCGAAACGCGGGCCGTGTTATCTTGTCCGGCCGAGGTTGCGGTCTCCCGGCAACCGGTAGCCGGGGCCGATGATAGTCGTCCCAGCCGGCGCTCGACAAGGAGTTGATCTTGGCCAACGCAAAAGGTAAGGGTGGCAAGGGGTTCTACGTTCTCATTGCCGCCGTCGTCGCCGCAGGCGGCTTTCTTCTTATGAACGCGGGGGGGTCCGACGAGGTCCCGGACCTGGCTCCCATCGCTCTCGCGGGTAGCGACATGGCCGCCGACATGTCTTCCGGCACGGCTTTGGGCGCGGAAGACGCCACGGCGGTGATCATGGAATTCTCGGACTACCTGTGCCCGCACTGCCGGCAGTTCAACGGCCTGAGTGGCAAGCTGCTGCGACAGAACTACGCGAGTTCCGGATCGATGAGGTGGGTCTCGTTCGACTTCCCTCTGCGGCCGGAGTCCTGGGCGCCTGCCATCGCGGCGCAGTGCGCGAAGCGGCAGGGCAAGTACTGGGAGATGAGAGACCTTCTGTTCGCCAGAGTGGATAGTTGGGGCCGGGAGCGTAACCCGAACGGGAAGTTCGTCGACTACGCCAGGGACCTCGGTCTTGATGCGGGTGCGTTCAAGACCTGCGTAGACGGCCAGGAGACGGTCGCGGAAGTGCAGGCCAACAAGGCGTACGGAGAGTCGCTCGGCGTTAGCGGAACTCCCGCTGTCTACTTCAACGGCGAGTATGTTACACAGGGCAGGGATTACAGCGGTCTCGAGGAGCGAATCAAGGCGGCCGCGGCGGGCGGCGATTAGTCGGGGTGCGGATGTCCTACGAGACGCGGCTGCGCACCATCGCGCTGATCGCCCTGGTTGGCCTTTTTGTAGCGGTATACCTGTGGCTGTACCAGATGGGCTTCTATGGAGCCCTGCTGTGCGGCGCCGGCTCGTGCGAGGTCGTTCAGGCCTCGAAGTACGCCCGCTTCCTGGGTCAGCCGGTACCGCTCCTGGGCACGTTGTGGTACGGCGGAGTACTCATCCTGGCATTCCTCGCTCTCGGCCCGGCGAGCGGCCAGCGATGGTTGGACGTCCTGCTCGCGCTGGCGACGACCGGCGGACTCCTCTTCTCGATCTACCTGACCGCGGTGGAGCTTCTCATCCTGCACGCCGTGTGCATGTGGTGCGTGATCAGCGCCGTCCTGACGGTGTCGATCTTCGTTCTGGCCCGACCGTGGAGGTTCCTGTCGGGAGCGGTGCCGGCCGGGACCGGATGAAGAAAGGGCGGCCGATCGGCCGCCCTTTCACGTTTTCGAGCCTCCGGGATTACCCGCCGGCGATCAGGCGCTTGCCCGCCAGAAACCTTCCAGCGCGCCGCCATGCTCCGACCCGCGCAGCTTGTCGAACGCGCGGTTACGGATCTGACGGATGCGCTCGCGCGTGACGCCCAGGAGCTCTCCGATTTGCTCCAGTGTCATCTCCTCACCGTCATCCAGCCCATAATACAGGACGAGAATCTTCCTCTCTCGCTCCGTGAGGTAGCTCTCGAACATCTTCTCCAGGAACTCGCGCCGGGCCTGAGCCTCGACGTCGATTTCGATGTCCCCCTCGTCAGCCCCCGAGAAGCGCTCTCCAAAGGAAGCACTGTCCCGGTCCGACTTGTCGAGTGGCGCGTCCAGACTGAGCTCGGCTGAGGCCACACGCCGGAGGGCGCGCACCGTCTCCACCGGCTCCTTCATTTCCTCAGCAATCTCACGATCGGTCGGCGACCGACCTAGTTTCTGCGTAAGGGCGGTCTCGGTGCGAGACAGCTTGACCAGGTTCGAGTTCTGGTTCAGCGGGATCCGCACGGACCGCGTTTGCTCGGCGAGAGCTTGCAGGACGGTCTGGCGAATCCACCACACGGCGTACGAAATGAACTTCACGCCCTTGTCGGGATCGAACTTCTTTACGGCCTTCAGCAGGCCCTCGTTCCCGATGCAGACGAGCTCGGCCAGGTTCAGCCCGCGGCCCTGGTACTTCTTCACGTAAGAAATCACGAATCGCAGATTGGCCGTTACCAACCGTTCCGCGGCGGAACGGTCACCGGCACGCGCCCGGCGCGCGATTTCCCGTTCCTCCAGCGGATCCACGATCAGGGGATACCGCTCTACGTCCTGAAGGTACTGATCGAACGAATCGAGTGCTCTCGCGTCGAAGAATATCTGCTTTCTACCTGCAGCGTTCATAGGCTCCGAATCTCTTGCTGTACGACGGCGCTGCCTTCACATGGTGGTCGCAACAGGCCGCCCTCAAACCCCAATAATACACTAAATCCCCGTCAGGTTCCGTCAACCCTCACGGAGCGCATCGCGAAGCCATTCTTCGTCCGCGGCCCCAAGCTCTTCGGCGTTCGCGCCGAAGCCGAAGTCATCACCTCCAGTGCTGGCCCACTTGCGCAGGCGATTTCGTGCCACCAAGAAGCCAAATACCAGCACTACGACTGGCAGTCCGTATACGAGGAGGTTGATGCCCCTCGCCTGCGGCCGGAGGAGGATCCACTCTCCGTAGCGGCTGACGAAGTAGGCCTCGATCTGCTCGGGGGTCTCACCCGCCGCGAGTCTATCGCGTACCACACTGTGCATTTCACGGGAGAGCTCGGCGTTGGACTCGACGATCGACTGATTGCGGCACACCGGGCACCTGAGCCCGGACGCGACCTCGGCGGCCAGCGCATCCAGCTCGGCCTCATGGGGGTCCGTGAGAGCACTTCGATCGGCGGATTGCCCCGCCGGGGCTTCCACCTCC
>Ga0255055_10002474_pt1 | contig 13020 bp, 15 predicted proteins | sample JV7_2_27_MG_FD_188633 | JGI IMG/M metagenome (GOLD analysis project Ga0255055, IMG submission 188633) | Seawater microbial communities from Jervis Inlet, British Columbia, Canada - JV7_2_27 | ecosystem: Environmental > Aquatic > Marine > Inlet | place: Canada: British Columbia | collected...
CCACGATTCGCACAGGTAACGGCATTTGAGTTTGAGGTGCCGACCGCACCACGATTCGCACAGGTCACGGCATTTGAGTTCGAAGTACCAACTGCACCGCGCTTCGCACAGGTCACGGCCTTTGAGCTTGAGGTTCCGACCGCTCCTCGATTCGCACAAGTAACGGCATTTGAGCTTGAGGTTCCTGATACTGCTGCGGACCGCTTTGCGCAGGTCACGGCCTTTGAGTTTGAAGTGCCGAACATCGCGGCTCCTACGGCTGTTACCATCGGTATCGAGACAGAAACCACGATACCGACCACCTTCGTGGACAATACCGGGGGTCTGTGGCCGCACCATGCGTTAATACGTGCGGTGGGCGCGGGTCCATGGGACAATCCTGGTGACGTAGCTGCGGGCGGCGAGTCCTATACGTTCGTCGGAGTAGCTTGTGGTAAGTGGGAAGTCACATTCCAGGCATTCTCACCGCTAGATGAGAGTGCCTTAGCGACGTTCGATACCGGACAGACGTGTCCTAGATTCGCACAGGTCACGGCATTCGAACTTGAGACCCCAAACGCAGGCGCTCCACGGTTTGCTCAGGTCACGGCCTTTGAGTTTGAGATTCCGACCGCTCCGAGATTCGCGCAGGTCACGGCCTTTGAGTTTGAGATTCCGACTGCTCCGAGGCATGCAAGAGTTACGGCCTTTGAGTTTGAGGTTCCGACTGCCCCGCGCTTTGCGCAGGTCACGGCGTTCGAGCTTGAGGTTCCGACCGCTCCTAGATTCGCACAGGTTACGGCGTTTGAGTTTGAGGTTCCGACTGCCCCGCGCTTTGCGCAGGTCACGGCGTTCGAGCTTGAGATCCCCACAGCGCCGCGATTCGCTAAGGTCACGGCCTTCGAGTTTGAGTCACCGAGCGATACCGCTCCGAGATTCGCGCAGGTCACGGCGTTCGAGCTTGAAACACCACCGGACGGCACGCTACGGTTCGCGAAGGTTACGGCATTTGAGCTTGAAGTACCGACCGCGCCGCGATTCGCGAAGGTTACGGCGTTTGAGTTGGAGACACCCCCGGACGGCGCGCGGTTTGCGCAGGTTACGGCGTTTGAACTTGAGGTAGAAGATACAAGCCTCGTAGCACAAACGCTAAGTACGTACAATCAGAGTGGCGTTTGGGAAAACATGGGATGGAGGCGACGATGGTAAAGAGGTTTTGGAAGTGGCATCAAGCGCGTGTGCGCGGGATTGGCGTTCATAGCGACAGAACCGGGTGGCATGTACGCTTCACCCCCAACTTTGGGCTCGGTGCTCCTTGGTTTAGAGGGGAGCTGCTACGGTACGGTCGGCATCACGGCCTACAAGTCATAAAATGGGTTCAGATGGGGTGGAACGGGCGGTGGTGTGTCAAGAAGCAGGTATTAGGCCGATCAAAAGTGGTCGGGGAGATGTACGTTAACAAACCAGGAGAGAAATAATGGCTCAGTATGCAGAAGCAGACGCCGATGCCGATGTTGGTGGTTGGGAAGACGAGTTGGACGAAGGAACTTTGTTCGCACACATCGGTGTGGGGACGAACCCAATTAACGATTCAGCCGATGACGCTACATATATCAAGTCATCGTCTGCGCCTTCCAACGTGGCGTGTGGGTTGGACTTGAGCACTGTGGAAGATCCGGCTGTGACTACTGGCCATATCATGCGCTGGCGGGCCATGAAAGACTCCGCTGGTGGGGCAACTATTGGGTTGGTTGTCGCGATCAACCAAACTTACACGGACGAAACGACGCCGGGCACCGAAATCGTTTCTACAACTCAGGCGGACTTGTCCGACACGATCGCCACGTACACGGACACGCTCACGGGCGGCGAAGCCGGGGCTATCACAGACTACTCGGATCTGACCGTTCGGTTCGTCGCCAACCAGACGTAATGACCGTTAGCGCGGATGCATACGTTGACTTTCTAAGCCGGTATGGTGTAGAAGCTGGCGAAGAGGGTCCGATCCTGTTTGTGCGGGAAGTGCTCGATCTTGAGCCCGACCCGTGGCAGCAGATCGTTCTTAGGGCCTTGGGGCGAGGCGAGCGGCGCGTTAGCGTTCGTTCTTGCCACGGGCCTGGGAAGACGGCGGTAGCGGCGTGGTGCGTGCTGTTCATGCTCCTTACGCGGTTCCCGCAGAAGACCGTCGCTACGGCTCCTACCAGCGGGCAGCTTTCGGGCGCCTTGCTGCCGGAGGTAAAAACGTGGTTCGGTCACATGCCGGAGGCTCTGCAAAAACTATACACGGTCAAGTCTGCCGGGATTTACCTCGACTCGGCTCCGAGTGAGAGCTTCTTCGAAGCGCGCACGTCGCGGGCGGAGAAGCCGGAGGCCCTACAGGGCGTTCACTCGGATCACGTGCTGTTGGTCGTAGATGAGGCATCTGGTGTGCCTGAGGCGGTATTCGAGGCCGCCATTGGTTCCATGTCCTCTCACAACGCTACGACGCTCCTTATCAGCAACCCGGTAAGGACGGCTGGCTTCTTCTACAATACGCACCACAGCATGTCGGATATGTGGCTAACGGTGCACGTCAGTCACGAGGACAGTCCACGAGTAACTGACGACTTCGTGTATCAGGTCCAGCGTTCCTACGGCGAGCGGTCCAACGCTTTCCGTGTTCGTGCGCTCGGGAAGTTCCCCCGGAGCGACGATGACGTTCTGATACCGTTCGAGTTGGTAGAGAGCGCACGCGGGCGCGATGTCGTGCGCGTTCCGGATGCTCCGGAGGTGTGGGGGTTGGACGTTGCGCGGTTCGGAGACGACAGAAACGCCCTTGTCCGCCGCACACGCCGGGAAGTGCTCCCAGAGATTCACGTATGGGAGGGCTCCGACTTGATGCAGACGACAGGTAAGGTTAAGCATATGTGGGATGAGACTCCCGTGCTACAACGGCCCACGGCTATCCTGGTGGACGTGATTGGCCTTGGAGCGGGGGTTGTGGACAGGCTAATGGAGCTTGGTTTGCCGGTACGCGGCGTGAACGTTGCAGAGGCGGCGTCGGCCAAAGAGCAATTTCTGAATGCACGTTCCGAGTTGTGGTGGAAATGCAGGGATTGGCTGACTACGAAGGATGTGGTGCTCCCCGAGATGGAGCCGGGCGCAGACCCGCGTGAGGACCGTGCGGAGCAATTGTGCGCCGAGTTAGTGACACCTAAGTACAGTATCACAAGCAGCGGTCGTATCTCCTTGGAGTCCAAAAGCGAGATGAAGAACCGGGGCTTCCGGTCGCCCGATGTGGCCGATGCGCTGATTTTGACGTTTGCGGAAGACCTTTCGCTCATCATAGGCGGCTCTGACGGGGGTTTGAGAGACTGGAACTCCCCTCTAGAGCGGAACCTACCGTCTGTATAAGGAACTCGACATGCCGAAGGTATCAAGGAATACCGACCCGAATCCGAGCAAGCGCCGGAAGACCCAACCAACACCGTTGAACGAAGCGCAAGCTATCGTAGCGGGTCAGATTGAGGCCGCGATATCGTGGTATGAAAGCGATATTGAGCCACAACTAGAAAAAGCCACTCGCTACTACATGGGTGAGCCTTTTGGGAACGAGGAAAAAGGTCGGTCTCAGGTCGTTTCGACGGATGTTCGGGATGCCACGTTGGCAACGATGCCTAGTCTCATGCGGGTGTTCTTTGGTCCAGAGAACGTGGTGGAGTATGAGGGCCACGGAGAGGAGGACGAAGAACTAGCTGCGCAACAGACGGATTACACCAACTTCGTTATCAGGAATGATAATGACGGCTTCATGGTCATCTACAGTGCGTTCAAAGATGCTCTCGTGCGCAAGCTCGGGATCATCAAGTGGTGGTGGGACGACGCAGAGAAAGTTGAAGGACAGGAGTTCTCCGGTCTCACTCCTGAGGAAGCCGAGGCGCTGGCGTCGGACGATGAAGTGGCAAACGTCGAAGCCACTCCAAGTGAGTCGAGCGAGGGCATGATAGACTTACGGCTGGAGTTTCGTCCCAAACCGGGCAGGGCGCGCATTGACGCTGTTCCTCCAGAAGAGTTCATATTTTCTCCATCCGCACGAGACAAGAAAACGGCCCCACTCATGGGCCACGTTAGAGATGTACCCGCCGCAGAGCTAGTTGCTATGGGCGTGCCAGTAGAAGTTGTGGATGAACACAAGGGCGAGGGCGAGCGGATGGCGCACTCCGACAACTTGGAGGCGGCGCGCAGGCAGGACTACGGCACGGGGATTACGAATCAGGTGGACGAAGAGGACGAGTCGATGGAGCTTGTCCGTTTCGGAGAAGTTTACACTCGTATCGACATGAAGGGCGAGGGCGAAGCGCCTCTCATGTGCATCAAGACCATCGGTCCTAACTATAAGTGGTGGGATCATTATGTGGTGGACAAGGTGCCTTACGCGCTGTATGTACCCGACCCGGAGCCCCACACGCTGCTAGGGCTCTCGCTGGCCGATTACACAATGGATATTCAAGAAGTCAAAAGCATGTTGGAGCGGGGCGTACTGGACTCTCTAGCGCAGGCGCTTATGCCCGCTACGGAGGTGGTAACGGAGCACGTCAACATGAAGGACGTGCTGAACAAGGAGATGGGCAGAGTCATCCGAGTCCGACGGCCCGGAATGATCCGTGAGATTGCCACTCCCTTCCTCGGGCAAGCGGCTATTCCCGTACTGGACTACCAGACTCAAAAGATGGAGAACCGCACGGGTCAGTCTAAGGCTGGCATGGGGCTGGACGCGGATGCGTTCCAGTCCACCACCGCCGCAGCCGTGCAAGCGACTATTTCCGGGCGCCAAGAGCGCATTGAGCTTATCGCACGCATATTCGCTGAGACCGGGATGCGCGACTTGTTCCAAGGCGTAGCCGAGCTTCTGGCGCGCAACCAGGACCGCGAGCGCGTTGTACGCCTGCGCAACAGCTATGTAGAGGTCGATCCACGCTCTTGGGACATGAGCATGGATCTGCGGGTGAATGTAGCATTGGGCAACGGCTTGACGGAAGAGAAACTTGCGGTTCTCAACAGCATTCTCATAGAGCAGAAAGAGAACTTAAAACTCGGCTCGCCGCTTGTAGACTTCGCTGGATACAGGCGCACCATGCAGCGGATTCTTGAGCTTACGGGCGAGATGAACGTTGACCAATTCTTCTTGCCTTTCGACGAAGAGGCGCAGGCCAAGTGGGCAGAGCAGCAGGAGGCGAACAAGAAGCCCTCCGACGTGGAGATCGCGGCGAACGTCGAACTTGCTAAACTCCAGCAGAAGACACAGCAAGAGAAGATGGACGGAATGATTAAAGCGACTACTGCCAAGCTGGACGATGCCCGGCAAAAGCAGAAGATGGCACAGGACTTTGCCATCGCGCAGGCCCAGATCGAGGTAGATGGCGGGAAGGCTGTGATGAACACGGAGCTACAGCGCGAACTGGCGCTTCTAAAACAGCAGGCCGATGCGGACGCCCGTGAATTCGACGCCTCCCTAAAGATGTTCGACGAGATGGGCAAACAGGAACAAGGAGGGTAATACAATGGGGCGGACACGATCTACGCCAAGACCGGAAGATGCTCCGGCTTCGGTACTGGAAGAGTTGGTGTTGGGTGAGCCTCTGAATGCGGTCCAGCTAGGTGGGGCGGCAACGCGACTACTGAAAGACCCGGCTTTCCAACATGCGATGGACAAGGCGTACTCTCGGTGTTTTATCGAGTGGCAGGAAGCCGGTTCGGTAGAAGTCAGAGAGGCCGCGCATGCGCGTCTCTCGGCGCTAAAACTGGTGGAGAACGAGCTAGAGGTTCTGGTGAACAGCGGGATACTAGAAGGCGCAAACGCCTCGCCCGACGTTTACTAAACGACCCTGCCAAGTGTATCCCTAGCGGGGCACAGCAGGGCAAAAAGGAGAAGCCAAATGGCTGAGGACGGTCCGGTTAGCAAACACGATGCAGCAGAAAATATCCTTGGATTATTTGAGGAAGGCGGTGGTGGTCTGGATGTCTTCGAGAAGGTGGAAGACGAGGCTGTAGCCGCCAGCGGTGAGGAAGAGGGCGGTGTGGAAGATGAGGCTGAGGACGAAGTTGAGGACGAAGTTGAGGACGAAGTTGAGGACGCGGAATCAGAGGAAGACAAGGCGGGCGAAGACGACGCAGACGAGGCACCGGAGGATGAACCGGAAGAGGCTGACGACGATGAGATAGAGCTACCCGATTCGCTGTTCTTGAAGGACGGCGAGTGGTACGTTCAAATCACCGTTGACGGCAAAACTTCTGACGTTCCCTACGATGAATCTCGCAGCGGCGCCATGAGGACCGCTGACTATACCCGCAAGACGCAGGCTGTGGCAGAGGACCGAAAGGCTCTCGACGCCGCGCGTGCGGAGACTGCGGAGCAGAGAGAAGCGTACCTGAAAGGTCTACAGACGATAGAAGGCGTTATGGCTGCGCTGATGCCAGCGGAGCCGGATTGGGAAGCGCTCAAGCGGGACAACCCGACTGAGTACGCTGAGAAGTACGCTGCCTATCACGAAATGACAGACAAGGTACGCGGTCTCCAGGGCGAGCAAATGCGCGTGCTGGAGGCTCAGAAGGCAGAACAAGACGAGCAGACTCAAGTGTTCTTGAGGGAACAGAACGATCTACTTGTTGCGGCAGTACCCGAATGGGCTGACGCAGAGGTAGCGCGTACTGACAAACTGGACCTTGCTTCGCACGCACGGAGCCTCGGGTTCACTGACGAAGAGTTGGGCGGTGTAAAAGACCACCGCCTCATGCTCCTTCTACGTGACTCTCACCGGCTTCATACGCAGGCTGACAAGCGGAAAGTTGCCCGTAAGAAGATCAAGAAGTCTGCGGTGTTAAAGCCCGGCGCGGTTTCTAGGAAGCCAGCCGGAGATCGAAAGAAGAAGCGCCAGGAGGCAGCGAACAAGAAGCTGGCGAGAACCGGCAATGTCCACGATGCCGCTGAAGCGATGTTTGAAAGTATGGACGACAACGATCTATAGACCAACGGGACGGTTGGAGAAGAGTGAATGACCATTGTAGCAAACACCTTTTCCCGTTACGAGGCAAAGGGACTCAGGGAGCAGTTGTCCAACCAGATCTATAACATTTCGCCTGAAGACACGCCGTTCGTGTCTATGGCCTCTAAGGTGCAGGCGGAGCAAACCCTTTTCGAGTGGCAGACGGACTCGCTGGCTTCCGTCGATACGTCCAATAAGCAGATCGAGGGTGACGACATCACGTCATTCCCGGCTGTTGCTGCGACCGCGCGTGTGGGCAACTATACGCAAATTAGCAGGAAACTTCTAATTCTCTCAGGTACGCTGGAAGCCGTCAACAAGGCTGGCCGGAAGTCCGAGCTTGCTTATCAGTTGGCGAAGCGTGGCGCGGAGTTGAAGCGTGACATCGAGTCGATCTGCCTCATGGCGCAGGCTGGCGCGGCTGGTGCGGCCAACACGGCGCGTGCGACGGCTTCACTGTCTTCGTGGGTCAAGACGAACGTGACGACGGGCGCCAGTGGCGGAGACCCGGCGTATACGTCTGGTGTGCCAAGTGCGGTGCGTACGGATGGCACCACGCGCACGTTCACGGAGACCGTGCTAAAGAACGTCATTTCGCAGGTGTGGGTCAGTGGTGGGGATCTTCGGATTCTCATGCTCGATTCGATCCAGAAGCAGCTCGCTTCTGCGTTCAGCGGAATCGCCACCCGTAGCTATGACCTGTCGAACGTCGATCCTCGCCCGACGGCGATCATCGCTTCGGCGGATGTGTACGTGTCGGACTTCGGTGTGCTTCGGATCATCGCTAACCGCTTCCAGCGGGCGCGTGATGGTTGGCTGCTCGATCCTGAGTACGTCGGCATCGCTCACCTGAGACCGTTCCAGACGGTCAGGCTCGCCAAGACGGGCGACGCCGAGAAGCGCATGTTGCTCGTGGAGTGGGGGCTGAAGGTCAATCAGGAGGCCGCTCTTGGTCTCGCTGCGGATCTAGGCGGATAATCCTTTGGGTGGGGGGCTCCGGCCCTCCGCCCCTCACACTCTGCAACGAGAGGCATGATAATGGACGCACCAAGCACCTTGGTCCGCGCTAGCGCGCAGATCCAGTTTGACGCTGACCCCGCCGCGACTGATGCGGTCACGATTGGGAACATCGTCTATACGTATATCGCCACGCCTGCGTCGGCCTACGACGTGGACGTTGGCGCGGATATCACCACGTCAGTCGCTAACCTGGTCCTCGCTATCAACGCGACGGGCACGGGTGCTGCGACGACGTACTACGACACGGGCACGCTGGAGAACCCTATGATGTACGCGGCCACCGCCGCGACGGATCAGATCCTCCTGACCGCCCGCATTCCGGGTACGGTTGGCAACGGAATCTATCTGCTGTCTTCCGAGACGGACATCGACTTCGAAGAGGTCGGGGACACGGCGACGCTGTTTTCAACGGCTGGTACGGGCGTCTTTGACGACGCGCTGGAAAGCCTGATTGATGAGGTGCAGTTAAACAGTGAGGCTATTTCGCTGCTCGTTCACATGTCCTCGCGGTCTTCGGACTAAGAGGCAGCCGGAGAGGGGTAGACCGTGTACGTTTCAAAAGAGAGGCGCATGGTCTACCTCGCTTCACCCAAGACGGCAACAAAGGCTACTAAGGAGTATCTGCGTCTATTCGACTTTTACAAAACGGGCACGCACCATGATACTCTGACCGCACACCCCACGGGAGATTGGACGGTCTTTACAACCGTTCGTAATCCGTGGGATCTGTGGGTCTCGTGGTTTTACTACTCTGGCTATAGGATGGGCACGTTTTCTTTGCCGTGGTTGAAGGCGTGGCAAAAGCGGCATAGCACATATTATCCGTACTCCAACAACCTGTTTGGCTTCTACACGCAGTACGCAGACCGCATATTGAGGTTTGAGACCTTACAGGACGACTTACACGACCTGCTAGGCGACTATCCGGGGTACGATAATTACACCGTAGAGCTTCCGAGGATAAACATCGGAGCGAACAGGCTCACGCAAAGGAGGTCGGGAACAGAAGAATACCACTATCGTGAGGAGTACGAGAAGCACCCCGAAGTACGCGACTACATAGCCAAGCAGTACGCGGAAGAGATTGCCCTGTACGGATACACCTTCTAGGACGGAGAACGGACATGGGGACGAAGGAAGGATACAACGTGACGGTAGTTGTGCCCTCGGGCACAGACGTAAAAGCCTATTTCGCGCATGACTTAGCGCAAATGATGGCTTACACGGCTCAGCACTACTTGAAGCCGGGCAATCTGTCGAAGCTAAATCTGGCATTTCAGGTTGCAACTTACATCCACAGCGCCCGTCAGATCCTAGCGGACGCTTCGCTCAACATAGGGTCGCATTACACGCTGTTCATTGACTCTGATATGCGCTTTCCCCCGGATGCGCTTATCAAGTTGCTCATGCACGGGAAACCGATGGTGGGGATCAACTGTTCGACCCGAAACATACCTCCACGCTTCGTGGCTGTTAAAAGAGTAACAGGCCCGAATGGCGAGATAGGGGAAGTCCTTCGCACCACCCCCGATTCAGCGGGGCTGGAGCCAGTGGAGGCAGTCGGCTTTGGGATGGTACTTATCCGGCAAGATGTGTTTTTGGCCCTTCCCGACCCGACTGTCCTTCCCTGGTTTTGGTTCGACTGGATTCAAGGACACGCTGGGAAGACTCAGGTAGGGGAGGACGTTCACTTCTGTAACCTCGTTCGTGAGGCAGGGTTTGAGATTCTTGTAGACCATGATTTGTCAAGGAAGATCAGGCACATCGGCTCTATGGAGTACGACATCTCGTGTCCGCTTGCCTACGAAGAGGGCATGGCAGAAGCAGAGGCCAAAAATGAAGCGTAAACACTGGATAATCGCAGGGTTGGCTGTGGGGCTCATAGGAATGATTCTTGTGGGAAAATGCTATCGTAGCCAGGCGAATGAATGGGAGAAGCAAGTACGTGTCGTGCTTTCGCAGGCGGAGGACTTGGACAGACAGGCGAAGGAGGCGGTAAAGCGCGCGGACAATGCAGAGGCAGAGATCGAGATTCTGGTCGAGAGCGTGCGCGACAAGCAGCCGATCATACGAGAACGGATCGACTCTGTTCGCGTAGAGACCCCGCTTGAGCTAGCAGGGCACCCGGCTATTGTAAAGCGCGATGAGATCATTGCGGATCTGATCGTGGAGTCGGCAGATTGGGAGGAGGCGTACGAGAGAGAGGTCGAAGTAGCGAATCTTCTGCGTGTGGCTAATGCCTTCGCGCTAGCTCGCGGTGACTCGTTGGTTCGCGTCCTAGAAGACCGACCCAAGAAGCACCCGTGGTATATCCCTCGGCTGGGCGTGGGGCCGTACGCCGGGATTGATATGAACGGGAAGCCGTCGGTCGGACCGATAGCGGTACACCTCGCATGGGAGATTAAATTCTAATGGCTGACACACTGAAAGACAGGCTGTTCTCGATTGACCGAGCGACGAGGACGAAGCGAACATTTCACTATGACGACGACGATGGTTCGTTCGTAATCGCTACCAAGCAAGACATCCAGCCAGTGTTAGAAGTCGCGCAGGAGGCACGGAAGGAAGCTCGGGGCTTCAAAGGTGACGGGTTCCACAGGGTAGCTAATGTCCCGAATCCGGTCTGGTGGGATCTGCACCAGCGAGGAATCTGGATGGATGACAAGAAACTACTCAAATGGCTGGAAGAGCGGGACAATAAGGTATTCAAAACGCACAGGGGGCGGTTAGCATAATGCCTACAGGGACGGAACTACGACACAACCAAGAGGCAACGGCGCTGCTAGAGAAGGCTGCGAGCTCGAAGGGACTCAACATCGCAGTCCTGCTTCCCACATTCAACACCATGTGTTCTTCTACTGCCGTGGACTTGGCGGCGATGATGGGCTTTCTTGGGGCTGGCCCGGTGGCTCTGGGGCACTTGGACCGCGTGTCGATCAGCATGGACATCGACACATACGTACAGTGCGCCCGGCAAACGCTCGTAGAGGCAGCGATTGCGGACGGCGCGGACTACATGCTCTGGCTAGACTCGGACATGCGGTTCCCGCAGGACATCTTGTTAAAGCTGCTCAACCACGATAAGGATGTGGTGGGGATCAACTACAGCACAAGAAGCATTCCGCCTGACTTCGTTACGATCAAGAAGATGGGCAAAGACAACCCGAACAATCCAAGCGGCGAACCGTGTATTACGGGCAGCGACTCGACTGGGCTGGAAAAGGTGGACGCCATTGGATTTGGTGCTGTGCTTATCCGTACGGGGGCGCTCAAGAAACTTCCCGATCCACATAAGCACCCGTGGTTTTGGATTGAGCACATGCCCAAGACGAATAGGGTCATCGGGGAGGATGTCTACTTTTGTAGGCTGATGAGAAAGCACGGTATCGACATTTGGGTTGACCACGACGTATCAAAAGAGTGCGCGCACATTGGCACGTTTGAGTTCCGGTACGAGCACGCAGCCGCGTACCGCGCGGACATGCAAGACATGATGGAGGTTTTGTCAAATGGCGGGGATTAGCAATTACGTCGAGCTTAAGTCTGCGATCGCGGATTGGCTAGTTCGCACTGATCTAACGACTATTATCCCCACGTTCGTCGATAACTTTGAGAGCGTGGCGCGGCGCGACCCGCGAATAAGAAACTTAGTCTCGGTAGATTTCAGTGTAGATACCATAGAAGAGGATCTGCCCACCGATTTTCGAGAGCTTGAATCCCTGTGGCACGACGGCCCCACTTACGAGGGCGAGATTGAAATTGTCTCTGCTGGATCTCTGCCGGAGTTTGGCGCGGGCAGCAGCACGACAGGGGTCGTGTGCGCCGCAGCTATCAACCCGGACACGCAAGTTATACGGTTTGCTCCACCGCCCTCGGAAACATTTGCCCTCAAGATGCGGTATTGGGCGACCATCGTACGGCTCGGAGATTCCGTGCAGTCAAATTGGTTGCTGGCGGAGCACTCGGACATCTATCTGTACGGCTGCCTGATTGAAACGGCTCCGTACGTCAAGAACGACAGCCGCCTACCGGTGTGGCGATCAGAGTATGATCGTCGGTTGGCGGAGTTGGACGCAAACATTAAGCGCGGGCAATGGGGCGGATCGCTGGTCCGTCGTCCCTCGCGCAACTTCAACGTAGGGGAATAGACCATGCCGGCCACTGACGTTTTTGGATGGACAATGCCGACTGTCGGAGGCTCGCCCGGTACGTGGGGGCAAGAGCTGAACGATATGTTCGATGACGATATCGAGGGCACTGTCAACACAGTCAAGACGACCGCCGACGCGGCCTTGCCAATAGCTGGTGGAACCCTCACGGGCGAACTCAAGATCCTCACCGAAGTCCTGACGATTGTTAACAGCGGCAGCCTGACAGGTGCCATCGCGTTCGACATGGACACGGCTGAGTACTTCTACGGTACGGTCACAGGGAACGTCACTGGTATCACGTTCAGCAACATTGTCGCCAGCGGCAGCGTGGAGTTTTTCACGTTGGAGTTGACGAACGGTGGAGCGTTCACGATCACTTGGCCCGCCGCCGTCAAGTTCGATGGCGGAGTCGAGCCCACCCTGCAAAGCGCGGGTGTGGACGTAATAGTGTTCTGGTCCAGAGATGGTGGTACGACCATTCGTGCGGTCCAGTCCTACAGCGCGGCGAGCTAATCAATGGTGATGAGACAATTCAAGTTGATCGCGGCTCGGGACGCGCTACTGCCGTCCACACCGGATGCTCCGAGCCTAGTGAATGCTACGCTCATCTCGGACAACGACGTGCGCGTCGATTGGCAGGACAACTCCAACAACGAGACAGGGTTCAAAATCTACCGGAATGTGAGTGGGGGAGCTTACTCCCTTGTCCAAACGACGGCCCCGAACATAGAGACGTGGACGTTCAACAACCTTGACTACAGCACCAACTACTGCTGGAAGGTCTCTGCGGTGAACGACACAGGCGAGTCCGATCAGGTCGGACCCGACTGTGTGGCTATTCCCGAAGA
>Ga0255055_10002475_pt1 | contig 13014 bp, 7 predicted proteins | sample JV7_2_27_MG_FD_188633 | JGI IMG/M metagenome (GOLD analysis project Ga0255055, IMG submission 188633) | Seawater microbial communities from Jervis Inlet, British Columbia, Canada - JV7_2_27 | ecosystem: Environmental > Aquatic > Marine > Inlet | place: Canada: British Columbia | collected...
CACAGGGTCCACACGCCGGCGCTGCCGGGAAGTTCGAGCAGGCGAAGTGTCGGGGTCAGGCGATCCAGCGTGCCGACCAGCGCCCAACCGAACGCCGCCAGAAAGGCCAGCGAGGTCATGAAGAACAGACCCAGCGCCACCTCCCCGCGCAGGATCTGGCCGGATCCCGGTAGGAACATCGAGAGCGTTCCCGAGAAGTCGAAGGAGGCCGCTCGGTGCCCCACGGGTCTCACTGCGGCCGCCCTCAGCGGGGCAGTGCCGTCCGAAGAGGGCCGCGCACTCGGGCCTCCCGACCTCGGTGAAGGGTCGATACTTCCCAGATCGTAGATGTTTGTCGGGTCGTTCATGAACGTGCTCCTCCACCATCCCTACGAAGCAAGGACTTGGCCAGCCCAGAACCGGGGAAAGAACGGGGTCGTGCACCCCGGGCCTTTCGGAAACGAAACGTCGATGACCAGAACGAGACCTTGGTGGTGCGGAGATTGTTGCTCCAGCGACGGTCCGTCCCTCGAACCCGCTGACTCCTGCGCAGTTCGGTCGATCACATCGCCGCTCGATCGGGCTAAACGACTTATCCGGAGTAAGTTAGTCTGAGTCAGGGAATTAGGTTTCGCCGAGCAACACTCTTCGCACCACCATGGAACGAAACCGCCGGGTCCCGGGTGAGGGGAGGCCGGAATTCGGCTAGTCTATTCCGACGATGCGAGCCGGGAGCCAAGACCGCCGACGCCGAAGATCCGGCCGCCTGGGCGCCTGGCTGGCCGTCGCGGTCCTGGTGGGAGCGCTCGCTCCGACCGCCAAGCTCCACGGCAGCCGGGGGATCCGCCTGGTCTGGCACGTCGAATCGCCCTCGGGTGAGCCCCTCGACTCGAGTCGGGCGGACGACGCGATCAACCCGGCCTCGATTGTCAAGGTTGCCACCAGCCTGTGGGCTCTGGAGCGCCTGGGGCCCCGTCATCGGTTCGAGACCGATTTCGGGATCCGTGGCCAACTCGACGCCGAGACCGGCGTTCTGGAGGGCGATCTGATCGTTGTGGGAGGCGCCGACCCCGACTTCCACGTCGAGAACGCTTTTCTGGTCGCCAGCGCCCTCAACCGTGCGGGCCTGAAGCAGGTCAACGGAAGCCTGATCGTGGCGGGAGACTTCTGGGTCGGCTGGGAGGGCGGCTCCGCAGGGACCCTGAAGGACCCCGAGCGCCGGGCCAGACGGATGGCGCTGCGGTTGCGCGACGCGCTGGACTACCGTCGCTGGGGTCGGGGTACCCGCCGTGAGTGGTACCGCTTCGCCGACAGACGCGGAATCCCGTCGGGCGAGCGCCCCAGGGTGGTCGTACTCGATGGCATCGAGACATCGAATGACCCCGGGTCGTTCGCGACCGTGCTGACCCACCGCTCCAACGAGCTCGTCAACATCCTCAAGCGATTCAATGCCTACTCCAACAACGACATCGAACGTCTGGAGTCCAGCCTGGGCACGCCGGAGCTCCTGGCAGATTTCATCGCTGAACGCTGGGGCCTGACCCGTCACGCGATCCGCTACGAGACGCTCTCCGGGCTGGGCTCGAACCGCATGACGCCGCGTCAGATCGTACGATTGATGCAGGATCTTCGTGCTACCAGCGTGCGCATGGGATTGGGCGTCGAGGATGTGCTCCCGGTCGCCGGCTGCGATCCGGGAACGATGGGTTCGTTCCCGGAATTCGTCGCCGGCCCGGCTTCACGAACGCTGACCGGCAAGACCGGTACCCTGACCTACACCGACGACGGCATCACCGCGCTGGCGGGCTACCTCCGCACTATGGAGGACTTGCTCGTGTTTTGCGTCGCGGCCCCCCGCTCCTCGGGGCGCATCTCGGCGGCCCGCCGAGCCGAGCAGCGATGGCTGCTGGAACGGATCGACGACAACGGTGGTCCGCAGGCCCTCACCTGCGGTCTGTCTCCCTGGCATTCGGACGCCGACGCCAAGGTGATCGACACGCGCTCCCGGGGCCCCACCGCGGCCCGGTGATTTCGTCGCCGGCTTACTTGCCGGGTCGTTGACCGTCGGGCGTCCGCTTCGCTAGCATGCCTGTGATGATCGGTCAGCGGATCAAGCACTACGAGATCGAGCAGACCCTCGGCAAGGGAGGCATGGGCGTTGTCTACCTGGCGCGCGATCCACGTCTGAATCGCCACGTCGCCCTGAAGGTCCTGTCCGAGGAATTCACGGCCGATCCTCACCGACGCGCTCGCTTCCTGCAGGAGGCCCGGGCGGCCTGCGCGGTCAACCACCCGGCGATCGCCCAGGTCTACGAGGTCGACGAGGACGACGGAATCATCTTCATCGCCATGGAGCGCGTCGAGGGCAAGACGGTCCGCGACCTGATCGTCGGCCGTGAGCTCGACCTGCTCGGGGCCGTCGAAATAGGGATTCAGGTCGCCGAAGGTCTTGCGCGGGCACACGAAGCCGGAATCGTGCACCGCGACATCAAGGCCGAAAACATCATGGTGACGCGCGACGGGCACGCCAAAATCCTCGATTTCGGTCTGGCCAAGCTGTTCGATCCTCTGCGCCAGGCCGAGAGCGACGACGGCGGCTCGGGAAAGGAGCTGGATCCCGCGCTGGTCGAGACGATCGCCAAGACGCAGGACGGAATGGTCCTGGGCACGATTGCCTACATGAGCCCCGAGCAGGCCCGGGGACAGCGGGTGGATCACCGCAGCGACCTGTTCTCGTTCGGCGTCGTGCTCTACGAGATGGTCGCGGGGCAGTTGCCCTTCAGCGGGTCGTCGCCGCTCGACACGATGCACGCGATCGCCTTCGACGAGACGCGCCCCCTGACCGCGCTGCGGGCCAACCTGCCGCCGAGCCTCCAACGCGTCACCTCCCGCTGCCTGCGCAAGCAACCCGACGACCGCTACCAGGACGCCCGGCAACTCGTACAGGACATGAAAAACGTCGAGCGAGAGATCGAGACGGGAATCTCGGCCAACGTTCCGCTCGGCGAGCAGATTCGCGAAAGTCTGCGTTCGCTGAAGGAGTTGACGCCGGCGGAATGGGTGGTTCCCGCCGGCGTGGCGGTGATCGTCGTGCTGGCCCTGTTGCTGCTGTTCTGGCGAGGTGAATTCTCGCTCTTTTCTCTGTTGTTCTTCGGATTCGTTGCCCTGTTCGTTTTTCGCGCGGTCAAGAACCGGCGCCAGCGTCTGATCAAGCGCTTCGGCGTCAAGGTGGCCAAACTGGAGGGCGTGCGTGTCATCGTCCGCGAGGGGGGCAAGGTCTCCGTGATCGTCGACCGCGCCGTAGCCAAGACCTACGTCCGCGTCAACGCGCTGATGGACCAGGTCAACAGTCGCATGTTCTACGGTGAGCCATTCACCGTCGTCGTCCGCGACGGACTTTCCCCCGACGAAGAAAAGGCCCTCCTGCAGGGACCCGGCGTGATTTTCGTCCGGCCCGATATCCTGGAGAGCGAGAGCTGATCACCTCACCGACGGCGTATCTTGCGGTCGCGCGAGCACCGTTCCTGCTGTTACCGGTGACGCTGGTCGCCGCCGGCGCCGCGGCGGCGGCGGTCGACGGGGCCTTCGACGCCGGGCATACGGTGATTGCGTTGATCGGTCTGGTCGGCCTGCACGTGGCGGTCAACGCCTTCAACGAGGTCAGCGACTACCGCTCGGGAATCGATCTGAAGACCGAGCGCACGCCGTTCAGCGGAGGCAGCGGCACGCTACCGGCCGGTCGGCTGAGTCCTCGCGCCGCGCTTGCAGTGGCCTGGGGTGGGGCGCTGGTAGGGTTCGCGACGGGTGTTTTTTTCTTGGTGGTCGTCGGCTGGGAGCTGCTACCGATACTCGCGGTCGGCGCTCTGGCCACGTTGACCTATACCGACCTGCTGGCGGGACTTTACGTAGGGGAACTGATTGCGGGCCTCGGTCTCGGTGCCTTGCCGGTCATGGGCACGGCGATGGTGCAGGAGGGCTGGCTCGGTCCCGCGGCGCTCGCCGCGTCCGTACCGGCCTTCTGCATGACCTTCAATCTTCTGCTGCTCAACGAGTTTCCGGACGAAGAGGCGGATCGCTCCGGCGGCCGCCGGAACCTCGTTCTGTTGCTGGGCCGCCACGGGGCCGCCCGGGTCTACGCCGTGGTGGCCCTGATCGTCCCGCTGTGGATCGCCGTCGCCGTATTCGCCGGATTTGTTCCGTGGACCGCTCTGATCGCACTTTTGCCGAGCCTGCTCCTGCTGCCGCCGCTGAGTTGGGTTTTCAGGGACCCCTCGGGTCCGGTCCCCAGCGCGGCCCTGGGGGCCAACGTGGCCTGGATTCTGGGCACCAACCTGCTGCTCGCGCTGGGTCTGCTCCTCGGAATCTGAAGGGATCATCCGGTGCCACCGCCTGGCGCGCGCGGATTAGCGACGCCGGAGGCGGGGCTGTTAACCTATCGTTCTCGCTCGTCTCCGCCGCTACCCGATAGGCCGGGAGGAGCAGCCGCGGCGAGCTCTTCAGAGGGATGCATCCATGTCGATCACGCGGACCCTCCCGTTTCTCCTCCTGATCCTCGTACTGTTGCCCTTTCCGACGGCGGGCGCCGAGGAGACCGAGCAAAGCGTACTGAATCTGGCCATCGGCGATCCCGAGCGCAAGGATCGCGAGGTCGAGCTGGTTCTCGACGCCGTAACCGACTGCCACACCGACGAGTTGATCACGCCGGGCGACCTGAGCGAAAGGCTGAAGGATGTACGGCTGCTGCTCGTAGGAGAGATGCACGTCAACATCGACTTTCATCTGGTTCAGCTGCGCGTGATCCAGGAGCTTCACCGGGCCGGACGCGAGGTCATGATCGGGCTCGAAATGTACCCCTACACCGAGCAGCGCTTCCTCGATCAGTGGTCCGAAGGTCTGCTGACCGAGGAGGGATTCCTGAAGTTGTCCGAGTGGTACAAGAACTGGGGCTACGATTGGGACTACTATCGGGAAATCTTCCTGTTTGCGCGCAAGCACGGGCTGAAGATCTACGCCCTCAACACGCCGCGCGAGGTCGTCAGTGCGGTGCGCAAGAAAGGCTTCCAAGACCTCACGGAGGAAGAAGCGCGCCACGTTCCCGAGAGCATCGACACCGACAGCGACGAGCACTTCACGCTGTTCAAGGCGATCTTCGCGGAGGATGCGGAGGACGACGCCTTCCACTCCTCGTTGCCCGAGGAGCAGCTACGTGCGATGTTCGACGCCCAGTGCACGTGGGATGCGACGATGGGCTTCAACGCGGTGAAAGCGCTGCGCGAGCACGACGAACCACAGGCGATTCTGGTCGTGCTGGTCGGGGCCGGGCACCTGGCGTACGACCTCGGCATTCAGCGCCAGGCGCGGCAGTGGTTCGACGGCAAGATGGCGTCGGTGATCCCCATTTCGGTCGGCGATATTTGCGAACCGGTCGAGAAGGTACAGGCCTCCTACGCCGACTTTATCTGGGGTGTTCCGCCCGAGACCAGTCCCATCTATCCCCACCTCGGTCTGTCGACGTTCAAAAACAAGGACAACGGGCGCCGAAAGGTGATCTACATCGCGAAGGAATCGCCGGCCGAGCGTGCCGGGTTCCAGATGAGTGACGTCCTCCTGTCGATGGACGGCAACGACGTGCCGGACCGGGCGACGCTCAAGCGCCTGGTCGCGGGCAAGGAGTGGGGTGACACGGCCACGTTCAAGGTGGCGCGAGGGGAGGCGGAAGTCGATCTACTCGTCGAGTTCCGTCGCGAGCGACCCGAGCCGTGTGAGGACGAAGATGACGGAGAAGACGGAGGAGAGGAAGGATGATGCGCGGAATCCTGTCCCTCGGAATCGCTCTGGCCACCTGCCAACTCGGCGCCACTACCGGCGAACGGGTCGAGCATCTCCTCATCGTCGATCTCGACCCGGCGACGCATCGTTTGACCGTGGGCGACACGCTCTCGATCCCCGAAGCCTCCTTCGAGAACGGGAGCCGGGAGGTCGAGTTCCTTCTGAACGGAGCGCTGGAGATCAAGGAGAGCCGGCCCCAAGTCGAGCTGATCGACACGATCGAGACGGGTGAAACACTCGTGCTCGGCGGCGAGACTCTGGAGCGCGAGGCCAACGCTCCTCTCAAGCGGTATCGTCTGGCCTCGATTCCCGAGGACGGCCAGTTGATCCTGGCCTACGAGGGTATCTTCGACTTCGGGCTTTCCGATCAGAAAGAAGAGTACACGCGAGGGTTTCGCGAGACCGTCGGCATCTTGGGCGAGGAAGGCGTCTACCTGGCCGCCGGCGGATTCTGGTATCCGTTTTTCGGCGACGAGTTGGTCGATTTCGACATGAAGGTGAGCCAGCCCGAGGGCTGGCACGTCATCAGCGAGGGCCGTGGCAGCTCGCGGGACGAGAGCGGCCGGGCACGCTGGGAGTCCGAAGGTCCCTCCGACGAGATCTACCTCACGGGCGGTCCGCTGACGGTCTACCGCGAGACGGCCGGAGCCGTCGAGGCTCTGGTCTATCTGCGGGAGAAGGACGACGCCCTGGCGAACAAGTACCTCACGGCGACCGCGCAGTACCTGGAGATGTACCGCGAGCTGATCGGCCCGTACCCGTACAGCAAGTTCGCCCTGGTCGAGAATTTCTGGGAGACGGGCTACGGCATGCCGTCGTTCACGTTGCTCGGACCCCGTGTCATCCGTTTCCCGTTCATCCTCCACTCTTCCTACCCCCACGAGATCTTGCACAACTGGTGGGGCAACTCGGTGTTCGTCGACTACGCCACGGGAAACTGGTGCGAGGGTCTGACGGCCTACATGGCCGATCACCTGATCCAGGAGCAACGCGGAAAGGGAGAGACCTACCGTCGAGACACCCTGCAGAAGTACCGCAACTACGTGAAGGAGGGGCGGGACTTCCCCTTGGAGGAATTCCGCTCGCGCCACAGCGCGGCCACCGAGGCGGTGGGTTACGGAAAATCTCTGATGGGTTTCCACATGCTGCGGCGCGAGCTCGGGGACGAGAAGTTCGCCGCGGCCCTGGCCGGCTTCTATCGCAAGAATCGAGGTCGCCAGGCGTCCTTCCGGGATCTGCAGAGCAGCTTCGAGGCGATCGCCGAGGTGGAACTGGGGGCGTTCTTCGATCAGTGGCTGCAGCGGGCCGGAGCGCCGTCGCTCTCGGTCGACGTCGACGAGGTGCGTGAGGAGGCCGGCGGGTACGTCGTCCGGGGAACGCTGAGCCAGATCCAGGAGGGAGAGCCCTTTGCCGTCGCCGTTCCCCTCGTCGTCTACACGGCAAGCGGGTCGAGCGTCGAGGTCGTCAAGATGGCGGGGCAAACCGTGGAGTTCAGCCTGTCGACCTCCGAAACGCCGGTTCTCCTTCGTGTCGATCCGCAGTTCGACCTGTTCCGCTTGCTCGACCCACGCGAGACACCGCCCTCGATCGGCCAGTTGTTCGGCGAGCCGAGCATTCTGGCAGTGCTCCCGTCGGCGGCCGGCGCGGAGAGACTCGAGGGATACAGGAAACTGCTCGACGGCTGGCGCAGCGACAGTCACTCGATCGAGATCAAGCTGGACTCGGAAGTCGATGAGCTGCCCGGGGACCGCTCGGTGTGGATCCTCGGCACGCAGAATCGGCATGCGGAAGGACTGTTCGCGGGCGGAGAGGTCGCGGGCTTGGAAGTCGGCGAGGGCCGCGTGGAAATGGCCGGTGAGGGAGTCGATATCGCGGAACACTCGTTGGTCGCCATCCGCCGCCATCCGGGAGATCTGGAGAAGGCGGTGGGCTGGCTCGTCGTCGACCCCCCGGCCGCCTTCGAGGGCATGGGTAGAAAGCTGCCGCACTACGGCAAGTACTCGTACCTCGCGTTCGAGGGTGACGCGCCCGATAACGTCGTGAAAGGACAATGGTCGGCGACCGACTCGCCGCTGACGGTCGATTTGCGGCCCGCCGACGCGCGGGACGAAGCGTTGGAGATTGCCGCCCTCGCGCCGCGCGAACCGCTGGCGGAGCTACCCCCCGTTTTCTCCGAGAGGGCTCTCACGGAGCACGTCGCCTATCTGTCGTCGACGGAGCTCGAAGGCCGCGGCATCGGTAGCGAGGGCCTGAGCGAGGCCGCAGCTTACATCGTCGAGCGTTTCGAGGCCGCGGGCCTGGCGCCGGGAGGCGACGACGGCACTTACTACCAGACGTTTACCGTGGCCGAGGGGCCGGACGGCGAACCCCGGGAAGTGTCCAACGTCATCGGCTTCATACCGGGCGCGCGAGAAGACTGGAAGGACCAGTCCGTGATCCTCTGCGCTCACTACGATCACCTCGGCAGGGGATGGCCCGACGTGCACAAGGGCGACGAGGGGAAGATCCATCCAGGGGCTGACGACAACGCCAGCGGCGTCGCCGTGCTGCTGGAATTGGCAAAGAACTACGCCGAGGGCGAGGCGCCGGAGCGCTCGCTCGTCTTCGCGGCTTTCACCGGAGAGGAGGCCGGTCGACTGGGCTCCCGGTACTTCGTGGAGCATCCCGGCCGATTCGCGCAGGCGGGCGTGAGAGCCGTGGTCAATCTCGATACGGTCGGCCGGTTGTTTGACGGACGGGTCTCCGTGCTGGGCACGGGTACGGCCGACGAGTGGCAGCACATCTTCCGCGGGGTCAGCTTCGTGACCGGAGTAGACAGCAGGAACGTCCCCGAATCCGCCGAGGCTTCCGATCAGATGAGCTTCATCGAGGAGGGAATTCCCGCGGTCCAGATCTTCACCGAGGCCCACGCCGACTACCACCGACCGACCGATACGGCCGACAAGGTCGACGCGGCCGGGCTGGTCAAGATCGCCACCTTCGTCAAGGAAGCCACGACCTACCTCGTCCAGCGCGAGGAGCCACTTACGATCACTATCGCAGGCAAGGTGCAAGGAGAACGACCCCGGGCCGAATCGGGTGGGCGCAAGGTGCTCTTCGGCACGGTACCCGAGTTCGGTTATCAGGGACCGGGAGCCCAGGTCGCCTCCGTCGTGCCCGGCTCGCCGGCCGAGAAGGCCGGGATCCAGGCGGGCGACGTGCTGATCCGCATCGACGAGGTCGAGATCGCCGACCTGCGTGGCTTTTCGGGCGTCCTCAGGACCCTCGAGCCCGGCCAAGCCATCGTCGCGACCGTCCTACGAAACGGCGAAGAACTGACCACCACCGTAACCGTCGAAGCCCGCTAAAAAAGGGGACATTCCGCTTTAGTCTCTAATTCTTACGCTCCCGAATTCCAGCTGGAATTCGGGAGCGTAAGAATTAGAGACTAAAGCGGAATGTCCCCTTTTTTAGCGGACCAAAAAGGTCCCCGCTCGCCTTATTCAAGCTGTGCCGGCTGCGGTATCTTGATGCCGAAAGCCGGGCCTTCTTGCCGGTGTCGGCCGATTACACGACGCGATCGGAGGTCGTCATGAGTTTCGAGTGGTCGCCCAGGCGTAGCACCTATCTCAACGTCGTCGAAGAAGGCGGGGAGGACTTCTCCGCCCTGTCGAACGAGGAACTGGCCCCGTTCGAGACGTTCGATCTGATCTATCGCTCGGTCTGCGCGCTGATGTACAACTACGTCCCGATGTCGGGGCACCCTGGCGGGTCGATCTCCTCCGGACGAATCGTGGCCGGCGTTTTGTTCGACGCGATGGACTACGATATCGGCAATCCCGATCGCGCCGATGCCGACATCGTCTCTTACGCGGCCGGGCACAAAGCGATGGGGCTCTACGCGATGTGGGCGCTGCGCGACGAGATCGTGCGCATCGGCGACGAGAAGATGCTGCCGCGCGACCCGCGCTTCCGTCTACGCCTCGAGGACCTGCTGGGTTTTCGGCGCAATCCGGTCAACTCCACCCCGCTGTTCCTCCAGTTCAAGACCAAGGCCCTGGACGGGCATCCCACACCCGCAACACCGTTCGTACGCCTGTCCACCGGCGCTTCGGGCGTCGGAATCTCCTCTTCGCTCGGTCTCGCGCTGGGTGCCAAGGACTACTACGGTGATGACGCGCCACGCGTGCACATCGTCGAGGGAGAAGGAGGGCTGACTCCGGGGCGCGTTTCAGAAGCGCTGGCCGCGGCCGGGACGGCCTGCCTGGACAACGCGGTTCTGCACATCGACTGGAACCAAGCCAGCATCGACACCAACCGGGTCTGTCGAGAGGGCACGGTCCCCGGTGAGTACGTGCAGTGGAATCCGATGGAGTTGGCGTACCTTCACGACTGGAACGTGGTCTACGTTCCGGACGGCCGCGATCTACGACAGATCCTCGCGGCCCAGCGGAGCGCCGCGCGCATCGCGAACGGCCAGCCCACGGCGATCGTCTACCGCACGGTCAAGGGATGGCAGTACGGGGTCGAGGGCCGCGCGTCGCACGGCGCGGGTCACAAGCTGTGCTCCGAAGCGTTCTTCGAGGCGGTAACGCCTCTCTTGAAGCGGCACGAGGAGTCGTTGCCGTATTGCTGCGACACCGAGGCCAAGCGGTGTGCAACGCAGAACGGTGACGCCGTTCTCGAGGAGTGCTTCTGGTCCGCGCTCGAGGTGATCCGCAGAGTGCTGGCGCGCGAGCGCGACCTGGTCGGTGCGATGACCAACCGGCTGGTGCAGGCGCGCGAGAGGCTCGAGCGGCGAGATCGCCGACCGCGGGAAAACGCTCCGCGGGTCGAGGCGGTTTACGAGTTGGCGGCCAAATCGGTCGGCGAGACGCCCAAAGAATTGGGGCTGAAAGCCGGTTCGGTCACCACCCTGCGCGCGCAGCTCGGGAAGGCGCTGAACTACTACAACAACCACAGCGATGGCTCCCTGCTGGTCGCCTCGGCCGACCTGCTGGGGTCGACGAGCGTGGATGCGATCGGGCTCGGAGCGCCGAAGGGTTACTACAACGCGAGCTCCAATCCGGAAGCCCGCCTCCTGTCGCTGGGAGGCATCTGCGAGGACGCCATATCGGGTTACATGAGCGGACTGTCGACCTATGGCCGGCACATCGGCGTCGCGTCGTCCTACGGGGCCTTTCTGGCGGCCCTGGCCCACGTGTCGGCTCGTCTTCACGCCATCGGTTGTCAGGCGCGCTGGCACCTCGGAATGGAGCCGTACCGGCCGATCATCCTCATCTGCGCCCACGCCGGTCTGAAGACCGGCGAGGACGGACCGACGCACGCCGACCCACAGCCGCTGCAGTTGTTGCAGGAGAACTTTCCGCGAGATACGGCAATCACGCTGACGCCGTGGGAGCCGGAGGAGGTCTGGCCGCTGATCACCGCCGCGCTGGCCAAACGCCCGGCGGTCATCGCACCGTTCGTGACCCGGCCCAACGAGACCGTTCCCGACCGGGAGAGCTTGGGATTGGCCCCGGCGAGAGACGCCGTCAACGGCGTCTATCCGCTTCGCAGAGCCCACGGAAGGGGCGACGGGACGATCGTCCTGCAGGAAAGCGGCGTGACGCTCGCCTTCGTCGAGCACACGCTGCCGCGATTGCTCGAGGACGGCATCGACCTCAACATCTACTACGTTGCCAGCGCGGAGTTGTTCGACATGCTGCCGGAAGAGGAGCAGCAGCGGTTGTTCCCCGAAGAGCACGCCAACGATGCGATGGGGGTGACCGGCTTCACGCTATCGACGATGTACCGTTGGGTGCGTTCGGAACGAGGCCGGGCGATGACGCTGCACCCGTTCCGTCAGGGGCACTTTCTCGGCAGCGGCAAGGCAGAGAAGGTCCTCGAAGAGGCACGGCTCGACGGCGAGAGCCAGTACAAGGCGATTTGCAGCTACGTCGGCCGGTCGGTGGGAGTCTGACGCAGTCGAGCTCACCCGGCGTCAGCGGGCGTCCGTCTTCGCCTGCTTCTTCAGTTGCTGAACGACACGCTCCAGATTCTGGGCGTAGACTGGCTGAGCCGGGCTTCCCTGCTTCTTCGCCACGGAGGCCGCCTTCTCGTAGTTGGCCTTGGCCGGCTTCAGCCGGCCGGCCTTCTCGTAGGCCTCTCCAAGACTGTCGTAGGCGTTGGGTGAGGCGGGGTGTGCCTTGACGTTGAAGTCGAAGATCTCGATCGCTTCGTCGAAGCGCAAGCGCGCCAGCTCCTGATAGCCGATACGGTTGATCACCCGCTCCGGAACGGGGATTTCGTACCCGTACCTCCCGGAAAGATTCTCGTAATGCTTCGCCAGGCCGTCCAGGTCCAGCAGGTAGTCCTCGGTCTGGGGGTCCCTCGGAAGCGGCCACGCCGCATAGATCGCACGCAGCCCATAGTAGTGGCTGGGCAGGACGACGGAAAGATGGTCCTCGTCCTCGAATTGCATCGCCTTCCACTCGAATCCCTCACTGCGGTTGCGCTCGAGGATTCGCTGGAGCTCTTCGAAGTTGGCCTGCATCTGATCGCCTTCATCGCCGAGACTCACGAAGACCGTCTTTTTCAGCTCTTTGCCCTTGCGGTTCTTGATCAGCTCTTCGGTCTCACGCAGAGCGAGCTTGTCGTCCCAGTGCAGAGAGGGACTCACCGCGATGTAGGCGTCGAACAGCTCGGTTCTGGACGCGAACGCATGAATCGAGAACAGCCCCCCGAGCGAGTGTCCGGCGAATACGCGGTAGGGCTGGGTCCGGAAATTCCTTTCGATCGCCGGGATGAGCTCGGTCTCGATGAAGCGAAGGAAGTCGTCCGCCCCGCCGCTCGTCGCGTGCTCGACGCTCTGCCCTTCCGGGGTCATCGTGTGACCTCGTGTCGGGGTGAGGTCCCGCGTCCGGTCCACGTTACCGATTGCGACGACGATCATCTCGGGCATACGGTTGTCCCGAGCGAGGTACTCGATCGAAGCGATCGTGTGCAAGAAGTGGCCCGGGCCGTCCGTCATGTAGAGCACGGGGTAGCGCCGATCGGTGCTGGCGTAGCCCCCCGGTGTGCGCACGATGACGACGCGGTCCTCGTCGAGCACATCCGAGTGCAGCGTGATCTGTGCAGCCAGCGGCTCGACTTCCCCGTCCTGCCCGACAACCGGTCCGCCGGCCCCCAAAACGAGCAAAAGCGCCAAGACCTTCATCGGAGAATCTCCCAAAAACCCCCAACCCA
>Ga0255055_10002477_pt1 | contig 13012 bp, 11 predicted proteins | sample JV7_2_27_MG_FD_188633 | JGI IMG/M metagenome (GOLD analysis project Ga0255055, IMG submission 188633) | Seawater microbial communities from Jervis Inlet, British Columbia, Canada - JV7_2_27 | ecosystem: Environmental > Aquatic > Marine > Inlet | place: Canada: British Columbia | collected...
AGCCGCTCTCTCCTGCTTCATTGTAAGCTGTTAGTCTGTAGCAGTAAGTGGTACTGGAAGTTAATCCAATATCAGACCAGAAAGTACCTGATTCGGTATGAACCTTGGTAGTGGGAGTACAGCTTGCACCTTCACAACGGTATATATTGTAATCATCGGCTACGGTTGAAGCATCCCAGGAAAGATCAATCTGGGAGCTGGAAACCGCAGTACAGTTAAGGCCAGTGGGAGCAGTGGGCGCAGACACAGGGCCGCAGCTTATTAAAATCAAGCTGACCAGCAATACAATCACTAACGAAATCAGACATAACCTTTTCATTTTCTCCTCCTTAACCCTTATCCTTCGACAGAGCTTCAGCGAGTACTTGACGCACACACTTGACCATACACCTGATATTGGCTTTGTAGTACTATCTTGTGTAGAGGGTATTCTTATTGATGGTGTTCTTATGTAGATTACACTAGTATGAAAGAAATTGTCAATAGCTCTTTATGCAACGTCCAAGACATACTATGGAGTTAGGGAGTCACAAAACGCTACATTGTTGAGTGACAATACAAGTTTCGATGCTGACATGGGCAAAGCTAGTGGTTGCCTGAGTGCAATTTAGCCCGAATCTCATGTTCTCGTTGCTTCAGTGTATCCAGTTGCTTTGCAGCTTCCGCGGCCTCAATCATCCGTTCCTTACCTGAGATGAAGCTGGCTCTTGGCTTTCCCTTTGAGCTTTCCGTCGGATGTCTTCGCAGGGCTTTCAATTCCCTCTTGGCCTTGTCTATTTTGGCCACGATATCCTCGAGTTGCTTATTGAGTTCTTCTTCTGTCTCCATGGCATCAGCCATTAGTCACCTCTTTCTGCTTATCTTATCCATAGTAAGTTAACTGGCGGTCGCGGTCAATACCGCTTTTTCACACAAAGGTCAGTTTTGTTGGGTAGCAACACACGCCCCTGAGTACAGTGACTCAAAATCAGCTTACATCTAAGCACAGCAGAATTAGGCCATCTCACTAAATACTACAAATTATCGATCGTGTACAAGCGACATAACTAAACGCCCGATAGCGTCTCGAAACGACAGTTTACTTAGATCAACAAAGGTACGCTCTACTAGATACTGTTTCAGTTCAAACTTGCCTCTTCTGATTCTAAAACCAGGCTTATGCCACATATCGTCAAGAGAAATTGGAATAATTTTATCTGGTTCATCATCCACCTGGGTTTCAATTTCTTTCAATACGCCATCTCTCCTGAGTGACTCCGAAGAGCAGATTACCAGCAGTCTATCAGAACTTCGCATTTGCTCTTTGATTTCTTTCCATATTCTCTTCCCAGCAGTAGAGTTCATTTCATAAAGCCAGACCTTAATACCTATATCCCGGAGTGCATTATATAATCTTTTAGCAATTTTTGAATCAGGTTGTCCGTAGGAGATGAAACATGACATCAAGCCATAATCTACCTCTCGCCCAACGGCAAGATTAAGGAGCCTCTTTACTGAAATAATCTGCTCTATACTTATGCTGCCTTTTTCCCATTCACTTTCCAGATGTTTGTTACATTCTTCGCATAATCGCCCTTCCTTAAAAAACATATCGATATCTGCGACATTATAACAATAATCAAACGGACAACCTCGCGACTTTAAATGGTTGGCAAACGGAACTTCAACACACCTCCCAAGGGCGATAACCGCCAGCATTAGTATAATATAAGGAATGATTGTTCGTTCCCCATACGTTGATAATGCTGGAAGGTCAGGCCTTGGAGGAAGTCTTTCCCAAACATAGGTACTTATCAGGGCAATATTTGGGTCTGATGTGACGCTCTCTTCTGAAAAGTAGAACCCATCTAACGGGTCAATTACTTTGTCGTCTTGACTTAGACTTCTATCAGAGTAAGGCTTAGATGTAATAAGGATTAGATCTTCTTTCGCTAACTCTTTGAAGTATTTACGCCGTAATAAGTCTTTGACCGCTTTGTCCAGATCCAAACCCCCATTTGGCAGCGTATATTTAGCCTCATTAAAATGAATAACATCATCTTGTGAGATAAAATTAAAGGATTTTTGCGCCATATTAGCAGAAAGAATGGCGTTATCTATTTCCGCCTGATTTCCTTCTCCTAGTTGAACAATTATGAAACTCTTGCTCTTGACAGTAGACCTCTTTTGCATGTGAATAACTCCTTTAGGTTCTTATTTGAGCCATAAGTATATATGCCTCAGTAATTGTAATACTGCCACCACAACAAATTCAAATACTAGAGCTTCATAGGTTTTGCCAAATGTGTCATCATTACCACATCATTTCTAAAAGAGACAAATATTCATTTTCCTACAATCACTATTTTAAGGTGCTTCCGATTAACAGCGGTCAAGAATTTGATAGTCTAGTCCAATTACATCAAGGTTTCTTCCATTGTTTTTTCCGTCCCTCTTCACGGGATGGGGTGATAATTTAGCTATTTCTTCTCAGTGAACAATTTGACCTATTGTTAAACATGTTGGATTGAACAATACCGAGAATTGTTGGTTAAAACCCCATGTCTGGGGTCATAATCGGACCTTGATTCGAACACGCATCATAATCGCGATTGGTCGCACAACAAACTTCATGCCGTGTTCGTCCTCTCCTCTAGGCCTTCGCTCGTATAGATATATCTGCTGTCTATTTCTCGAAACAGTTCCAGTCCCCTTGGCCTGAAGGTCAGTGGAAAAAGTATGAGTCCGTAACCTAGCACCGAGCCAGAAACAGTAGACGCGAACGAGATTGCTCCCTCATGTGGGTTCTTTAGGAAAAGCGTCGCGACATCCTTGAACAAATCAACCCCATATCTACTATCCGCGAGTGCTGCGACTATGATTCCTACAACTATGTCCGCCAGTTGAAGAGGAGGACAGAATCGAGAATCTGTCATAAGCGGAGGCATACATATTCTCTCGAATTGCCTGAACTGCGTGCCGCTTCTCAGGGTGTCAGAGATGTCTGCAAGTAAAGTTGACACTTCCTTTCTTTCTCCATACTGGTCACTGATCATTACCCCTTTTTCAGTGCTAGTTGATAGGCAGGGTTTCTCGAACCTTTCAGCAAGGAATTTTAGTTGGCCTTTCGTGGCCCAAAGAATGGTTCGTCGTGTATCCCAGTTGTAAAGCACCTTGCCGTAACAATCATTTAGGCTATGAATCGCGCAAATTACACAAGCATCATGATCACGTAGCAGTTCAATGCACCTTTTGTATAATTGGTAGCGACTGCCTCTAAACTGAGTTCGTAGATAATGCCTACGGTCCGGTGACCATTTCAGTTCAACAGTCTCAGGTATGCCGAAGCGACGTTTTAGCTCAGAAACGTCAGCGATAAGGTTCACTAACTCGGGCTCATTTATGCAGAACCCGCCGTAGCCGAGATAGCCCCTATCCCTTTGAAAGCTGTCATCCAAAAACAGAAGTTTCATGTGAATCAGCCATCACTCGTATTCTATCAGGAATTTGGGCATAAGGTCTTAAGATTTGCATGATACTGTTAAGACAGTTCCTGTATGCATTCAAGTTGCCTGATCACTGTGAGTTTTCTGCTCCGGCTGACGCAAAGCGGACCATTATACCAATAAAGTTGAGCAACAAGAAACCGTTCGGCGCCTGCCAGGTTAGTTGACTGTGCAACAATCGTCAGAACTGTTGGGGCACTTTTCGATGAAAAGTTGGCTTTATCAGCTCTGTGTGCTAGTTTATATGCTGTTTCATGGCTCGCTGTATTTTCCATATCGATTTGGATGCCTTCTTCGTTTCTGTGGAGCAGGTGCTTAACCCGAAGCTAAAGGGAAAGCCGGTAATCGTCGGCGGAGCCTCTGGGCACCGACGTCGGCCTCAAATGCCTCAAGTGCCACCGAAGGGTACTTCTGACCAGAGACGTGTTCGAGAGAAGGGTGAAAGAATTTGTCTACAAAGGTGATTAACTAACCAGCTTCGCAACAATAAAAAGCACGACCCAGCGTCCAGCCGAGTCCTATATTCATACTTTTACTTGTCTGTCTTAGCGCTCTTAACATCAGACTTCTTAATGACAATCGCTTCTTCTTCAGTGTCAAAATACAGGTCGATGGTATCGCCCTCTCTAACGTGAAGATTCTCTAAAAGATTATGATTCAGGCTCACACGTTTTAACTTTTGTACTACACGACTTCCAAATGATACTCTAGGCATATTACCCACCCTAAATTATATTAATTCGCTATTTTAGACCTAACCTTTTCATCATTATCTCCCTCTTCCTATTTCGTCCATATTTTTCCCGGGATTTCCCATATCAACTCGCGATGGCGACATAACCGGCTCCATCGCTGTCTGCACAGCGTAATAGTTTAGTTTTCCCAAACTCTTCGCCCATAGCAGATTATGCCCTACCATCAAGTTCTTCTTGAACAGGCTCGCATATTGTTATTTCATAATAGTAACACTTAGATGTTTAAATCCTGTTAAGATTTGCTGGATGTCGCAGATTTTCGGCACATTTTTCTGATTTTCCTACAATTTCATCCACATTCGGTTATAAGGTCAGTAGATTGGGTGATAGCGGCGTCCAGGACATGCTGTGGGAAGGGGTCACTTTCCGCTGAAAAGTTGGCTTTAGCAGCTCTGTGTGCTAGTTTATATACTGTTTCATGGTTCGCTGCATATTCCATATCGATTTGGATGCCTTCTTCGTTTCTGTGGAGCAGGTGCTTAACCCGGAACTGAAGGGAAAGCCGGTAATTGTGGGCGGAGACCCGGAGCGCCGCGGCGTAGTTGCCTCTGCTTCCTATGAAGCGCGACCTTTCGGCATCCACGCCGGTATGCCGTCATCCAAGGCACGCCGATTTTGTCCCCAGGCAATTTTCATACGGTCTCACTTCTCCCTCTACAAAGATGCTTCCGCCAAGTTTATGAAGATTCTAGGCGATTTTTCTCCCCATATCGAACCTTTAGGGTTTGAGGAGGCCTATCTTGACGTCACTGGATGCGAAGAACCTTACGGCTCTCCTCGCCAACTGGCACTGGCGATAAAAGAAAGAATAAATAAGGAGCTCAAGATTACAGCTTCAGTGGGCATCGCTACCTGCAAGGTAGTGGCTAAGATCGCCTCCGACCTATGTAAGCCCGATGGGCTGCTCCAGATAGCCCCGGGGGAGGAACAGGCTTTCCTCAATCCACTCCCCGTAGCTAAATTACCCGGGGTGGGCAATAAAACAGAGCAGGCATTAAAAGATATGGGTATAACCACAATAGGAGAATTAGCCAACCTTCCTTTGGACACGATAAAAAGACAGTTCGGAGCCACTGGAGCAGTGCTTCATAGCTATGCCAGGGGAATAGATGACCGGGAGGTAGAAGCGCCGGGCGAAGCTAAATCCATCAGCCAGCAGCTCACTTTTGCCCGCGATACCCTGGATCACAATTTTCTCGAGGCGAACCTTCACAGTTTATGCCAGGAGGTTTGCCAGGATTTGCGGAGTCAAAACAAAAGGGCAAGATGTGTAGCTATAAGGCTGAGGTACGCCGACTTTAAGACGATCACCCGCCAGGTCATCTTAAGAGAAGCTAGCAATGTTACCCAGGTTATTTTTGCCACAGCTCAGCAATTGCTGACCAAAGCTCTGGCACAGCAAAAAAAACCAGTACGCCTGATAGGTATTCGAATATCAAGTCTGGTTGGCGAAGGGAAACAACTTCCCATGTTCGATTCGGGGACGGAAAAGCCGGAGCACCTGGATAAAGCTATAGACAAAATTCGAAGCAAATACGGCTCAACCGCGATAAAAACAGGCAACGGCATTTCTTCTGAAAGCAGCTAAGAGAACAGGAAAGTCCAAAATTAGTAGTTAGTAGTCATAATTCAGCGATCTTAGCATGGCGGAGAGGGCTTGTTTTAGGCTTACAATACGAAGTATAATTGATTAGCTTTACTCAAAGTAGAAAGGAGAAGCATGGCGGATTATGCCTTTTTCCACAAGCAATTTGTGCCATTATCCGAAGCCAAAATCGGAATCCTAACTCATGCCCTCCACTACGGCACCGCTTGCTTCGAGGGCATCCGCGGTAACTGGGATAGCGAGCAGGAGAGATTTTGCCTTTTTAGAATACAAGACCACTATAAGCGAATGCTCGAAGGCTGCCGCATCCTAAAAATAAATCTCCCCTACTCCGTTGATGAGCTTTGCCAACTGACCAGGGAGCTTTTGGGTAAAAGTGGCTACCAGGAAGACGTATACATACGTCCTTTAGCCTATAAAAGCTCCGAATCTGTAGGGGTCCGTCTCCACAAACTGGAGGATGATTTCTTTATTGTCGTGACCATACTCCCTACTTACCTCGATATCGATAACGGTGTCCGTTGCTGCACCTCATCGTGGCGCCGCGTGGATGATACTATGATCCCGCCTCGAGGCAAGATTTGTGGCATTTATGTAAATAGCGCTCTGGCTAAAACCGAGGCCCAGGAAGGTGGCTTTGATGAAGCAATATTGCTAACTCAGGATGGACATGTCTGCGAGGGCAGTGGTGAGAACATCTTTCTTGTTTCAGGGGGGAAGCTGATAACTCCTCCGCCATCCGATAACATCCTCGTAGGCATCACCAGGGACACGATCATTAAATTAGCTAAAAATGAGTTAGGCATAGATACAATTGAGAGGCAAGTTGACAGAAGCGAACTTTATGTGGCTGAAGAATGTTTCTTTACCGGGACAGCAGCCAATGTAGCGCCCATATTGGAAATCGACCATCGCCCTATAGGCACGGGCCAGATTGGCAAAGTGACCGCTGAATTACAAAAGCTCTTCGCCTCAGTGATACTGGGAAGAAATCCTAAATACTCTGACTGGTATTACCCGGTTTCCCCTAAAGCCGCGATGGCATAACCAGGTTTATTAACCGGGAGTTACCCAGGGATCCACCCTTAAAGCCTTAAGTAGGTAAAGTAGGCGGCAACTCTGCTCCAAGGCAACAGTATAGCAACAGGCTTCCTCCAACAACTGGCTGACGGCAAATGTTCCGTGACCCCTCACTAAAACCACCTTATACTCGCTTAGTAGCCTGGCTATCTCCCCGGCAAGTTCTCCCGTCTTCGCCCCCATCTCTGTACCTAAGATAGGCACCCTGGACAATAAAGCCTGCCCCTCTATATCGCAAGGCACAATCTCATTTTCCATGAAGGACAAGGCAACAGCGTAAGGCGGATGAGCGTGAACCACTGCCAATGCCGAAGTGTTTTGATAGATACAGCGATGAACTTCCAGCTCAATCGAAGCCATGGGCGTAGCCCGATTGTTCTTATTTATCCCCGTCTCCACCAAATCCCCTTCCTGAATGGAGCCCAAAGTACTGCCCCGATGGGTAATAACCAAATGTTGGCCTAGCTTGACACTAAGATTACCTCCTTGGGAAGAAACCAATCCTTGAGTAAAGAGAGCTTGTCCTACCGCTTGGAATTGGGACAACATGTTCAACACCTATGATATACGCCGTATCACAGCCACCACCCTCCCCTGAACCTCGACATTACCTGGAGTAGTATAAATGGGTTTCATCTGACTATTCGCTGGCTCCAGGCGGATGCGATTTGGCTCAGCGAAAAATCTCTTAAGCGTGACTTCCTGTTCTCCCTTAAGCCAGACCGCCACCATATCGCCATTCTCGGCACTGTTCCCATAGTCCATTAAAACTATGTCACCGTCCCCTATCAGAGCATCCAGCATGGAATTTCCTCTTACTCGAAGGGCATAAATATCTTGCTTGCCGCGAACTAACTCTTCACTGACTTCCACACCCTCACTGGGAATAATATTGCCTGTGTCAGGCACAGGAATAGGTTCACCCGCAGCTATTACCCCCACTATAGGAATATAAACAAGTTCCCCTCCTTTTTGCTGTGGGGTCAAGAACTTAATTCCTCGAGATATGTCACTGTGGCGGCTAATATATCCCGCTTGTTCCAATTTATTCAGGTTATAAGCTACCACCGAGGTGGAGCTTATGCCACATCCGGCGGCGATATCTCTAATAGTAGGAGGATAACCTTTATCATGCAAAAATTCGGTGACAAAGCTGATAATTCGTTCCTGCTTCGGCGAAAGCGACTTAATGGCCATCGGTTACCAGTTGACTACTTCTTATTTAGCTTCTTTATTAAGCGAGACTTAAGTCTGGCGCCTTTATTTCTATGAATAATTCCTTTGCTCACTGCTTTATCTATACTACTCATAGCCTGCGTTGTTTTCTGATGTGCCGATTCTTCCCCGGCATCAATTGAACTTTTCGCTTTAACTAAATATGTCCTAACACTACTGCGCACTAAGCGATTCCGTAACCGTTTTCTCTCTGCTGTCCTGGCTACCTTGTTACTCGACTTACTGGCTGACACTTATTTCCCCCTTTCTAGTTACACTTACTACGTTCCATACTGAATAAATCCTAGACATTATTTTACTTAGCTGGGCAGCACTTTTCACCTCTAAGGTAAAATACAATGTGATACCATCATCACGGTGGTTGCCCATGCTTGCCTCGCTAAGGTTTACCCCTTCCTCGGCTATAATAGCACTAATATCCCGAATAAGGCCAACTCTATCCCAAGCATCAACCTGTACCATCACGGGGTAAACCTGCGCCACATCACCCCACTCGACCTTGATCAACCTTTCTTTCTCCTCTTCATGGATAATATTCGGGCAATCCCGCCTGTGCACAGTGATACCCCGGCCTTGAGTAATATACCCAATAATCTTATCCCCGGGCAAGGGATGACAGCAATTAGCCAAACGGGTAAGTAGGTCCCCCACACCCAAGACGTTAATACTCACGGGGCTGACCTTCCGCGGAGGCAGAACCTCAACCCCTTCTTCAGCTGGCTCCAACTCTCCGCTTAATTTAAGCATTATTTGAGAAGAATTGATGCTGCCGCTGCCCAGGGCGGCAAAAAGGTCATCTGCGCCGTCATAGTCAAGTAGACGCGCTACCTTGTCAACACTGGGCAAACCGATGTCCAACTTCTTAAGTTCCTTATCCCAAATTTGCTTGCCAGTTTCAATAGATTGACTTCGTTCTTGCTTGTTAAACCATTGCCGAACCTTGCTTCGCGCGTGAGACGTCTTAAGATAACCGAGCTCGGGATTAAGCCAGTCCAGGCTCGGGCCCTTATCTACTTTGCTGGCCATGATCTCCACCACATCGCCATTCTTAAGAGTATAACTAAAGGGTCTGAGCCTCCCATTCACTTTCGCTCCAATACATCTATAGCCCAAGTTCGTATGAATTCGAAAAGCGAAATCCAGAGGGGTAGCACCCTTGGGCAACTCCTTTATCTCCCCCTTGGGGGTATAGACAAACACTCGATCCACAAGAACATCGGTTTTAATAGATTCCAGAAACTCTTCACTATCAAGCTCCTCCCGCCAATCACCAATCTGCTGCAGCCAGGCTATTTCATCATTAAACCGCTCACCTACTTTTCCTTCCTTATAGAGCCAGTGAGCAGCCACCCCATATTCGTTGACCCGATGCATATCATGGGTCCGAATTTGTATTTCTAGCGGTGTTGTACCTTGACACATTACCGTAGTATGCAAAGCTTGATATCCATTATCCTTGGGATTAGCAATAAAATCGTCGAATTCTTCAGGAATAGGACGCCAAAGATTATGAAGTACCCCTAATGCCTTATAACAATCTGAAACTGAATCCACCAATACACGTAAGGCGAAAAGGTCATGGATATCCCCAAAATGCTTACCCCGTGCATCATACTTGCCCATCTTTTGATATATACTGTAAATATGCTTTGGCCGGCCGGAAACCTTAGCTTTTATACCTGCCTTATCCAATTCCTGGCATAGCATCTGGCTAAGCTCGGTTACAAAGCCTTCCCTCTCGGCTCGTTTTCCCGCTACCAAACGAGCAATCCGATGGTACACCCGTGGCTTCAGATAGCGAAAAGCTAAATCCTCTAATTGCCATTTCGCCTCCCGCACACCTAAACGGTGCGCCAGGGGAGCATATATCTCCAGGGTCTCTTGAGCGATAGCACGCCGTTTCTCTGCGGGTAAACCACCCAGTGTACGCATGTTATGTAACCTGTCTGCCAATTTGATAAGAACCACCCGTAGGTCTTCAGCCGTAGCCAGGAGCATTTTGCGTAAGTTTTCCGCCTGAACCTTCGACTTTGTTTCTTTCGTTCGAGCTCGACTTGTAAGCTTGTTCAGCTTCGTAACTCCATCAACAAGTTTAACTACCTGTGGACCAAAGGCGGCCTCGATCTCATCTAATGACACACCACAATCCTCGGGGACATCGTGCAACAAGGCTGCAGCTAAGGTCTCAGCATCGAGGTGAAATTCAGCTAAACTCATAGCTGTAGCTAAAGGATGTTCTAAATAAGGCTCTCCTGTTTTACGCAATTGCCCCTGGTGAGCTTTCGCAGCGAATTCGTAAGCTGCTTTAACCAGAGCTACCTTATCATCAGGCAGGTAAGTGCTAGCCTGTTCTATAAGCGCATCGACTTCCATCTAATTCATGATACTTCAATAGCAAAAGTAACGCAAACTAGAGTTACGATAGTTATGAGAGTGCTTACAAATGTCATTCTGAGGAGTTCCAATAAACCGGGACGAAGAAGAATCTCAAAGATCCTTCGCTTCGCTCAGGATGACAATGGCAGGCTGAATAGTTACAATATGGTAAACTACAAGATAGACAAGGAGGATTTCTTTGCATAAAGCACCTCGGGGGACGTTCGACATCCTGCCACAAGAGTATGGCCACTGGAAATATGTAGAGGAAAAGGCTATTTCCTTATGCCAGCTCTATGGCTACCAACCATTGAGCACGCCGGTATTCGAAGACGCCCAGCTTTTTACCAAAACTGTGGCCGGGGGGACAGATATCGTCGACAAGGAAATGTATATCTTCGAAGATAAAAGTGGGCAGGAATTGGCTCTAAGGGCAGAGGTAACAGCACCGGTTTGCCGAGCTTATATAGAGCATGGACTATTTAACTTAGTCCAACCCGTGAAGCTTTATTACATTGGACCGGCCTTCAGGTATGAGCGTCCCCAATCTGGGAGGTACCGCCAGCATCACCAATTTGGCTTCGAGGCTTTAGGGGAGGCAGACCCTGCCCTCGATGCTGAAGTAATCGAAATGGCACAGCAATTCTTTTATTCCCTAGGGCTTTCCCAGTTTTCTATTCAACTCAATAGCATCGGCTGTAAGGTTTGCCGCCCCGGGTATTTAGAAGTATTGAGGCAGCATTATTCAAGTTATACAGACCGTCTTTGCCCCGACTGCAAAACCAGGCTGGTCAAGAACCCTCTACGCCTGCTTGATTGCAAGAACGCTTCCTGCCAGGAGATAGCCAAAACCGCACCGAAAATTACCGATTATCTATGCCATGAATGCCAACTCCACTTCCAAGGCGTTCAAAAATATTTAGGGGCAATGAGCATCCCCTTCCAATTGAACCACAGATTGGTCCGTGGCTTGGATTATTACACCAGGACGGTGTTCGAGGTTGAACCTCAAGCAGAAGGGGGACAAAGCGCGCTTGGCGGAGGTGGTCGCTATGATAACCTCATCGAAGAATTAGGAGGAAAACCAACTCCCGCCGTGGGCTTTGCGGCTGGGCTGGAAAGGATAATATTAAATCTAAAGAAACAGAAATTAGATATTCCGGCATTGCCCAAGCCCGATGCTTTTATCGCCTACCCGGGGGAAGAAGCCAAGATTGAGGCGATGAAGATTGCTTCGGAGCTACGTAAAGCTGGCATTTCTGTTATCATAGCTACCGGTGATAAGAGCCTGAAGGGTCAGATGAGACAAGCCAATTCCTTAGGCATTGCCTACGCCCTCATCCTCGGCGAACAAGAGATCGCAATGCGAAATGTAGTGTTGCGGGATATGAGCAGCGGAGAACAGAAAACCATTCCGCTAGCTGAAATAGCCAGCAGACTTCTGAACGAAGTTAAACAGCCTTAAGAAGTATAAGCAGGCAGCACCTTAGAGATTTCGAGAGTATCCTCAGCAAGTGAATCTATTTCACTGTTCCTGTTTGAAATGTGACAATACTGTACCCCACGACTTACCCCCTTGTTCCGCGAAGATAAACACGCTTGCCTTAAATATGGTATAATGTATATGCACGTAGGAACTCCGCTTCTCGGGAGGCCGAGAGTTATCCAAGAGGATTTTCTAGGCCCTATGAAAACAGCGAACCAAATACTCGATGGGGCAGCGGGTGATGTTCGTACTTTTGACTTGGTTTGGTAGAAATGTGTGAATTTCCTCGCAATAATGTGCGGTTTCCCGGGCACTAAATGAGAACGTGAATTAACTATGTCTGCAGACCTGAACCGAGACTATACCGCCAAAGATATCCAAATCTTAGATGAAATCAAAGCCGTACGCCTGCGACCAGGAATGTACATCGGCGGCACCGATCACCACGGATTACACCAACTCCTCTACGAGATAGTGTATAACAGCATAGACGAAGCCATGGCTGGCCACTGTGACCAGATTGAAATAACAATCTATGAGGACAATAGCGTCACTGTAACTGATAATGGACGAGGTATCCCTACAGAAACTATCCCGGGACAAGATGTCACAGCCCTGGAAGCAGTCATGACTCGCCTGCACGCCGGAGCCAAGTTTAGCAACTACGTTTATGGTGTATCCAGTGGTCTCCACGGCGTTGGTGCTTCGGTAGTAAATGCCTTATCCTCCTGGCTTAAAGCTGAGGTAAAACGCCAAGGAAAAATCTACCGCCACGAATATCACCAAGGGATTCCCCAAGGCGACATAGAAATTGCTGGCGACGCCCAGGACACAGGCACTTCAATTACCTACCTTGCTGATAAGGAAATCTTCGAGACCATTGACTATGATTTCGACCTGGCCTGCCAGCGATTAAGGGAACTAGCTTACCTGAATAAAGGGGTAGAAATAGCTCTTAAAGACGAGAGAAACAATCAAGAGAAAGCGT
>Ga0255055_10002478_pt1 | contig 13007 bp, 14 predicted proteins | sample JV7_2_27_MG_FD_188633 | JGI IMG/M metagenome (GOLD analysis project Ga0255055, IMG submission 188633) | Seawater microbial communities from Jervis Inlet, British Columbia, Canada - JV7_2_27 | ecosystem: Environmental > Aquatic > Marine > Inlet | place: Canada: British Columbia | collected...
CAGACATTTTCATTTTCATTTTAGCCATTTTAAGTTCGAGTTCATACACTCTTTTCTTGAGTTTTTCAACATCTGCAATTACTTTCTCCGATATTTCTGACATTTATGTTCACCATTTAATTATGGGAAATCTTGTCCCATCATCTCTTCAGGATACGCATAGGTCTTATGATCCGCAATATCTAACCCGAACAGTTCCGCATCTTTTCCAGCTCTCAGCAGCCCCAATCTGTTTATTACCCAAAAGAGAGCAAAACCAGTTGCTCCAGCCCATGCAATAATAGATAAACCTCCCACTGCTTGAATTCCTATCTGACTAATCCACGCTTCAACAGTTGAAGTAGCCAATAACGGGTGTCCACCAAGAAACGTTGTACCAAATAGTCCTGCAGCGATTAAGCCCCATAATCCACAAGCGGCGTGCACTGGAACGCACACTGCTGGATCATCAATGTGTAATTTGTATTCCATTACTCCTTGAGTGAAAGTCATTATTAATCCAGCAATCAACCCTGTTATGAAAGCAAATATTGGATGCATCATAGCAGCTCCCGAACAGATAGCTACGGCTCCTGCAAGCAAACCAGCCATAGAAGTCATAGCATGACCTCTTGAGGTTACTGCAGCCCCAAATAGTCCACCTGCCATTGCCATCGCAGTAGTCACAGCCACCCAAGCAAGCTCAATGTTAATTGTCTGTGCATCACCCGCAACACTCGAACCAACGTTAAAACCAAACCAGCCAAACACAAGCAACCAAGCACCAATTGTGGATAGTGGCAAACTATGACCAAAGAATGCTCTAGGCTCTTTTTTCTTGCCACCAAACTTCCCAATTCTTGGCCCAATCACAAATGCTGCCATCAAAGCGAACATACCACCAGTCAAATGCACAACACCAGAACCAGCGTAATCAACAAATCCTATACCACTAAGCCATCCACCACCCCATACCCAATGTTCAACAACTGGATACAAAAGTCCTACAACTGCAGCTGAAGCAATTACCCAACCCCAAAGTTTATCTCGTTCAAGAGTTGCACCAGGAATTATAGCAACAGTTACTATTGCAAACATTGACATCTTAAACCAGACAGCAAGATCTCCAAAACCAAATGGACTAGCAGCCAACCCATAAGCTCCAGTTGCCGATAAAGCTGAAGGCAAAGGGTTTGCTATTGTAGGTAAAGTTTCAGGTAAACCAAACACAGGCGCACTATGATAATACGCCAAAGGAAAACCAACAAGATAATACACCAAAAAAGCCAAAGTCCACCCAATGTTAAGCATGACAATAGTGTGAGCAACGTTCTTTTTGCGTACAAGACCAGCATAAAGCAAAGCAAACCCAGCAGTCGCCATAATCAAAATAGCCACTGGAGCCCAGCCAACAGCAAAAGTTTGCTGAATAGCAGCAAAAGTATCATCAATAGCCATCAATAATCCCCTCTATAATTTGCTAGCGAACCAAACTGGTTTTAAGGATATCGGAATTTCTTCAACAGATAATCCACCACTCTCAATAACAAGCTTTAGTATTTGCGGCTTTAATGGACAACTCCTTGATTTCCTAAGAATAAAAACTCTTGTCCAAATAACATCATGTTTGTGATAGTCAAGATAAATTAAGTGATCAACAAGATACTCGGTAATGTTGGGATGTAGCGGAATACCTTCTGCTGAGAAAATAGTAGTTGCACCTCTTTTTTTCACTTCAAGCAAGAGTTTCATAAACACTTCCCTGAAGTCAGTTGGATCTACAAGCCTTCGTTCTAATGATGAGAGTGAATCCATTACTATTCTTGTAGCACCTGGTTGAGCATCTAATCCACTTACCAGCATTTCTACTGCTTCTTCTTTAGTGATGAGTGCATAATCGCTTTCATAAGATGCGCTAATTGAAAGGTCAACTATAGCTATTTGTTTATTATCAACATAATTTGTGAAATCACTCCAAAGTTCCTGACCTGTTCTCATTATTGTTTGTGGGGTTTCTTCAGTGCTTATATAAACACATTTTTCTCCTTTTTTAGCTCCGGTGTGAACAAACTGGAGACAAAGAATAGTCTTTCCCGTTCCTGGTTCGCCTCGTACAAGTATTGCATCGCCTTTTGGCAAGCCTGGAATAAAATCTGTCAATCCTTCAATGCCCATATCGATCCATTCGATTTTACTTTGTCGCTCCAATTCAACAACCGAAAGCGCTTTTATTTTTTTCATCAATACTCACTTTTAGATTTTAATACTCCACCCAAATGCACAATATAATTTAAATGTTTTGTATGTTTGTTTATTATTTTCATCAATAACTAAAAATATGCACACATTTTATAAAAATAACTATGCAAATATCAGTTCACGATAAAGTAATAAATATCTGAAAAACAACGATGTTTAGCAAAACGTACCATAAGAGAAGAGTCAGAATAAAGATCACTATTTCAAAGATACAACTTTTAGATCATGGTTCAACTTTAAAGTCTTCTTTTATTACCTTGAGGGCCACATTTGTTGCAGTTCTCTTGACAGTTGATTTTGATAAAAAATTTTTAATAAACGAGTTTAGAAGGAAGCGATTTTTAAACTTGGCAATTAGTGCAATAGCATAATCCCCAGTAATATCATAAATACCAATTACATTTGGGAAATTACGTAATTTATCTAGGAGCTTCATATTCGGATCACCTTCAATGTGAAGTAGAATTATTGTTGTAAAATCATAACCTAATTTATTCGAATCTAAAATTGTAGAATATGACTTTATGAACGCATTTTTTTCCAATTTTTTAAGGCGATTATTGGCCGTCCCACGAGCAATGTTGAGTCTTTCTGCAATCTTATCGTAGCTTAATCTACAATCTTCCTGCAACAACACAAGAATATCTTTGTCAACATGGTCTATCATTTTAGGCTTCTCAGCTTGTTGCCCCATCGTCATTTCGAGCACAATCACCAAACCCTAATTTTTAAACATAAGTTGACTACCAATCAAATAACATAAACATTTATTCACATAAAATCGAAATTACTATCCAAAAATATAATAATATTTATTTTAATTGAAAAAATGGTTAAAAAATATCTATTTTTTTGTATTTCTCAGGATCAATTTTAGGTATATTCGATTCTTTTTTCTGAATAACATCATAATATAGCTTGTATTTATTATCTGAAAAACCACTTTTAACCCTACAAGCAGACTCACAAGTAAGAACTAAACAAGAAGGATCAAGAAAACCAAACCAACAACCACCTATCAACACCCCATCACGCTTAGAAAAACCAAAAAACTTCCACTTTTCAACCACATGATACAATTTTTTGTTTAATAAATCCATTCCGATAAACACTTTTCTAATTTCAGAAGATTCTTCCTCTGAATTATTTGTTGAATTAGTATGTATTACTATCTCGTCATGAAAAAGATCGCCAGAATGAGCAAAAGATCGCTTACTCAACATCCAACACAGTGACAAAGTCTTAATACCTTTAGAGCCAGCTTCAGCGTAAGAAGTACTTTTACGCAAGTATTTAGAAAGATAGCTAACCCCACCCTGATAGCTATCAACTAACCCAAAATCAATAAACCCATGTTCCCAACCTTTTTTTAAGCTTTGAAACGTTTCTCCATAAACACGATTTACAAACCTATGTTTTCTTTTACTCCACATACGTTTTCCATCAAATGTGTGATTATGGAAAACAATCAAAGAATGAATATGAGGATAACCAGACTCGTGACTTTCCCAAACACGAATAATACTGATCTTTCCATACTTGTGTTTTAATCTAGTTAAAAATCGATTGTAATCTACCCCGACATTTTGCCAGGCATCTGATCTTCTAATTTTGTTTGCATTATATTCTAGTGTGATTAGCAAAGCACTTCCTTTGACTAGACCTCGAGTCTTTTGAGAAAAGAAAACTAAATTCTTACCAACCTTTTTTAGAGCTTCAAATTTTCGACAAATTACATAGCTGTATTTTGGATCGCCTCTTTTTTTACCTCGAAAATAAGCATACTCGTACTTGCCTGTTGTTCTGTTAAATCGATATAATAGAATGTAGAAAATCTGTTTGAACCATTCTTCATAAGCTTCAGTAACTTCATCAACAGTTATAAAACCAGAAATGAAATCTCGGCGAATAGCGTGTCTATTAACCAAAATAGACACCGCCTATATCGAAACGATTTGGAACCTTCTGGTGTTTTATTTTCCAGTCGTTGGGCGCGCGCGCAACTCCTTCTTCAAACGATGATGATTTGTTTTCGAGAGAGTCTATGCACGCAGAAAATAACGAATTTGAAAATGAAAACAGAAATAAAGGTATCGAAAAGTCGTACCTAAATCTTGAAATTTAAATAAAATATTAAATTATTTTTTCTAAAGCTTTGGTATTCATAAACAGTTGACTTCGATTAAAAAATCTGAAACTTTTTTAAGCTTAGACTATCTAAAAATGTTAATAGTAAAAATTAAGAATATTTTTCGATTAAAAAAAATTAGGATTTTTTGTAGAGATATAAAGTGTGTGATGGATAACCTATTTTTGGATTTTCACAAAAATTTTCGATCTTAATGGGTTTCCAACCAACAATCTCATAATCATGTGAAACTATTCTAACACCTTTTTTTAGTTCATTTTCTAATTTTGGTCTGATTTTTTCATTAGCACTTGTTGTAAGATATAAAAAAACTACATCTGCTGATTTTAAATTTACTTTAAACAAATCACCATTTACAATAGTAATTCTATTGGTAAGATTAGTTTTGTTTATTGAGATAATTGCTTTTTTCGCTAAATCTTCTCTTAATTCTACTCCGACGGCTCTAGCGCCAAAAATCTGGGCAGCCATAGTAACAGTTCTACCATCTCCGGCTCCTAAATCAAATAGAACTTCTCCAGGTTGTAGATCAGCTAATTTTAGCATATGCTCAATAACAGGAAGAGGACTAGGGACAAAAGGTGCAAGAAACATTAAGATTATCGCCAAGATTTATTGATAGATTATTTTTAAGTCAGATATCCTGATAATTAAACTATACCATTATGAGACATAATCATTTTTCTTTGGAGCAGGTCTTTTCGCTTCCCCACATTTTATACAACTTTGTGCACAAAGATCCAAATATTTTTCTTCATCTTTGGAATTTATAGCATTTGCCGCTCTCATACAAAGATCTCCTGGTTCATCACATCCTTCTTCTTTACATTTATTAGAAATATAAAGACAAATCTCACGTACATCTTGAGGTTCCAGTACGGCTCTGTTTGAACGCACTAGAAGACATAATTCTCTTGCCATAACACATGTTTTCACATATTTAATACGTTTAAGAACTTCTGCTCGTAATTTTTTTCTGCTTATTTCCACTTTTATTAACCTCTGAAAAGACTATGAACTATATCAGGAATATTGATTTCTTCAATTGCATATTTAAATCGAACAGCTGGTCTAGATTCTTTTTAAGTTCATTACATGTCTTTTAGAATTATTAGGATATTCTTAATATAAAAAGTATAGGTAAATGTGTATTATATCTACAAGGCATCAATCATATTGAAACATATGTTATTAATATAAGACTTAAAAAAAGGATTTTTAGAAAGTAATAATTGATTTAAGAGTAAAAAGCAATCGTAATTTTAACATAAATCAGTATAATTATCATGATAAAAATTAAAGATTAGATTCTAAAAGCATGGAAAATTATATATCTATCTTCATAAGAAGACATGAATTGTAATATTGCGGAGGAAATGAATAATGGGTAATTGTCCAAAATGTGGAGCTCCAGCTCCAGCACCAAAGAAAACATGGAAAATGGCCGGTCGTCCTGATAAACAAGGAAAACGAATGCAGTTAGAGATAGGTCTTTACAAATGTGCCAGTTGTGGTGCTAGCTTCCGAGAAGTATTAAGCAAACAAAAAATCTAAAATTAGCTACCAAATCATTAACTAGAAATAAAAAGTAGCTTACTACGCACTAAATACTTCACCTTTCCCTTTTTTAGGCAACAACAAGTTTTAAAGTAGATTCTTCTTTATTGATCAACAACATATCAGGATTCAAATGGGGCCATTCTGTGATCTATAAACTAAAAAAAGCATGGAAAAATGAGTATGTTCAAACTGCAACTGTAATAGGTATTATCGCATTGATAGTTTTTGGTTTTTGGTTTGGGTCACAAGCAGTTTTGAACACTTCTTATCCTGCGTTAGCCGTAGTGAGCGGTAGTATGTGCGTACCTTACGATGGACGATGCGATGGATGGTCACATCCTTTTTCACAAACATTACACATTGGTGATTTAATAATAGTCCAAGGAACAGAACCTATCAATTTAAACTCCGATTACCCCGCCAGTGACATAATTATTTTCAAAAAACCCACTGACCCAGATGAATTAATTGTTCACAGGATTGTTGAAAAAGAAGAAAGAGATGGAGAAATATTTTTTTTCACAAAAGGCGATGGCAATTCTAACACAAAATGGCCAGACATCCCAAGTCCTTCAGAATATGATCCCTGGAACCATGGTAATGGGATTCCAGAAGATTTAGTTGTAGGAAAAGTCGTAATGCGCATTCCATGGGTAGGCCATTTTGTCTTATTCATGCGAAATGGTATAGGACTACCATTAGTTGTAGGTCTGATCACAATATTAATAATAGTTGAATTCATTATCCCAATAATTCGTTCAAAAAAAGAGGACCCACAACAAGAATGACCAATTTAGCAACATAGATGTATTTATTAAGAAACCCTTTTTTATAAAAGGATGTTTAATCACAGGTTAACAAGAAGGGGAATTAATGCCAAAAGTTAAAGCTACAATACGCATCGAAAACGTAGTTGCCTCTGCAACATTAAATCAAAAAGTTGATTTAAACGCGGTAGTTAAAGGATATCCAGGTGTGGAATATCGACCTGAGCAGTTTCCAGGACTAGTATTTAGATTAAAAAGGCCAAAGACAGCTACTCTAATTTTCAACTCTGGAAAAATGGTTTGTACTGGTGCGAAATCAGCAAAAGAATCACGCCGAGCGGTCATGAAAGTTGTAAAAGAGCTAAAAAAAGGCGGAATAATAATTATAAGCAAACCAGAGATGAAAATCCAAAACATTGTTGCTTCTGCAAGCTTGGGAGGAATGATTGATCTAGAAAAAGCAGCATATACTCTCGAAAAAACAATGTATGAACCCGAACAATTCCCAGGTCTTATCTACAGAATGGCAGTGCCAAAAGTAGTTATTTTGTTGTTTGCAAGTGGAAAACTCGTGTGCACTGGCGCTAAGTATGAACAAGACGTTTATGATTCAGTCGAAAAACTACACAACATCTTAGAAGAAAAAGAGTTAATATTTTATGAGGAAGAAGAATAAGAAAAAAGGATTATAAAAAATATTAACTTTGAAATTTTTTTTTGTAGGGTCAAAGCACATATTAATTAAAGATCGTCTTTGTTTTCATGTAAGCTAAAAAAACTAATTTTAGAAATACAATAAAAAAAAGAGTATAAAAAGTCACACTTTCTTTGATACTTGATAAATCTTATTAAGTTCTGGAATCAAACAAGTTGTTCTTGGAAGTTCTTTTTTAAGAATATCAGCAAATTTTTTCTGATAAGCCTTAGAATTGGCGTGATAGGGAACAGCCACTTGAGGTTTCGTTAATAGCGCTATTTCGGCACCTGTTTCAGGAGAAGTTCCAGGCGCTATTCCCACAGTGCAAAAAACCACATCTATTTTTTCTTTAAGTCCTATAGATTCTAATTCTTCAAAAGGTAAACTATCTGCTGTATGAAAGACTTTAACCCCATTTTCACTGGTTATTAAATAAGTAACGGGATCAGCTGCAGGATGATTACATTTTTCAGCTTTAATAGACACTTCACCTACATAAATTTCTAATCCAGCACTAATTTCCTCCAATTTATCCGGAGGAATATGGTGTTGTAACCTTTTGGTTGAAGCAGGATCGGCAATTATTGTACAGTTAGTTTTTTTTTGAATTTCTTTAACAAGTCTTTGATCAAGGTGATCATAGTGTTCATGGGTTATTAGAACAGCATCCACATTTGGAAAACTATTTGATCTAATATCCACAGGGTCAATAACAATGGTTTTAGATGGAGTTTTAATTAAGACTCCTGCATAATGATTAAACCACACAAATAGAATCGCATTCTCTTCAGGTATATTTCTTATTGGCATAAATGTCTTCCAACCAAATGTAATATTTAACATATAGGCTAAAGAATTTTGTTGTTTATTTGAACCTTTTTTTTAAAAAATTTCCACTTACTTAAGATCTTGTTATAGAATCTGATTTTGTTTAATAAAGGAAAAAATATTGATTTCTTAAGGAACTATAATTAATTTAATAACGCTTAATAGATGCAACATATTTTCTCTTCTATTGTAATTACGTGATAGTTTATGGTTGATGTTTGGCTTCCATATGGAGAAAGCGATGTATGTATTAGGGTTCCAGCTCGAAATTTTCTTGGATCCATTGAAGCTAAAAAAGCTGTTGGTATTTCCGACCCTGAATCTGAAATAAAAAGAGCACTAAAAGAACCAATTGGATCTAAAAGATTAACCGAAATTGCACAGGTTAATCAGAAAGTCGCAATTGTCGTTGATGATGCAACCAGAGACGCTCCAAGCGAATTAATGCTGCTTCCAGTTTTAGAAGAACTAAACTCTGTTGGAGTGAAAGATAAGGATATTACTATAATCTTTGGGTGTGGAACACATAGGGTTGTTACAACTATAGAGGCGAAAAAACTGCTTGGGAAGGAAGTAATAAGTCGGATAAAAACTATTAGCCATAATTGTAAATCAGAAGATTTAGTTTATATTGGGAAAACTAAATCCCATGGAACGAAAGTTAGAGTTAATCGTGTCTTCGCTGAAGCAGATCTAAAAATTTTGTTGGGTGATGTTGGATTTCATTATTATGCAGGTTACGGTGGAGGACGAAAAAGTGTTATGCCTGCCATTTCTTGTTCACAAACAATTCAAAATAATCACGCTATGTTACTTAATTCTAAAGCACGTACTGGAATCTTGGAAGGAAATCCTGTTCATGAGGATATGACAGAAGCTGCGAAGCTTGCAAAAGTAGATTTTATAGTAAATGTGGTTACCAATAGTAAAGGAGAACTTGTGAGGGCTTTTGCTGGCGACTTAGAAAAAGCGTTCTATGAAGCAATAAAACTAGTTGATGAATTGTATCGCGTAACTGTAGATCGAAGAGCCGATATTGTAGTTGTTAGTGCAGGAGGGCATCCTGGAGACATCAATCTTTACCAAGCTTACAAAGGATTAGATAATGCTTTGGAGGTTGTTAAAAGAAATGGAACAATAATTCTAGTAGCTGAATGTCCAGAAGGACATGGAAATCAAGTATTCTATGAGTGGATGATGCGTTTTGGAGAGTTAAAAAAAGTTGAACGCGAAGTTAAACGTCATTTTGTTATGGGTGGACATAAAGCATATTATTTGTTGAAAGCTCAAAAAAATCATGCTATCATTTTAGTTTCATCTCTTCCAGACTATTATGCTTCTGACATTTTCAAATTAAAGACAGCCCGAGCAGTTAATGACGCATTTAAAGAGGCTTTAAAAATATCCGGATCGGCTTCTAAGGTTTGGGTAATGCCAGAGGGTAATCATACATTGCCTTCTGTGAGAAGCCAAAATTAATAATTATTTTTAACATTTATTTTGTATGAATTACTTCAGAATATTTCAAAGTTAAGCACAAACTTTAAGTTTAATTTAAAAATTCCAATTAGAGAGATAAAGAAATGCAACAATCTTTCAGGATAAGAAAATTTAATCCAAATGATCTGCAAACGATAATGCATATTAATCGATTGTGCCTTCCTGAAAATTATAGTGACATGTTTTTTATGGATTTGTACCAACGTTTTCCTGAAACTTATATTGTTGCGGAAGAAGAGGGAAAAATTAGTGGATACATAATGTGTCGTATTGAAGTTGGATTATCTCATTTTGGGTTTGGTGGTCTAATAAGAAAGGGACATGTTGTGTCAATTGCAGTTTTACCTCATGGAAGACGTAAAGGTGTAGCTCAGGCTTTAATGGATAGAGCTATTGAAGGAATGCTTCATTATAATGCAAAACAATGTTATTTGGAAGTTAGAGCGACTAATCAACCTGGGATCTTGCTCTATAAAAAATTAGGATTCGATGTTACCAGAATTAGTAATGGATACTATTCAGACGGCGAAAATGCTTACATAATGAGCAAAAAACTCTTAAAATAAGTTAAAGAAATTGTAAAAATTAAAATATGTTATTTTTTACTGTGGCTAAGATCATCTTCTAACTCTTTTATTCTTTTCTTAAGTTCTTCATTGTCCGATTGTAAATTCTTTAGCTGAGAAATAACATCCAAATCTTTCTTCTTTCTCTTTTCTCTATCAATAATTTCCTCATCCACCCAAGGCGGAGTTGTATTACTACCCATACCCATTTTTATTCCCAATAAAAAATTCTTTTTCATTAATTTAAGGATGATGAATTTTGGAAATTAAGAATTTTTTTGTTATTTAAACAACATGCTTTATAAAAATATAGTAATCAATAGTTATTATTGCAAAAGAAGGAACGATAATTCATGAAAGGAAAAGAAATCACCATCGGTCAGAAAAAAAATATCGCTTTAGTTGCACATGATAATAAAAAAGGAAATTTGCTAGAATGGGTTAAATTTAACAAAATTACTTTACAAAAACATAAATTATTTGCAACAGGTACAACAGGTAAATTGCTCGAAGAGGAACTTGATTCTAAAATTACTATTTTTGAAAGTGGACCATTAGGTGGAGATCAACAAGTCGGATCTAGAATTAGTGAAGGAAAAATTGATTTTTTAATATTTTTTTGGGATCCTTTAGAATCACAATCACATGATCCTGATGTAAAAGCTCTTTTACGGATGGCTGTAGTTTGGAATATTCCTACTGCTTGCAATCGTGCTTCAGCCGATTTTCTTATTTCATCACCTTTAATGAATCAAAGGTATTCTCGCCGACTACCTAATTATAATGATTATAGACAAAGACGAATAAAATCTTAGCAAATCCTATTTTTTCATGGAGCTACCTAAAAAGAGAATATCAAATTCTGTAAAAAACCTATATCTAAAAACATCAAGAATAAAATAATCGACAAAGATTAAAAAAATCATTATCTAAGATAAGTACTCTATCTTACTCCTTGCCGATTCTACCTTTTGTAAAAGGAATAAAGGCTCTAATCTGTTCGATTGACGTTTTTGGAATTGTTTCCCGCATTTTTTTAGGAAGTTTCAATATCAAAGACCGCATTGTTTTTGTTAGCAGTTCTTTCCCTTTTAAGTCACCAGGAATTAGTATCACATAATAGCTTGTTAGAGCTTTTACTGAATTCAAAGGTCCACCTATAAAGGAAAAATCTGCAGCTTCTTTAACAAGTCCAATTGCTAATTTAAGTGGCACATTTCGGATCCAATTGCGTTTTCCTGTTACCACAAAACTTCCTTTAGAAACATATTCGCCTGAAGGACCACCTTTGGTTAATTGAGAAGGTTTAACCCAATAAACATCTGCCGATCCAGCGCCTTCTCGCCAGGCTCGGGAAAAAGAAGCTGCAAATTTACCTGCTTCAGATATACTTTTTTCACTTATTGGGTTTCCATTAGATTTTATCACGACAAAAGGAGCACCTGTTATATCAGCATGAAAAACTGGATCAGCTGATTCAGCATATTTTTTTATTAGTACTTCATTACTCACAGAGTCTTTACCTGCAACAACTAAAAAACCACTCGAATCTTTATACCAACGGAATTTTTCGTACCATTTTTTGTTTTGTATTTTGGTTTTTTCTAATTCTGTTAAGATCTGATCCGGTTTTCCTTCAGTCACATCTTTTGTTTTTTCCAATATGTTCTTCAGTTCTTCCTGTTGGTTTAAGGAATTCTTTAATGCTGAAAAAGCACCTTCAGATTTTTGTTTTGATTTCTTGCTCAGATTATAATATTTTGCTGCGTTTTCGAAAAGGCTTTTTCGTAAGTCTAAATTAAACCGCAGCCCATCAACATAGAAATTAGCAAGTAGGTTTCGTGAATCAAATGACTCCACTAGCGTAGCAGGGTTTTTTCCTGCTTTTTTAGCATCTAAAACTTTCTTAAACATAGTTGTCCATTCTTTTCCCACCCTATTTCTTTCTGAAAAATAATCTAGTAGTAGCTGTATTTCTCTAGAATGAGAATATATTGTGTCACCTAATATCTTGTTATTAAGAATGTTTTTCTTTTCATCAAATAATACTTGTTTTTGTTTAGAAACTATTCTTTCTAATCTTTCAACTTCTTGCTCTAATTTAGTGATATGCCCTCCAGCAATTGCTTTTTTATGGGCAGTATCCTTCAGATAAAATTTGTCTATTACTTCATTAAAAGTTTTAAAAGCTTTAAAATTAAATTTTTTATAACGATTCAGTGTGATAGGTATTGCATCTAAAAACTGATCATCTTCATTTAAAATTATGCTTGGTTGAATTTTTAAAGTTGTTATTGCAAACAAAATATTTTGCACAGAATTAAAAATGGCTTCAAATTCAGAATCCTGAAGAGAACAAGAAAGTTTAGTTTTTTCAATGTTTGCTTTTGATAGAATTTCTTCAGAGTAAAGTCCACCAAATCCTAAAAGTCTAGCAATCGCCCTTACAATTTCGGTTTCTCCGAATTCAACTATTCCATGCTTTAATTCTTCTTTTGTTATTTCAAAGGGATTTTTACTCCTTGAGGGAGGAAACTTGAAAGATTCATTTCGAAGAATATTACGGTCTCTCATTCTCTTAAAAATTAAAGCTTGTAGAATTATGTTTTTTTCGTCGGTAAGAATAATATTGCCTTCTCCGAAGAGTTCTAAAATGAGTTTCCAATTTCCAGTTCTTTTTCTTAAATGCAGAAGCACTATTC
>Ga0255055_10002479_pt1 | contig 12998 bp, 11 predicted proteins | sample JV7_2_27_MG_FD_188633 | JGI IMG/M metagenome (GOLD analysis project Ga0255055, IMG submission 188633) | Seawater microbial communities from Jervis Inlet, British Columbia, Canada - JV7_2_27 | ecosystem: Environmental > Aquatic > Marine > Inlet | place: Canada: British Columbia | collected...
CCTGGCGCACGAGCGGTCGAGCGTCGCGACGCCGGAAGGACAACCGGAAGATCCTCCTCGCACCCAGCCGAACCGCGTCCAGAGCCAGCCGCAAATTGGCGCGTGCCGCGAGGTCCTCGACGGGGACGGCGCATTTCTCATTCCCGCGCAATGCCTCCGGTTCGGCGTGGAGCATCGAGAGAGCTTCGGTCGCGGATGCAGGGCGTAGGTCCCGGTCGCGCGCGGTGAGGCGTCTGACGAAACGTGCCAGGCGCTCAGAGAATCGAGGCCTCAGACGGCGGGGGTCCGCCGGCGGGCCGCCGAGATGCCAGCGCAGAACGTCGTCCACGCTTCCGCCGGCGACCGGGGTCTCGCCGGTTGCCAGGTGGTAGAGCACGATCCCGAGGGCATAGAGATCCGCACGGCAGTCGAGGGGCATCCCCAAGAGCGACTCGGGCGACACGTAGGGGATCGAGCCGCTGATTCTGCCGAGTTCCTCGGCCTCTCCGGCCGTGGTGGCCAGACCGAAGTCGGTGAGCATGATCCGACGTCGCCCGCCGTTTTCCTCGACCAGGATGTTGCCCGGCTTGAGATCCCGATGAACCAGCCCCGCGTCGTGTACGTGCTGTAGACCGCACAGCAGCTCGACGCTCAGCTTCTCCAGCGCGTCGGCCGAGACACGCCCTGGCTCGAGACTCCGGTGCACGGGCGATCCCTCGACGTGCTCCAGAACCAGGTAGGGTGTGCCGCCGGCGATCGGCCCCCGACGCGAGACGGCCAGTTCGTAGGCCTCGACGATGTTCGGATGCTTCAGACGAGTCCAGGAATCGAACTCCGCCGACAGCGGATGCGCAGGTCCGGCCCGTTCAGAGTCGGACTGGGCCTTGAGCGCAACGAGCCTCTGCTCGACACGATCGAAGGCCCGGTAAACCGCCGCCATACCCCCGCTACCGAGAGCACCCAACAGCAAGAACCGATCGTCCTGCAACGCCGAGGACGTGGAGGAAGACGACATGCGACCCGCACCAGGGCTGGCGGTGGAACCTACCGACGCCCGCGCAATCTAGGACGGAGGCACGGTCGCGATCAATGTCGAGGTCGTGGTGTGGTTTCGAGAGACGGGCGGGAGGCGTTGCCCCGGAGAAACGGGCCGCGGATCAGCCGGCGACGTCGCGGTCCCAGACCAGTGCGTGCAGGCCGCGCACGACCTCGGCCATCCGCTCGTAGTCGAGCTTCTCCGGCGTGTCCTGCTCCGTGTGGTACCAGGGGTAGCGCAGGAACGCGGTGTCGGTCAGCAACACTCCGGGCATCCCGAGCTCGCGGAACGACCGGTGGTCCGACCAGCCGATGCCCGGAACCGCCGACGGCGCGCGGAACGAGTGCACCGGAAGGTCGGTCATCGAGGCCATCGCCCGACGAACGCGCTTGATCCACGAGCCCGATCCGAGGTCCCCAACGACGGCCAGAAAGTTGCCCTCGCGGGGGTACAGCCAGCCGAGACCGGGTGCGGGGAAACGCTGGCTGCGCGGAGAGTCGGTGTAGTAACCGACCAGATCCATCGCGATCATCAGATCGACGTCGATTCCCCGCTCTTTCAGGCTTCGGGCAAAGACGTAACTGCCCATGCCCTCGGTCGCAAAGAAGGGAGGCTCCTCCGTGCTAAAGGCCACGAAGTACTGGCTACGACGGGGACGGGGTCCTGGAAGCGTGCGCACGAGCTCGAGCATCACGGCCACGCCGCTGGCGTTGTCGTTCGCCCCGGGAGAGTCGCCGTAAACGTCGTAGTGGGCACCGATCACACGCACGGGTGAATCGGCCTCGAGTCCCTCACGAAAGCCGACGACGTTGCGGAAGCGACCCTCGGGCAATTCGTAATCCTGAAAGGCCACCGACAGACCCGCCCGGCGAAACTCGTCCGCGATCCACTCGGCAGCGCGGTCGAGGTTGTCCGTCCGGCCGAAGTGGCGCGGCGAGAACTCGCCGCACAGCCGCTCGACGTCGCTCTGCAGACGGTCCGCAGAGATACCGATCTCGGGCAGCTCGAGCTTCGGAGGTTTACGAACCATCACCGGCCCCGTGAGAACGATCGCCAGCAACGACCAGGCAAACAGAACGAAGATCGCAGCGTACAGGATCGTACTGAAGAGTCTCCTGCGACCCAACTCAGCCTTCCACTCGGATCGAGCTCATCATCTCGACGAACGCGTCGCGCTGAGCGCGAACCGTTTCTTCGGGCCCGGTGAACTTGAAGAACCACGGCGCGTCGGCTCCCTGGGCGATGCCCCCCAGCAACATGTAACCCGCCTTCGGCTGAGCCGGCTCGGCCGTCATCGTCATGCCACCCTCGTAGGTACCGGTCACAGCGACCACCTGCACCGGAACGACGGTCCCCTCCAGCTGTTCGACCGCCATCAGATCCAGGGAGGATCGTCCGTCGGGCTGGGAGAACTGGCCGGCCCAGCGACGGGCGTTGCTCATCGCATCGCCTCCCTGGTTCGGTCCGAAGTAGAAGACGACACACTCGCCCGCGCCGCCCGGCCCGGCGACCGAATACTGCGCGTAGCGCATGTTGGAGGCCGGGGGCTGCCCGGACCAGCCCTCGGGAACCGACCAGACCAGCTTTCCCGACCCGCCCATCGGCGGGTGTCCGGACGGCATCTGGCCTTCCTGGCCCGGAATGGGAATCGTACCCGCGGGTCGCTGCTCGTTCGACACCGCGCCGGTCTGACCCGCCGGAGGCGCGTCCGATCCACCGGAACACGCGGCAACGAGCAGCAACGTCAGACCCAAAGCAAGAACTCGACCATCGTGAATCGACATACCTTTCGTTCCTCGGCGATACCTAACCGTAGACCGGAGACGTGACCGCTCGAACCGCCTCCGGCCCCGCCGCCGGTGGCGGTTCGGCGGGACCGCCGTCCACCAGCCAGCGACAAAGCGCCTCCGCGGCCTCCAGATCGCCGCGGCAGAGCCACTGTTCTATATCATCTCGCGGCTGCTCGCCCCAGTCCCGTGGGTCCTCCGAGTTCACCGCGGCCTCTCTCGCTCCCCTGCGAAAGCGCCGGAAGAAATCCTGGTGGAAAACCAGAAAACGTCGGGTACGTCGCCGGCCGCGCTCGTCGTCCCCGAAGTACTCCCGGCACAGCTCGATGTAGCGCGTCACGACGGCCAACCGCTCGGCGGGATCCGGCTCGATCTCCCGGCGCTCGACGAACTCGCGAAAGATCCACGGCTTGGTCAACGCCCAGCGGCCGACCATCACCGCCGCGCAGCCGGTCTCGGCGAGTCTCCGCTCCGCGTCCCGCCACCCGATGATGTCGCCGTTGCCGATCACGGGGACCGAGAGGGCCTCGACCAACTCGGCGACGAGCGACCAGTCGGCCGGGCGCCGGTACCGTTGCGCACGGCTGCGAGGGTGGAGGGCCACCGCGTCGACGCCGGCCTCCTGCGCAGCCAGCGCGACCTTGACGAAGGTCGGTTTTTCCGACGACCAACCCAGACGCATCTTGATCGTGACGGGGATTGAGACGGCCGCCTTCATCGCCTCGACGATCCGGGCCACGCGCGACGGCCGGCGCAACAACGCTGCACCGAAACCGCGACGGGTGGCGTCGTCGATCGGGCAGCCGAGGTTGACATCGACGAAGTCGGCCCCGGCATCCGCGGCGACCCGCGCCGCCTCGGCCATGACCTCGGGACGCTTTCCGGCCAGCTGCGCGCCGAAGATCTTCTCCCTCGGATCCCGTCGCAGCAGCGGTCTCTCGTTGCGCTCGCCGCGCACCACCTTGTGGGCGTAGGCCATCTCGCCGAGACAGACCTCGGCGCCCCACTCCGTGGCGAGCAATCGGAACGGCAGGTCGGTGCCCCGCGTCATCGGTGCCATGACCATGCGGCCGGAGAAGATCTGCTCGGCGGTCAACGGAGATTCATCCTTCGGATTCGTCCTCGGGCTCCTCGGGCGACTCACGCTCGAGCTGCTCGGTGATCGTCTTGACCTTGGCCTCGGCCGCGTAGATCTTGTCCCGACAAAGCGTGACCAGCGTCGCCGCCTCCTCGACCAGACCGGAGAGCTCGTCGATGTCGACTTGACCCTCCTCGATCTTGCCCAGAATCTCCTCGAGACGCTCGGCCGCCTCGCCGTAGCTGGTCTCCTTGCCCCCCTTGGTCGATTTTGCCATCGTCCTCACTCGCCTCCTGATGGTTCTTCCGTTCCTTCCGAGCGTAGTCTCAGCCGTCCCTCTTTCAACTCCGCACGAACCTGGCGGCCTGCCGGCGCTTGCCCGGCCCGGGTCAGCACGCGATCGTCCTCGAGCCTCAGGATTGCATAGCCCCGGTCCACCACGCGCCGTGGATGAACGAGGTGCAGCCTCCGTGCACGGTGGTCGACCCGTTCCCGCTCGAGCGCGATGCGTCGCAGGCCTCGCGGGCCGTACGTCGCGGCCAGCCGTTCGATCTGCTCGCGAGCGGCCCTCAGATCGCGGCGCGCGCCCTGCCGGACCCCGCGGAGCGCATTTTTCAGAAACAGGCGCTGACGTTCCAGACGCGCGCGGCCCTCCCGCGGGATCAACGCGGCCCACCGCGCCAACCGGTCTCGTGCCGAGGCCAGAGCGGTGCCCGCGCCGAGCGCGGCGCGGCGCCGGCGATGATCGAGCGAGGTGCGCTCGTGCCGCAGAAGGTTGCGCGCGGCGAGCGACAGACGTCGAGCCTGCTCGAGCCCCTGCTGTTTCTCATCGCGGATCCGTCTCGCCGCCCGTTCCAGGATCTCGTAGGTCAACGTCTCCAGCCGTTCCATGCTCTGGCCTACGTGTTGGACCACGAAGGCGGCGGCGGCGGTCGGCGTCTTGCTGCTGCGTGCGACCGCGTCGAGGACGGAGAGGTCCTGCTCGTGGCCGATGCCCACGATCACGGGGAGCGGAAACCGGGCCACGGCCCGCCCGAGAGGCTCCGAATCGAACCAGACGAGGTCGGTGCGCGAGCCACCCCCGCGGCAGATCAGAATCAGGTCGAAATGCTCGGCGCGCTCGCGAAACCAGTCGAGCGCGTTGAGCACAGACGGCTCGGTCGAGTGCCCCTGGACACGCGCTCCGTGGGCCGTGATGTCGAAGGCGTAACCCGATTCCTGAAGCGTGCGCAGGACGTCGTTGAAGGCGTCCGAGCCCAGGCTGGTGATCAGTCCGAGGCGCAGCGGCAGCGGGGGCAACGGCAGCTCGCTGTTGCGCCCGACCAGGCCGGCCTCGGTCAATCGCCGGACGATCTCCTCGCGGCGACGGGCCGCCTCTCCCAGGGTGTAGTTGACGTCGAGCTCCTCGACGACCGCCCGGTACTGACCCCACGGGACGTACAGATCCACGTTGGCCCGCATGCGCACCGAGATCTCGTCCTCCAGGCGGAACGGTTCGCCGGCCCGGCGCAGCTCGGTCTCGATCGACTGGCGCGTGCCTCCGAACAGCGTGGCCGGAATCTTCGAGACCACGCGGCCGTCCTCGGTACGCTCGACCAGCTCGAACGAGACGTGCTTGCGGTGCGCGCTCTTGTTGAAGCCGCTGATCTCGCCGACGAGCCAGATCGTCGACGGGAAGGCGGCCCGGATCGCGTCACGGACCCGCTCGTTGAGCCGGGAAACGGTGTAGTCGTCGGAGGAAACGGCCCCGTCGTGGAGAGTGTCGAGCGGTGAGGTGACACGCTCGGTGGCCGGACGCGGGTCGTCCGCCGTCGGCGGATCGAACAGGCCGGGCAGCATCGATCCGCGAGACGGGCTCTCGGGCTCCGCGAGCGAGAGCGAGCCGCCCATGCTGACGTACAGGTCTCGCGTCGCCCGGTCGAAACCGAAACGCTGCGGATGCAGCGCGTCGACCAGCACGACCACGTCCGCGTCGGGTACGGCCCAGAACCGATCGGCGGCGTTCCACCGCCGGTTGGGAAGCGTCTTGATCAGATCGACCAGGAAACGATTATAGGGAAAGCGCACTTCGAGCGTGCCCATCCCGTCGTGAGTGACCTCTCGGCTCATGCGCCGCTCAGGCTAGCGCAGCCCGCACTCCGCTCTCAACCCCGGTAGGTCCGGTCGGGTTTCGCGTCGGGATCGATGGGTCCGGCGCACCCACCCCACGGATCCGGCGGTTGTTCGGCGAAACCGAGCCGTTTAGTATCGGAGGATGCCGGGTCGACCCAACGTCGAGATCGAGGTCCGCCTCAGCGAAAGCGACGATCTGCGCTCCATGGGGCGCGAGGTGCGCCGGGGATTGACCTCCACGCCCAAACGGCTCCCCTCCAAGTACTTCTACGACGAGCGCGGCAGCGCGTTGTTCGAGAAGATCACGGAGCTTCCCGAGTACTACCTGACCCGTGCCGAGCAGGCCCTGCTGGAGGCCAGCGCCCGGGCGGTCGCCCGCCTAACCGGTTTCGAGGAGCTGGTCGAGCTCGGCTCGGGATCGGCCAAGAAGACGCGTGTGCTGATCGATGCGGGGCTGGCCGAGGGCTCCCTGCGCCGCTTCCTGCCGGTCGAGGTGTCGGTCGAGACGGCGGAGCGGACGGCGCGGGCCATGGCCGCGAACTATCCCGGCCTCGAGGTCCACGCCGTCGTCGGCGATTTCGAGCAGGATCTCCACGGGTTGCCCGGCGCGGGCAACAGGCTGGTCGCCTTCCTCGGGAGCACGATCGGCAATTTCCCGGGCGAGCAGGCGGGTCGCCTTCTCGGGAAGATCGCGGGTCTCGTCGGCCCGGACGGCTGGTTCCTACTGGGAACCGATCTGGTCAAGGAGCGGACTACTCTCGAGGCGGCCTACAACGACGCGCAGGGCGTGACGGCAGAGTTCAACGCCAACATCCTCAACGTGGTCAACAGCCGTCTCGGAGGCGATTTCGACACCCGTCGCTTCGAGCACGTGGCCTTCTACAACGGCGAGGCGGAGCGCATCGAGTCCTACCTCAGGGCGCGCGAGCGCCACACGGTTCGACTCCGGGGCATCGATCTCGACGTCTCGCTCGACGAGGGCGAGATGATCCACACCGAGGTCTCCTGCAAGTACAGGCGCTCCTCCGTCGAGTCGATCCTGGCCCGGGCCGGCATGACGATGCACCACTGGTTCACCGACGTCGAGGAGACGTTCGCGCTCTCGCTGTCTCGCAAAACTCGGTAACCGCGTCGGCGATACACGAGGCCGCCCGATCGACCTCGTCGAGCGTCGTCGGGCTTCCCACGGAAAGACGCAGGGTGGCGAGTGCCGTGTCGTCGGACAGCCCCATTGCCTCGAGCACCGCCGACACGTGCGGCTTGCCGGAGTGACACGCGGCACCCGCAGCCGTTGCCACGCCCTCGGCGCGCGCTGCGACCTCGACGGCGATCGTGCCGGGAAAAGCGACCGACAGGGTGTTGGGCAGACGCTCGACGTTCGCCCCGTGAACGACCAGCTGCGGGATGCGCGCGCGTAAGCGCTCCTCGAGTCGCTCGCGCAATTCCAGTAGGTGCCGCGTTCGGTCCGGGAGCACGCGCTGGGCCAGGGCGCAGGCCGCGCCGAGACCCACGATGCCGGCGACGTTTTCCGTGCCCGCGCGGCGACCGTCCTCGTGCCCGGCGCCGCGTAGAAAGCCGCCAAAGGGAACACCGCGCCGCAGGTAGAGTGCGCCGGTCCCCTTGGGGCCATAGAGCTTGTGACCGGCCACGGTCAGAAGGTCCGCGTTCAGCGCGCCGACATCGACCGGGATCTTGCCCACGCTCTGTGCGGCGTCGGTGTGGAAGACGATTCCACGAGACCTGGCCAGACCCCCGATATCGCTCGCCGGCTGCAAGACGCCGGTCTCGTTCTGCGCGTGCATGATCGAGATCAGCGCCGTGTCGGAGCGAAGCGCCGCCTCGACCTCCCCAACGCTCACGCGTCCGTTCCGATCGACCGGGACGCGCGTCACGCTCCAGCCGCGGGCCTCGAGATAGCGGCACGGCTGCTCGACGGCGGCGTGCTCGACGGCGGAAATCACGACGTGCCGACCGCGGTCGGCAAGGGCCTCGGCGACACCGACGATCGCGGCGTTGTCCGACTCCGTGCCGCCGCCGGTGAACAGAATCTCGTCCGCCGAGCAACCCAGCAGCGAGGCCACCTGCTCACGGGCCGCCTCGACCGCCTCGCGGGCCCGGCGCCCGTAGGCGTGCGCCGACGACGGATTGCCCCAGAGATCGCGAAGCGCGTGCGCCACGGCCTCGAGGACCTCGGGGGCGACCGGCGTCGTCGCGTTGTAGTCCAGATAGACCGGATCGCTCATGCGCTCCTCCGTGCCGGGGAATCGAGCCATTATGCCGTAGCCTATCTTTCGCGGCTAACCGCTCGGCCCGCGCCGCTGTTCGGGCTAAGATCCCCGTGGATCGCGGCGCTGACGGCGGCCGCGAAGCGGGAGGCGAGATGGATAACGGGGAATGTCTTGAAAGCCGATCCGTCTACGACGGTCGTGTCGTCAGGCTTTCGGTCGACCGCGTACGACTGCCCAACGGCAAGGTGACCGAGCTGGAGATGATCCGCCACCAGGGCGCGGCCGCGGTCGTGCCGATCGACGGTGAGGGCAACGTCCTTCTCGTGCGTCAATATCGCTACGCCGCCGCCGGCTGGTTGCTCGAGATCCCGGCGGGCAAGCTCGACGCGGGAGAGCCTCCCGAGGAGTGCGCCGTGCGTGAGGTCGAGGAGGAGACCGGTTTCAAGCCGGGAAAGCTGATTCCGATGGGCTGGATCTTCACGACGCCCGGTTTCACCGACGAGAGGATCTGGCTCTATCTGGCCGTCGACCTGCTCCCGGCGAAACAGAACCTCCAGGAGCACGAGGTGCTGACGGTCGAACGCATGCCGCTGGACGCGGCCGTGGATCTCGCGGCGAGCGGTGAGATTCGCGATGCCAAGTCGGTCTGTGGACTTCTCCGGGCACCGGCCTTCCTGAAGTAGCAGTCTAGACTGCGATCTTCTCGACTCCGCCGTACAAGCGCTGGGCGTTTTCGGCCACCGTCTCGGCCACGGCCTGCTCGGGGAGCTCCTTGATATCCGCGATCGTCTTCAGCGACAGCCGGACGTTGGCCGGCTCATTGCGCTCGCCACGTTCGGGTGCGAGCACGGGGCTGTCGGTTTCAAGCAGCAGGCAGGAGAGCGGCAGCCGGCGCACGAGCTTCTGTTTCTGGCGTGAGCGCACGATCGACGGAGGGATCGAAAAAAAGAAGCCGGCTTCGACGGCGGGAAGCGCGTTGGACGGCTTGCCGTCGAATGCGTGCATCTGGACCTTTCCGGCGCCCTCCTCGAGCAGCAGCTCGATCGTCGGCCGTCCCGCCGAGCGCGAGTGGACGTTCAGCGGGAAGTCCAGCTCGAGCGACAGCCGGACGAAGCGTCGGAAGATCTCGCGCTGGATCTCGCGATCGGCCTCTTCCTTGACCTTCCAGTAGTCGAGTCCGACCTCGCCGATGGCGACGAGCCGGTCCCTCTCGCGTCGAATCAGCTCCTCGAGGCGATCGGCCTGCCCGGTATCGAGGTGGGTGGGGTAGAGGCCGGCCGCCGGCAGCAGCTCGCGATGGACCTCCGCGAGCTCGAGATTGCGCAGAGCGTCCTCGAGAGTCTCTCCGACGGCGACCACCGCCCGTACACCGGCCTCGCGTGCCCGCGCCAAAACCTGTTCGCGATCGGTGTCGAAGACCGTGTCGCACAGGTGAGCGTGGCAATCGATGAGCGGTGGTTCCTTCATCGCGGTCGCAGGGATTACTCGGACAGGCTCTCAGCTTAGCCGACCCGAGGTGACCCCACAAAAGCAACGCCGCCCCGCGGGGCGGCGCCAAGGAGAGAGGATGGACCGAAGCGCGGCAGCGTCGGGCGGAACCATTCGACCCGCCGCCGCTCGCGGATCAAGGGCAAACAGTCATTGCCGTGCAAGCACCGAGGGAGCTTTGTCCTCCTCCCGCGTGTAAGGCACGAAGCGATAGGCTTCGCGGGTGCTTTGCGCGTTCGTGGCAAATCCTACGAGGGCCAGGTGTCCCTCGCTGGTACGCTCGAAATTCAGTGTGTCGTGGCTCGATGTGGAATCGTCCGGGACCCTCGATGCCTGGAACAGACCCAGGCAGGTCCTGCCGACCCAGATCTCGCTCAGGGAGGACGACGGATTGTAATCACGGACTTTTTTCACCGAAATCATGCCGGCAGGATAGAGCTCGCCGTTCACCTCGAAGGGCTCGTCGACGTCGGCAACCAGTCGTCGATCGTCTGCCACGCCGGACGGGGCGAAGATCGTCACAAGAAAGGCAAGCGCCACGACGATCATCGCCAGACCTTTCCATCGCATTTTGCTCATTCCGTTCGCTCTCCACGTTGGAGGGTAGAAGGATCCCGCACTTGTACAGAGGCAATCGATGTGCCATGCGATCGGCGCGACGAGGTCCGAGCGAAGGCGCCACCGAGCTTACGTTTTCGTCAAACCCCGACCGGGGAGAAGTCTCGGCAAGCTCAACGACAAGAAGCGGATGAGAACGACGATCGCATCCCCGGCCCTCTACCCGGTGCCCGCCGCTGGCGGCCGACCCCGGAAAAGCCGGTCGAGACCCTAAAACCGGGCGCCGCTGATTGTCGGGTCCGCCGACACCGAGGGTCGGCCGGGATTGAACGACTCCGTCTTCGCTCGGTGTTTTTCGGCGTCGGCGCGGCACATTTGGCGAGGGCAGGTGTCGGTACTAAGATGGGGTCGTCAATTCCGCGGGAGCTCCAGGAAAGCGGGCTGAGAGGGCGACTGCGGGTCGCCGACCGCCAGAACCTGATCTGGGTAATGCCAGCGCAGGAAGGCCACTTCTCGCCCTTCCCGTGGCTTCGCGAAGGAGCCGGTCCATGAAGAGCATCGACGTGCGAGCGTCCGTAGGGCGCAAGGTATTCGTTCAGGGCGCTACCGAGGGAGTGCGGGTGCCCATGCGCGAGATCGAGCTGCGGTCCCCGAACCCGCCGGTGCGTCTGTACGACACCAGCGGACCCTACGGCGACCCCGGATACCGTGTGGAGCTGGATCGAGGGCTTCCTCCGCTGCGACGACCGTGGATCCGCGAACGCGGCGATGTCGAACAGCTCGACGCCTCGTCCTCCGAATACCGTCGTCAACGCGAGACCGACGCCGAAACCGCGCCGATTCGCTTCCCCGACCCGCGCCGGCCCCTTCGAGCCAAGCCCGGGCGCCGTGTCACGCAGATGCACTACGCGCGGAGCGGCGAGGTCACGCCCGAGATGGAGTTCATCGCGTTGCGCGAGGGGCTCGATGCCGAGCTGGTGCGCAAGGAGGTCGCCTGCGGCAGGGCGATCATCCCGGCCAACATCAACCATCCCGAGAGCGAGCCGATGATCATCGGCCGCAATTTCCTGGTGAAGATCAACGCCAACATCGGCAACTCGGCCGTCTCCTCGTCGATCGAGGAAGAGGTCGAGAAGATGGCCTGGGCCACCCGTTGGGGCGCCGACACCGTGATGGACCTCTCGACCGGCGCGAACATCCACGAGACGCGCGAGTGGATCCTGCGGAACTCTCCCGTACCGATCGGGACGGTGCCGATCTACCAGGCGTTGGAAAAGGTCGACGGCAAGGCGGAGGAGCTGACCTGGGAGCTGTTCCGCGACACGTTGATCGAGCAGGCCGAGCAGGGCGTGGACTACTTCACGATCCACGCCGGCGTGCGCCTGGCCTACGTGCCGCTCACCGCCGGGCGTGTCACCGGCATCGTCAGCCGGGGGGGGGCGATCCTGGCCAAGTGGTGTCTGGCCCACCATCGGGAGAACTTCCTGTACACGCACTTCCGAGAGATCTGCGAGATCATGGAGGCCTACGACGTGGCCTTCTCGCTCGGAGACGGGCTGCGGCCGGGTTCGATCGCCGACGCCAACGACCGCGCGCAGTTCGCCGAGCTGGAGACGTTGGGTGAGCTGACCGGGATCGCCTGGGAGCACGACGTTCAGGTAATGATCGAGGGGCCCGGCCACATCCCGATGCACCTGATCAAGGAGAACGTCGACAAACAGCTCGAGATCTGCCACGAGGCGCCGTTCTACACGTTGGGGCCGCTGACGACGGACGTCGCGCCGGGATACGACCACATTACCTCGGCGATCGGCGCCGCGATGATCGGCTGGTTCGGCACGGCGATGCTGTGCTACGTCACGCCCAAGGAGCACCTGGGCCTGCCGAACAAGCACGACGTACGCCAGGGCATCATCGCCTACAAGATCGCCGCACACGCGGCGGATCTGGCCAAGGCCCACCCCAGGGCCCGCGAGTGGGACGATGCGCTGTCCAAGGCGCGTTTCGAGTTCCGCTGGGAGGACCAGTTCAACCTTTCTCTGGATCCCGAGACGGCGCGCGAGTACCACGACGAGACCCTTCCCGCCGACGGCGCCAAGGTGGCCCACTTCTGCTCGATGTGCGGGCCCAAGTTCTGCTCGATGGAGATCACGCAGCAGGTCCGCGACTACGCCGCGAAAAAGGGCCTGAACGGCGCCACAGCCCTCGAGCGGGGAATGGAAGAGAAGTCCTCGGAGTTCAAGGAGAAGGGTTCGAAGATCTACGTAGAGTCCTGAGGCGCGAGACTGCTGCCGTGATCCGCCACGTCAATCCCGCCGTCGCGCTGATGGACGAGTCGGTGATCCGGGAGATGACCCGCGTCGCCGAGGACCACGACGCCATCAACCTGGCCCAGGGCTATCCCGAGCTCCCGGTACCCGAGACGGTGCTCGACGCTGCGCGGAGGGCGCTCGCCGAGGGGCAGCACCGCTACACGCGCACCTGGGGCGACCCGCTGCTGAGGCGCGAGCTGGCTGACTTCCTGGCCGACCGCTGGGACTCGCGCTTCGACCCGGAGACGGAGCTGGTCATTACCTGCGGGGCCTCCGAGGCGATCATGGCCGCGTTGATGGCTCTGCTCTCGCCCGGGGACAAGGCGGTCGTACCGGAGCCGATCTACGAGAACTACCTGCCCGGCATCCGGCTGGCCGGAGCCCGGCCGGCGATCCTGCGCGTCGACCCGTTCACCGGCG
>Ga0255055_10002482_pt1 | contig 12988 bp, 10 predicted proteins | sample JV7_2_27_MG_FD_188633 | JGI IMG/M metagenome (GOLD analysis project Ga0255055, IMG submission 188633) | Seawater microbial communities from Jervis Inlet, British Columbia, Canada - JV7_2_27 | ecosystem: Environmental > Aquatic > Marine > Inlet | place: Canada: British Columbia | collected...
TAACCTCCTGGGGGGCCCGGGTTTGTCCGGTTGGCATCGCGGCACAACTCACTAGAAAAAGACCCAAAGTCGTACCGATTATAATGTTTTTCCACATGGCAGAACCTCCTAATTTTTTTAATTAAAATTGTTGTACCGGTAATTAAAGCAAGATTTATACCAAAATTTTTTTTAAATGAATCAAAAGATATCTTTTTAAAATCAGAATATTAGGGGATTATTTGAATTCGACCGCAAGCCTCACAGCCCGGAATTTTTTGCCAGAGTCAGGGATTTGACATTTATGAGTCAACAATGCCCCCAATATTTCGTGCAATTCGCAATCCCGTTCATAAGATGCCTAACTAAATGAAATTAATGTTCAAATTTCAAGTCTTTGAAAAATTAGCCGATATACCTTTAATACCTAATCCGGATAAACCGGAACAAATTGCCACAAAGGCACCAAGACACAAAGCGAAACCTTTGGTTAATATTCATCTTTGCGTCTTTGTGTCTTGGTGGCGTAAATGTTTTGACACAAAATGCAAAAAATAATTTCTAAGGTACTAAAAATTCTAAAATCCCATCATAGTTCAAAACCAGAGCAGTTCGTGCGGCCAGCGATCATCAAGGCCGATGAAGCATCTTGAACGCGTACTGCACAAAAAGAAGAGGAACCGGCGGGTGACAGCTACAAAAAAAAAGCGGAAGATTTCCAATTTAAATACAGATGTTTGGATCATATCTAAAGGCAGGGATGCTCAATTTGATCTGAGCGCGATTGAAAGCGGCAAAAATACAGAAGCAGTTAAGGAATATCAAATTTCTGATATCGCCCACTACCTGCTAAATCCCAACCCCATTGAGGTTGAGAAAAGACTTATTGGCTGTGAAATTCACTATCCTCAGGGCACCGCAACTAAAATTATTGCAAACATTAAACGCCTATTCCCCCGTAGACTCCGCAAGCGCTGGAATGGCAGTGGTATCCCTCCGGAGGTATTAATTTCAAATTGTAAGATAAAGATACCGTCTTTGAAAGATAAGGATTTCGAATCCCACTTGAACACCATTTACGAGTCCTTACGCGCCTATGATGCTGTTTCCAAAAGGTTACCCCAGCTTGACCCCTATAAAATCGCCCATATCATCGGAATTTGTCAGGATATTGGCGGAAATTTTTCCTATCTGAAACTCCAGGGCAGCATTGATGACAAACTAAAATATGTGAATAATTATATTTCAAAAAGTGTCGGTGTCCTGCTCCGAAAGGCCCATATCGCTGAAGGCTTGTTTGAAATGCGAGGCTTTGATTTTGGCGCTTATGATTCCAGTCGCACCCACCGTTTGATCACCTATCAAAAAAATGGAAAACGGAGCTGTTGCGTTTTGAATTCGAATAAAAAAGTGGAATTTGTAATAGATGATGCCGAGCTGATCAAATATATGCTCTTACTGGAGCAGTCGCTCAAAGCCGACGCCAACCTCAAAAATGCCTTTGATCTCTGCATTCGAAACCAGGCCAGCCCCTTTAAATTATTCCTTAATAAACAGTTTGAAGTTGACTACTCCAAATCCCCGTTTCCGGAAATTTATCGTCATATTTTGAAGGCCAATAACATCGATCCAAATCAGCAAAATCTAATCAGACCCGCTTTGAATTATTTGCAGATCGGGATTTCATTCAATTATATTCCGCAGTCCAATGGTGCTGAAGAAAAAATGATGACACTGATTTCGGTTCTGCATGATTTAAGAGCCCTTGACCTGCTCAGGAAGAATTTGCCCCGGGTTTATGATGAAATCAGAAAATTTGTAAGTGTATCCGAAGCCGGAAAGTTTTATCTCCTGGATTCAATAGAAGGTTTTAACCATGACGAGTGATTACAAAGCCAATGATTATGAGTGGATAAAAGAGCTGCTGGATTATCCGCGTACCCTGGAAGAGCGTCTTAATTTTTTTGAAGATACCTCCCAGATTGCCATCCCCGAAGATCCCATTGACAGGGTCATATTCCAGGACAAGGCCAAACGCGCCATACGGAAAATTGCGCAAAACAGGGGACACATTCTTATGGTGGGACGGCCGGGAACCGGTAAATCCATGCTGGCAAATATGTTCAAGGAAGTTTTAGAACAATCCCTCGGTGACTATTTGCGACCCCAGGAAGCCATCATTGGCTACCCGGGAAAAGATAAAAATCATGTGCGCATTGCATATGAAGATCCTGAGAAAATAGAGCATTTGCTTGATATGCTTATGAAGGGTATTGATTCGGCCAGGGATAGTGTGGATGAGTTCAGTCTTGCGGATCAAATCCAATCCTCCCGCAAAGCCAAACAGGGTCTGCTTGTGGCGGCCGTTATCGGCCTCACCGCCGGCATATTTTTCCCGGCTGCGTTTGTTGTGGCCGGATTGACAGGAATGGGTGCCATATTCATGTATATGCAGGAGAACAATCACAAAGCCCAGGAGAAAATTCAAAGGGAATCGAATTCTGATCGCCGAAATGCGGTTAAACATCTGGACGATATGGTGCCCGACCTTTTATACGATCCCAGAAAAGACAAGGATTTAATGGCCAGAATATCTGAACCGGATGCCAGAAACATGAAGGGCGGCTTTCGTCACGATCCCTACCAATCGGGAAATCTTGAAACCCCCTGCCACAAGCGTACTTACCTGGGCGCCCATGCAAAATCCCCTATCATTTACATCGATGAATTAAAAACCCTGATTAAAGTGGGATATATGGCGGAATTGCTGGAGATTATGCAAAATAAACAATATATCCTTGAGGGCGGCAGAAATACCGGCAGCGGCGCCGCCGACCGATCCGAGAACCATTTAAGGGCCGATAACATTATTGTCGCCTGCTGCAACCATGATACGCTGCAGCATCTTCAGGAAGAAGGCGAGGGCGCATTTCTCAGTCGCATCGAAGATAAGGGCGAAATCATTCAAATGGAAAGTGCCGTCCCCGAAACGGCTGAAAATATCCGGCAGGTGGCCCAATATGTTAAACAGGAAATTATCAACCTCGGCGAAGAGTTTAAGGATTCCTGGGGAGAAGTTATCGCCGCAGAAGGCTATGAGAGTGTCAAACAGCGTAGTGAATATATATTCGGCAAAACGCTTCCCGTTGATTTTAAGCTGCAGGAACGTGAAATTTGCAGAAGCGCTGTTCTTGAAATTATCAAAGAACTCAGATGCCGTGCTGCGGACGGAAAACTGAGCGGCATTTTACGGCCAATAAACGGTATTATTAAATCCGCTGAGTTTGAGGCGATCTTTGAAAATGCTCCCCAGGTTAAAGCCCGACATGTCAGAAAAGCTTTAAAAGAGCATTTAAGCCTGGAAGGCGGATTGTCCAAAGAATTCAGCGAGCATAAAAAATATTTAAAGAAGTATATCAGCTCGATGACCGATTCCATCGGGTATGTTGTCGGTCTGGCAGTTATCTATTCAAAATCCAGCGGCCAGATGGTCGGCCAACCCCTTCCGATTCATTGCCAGATTAACGTCGGTACCGCGGATAAAGTCGTAGCCCCCGGTAAAATCGGTGATATTGCCAAAGCCGCGGCTCAAAATGTCAGGGCCTCTATAAAAAAGGTCTTGAATAACATTGGTGCCCCTTACGTCGGATATGAAATGTACGTCGAATACATTCAAGCCCACGGGGGCGTAGAAGGCGACAGTGCTTCCGTTGCTATGGATATTGCCCTGATATCCGATTTTGTAAAGCAGCCGGTCAATCAGCGTTACGGTGTCACCGGTTCACTTACCGGTAACATTATTCTAGCCGTCGGTGGGGTTACCGAAAAAATTCGATCTATCATGGATCCGGCTTTGGGTATGGAAGGCGCTTGCATACCCTGGTTGAACAAACGCGATATTGAACCATTGCTGATAAACTCTGAAAGTGAGTACATTCAAAATGATGACATCCCGGGAATCCGAATTTATAGGGCTGAAGAAAAAAAGGAGCCGTTTGATATCTATTTTTGCAAGACCAAGTATAATGTTTATAAAATTCTGATGGGACTGCCGAAAGAAGAAGTCGAATCCCGCATGGCCCAAAGAAGCAAAAACGATCTCGAATTTATGCGAAATGCGGAAGATTCTTCAAGCCGGACAGAACCGTCTGACTTGATTTAATTTATGAATTGCTTAATAATATCAGGTATAGGCAAAATTTCTATAACTAAGCCGGTGCACCTTAAACGTGTTGCACCGGCGGAAGATCCAAGTGGCGGCCGCTGTTTAATCAGCGCAGGCCCTGGGGCCAATTAACCTTTAAGGAAGCGAATAATGAGGGTAGAATGTCCGGAATGCCGCGTCGTTACTGCGGTTTCCAACGATTTGATTATTACCCGAAAGCGGGCATTGGAACTTACCTGTTCCAAATGCAAAGCGGACATTCTTATACAATTGTCCCTGTCGGCAGCAATTGAACAAAATAACCTTTATGAGGTGCCATCAGATGATAGCCTGACCCGGTTGACTTCACCTATGGTTGAAACCGAAGATGACCCCGAAGTCTTATCATTGAAAAGCAAAATATTGCGCAGTCTGGTCGAATTGCCGCCGATGCCGAATATAATTTTAAAAGCACGTGAAATTATCGAAGATCCCCGTTCGAGTCTAAAGGAGTTATCGGCTGTCATCGAACACGATCAGGCCATTGTCGCCCGGGTTCTGGCCCTGGCCAATTCCGCCTATTATGGTTTAAGCGGCCTGGTGTCCTCTATTCAGCATGCTTCCATTTTACTGGGACAAAAGACGTTGAGCGAACTGATCACCATTGCAGCTTCCTCGCGGCTTTTGAGTAAAAAATTGAAGGGCTATGAGTTAAACCCCGGCGATCTGTGGCAGCATTCGCTGGCAGTTGCCCTGGGATCGAGAATTATCGCCGGGAAGAAAAACACCAAGCTGGTTGAAGATGCATTTATTGCCGGATTGCTTCACGATGCCGGCAAAATTATACTCGATCCTTACATACTGGAACGCAAAAAAGAGTTTAAAAAGTTTCTAAAAAAGGGGGAACATGTATTTATCGAAGCCGAAAAGGAAATATTAGGCTTTGACCATGCCGAGGTGATGTCGCGCGCCTCCCGGTTTTGGCGCTATCCTGAAACCCAATCAACTGCCATACGATATCATCATTACCCGTTGCGCGCGGGTAATAACGAACTGGCGTTTATTGTGCACCTTGCTGATTATGCGGCTAAAAAAGCGGGTTTTGACTCGGAGGATGCGGCATCAGCGCCTGTAATTGACCCGCAAACATTGGACCACTTAGGATTTCAGAAAGAAGCATTAAACGCTCTTATTGCTGAGATAGCAGAGGACGTTGAAAAACTTGTCACGGAATTTCAATAATCCGCCCTCGTCGTTTTGAAATGGATTTTAATGCTGCATATTTAATCTTCCCCCGAACAAATTCCTTATAATTGTCCCATACTGGCTACTTGCTGCTGGCCTCTGGCTTCTGGTCACTGGTTACTGGTCACTGGTTACTGGTCAATGAGTCGAAAGCTATAGGTATGAATCGAGGATTTGGTAACCGGGCGCCTATAACCGCATATTAGCAGGCACCGGGACAAGAGACCAGGAGCCAGCGGCCAGAAGCCAGGAGCCAATGACAAGTTGCCAGAAGCCAGTAGCCAGTGAGGTGCCAGCGACCGGGAGCCTAAAAAAGGAAGGCCTCATGCCTGAATATGATCTGACGGAATTTTTAAAATTATCTTCGGTGCTTAATTATAACCTGAGCGCTGCATCTTTAAACCGTTACAACGTGATGATGTATATCATCGGCGGCAAAACCTTAGATCGCGGCGCTTCAAAGGACAGGAAAAAAAAAGGTCTTTTAATGGAAGCCCTGGGGTATCTTTTCAGTGCCTATCAGCAGAAGAGACGCCGTCTGGGGCCCATGGCGGTATTACACCCGTTGCGGGCGACGGCGTTATTTGCACAAAATCAAGACCGCCTGAACGTGGTCAGTCTGCTGACCATCCTGTTTCATGATATTTTGGAAGATATCAGTTCAAATGATTTTGACACCCAGCAGTGGCTGGAAATGGAGAACAGGCTGTACCGTCTTCTGGAGCGCCTGAATGCAGAAGATGAATCAAAATTGCTTGACAATATCCTCGCGTTGACTCGAATCAAGACAGAATCTTATTATCAATATATCGGTCGACTGCTTGAAAACGCCGATCATTCGACGCAGCTGGTGCATGTGAAATTAGCCGATCGGCTCGACAACACACTGGATATGCGAGTCGACCTGAAAGATCCGTTGGCGGGGATCGATTTTTTTAAAAATATTTTTCAGCTGCTGTTTGTCAATAATTATCGCGGGTACATACCCGCAAATGACCATCCGCCGTCTTCGGCCTTAAATGGTGCGCGCAGGCTCTACCAGCTTTTTAAAAATACGGTTTTATTGTCTTTGATTCGACAGCATACATCCATCGGCAATGAACGCACTTTGCGGATTCTTTTTGAAGCAGTCTGTGATGCCAGTTTGCAAGAGGCTCAAAGGACCTTAATCCATTTAATCGGATACCATTTTAAGGACACGGCCGATCAACGCAGACTGCTACTGGAAGCCATGGACTATTGTTTCAGCGGCCGAATCGATTTGGTCACCAAGCCGGAACGCGACCAGCTGCTCGACGGACTTTTTTCAACTTATTTTGCACACAGCTCAAAAAAAGTGCTCTACCAGCAACTTGATATTTTATACCAAAACAAGCCGCTAATGATTCAAGCCTCAATTGCCTTTATGGTGATATTTTTACATTTTTTAAATGATTCCAAATACTATGTTCAGGGTATCAGTGCCACAGGAATTGAGCCGAGGTGAATCCTCAGATTTCCAAGTCATTGAGGACCTTTTCGTCAAATTGGGTTAACCGCATCGCCATGAGGTGATTGACGATTTCAAAATCCTGGAAAGCTAAAGTGGACTTCTTTGGATTTGATAGCACAGAATCACGACTGTGGTAGGCTGCACCATATTCAGGGTCGATCTCAAGGGAGCGGTCAAAATCTTGAAAGGCCCGGGCGAGTTCTCCCAATTTTTCATAAGCTAACCCGCGCAGGTGAAAGGCGCGAGCATATGTCGCCTCCATCTTAATGGCCTGATCAAAGTCTGCGATAGCCTCTCGCGCCCTTGCCAATTTTAAGCTGGCAGCACCCCGACACACGAAAAACAGTGCCAGGCTTGAATCGTATTTTATAGCGCGCGAAAATAGGTCAAGGCTTGCCTTAAAATCCTTTTTGACATAGGCGGCAACACCTTCATCAAACATCTTTCGGGCTGCATATTTATTGGCCATGTTGCTTTCCTCCGATTTTCTTAACTCCGTTATAAAATGACACAACGGATAGTGCATTGGTGAACTAACTGAAATTAAACATAATATAATGTTCGCCGGCTTAAAAGTATAAGCTAGTCATTCTTGGCGAGTTGTCAACAAAGCTGAATTCAAGTCATTAAATTGGCTTGCAAATGATTTCATGAATCAGGTATGTTTCTACTCAACGAATGGATCAATACTGGGGGGCAGGCATGAATGATCAAAATTTGCACAATCAACTCGTTGTGGTGGATGGTTTAAATGTTTCCAACTGGTCGCGTGAAATATTTGAAGACATGCAAAAAGGAGGTGTGACTGCAGCCAACTGCACTTGCTGCGTGTGGGAAAATTTCCATCAGACAATGGACAACATTGTCAGATGGAAGGGCTGGTTCGATCAAAACCGCGACCTTCTTTTGCAGGTCTTTTCAACAAAAGACATCCAAAGAGCCAAAGCAGAAAGAAAGACCGGTATAATTCTGGGCTTTCAAAATGTTTCCGCCTTTGAAGATCGTATTGATTATGTCCATCTTTTTAAGGAATTGGGCATTGGTATCGTCCAAATGGCCTACAACACCCAGAACCTCGTTGGCACAGGTTGCTATGAATCAAAAGACGGGGGCTTATCGGACTTTGGCCGGGAGGTGGTGGCGGAAATGAACCGGGTGGGGATCATGTGTGATCTATCCCATGTGGGACCCAATACTTCCAGGGATGTGATCGAAGTTTCGTCCAAACCAGTGTGTTATTCACACTGTCTGCCTGCCGGGCTAAAAGAACACCCTCGCAACAAAAGCGATGAAGCCCTAAAATTCATCGCCGATCACGATGGTTTCGTTGGGGTAACCATGTTTTCCCCGTTTCTAAAAAAAGGGCCTAACTCAACGGTAGACGACTATGTTGAGGCCATCGACTACGTTGTCAATCTGGTTGGGGAGAACTGTGTGGGGATCGGAACCGATTTTACCCAGAATCATAATCAGGCTTTTTTTGAATGGATCACCCATGATAAAGGGACCGCCCGCAAGCTGACTGAATTCGGCGAAATTAAAAATCCCGAAGGCATCCGTACGATCAGTGAAATGCCCAACCTTACCGCTGCCATGCAGCGTGCCGCCTGGTCGGAAGCGAAGATCCGCAAAGTCATGGGGGAAAACTGGGTCAAGGTGTTAAAAGAGATCTGGGGGGCATAAATCCGTTTCCATTCGATGGAGAAAATTATGGCACAATTTCAGGACTTAAAAAATCAGCTCGTCTTAAGCGATGATAATCGCGTCATGCTGGGTTCGGTGGCAATGATACTGATGCCCGCATGGTTTTTTACAGGTATCATCGAACGGGTCGTCAAGGAAGCCGGGCCCGAAACAGCTGTAAAGATTTACTACGATGCCGGCTACGATGGGGCCTATCAATGGGGAAAAGTTCAGATCGAAGCCGGTTTGACCGGTCGTGAAATTATGGAGCAGTATCTGGGATCCATGTCCCAGCGCGGCTGGGGACGTTTTGAGATCCTGAAATTTGATGCAAACCGCGGCGATGGCCTGTTCCGGCTGTATAATTCGGCGGTTGCTTTAAGTTATGGCGTTGTTAACCAGGCGGTCTGTATCTGGGTGCCCGGCGCCTTGGCCGGGGCCATGCAGGTCATATTGGACCATGCCGAAAAAGAAATCCGGGTCAAAGGCACGGAAGCACAGTGTTTTTCCGAGGGACAGTCATATTGTGAATTTGCGGTACAACCGGCTTAAAAGAAAAGTCTAGATGACCTGACCTATACTTGAGTTGACAGAATTGGAAAGTGAGCTTTTTCAGATCGGTCTTGAGCGGCTTGTTAAAGACGGCAGGTCACCGATTATCTCCTCTCAGCGCATTCCTTGATGCTCTATCCACAAGTGTAAAAAGTCTATCAATATCATCTTTTTGATTCGATACCTGATGTCCACGCACTTTAACCAATTCCCAATCCAACTGATCGGTCATTCTATAAAACTCCTGATACAGCTCATAATTGTTGAGACGTTTATTTTTCTTTGAACGATAATCATTTTGCTCAAACCGATCACGTCTTCCCGGTAATCCCATAATGTTTTGAGAATCCGTATACACAATCACCTTACTCCCCAAGCTTTGAATATCGCTTAGCGCCCATAACAATGTCTGCAATTCCAGTTTCGATGGAGACGTATGCTCAAATCGCCTCACCTTCACACGCGTCCTCAACGAATCCAATGAAAGTCTGCGTTCAGACACAGCGAGGTAAGCTCCATATCCAATACTTGACTGGGTATTCACACTTCCATCCGTAAGCAGCATCAGTTCATCCATAAAAATATTACTTTATATTCAGTAACGTTTATTCTAAGCAAAAACTTTCGAGAGTGACTTCGTTTTGTTGCGTCTCTTTTTCACTCCGTATAATTTCCGTTGCGGTTTCCCTTTCCACTGCGAGCGGCCTTCCCGGTTAGACGCCGGTGATCCGTAGTCAAAAGTTGATAAGATGCGTTGCTCGATTTCAGAACCGATAATTCGATTGAGGGCGCGTACCATATTCTTGTCTTCTCCGGTAACAAGGGTAAAAGCTTCGCCACTGCGAGTTGCCCGGCCTGTTCGTCCGATACGGTGAATGTAAGCATCGGGGGTGGAAGGGATATCGTAGTTGATGACATGCGAAATCCGGGTAACGTCAATGCCTCGAGCGGCGATATCGGTGGCCACCAGAATCTGAAATGTCCCGTCGCGAAAGCCGTCCAGCGCAGCCTGGCGGCGTGTCTGGGAAAGGTTTCCCTGCAGTGAAGCCGATCGGTATCCTGCGGCAACAAGCTTTTTACCCAAGCTCCTGGCGCGATGTTTGGTTCGGGTAAATACCAGCACTGACTTGGTATTGGTGTTTCCCAGCAGCTTTAACAGCAGCGCCGTTTTTAAATGCTGGGCTACCGGGTAAAGTGTGTGACTGACGGTATCTGCGGGTGCGGTGATTCCCACCTGGACAGTGGCCGGATCTCGCAGGATTTCCCCGGCCAGGCGACGGATTTCGGGGGGCATGGTAGCCGAGAAGAGCAGCGCCTGGCGCTTTACTGGAAGATGTTTTAAAATTCGCCGGATATCAGGAACAAATCCCATGTCCAACATCTGGTCGGCTTCATCTATAACCAGCACTTCCAGTTTGGAAAGATCGATGCTATGACGTCCGATATGGTCAAGAAGCCGGCCAGGGCAGGCAACTACAATATCGGTATGCTTCAGTTTCTGAATCTGCGGATTGATTCCCACGCCACCGTAAACAGTAGCGCTTCTTAGGCGCGTCTTGCGACCCAGGGTTTCGATATCCTGATGAATCTGTTCGGCCAATTCACGGGTGGGGGCGATGATCAGGGCGCGAATGCATCCGTATTTACCCCCCATCAGTCGATTGAGTATCGGCAGAACGAATGCCGCCGTTTTACCGGTTCCGGTTTGGGCCAGACCCATTACATCACGACCCTTAAATACCTGCGGGATTGCCCGGGCCTGAATCGGGGTCGGGGTTTCATAACCCGCCGCTGCAGCACCTGCGGCAACGGAGGGATGAAAATTAAATGTTTCAAAGTTCAATAAATACCTTCTTTCTGTGTTCCAATAAAAAAAGCCCCGGAGACATTCCGGGGCTTACGTGATTTTTAGTTACAACCAGGAACACTGTAAATTTTGGGGGATCATACAGGTAGTTGGAATTGCTGTCAAGCTAATTGTCTAATATTTTTAATAAAAATAAAATGTCCGTATTTAAGCGTACAATAACGAACTGTTAGGCAAATAATGCCGGAAATGGCGGTGAATAAATCAGTTTTGAATCTGGTTCTTGTAAACGCTTCCCCCTTGCATGATCAGAACGATTTTCTCCTGATATTGTTGCAAGACAGTGATGTCGGTGAGCGGGTCACCGTCAACTAAAATCAGATCCGCCAATTTCCCGGCCTCGATGGTTCCCAGAGCTTTCTCCTGGCGAATGATTTCGGAATTGGTTTTGGTGGCGGCCACCAGGGCACCCATCGGACCCATGACTTTGGCTTGACATTCAAGCTCGCCGGCTTTGTAGCACTGCATCGGTCCGAGCAGGTCGCTGCCCGAACCGATTTTAACGCCGGCTTCCTGGGCATGATTCAAAGCGATGTAAGCTTTTTCCAAGGCCTGATCGATCTTGCGGATATTGTTTTCACCGGCGCCCAGCTCTAGACCCATCGCGGACAGCTTCTCATAGGTGATGATCGTCGGAACGAGATAAGCGCCTGAATCCTTCATGGTTTGAGCAACCGCGGCACTCATCAGATTTCCGTGTTCGATGGTTCGTACGCCGCTTGAGAGGGCATTTTTGATAGAGCGGTCGGAATAGCAATGCGCGCTGACATATTTACGGGCATTATCGGCTTCAAATACGACGGCCTTAAGTTCATCGATGCTGTACTGGGCCGTATCAATTTCATCAGACGGCGACATGGCGCCGCCGCCCGCCATCACTTTAAGATGGTCAACGCCCTGGCGGATCTGTTCGCGTGCCGCCCAGCGAACCGCATCAACGCCGTCATAAACTCCGGACATGGTGCCGGCCATATGCTCAACGGGTCGATAGGATTCCGTTGGCAGACGCCCGTCTGCATGTCCGCCGGTTTGTGAGATGATGCGCCCGCATACAAATAGACGCGGCCCGGGCACGAGGCCATCGGAAACAGCCTGCTTGAAACCCGGGTCTGCTCCGCCGGCGTCCCGGATGGACGTAAATCCCTGGTCGAGGGTATCTTTTAAATTTTTAACGGCTTTGATGACCAGCGTGGAAGTAAAATTTTTGCGCTGCTGTTCGGTGAATGTGGCATCCACCGATCCGATGTGGACATGGGCATCAATGAGCCCGGGCAGCAAGGTTTTACCGCGGCAGTCGATCTTCAAAACACCGTCGGGCAGCGGTCCGGGTGCCGTGCTCAGCACCTCTTTGATGCGATCACCCTCGATGACGACCGTACCGTTTTCAATGGGGTCCTTACCCGTGCAATCAATGATGCGGGTATTGATAAGGGTGATAAGGCCCATTATTCCCCTCCTTAAGGATGGCGATCCCTCTCGAAATCGCCGTTTGCGCTTAAAACCTAGTGTTGTGTCCCAGAAATATTGTTTAAAATATATCTAAGTACCGAGGCATGCTATCTATCCGTCATTCCCGCGCAGGCGGGAATCCAGGCGTCTTTGAACTGGACTCCCGCCTGCGCGGGAGTGACAATCATTTTGTAACTTATTTGTAGGACACAACACTAGGCGTTTTATGGATTGGCATCTCAGGTGGCCTCACTTGCCGAACAACAATTGGGGCAGAAAGAGGGCGATCTCAGGGAAAAAGGTGATAATGGCCACGCCGATGACCATCATCACGAAAAAGGGGGCGGCCGCCAAAGCAACGTAACCGATGGAGTAACCCGTCAATCCCTGCAGAACGAATAAATTAAAACCCACCGGCGGTGTGATCTGGGCCAGTTCGGTCATGGCCACCAAAAATACGCCGAACCAGATCGGATCGAAGCCGGCGGCGACGACCAACGGCAGGCAGATGGGCAAGCTCATGACAGTGATTGAGATGCCGTCTAGAAAAAATCCCAAAACCACATAGAAGATACCC
>Ga0255055_10002483_pt1 | contig 12980 bp, 13 predicted proteins | sample JV7_2_27_MG_FD_188633 | JGI IMG/M metagenome (GOLD analysis project Ga0255055, IMG submission 188633) | Seawater microbial communities from Jervis Inlet, British Columbia, Canada - JV7_2_27 | ecosystem: Environmental > Aquatic > Marine > Inlet | place: Canada: British Columbia | collected...
AGTTCCGGTATGACGACATGCAGATAGCAGAAATCAAGGATATTTCATTCCGTCTCCGGGATGCATTTATCAAACGGGCAGCCCAGGCTGACATCATCGCAGCCCATATCTCCGGCTGCCCCCACCCTGTCATTATCTGTGGTGATTTTAATGACACCCCTGTTTCCTATACCTATCGCACCATCCGGGATGGCCTCCAGGATACATTCGCTGAGTGTGGATGGGGACTGGGCCGAACGTACAATGGCAAATTCCCTTCTTTCCGGATAGATTATATCCTGCACAGCGAATCCATAGATGCCCTGTTTTTCTCGCGGAAGAAGGTCATGCTGTCAGACCACTTCCCCATTATCGGCTACCTGAAGATTAAAAACGAATAATCACCTAAACCGTCCCGGATCTTTTACTTAAAAGGCAATTTTGCCAGGTCCGTATTCCCCCCGGAGAGTATCAGTCCCACTCTCTTCCCGGCCACATCGATCTTGTTTTCGACGATGGCAGCTAAAGGCACTGCCCCAGAGGGTTCCACCACAATTTTCATTCTTTCCCAGATCATCCTCATCGCTGCCACTATGGCATCCTCCGAAACCGTAATAATATCATCCACCTTGTCCATTATTACGCGGAAAGTCAGTTCTCCCAAAGAGGTCAGGAGTCCATCCGCGATGGTCTGCGGATCCACAGAGGGCACAATTTTTCCGCTTTTGAATGACCGGTATGCATCATCAGCACCATCCGGTTCAATGGCAATGACCCTGGCCGACGAAAGCATACCTTTGGTACTGATGGCAGTTCCACTGATCAGTCCACCACCGCCTACCGGACCCATGACAATATCCAGCTCACCAACCTCCTCTATCAATTCCTTTGCCGCCGTTCCCTGTCCGCATACAATATTGAAATGATCATAAGGAGGCACAAATGTCACCCCGGTTTTATTAACAACCTCCTGCATGGTAGTCTCACGTGATTCAAGGGTAGGTTCACACCAGGTGATAATTCCCCCATAGCCCCTGACGGCTGCCTTTTTAATCCCGGGTGCAGTACGGGGCATTACGATATGGGCCGGTATCCCCTTCATCCTTGCAGCCAGTGCCAGTGCGGCTGCATGGTTCCCGGAAGAATGAGTGCCAACTCCTTTTCGTAAATCTTCCTCAGGCAAGGAGAGTACTGCATTGGTGGCACCCCTGAACTTAAATGCCCCGACCTTCTGAAAATTCTCGCACTTGAAGAAAAGAGAGGAATTGAAAATGTCATTGATGCCGGATGAGGTAAGTACAGGTGTTCTATGTACAAATTTGCGTATGCGTTCATGTGCCGCAATAACATCTTTAAATTGGGGAAGGTCAGTTGACATTTTATTGAAATGATTTAAATGTGTATCATTATTCGGATGTTGCTTCAAACCTCAGTTGCTTAACCAATACAGCCTGGGTAATCTCATAATAGGTGGCGTTCAGCAAAAAATCCTTTTTAAAACTACAAAAGTCCATGAACTCATATAGTTCAAACCCGGTATACCCGGTAATATGGGAAACTATATCCGGACTGTATTTAAAATCAATCTGCCGTTCAAATTCCTCCTGTTCAAGCAATTTTCGGAGTTTTCTTCTTGACTTCCCTTCCTTGCTCAAAAGGTTATACAGGGCTGTAACCGGACTCAATCCAGGTGCTATCAGCATATCCAGAGTATCTGTGCCCTCGTCAATCTGCTGCAATACCGAGGGATGGATCTGATATTTAGATTCAGGAAGTTTCAACGTGATAAAGCGGTTCTTGAACTGTTCATATGAGCCCAGGGGATTGACCCTGACAGCTTCGATGGTATAAATGATAGGCTTGAGCAGTATATCATGCATGAATCGGCTCCTCAGGATACTGTATCCAATGGTAAGCTTGCCGGAATTAAATCCAATGGCAGTCAATTGCAGCTGCTCCCCGGGAGATGTCCGGATGTAGAAATAGCCAAGTGTATCACTGATGGTTGCCGTCCTCCGGGTAATATTGATAATATGAGCGAAAGCCACAGGCTTCCTGGTCAGGGAATCAAGTACCCGGGCCTTGAAATAAACAGTCGTATCTTCCAGAGACTCATAAACCTGCGCATGCACAGGCCTCTCAAACATCACCAGTATAAACAGCAGGAACCCTGCAATGTAACATACACGGCTTAAACGGAGGCTTGAAAAGCGAATGGTCATGTTTATTCTTGATGCTGTTTTAAAACCTGTTCTGTATATTGAAATAAAGGTAATTTAATAGTATTATTAAGACAAAGTCCATGAAATATTTTAACAAATTATAACTTTTAAAACTGCCTAAAACCAAAACCATGAAAACAAATGACCCCGCCAGCAGGATACAGGATCTCCACCAGTTTGGAGAATTTGGAGGAGTTAATCCCTCCATCACAGACTCCTCTACCTACACTTTTCTTGCTGCAGATACCATGGAAGATACTTTTCGCGGGGAAACCCAGGGTTGTTTCCTGTATTCCAGGCATTGGAATCCGAGCAACAAATACCTGGCAGATGCCCTTGCTGCACTCGAAGAAACTGAATCTGGCTGGATTACAGCATCCGGCATGGCAGCCATAACATGTACCATACTTGAATTATGCAACTGTGGTGATCATATTGTAACCAGTGTGACCACCTACGGAGGGACCTTCGCATTCCTGAAAAATTACCTGCCGAAATTCAATATTGAGGTGAGCTTTGTCAATATCGCTGATCTGGAAAGTGTGGAAAAAGCCATACAACCGAACACCAGGCTGATCTACACAGAGTCATTAACGAATCCATTGCTACAGATATCTGATATACCGGCCCTCTCAGATATCTGCCGGAAACATAGCATACAACTGATTGTGGACAATACTTTCAGTCCCATGATCATCTCACCAGCCAGGCTTGGCGCTGACATCATTGTATACAGCATGACCAAATTTATTAATGGCAAGAATGACTGCGTTGCCGGCGCCATTTGCTCGGGGACTGATTTTATCAACGACCTGTCAGATGTTAATAAAGGTACGGCCATGCTCCTGGGACCCGTACTTGATCCTCTGCGGTCATCAAGCATTCTGAAAAATCTCCATACCCTTCATATCCGGATGAAACAGCATAGCCAGAATGCCATGTATATTGCTCAGAGATTAAGTGAACTTGGACTGAAGGTGATTTACCCGGGACTGGAGAGCCATCCACAGCATAATTTGATGAAGAAACTGATGAATGAAGAATTTGGTTTTGGCGGGATGCTGGCTGTTGATTTTGGGGATCACGTAAAATCAAATAAGATCATGCAGCTGATGCAGGATAATGATATTGGATACTTGGCGGTCAGCCTGGGATATTTTAAAACCCTCTTCTCCTGTTCAGGCACCAGCACCTCATCCGAGGTCCCGGCAGAGATACAAAAAGAGATTGGCCTCTCACCCGGACTCACCAGGTTTTCTGTGGGACTGGATAATGATATCGAAAGAACTTATGAGAAGATCGTTCATTGCCTGAAAGAACTTAAGTTCATTGCCTGATCACAATGATGTTTTCTGCTGATTCTGTTATTATTTAGAATAATTTTAAATAACTTTGTGCAGAATATTAAAATCAAATACAGAAAATCATGGCATATACACTTCAACCCGGGGAAAAGGCCCCTGATTTTGCCCTGCCGGCAACAGATGGTAAAACATACAGCCTTGCAGATCTTAATGAGAAATACCTGGTTATCTTTTTCACCTGCAATCATTGTCCCTATGTTATCGGATCAGATGAGGTAACCCGGAAAACAGCTGATGAATATGCATCCAGGGGAGTGCGGTTTATCGGCATCAATTCAAACAGCGCCAAAACCTATCCTTCCGACAGCTATGACAATATGGTCAGAAGAATGAAACAATACGCTTTCCCATGGTTATACCTGTACGATGAGAGCCAGGAAGTGGCCAAGGCATACGGTGCCCTCAGGACGCCTCACTTCTATGTTTTCAATGAAGCGCGGGAACTGGTCTATACCGGCCGCGCGGTTGACAGTCCCCGGGATTCTTCCGGCATCACGGTAAATGACCTGGAAAGAACCCTATCAGAACTAACAGAAGGAAAAGAGATAAGTGTTCCATTGACCAATCCCATCGGCTGTACTGTCAAATGGGATGGTATGGATTCACACTGGATGCCTCAGGATGCAGTAGAACTGGTCTGAATAAGGCTATAGTGCTGGCGTATGAATGCCATTTGTCATGTTTTATTATTTTTATAGTAAAATCCAACCAACATGGCAAAAGATCCATTTACCCGACGGAATTTTATCAAAACCACTGCCGCCACAACAATTGGTGTATCCCTGGCGAGTCCTACCATGGCATTCCATCAGGATAAGCATGTAAAACCCGTGAGGGTAGCTGTAATAGGTACAGGTAACCGGGGTACCAGCCTGTTACGGAACTTGCTGGCCATAGAAGGCGTTGAAATTCCTGCTATTTGTGATATCAATACAGAACGGCTGGCTAATGCCCGCAAGTTGTGTGTGGAAGCAGGACAGAAGGAACCTGAAGTATATTCCAAAGATGAATATAGTTATAAGGAGTTAATGGACCGGGAGAATCTGGATGCTGTTATCATTGCCACATACTGGGATTCACATGCAGCCATAGCACTGGAAGCCATGCATCACGGTATCTATACCGGAGTAGAGGTGCCAATAGCCCTTTCTCTTGATGAATGCTGGGATCTCATCAATACTTCAGAAAAGACAGGCATTCCATGCATGATGCTTGAAAACTGGAGTTTCCGCAGAGACAACCTGGCCATTCTCAATATGATAAGGCAGGGTATGTTCGGGGAAATAGTCCATTGTCATTGTGCTCATTCCCATGACTGTATCGATCACTGGTTCTTCGATGAAGATGATGGCCATCAACGGTGGCCGTCAGAATATTTAATAAATTTTAACCGTGACCAGTACCCTACCCATAGCCTGGGACCGGTACTGAGTTGGATGGATATTAATTGCGGTGATGTCATCACTGAAATATATTCAGTAGCCACGGCACCCAAAGGAATAAATGCCTACTTCAAAAGAAGGTTCGGTGATGATCACCCCAATGCCAAATTGAAATTTAAACAGGGAGATATTGTTACTTCAACCCTAAAAACCAGGAATGGAAAAACCATCATTGTAAATTATGATATGCAATTGCCCAGGCCTTATGATAACCGATGGTTGATACAGGGTACGCTGGGAGTTTACAATGAACAACGTAATGCTTTATACATCGCAGAGACCAGCCCGGAATACCATAAATGGGAAGCTTTTAAACCCTACGAGGAAAAATACCTTCATGATTGGTGGAAGGAAGGAGCTAAAACGGAAGGGGGTCATGGTGGGGTTGACTACCTGGAACTATCATTATTTATTGATGCGGTCAGAAATAAAACGCAAACTCCCATAGATGTATACGATTCCGTAACCATGAGTGCAGTTGTAGCACTTTCAGGTATTTCCATAGAGAAAAACAGTCCCATTGAATTTCCTGACTTTACAAAAGGTAAATGGGAAAGCCGAAAACCGCGTTTTGCGGTTTAATAGCATACTATTTAACCACCATTTTACTGGTATAGGCCTTTCCGGATATTAGAGTGCGGAGCATATAAACCCCAGCTGGAAGATCCCCGGCAGGTATTTCACGCATATGGCTTCCGGATGGCAACGTTTCCTTCCCGAGGAATATGATTTCCTGACCAGTCAGGTTATAGATCCGGATATCCACCGATGCTTCTTTCTCAAGGGTAAAACGGATGCTTGCATTATCATCAACCGGATTGGGATATACGCCTGATACCGGGGATCCGTTTGTTGCACCCAGGTCTCCTGTGCTGGTGGTGCTGAAAAGGCCTTCGATTACAGATATGGCTTTATCCAGGTCATTATATACAACCGTGCTGCCTTTATGCCTTATCTTTCCTTCCCCGTCAATGACGATAACACGGTCATAGGTAGTTTGATAATCCTGTTCAATATTACCAGCCTTGAGTAAAAGCGGATAGCTTATCTTGGTAGTTGACTGGAAAGCCGTAACAGTGGTCACCGAAGATGTTGAATTCCAGGTGTCCAGTCCCAGGGCCTGGAAATCATCCCTGTCCCCGTAGACATCCTGCACCTTGGTTTCGGTATCATTCCCAATAAGTTTGCAGTTCGAGCATCCATTCCCGAAAAGGAACAAAAAAACGACCTTCCCCTGGTAATCCGATAGCTTTACTGTATCCCCGCTCAGGCTCTGATAACTGAATTCGGGCGCATCGTCTCCAACATCCTGGCCCAGTAAGCTGGCACCTGAAATGGCCACAGCAATGGCCAGGCTTATTAATTTTTTCATACTTGACATAATTATTTCCTTCATTATTTTAAAATTTACTAATCCAACGAAGTTCCACTCCCTTGAAATCAAGAACTTCATAGCATATTCCGGAAGTACAGGCCGGTCCCCCTCTCCTTTGTCCCGCAAACAAAGCAAGGGTATGATGCGGGTTAAATTTATACCTGGCATCCATGCCTATCCATTGCCTGGCCTGCCTTTCTACCTCAAAAGTATTTATATTATCGGTCTGGTACGGATCTGTGCTTACTTCCCATGTGACACTCAATGAAAGCTTTGATCCCCTGGATACACCAGCTATCAGGACTCCATTGTGTACGGATCCCCCGATCAGTCCATCCCTTTCAAAGTACTGGTATTCCAACTGTATCAGAGAACTCCACTTGTTCAGGAAGGGAGTTTCGTATATCCCGCCTGTGGCATAGCGGTTGGGTTCTTCCTTGAATGGATCCATCGCATAATCTATGAACCACTTGAGGCTTGACGACCCTCCTGCCGGGACATACAATTCGGCAAAGTATTCCTGGAATACATATACTTCATGAGCTTCATTCCTGGCTCTTGATGTGTTCAGGGTGAGCATTTGTCCATCTTTAAACCGGTAATAGACCTCCACCTGGTATCCCCTTTCATTTGTCAACTGGGCTACATGTGTAGAACGGTTTAATACCTTATAGGAGTGTTCTTTGACCAGGGTAGGTGGATCGTTGAAACCGGATCCCAGGAAAAAATTGTTGTAATCCTTCCATTCCAGGCTGCCGCCGAAATTCATGCCAGCATAAGCAAGGCTGGCATAGATGGCATGCCGTGACCCATCACCGGAAAACAGGGGCTGTCCCCTTCCAAATTCAGTAGCAAACTCTGTATTGTATGAAAAATCAAGTGGCAGGGTTCCAGTGACATTGACAGATCCGAAATGATGATACTCGCCTGAAAGTGCATTAAGCAGGTAATTTGCCGTAAGGCTTTGTCCCCAATCAGCATATCCGGTACTTACCGCATAAACATTATCCTTTCTTCTTTCATCAAAATCAACAGTAGGCGGTAATACATTAATCAATGGCTTACCATAAAGGGCTTTCAGATGGAATTTTTCCCCCTGATAAGCTCCGGAAGCACCCAGCAGGTCGCGGTAGAATCCATGCCTGACACGGTATCCCTGGGACTCAAAAACGGTGCCCGGGATATCATATGCCCTTAATAGCAGTCCGTTCCCCAGCATATCATAAAAATTCCCGGCAGTGAATTGCAGGGTCTTGGTTGAATATCGCAGCTGCACCTGGGACAGGCTAACGTACCTGCGTTCCTGAAATTCAGTGATAAAATACTCCCCCCTTGCGAAGGCCTTGAATCCCTTATAACGGTATTGAAGGTTCAACTGGTTATAGTTGGATACAAGCCATGGCGGATCCGTATCGGGGATGTTACCGATCTGTACCTCCATGGTGTTGTTCCCGCTGAACTGGCTATGTCCCGCTATCGACATGAATAACATTACAATTATTAAAAAATATTTCAATTTAGCCACATACTTTATGGTCCCTTGGTGCCCAGGTGTTTATCTATCTCCTCTTTTATGGTCAGCTCATCGCCGGCATTGAATCCCTCATGCATATACAATATCCTGTAGTCGCTGTCAATGATAAATAGCGTTGGAACAGCCGTAACATTCAACTCTCCCATCAATTCCCCGTTTGAATCAAGCAATATAGGATACAGGATACCCATGGAACGCGCAAAGGGTTTTACTTTGGAAAGGTTCCTGGGACTGTCAACACTGATCCCAATAAAACTTACACCCTGATCTTTATAAGTTTCGCTGAGGTCCACCAGTCTGGGCATGGATCGAATACATGGCTGGCACCAGGTGGCCCAAAAATCCACTACAGTAAGGGATTTGCCGCTGATCTCGGAAAGACTGACTGTCTGGTTTTCCGTATCCTTCAGGCTAAAATCATATACTTTCCCCTGTGGATATACCGGCAAAAAAATCAGGATAAGTATCCCTAATGAAACTACTCTTATTCTCATATCTTTATCATAATCACCTGCGAATGTATGTTTTAAGGATCAAAAAAAATGTCGGCAGGATGACACTGTCTCCCCTTCTGGTTCAAATAAGATTATTGATATCGGAGACATAAATGCTTCGCCTGGAGAAATCGATCTTGCCCTCGTTCCGAAGTTCATTCAACAGGGTGGTTACAGTTTGCCTGGTCGTCCCTATCAGATTAGCAATATCTTTATGGGTCAGGAAGTTATCTGCTTTGTATTCCGGTCCGTTTTTCTCTCCCTTCTCCATCACAAACTCCCTGATAAATTCAACGATTCGCGTCCGGACATCCTTGAAAACCAATGAATCAATTTTTCTCTCCAGCTTATTGATCCTGAGTCCAATCAGCCTGAAGATCTTCAGGGCAAAGGAAACATCATCCTTCATAAGCTGCTGCATCTCCTCCAGGGTAAGCTTGCAAACAGTCGTCCGATCTGTCACAACCTGGGCACAATCCTGCCTGGTATCATCTCCCAGCAAGGCAAGCTCACCAAAGACCTCTCCCCTGGCCAGGACTGATTTAACCACCTCATCTCCCTCCTCGGTATAGTAGAGCAGTTTTACCTTCCCTTCAGTAACCAGGTAGATACTGCTGGCAGGATCATCAGAGAAATAAATAAAGTCTCCTTTCTTATAATTCCTGAACTGATGGTTCTCCTTGTACTCTTTAAATTTATTAGGACAAAAGATGGAAAACAGATTGACATTCTCAAAAAACCATAAATTCCCCATAATCAAATAATATTCTACAAAAATGACAGTACATTATCCTGCACTGTTATGCAAAAATAGGAATTGAAGATGATAAAATCTTTATCTGGGAAGCGATTTAACATCCCTTTAAGACAGCAATTTGCCCAGATCGGGCAATTCCAGTGTGAAGCTGTCCGCCAGGACCAGATGAGCCAGGTCGACAATTGGCAGCTCTGTTTCATCAAGTATGTCGGAATCCGAGGTAGCGATGATGCCACTGCTCCGCCGGATCAGGACAGCATCGGGATTCTTATCGATCTGTGCATCCCCGGGTATCAATTCTGTCTGCAGGTATTCCCTGAGCTTACCCGCCAACTCGGCACTGTGAGAAATGGGTTTATCAAGCAGGAATTCGACATTGGAAGGTCCCTTCTTCTTCAGGAAGCTCATCGTCAGCTCTATGGCCCTTGTGAATACGGGGTCCTTATGAAGCTTCCCGTATACTTCGCCGGCATCCCGCAGGAACCTGTCGTTGCTGACAAAGACCATCCTGCCCAGCAGGTAATTGGAGATGGTGAAAAAGACATTATAAGCATCGATACTGATGGCCTGTGAATCAATTTTACTGATTGTTTTTTTTACTCTCAGCTGTATATCCTCATCCCTGAATATTCCTCTGCTCAGTAAAATACGCTGGAATGTATTTAAAAGGTATCTATCCCCAACGATCTTTAAAATGGTTTTCCTGGGATAATGCTGGTTCACTAAATATGCAAAATCCCGGGCCGCCTTTATTAAATCATCATTGATAACATCATTCCTCATTCGGGAACAGGTTCTGGCTTACCCGGGTTCTTCAGATCTCTTCCCCGGTAAAGCCACGGAAATATTTCATGAACTGGACCCTTTCAAATGCAGCCGGGTTATCACTGCCTACCTGGCTCATTTTTCCCCTGAAGTGGTCAATGGAGGCAAAACCATGACTATCCATCCAGCTTTCCAGCTGGTGGAGCATCTCAGCTATCTTCTCCCCACCATGTTTGTATATGGCAGAAACCACCTGTACGGCGTTGGCACCGGCAAGAATCTGTTTGATTACCGCCGGGCCATCATGGATCCCTGTTGACGCGGCCAGGTCACAATCCACGCGTTCAGCCATGATGGCAATCCATCTCAGGGAAAGGGAGAGGTCTCCTGGTGTGCTCAGGACACTGCCTGAAGTGAGCTGGAAATTCTCAATATCTATATCCGGACTGTAGAAACGGTTAAACAAGACGAGCCCTTTGATCCCCGTACTACCCAGACGGGTTATCATGGTGGCCAGGTTTGAGAAATAATAGCTGATCTTGAGTGATACGGGGATATTAACCTTACTGCATACTTCTTCGACGATATCAAAATAAACCTTTTCATTCTCCTCAGCAGACCTCTTCATATCAGTGGGAAGGATAAACAGGTTAAGTTCGAGTCCATCTGCCCCGGCATTTTCAATCTCTTTCGGGAACCAGGTCCACTGCTGTGCCGTCATACAGTTAATGCTGGCCAGAACCGGGATGGATACCTGTTTTTTTGTTTCCCTGATCAATTCAAGGTAGTCCGTGGTAGTTTCCTTAGGAGCTTCCTCATACTGATAGAAATCAACTGTCTCGGGATAGAGGAAATCGCCCGACTGCATTTGACTGAGCATTGCTTTCTTTTCCAGGAGGATTTCTTCTTCAAAAAGTGATTTTAAGACTACTGCTGCTGCCCCATTCTGCTCCAGATTACGGATGGATTCTGATTTATCAGTCAGCCCTGAACTGCCAACGATGATCGGATTTCTCAGTTTAAGTCCCATATAATTAACATCCAGGTCAGCCATATCGCTATTTCATTTATGTTGAAAACAAATGTAGGTGATTTTTGAATATGTTATTTAACTTTGCGTATATAACCAATCCGTAAAGACATGAGAAAGATGCTGTTTCTGCTGTGTATCAGCACCATTGCTTTTTCCGGCTGTAAATTCATTGGTGGGAAAAGTGTCAAAAGTGAACGTGATTCACTAAGGGTTTATGCCTTTACCCTCGAGCAGAAAATTGCCAACCAGGAACAGAATCATAAGGCTACATTGGATCAGCTTAAAAGGGAATCCCAGGCCCAGATCGACTCGATTATATTGACCTATGAAAGCGAAACTGCCTCAGGCAAGGGTAAATATAGCACAGCTGCCTCAGGGAAATACTACGTGATCGTCGGAAGCTTCAAAACACCATCCTACGCAAGTAACTGGTCCGGCCGTGTAGCCGATAAGGGTTACCAGACTGAGATCGTACAGGTTTCTTACTGGAACCTTGTGTCGGCAGATTCCGGCACCAATCTGAAATCAGTCCTTAATGAACTTTCCTCCATCAGGTCAAATGTATCCAGTAATGCCTGGATCTACGTGGCACGATGAAGGAAAATCTTCAGCCTTCCGACTGATTATGAACTTCCCGTCATGATGAACAGAGGCTGGAACTCGAAGCTTTTATAGTGGGGTCTCAGCCGTTCCACATTGTAATGCTTCTTTACATCAACCAGTTTTTTGGAGCTGGTCACTACATCTAAGGGGGCATTGTCATAGCGCCCATTACGCAATACCACCAGTCTTCCATGTATGCCTTTCAGGATCAGGTCCAGGGCCAGGTTGCCATAAGCCATGGGAACAATGGAATCAATGGCATCGGGATCACCTCCACGGACCATATACCCCAGTCTCTGATTGATGATATTGATCCTGGTACCATTGTTATATTTTGCTGAGTTATCCTTGATCCTGGCGGCAACAATATCTCCAATACCTCCAAGCTTGGCATGACCGAACATGTCTTTTTCCGTGTTTGAGAAGGCCATTTCATCCATTCCCTTAAACATGGCCCCTTCAGATACCAGTACAATAGAGTATTTACTCGGATTCCGGTTGCGGTCATCAACCAGGAGTTCGGTCAGGTGCTCCATGTCAAACTTGTATTCCGGGATCACACAACGGTTGGCCGAACCAGCCATGGTCGGTAACATGGCAGTAAAACCTGCATACCGGCCAAAAACCTCGAGGATGAGAATCCTTTCATGAGATCCTGCAGATGTCCGGACGATATTGCCAAGATGTATGGTACGGGTTACGCATGTACTGAATCCAATACAATAATCGGTCCCGGGCACATCATTATCCATTGTTTTGGGAATGGCGATTACCTTAACCCCTTCCTGATACATTCTTACACCATAACTCAGGGTATCATCTCCACCTATCGGGATCAGGAAATCAACACCGAGGTATTCAAGGTTCTTAATGATCTCAGGGGTCAGGTCATTAATCTCTTCCTGATATGTATCCTTAAGATGATTGGGTAAGGCTGCTTTGGGCACATGGCTCGGGCGTGTCCTTGATGTATGCAGGAAGGTGCCTCCGGTACGTCCCGCACGGTTCACAATCTCTTCCGTCAGCTCAAGAAAATTCTCCTTGGTATCAACCTTTTTGTCGCGTTGCAGTTCCATGATCCCGGCCCAGCCCCTTCGCAGGCCGATAACCCTGTATCCTTCTCTGAGAGCCCTGATGGTAATGGCCCGGATAGCCGGGTTCAGTCCAGGTACATCTCCACCACCGGTAAGGATGGCAATGGTTCCTTTTGTCTTTTTTAAATTCGCCATTTGATCTACAGTTAATAAATTAGTTATCGAGTATGAACGGTAAATATAGTGTTTATTTTTATTCATAAAATGGACGTTTTCATACTTTTACAGAGTTAATTATGCAGCCATTACAGGATAAAATACCGGTTGGGATCATTACCGGATTACTTGGTGCCGGAAAAACAACCCTGTTGAACAATC